>Ga0126378_10005299_pt1 | contig 9996 bp, 8 predicted proteins | sample PanSoiMetPlot_23_FD_92587 | JGI IMG/M metagenome (GOLD analysis project Ga0126378, IMG submission 92587) | Tropical forest soil microbial communities from Panama - MetaG Plot_23 | ecosystem: Environmental > Terrestrial > Soil > Tropical forest > Bulk soil | place: Panama | collected 2016-02-17 | reverse complement strand
GACCCGATACTGAGCTCCAGCAGAAAATTCGGCCATTTACTCCCGAGTAGTTGGCAAACCGGAAACTACAGTCGAATGACTCTAACCTTATTATTGTGTGTCAGCGGTGTACAGATTTGCGACGAAGGCAGTCGCCTCAGATGGCACGTTCCAATCAAACGACAAGACCGCGGGGAAGCTTGGATGATTGGCGAGACCCCATGCTACGGCATTTGATAAGCAGTTATTTGAGCATCACCGTGTATCCTGTGCCAGCTTGATCTCCTTATATACGCGGGAATCTGAATTCGGTCGTATGCTAAGTGCATGATCAAAGAACTTTTCGTCATTACCTGCACATTGCTGTTAAGCACCGCTGGCGCGCAAAATATTGCTGGTGGCGCTCGTCCTCGAGCTGCGGAATTGGGATTGAAAGTCGGGGTGCTGCCGACTGGCCCGCTTGACGCGATCACCGACGTTGGCGGCGTTGAAGTCGGGCAAGCGACCATTATTCGTGGCGAGAACATCCGCACCGGAGTGACGGCGATCCTGCCGCATGGGGGCAATCTTTACCGCGAGAAGGTTCCGGGAGCGATTTACGTTGGCAACGGCTTTGGCAAGCTTGCAGGCTCAACGCAGGTGGACGAGATGGGCGATATCGAGACACCCATCCTGTTAACGTCTACCACGAGCGTACCGCGGGTGGCGGATGCGGTGATCAGCTACATGCTGGCGCTGCCCGGAAATGAAGATGTGGTATCGATCAACCCGGTGGTGGGTGAAACAAACGATGGCTATCTGAACGACATTCGCGGGCGGCATATTTCGTTTGAGGATGTTTTTGCGGCTATCAAGAATGCGAAGGATGGACCCGTCGCGGAAGGAGCAGTTGGCGCGGGCACAGGAACGGTTGCGTTTGGATGGAAGGGAGGGATCGGGACGGCGTCGCGTCGCGTACCGGCAAGCCTCGGTGGCTACTCGGTGGGAGTGCTGGTGCAGACCAACTTCGGAGGCGTGCTCACGATCGCGGGCGCTCCTGTCGGACAGGAACTGGGCCAATACTACTTGCGCAATGAGCTTCAAGCGGCGGATAGCATCAAAGATAAGGCAGACGGCTCGTGCATGATGGTGGTCGCCACCGATGCGCCCATGGACTCGCGAAATTTGAAGCGGCTGGCTGCGCGGGCGTGGGTGGGGATGGGGCGGACAGGAAGTTCGGCGTCTAATGGCAGTGGAGACTATGCGATCGCCTTCTCGACGGCATCACAGGTACGGATTCGTATCGATGACAAACCATCGATGCGGAGAATCGAAGTGCTGCCGAACGACTCGATGTCACCGCTATTCGAGGCGGTGATCGAGGGGACCGAAGAAGCGATCTACAACTCGATTTTCAAGGCGACTACCATGAGCGGCAACGGTCATTCCGTTGAAGCCTTGCCGATTGAGAAAACCACGAAGATCCTAAGAGAATACAGAGCGGTGAAATAAGATGTCATAGACGAGTCTTGACCGCAGGAAATGCTGTCGCATGAACGTCGCTACTGTAGGCCGACCCTTACCCGAGTCTTGAGCGCAATGGCTCGCAGATTATAATGAGGTGTGACCCACGTAGGTTATGATTTTTTTCTCTCGAACACCATCGATTTTTTCTTGAAAAAGGCGCAGCGCATTCAAACTGTTCCGGATCGTGACTTCTCCTACCATGCGTTTTCCAGACATCGTCATTTGAGACCGGCTGCTTTCTTGTTAAATCACAGCCGCGACACCCAACCGGGTTCATCGTTTTTTCCTGGCCACCGATGACGCCTGCTTGCCGAGTGCGCTTCGCACCGATTTCGATCGTACGTCTTCTCTTTGCAGCTGCAGCTGCCTTTTTTGTGTTTCTTCGTGCCGCGGTCTTCTGTTGCCTCGACGACATGTTGTTCTCCTTCTCCAATTTGGATTCGAATTCCGATTCGGTTCGTCGTTTCGATGCAGTCGGTGTCCGCCTCGCATCCGGAAAAATGACAAGTTCCGCCCTTCGCACGAACGGATCGCCGACAGATGCTCCAGAAGAATAAGATCGAAATCTGGATCGCATCGAGAGAACGAAATTCGGCCTCGAGCTCTGACCGGGTGGTGTAGAAGAGTGATTGTGCATGCCGCCGATGCCGGGTATGAGGCAATATCCGTGCAGATCGAGAACCCTCGTGCCACGGTCGCAGTTACGTCGCCCCAGCTTCTATGGCCGCAATCTTGTCGCCTTCGATCACCACAATGTTTGGTCGTCTACAGTAGGCTTTCGGTGGCTTCAATCGCCCGCGCCCGAGCGAGAGCAATCCCGGGAGCATCCACCCGCATAGACCCCTGCGGCTTCGTTCAAACGGGGTAAACCGCACAAAGAAGGCAACCGCCTTTTCTGCTTACAATATCCGCGACGTCAGGGCAAAGTCCCTCCCTATTCTCGAATCCAAGCTCGGGGATATGCAGAACAATGGCTGAATCTAAGCTGTCGACTGAAAAGCAGGTTGCGACCATATGGAGCTTGGCGGACTCACGATCAAGCAGCTCGCGAAGAGGGTTACTCGGGGTATAGGTGACGACTTTCTTCTGGACCGCGCTGCAGCGCTGGCCTTCAACTTCATCCTTGCCCTTTTTCCGTTTCTGGTGTTTCTACTGTCGGTCTTCGGACTGTTCGCGTCGCACGCCAGAGACTTGCAAACCAATCTCTTGAAGCATCTCTCTCAGGTGCTGCCGTCAGCAGCATTTACGGCCATTAGTCATACATTGTTTGAAACTAGCCATAATCCCAGCACAGGAAAACTCACGTTCGGTATCCTGCTAACGCTATGGTTCGCTTCCGGCGGCATGAGTTCGATGATGTCCGGACTGGATGGAGCTTACGAAGTGAAAGAAACTCGGCCGTGGTCCAAGGTCCGCGCCATTGCACTGGGGCTGACAATCGCAATTTCTATTCTCGTTATTTTGGCGTTGGCTGCGGTTCTTGCCGGAGGACACGTCGCCAACCTGGTCGCATCGCACTTCGGCCGGGGGCAAATGGTGGTTTTGGCGTGGCGCTTGGCGCAATTCGTCGTAGCTCTAGCCTTCATAACATTTTCATTCTCTCTGATCTATTACTTCGGACCTGATCTCGAAGAACAGCACTGGTACTGGATCACGCCGGTTCGATCATTGGCGTACTGCTCTGGGTTGCAGCCACGTTCGGGTTTCGTGCTTAACTTCATTTCTTCAATAGCTACAGCAAGACTTATGGCTCTCTCGGTGCCGCGATGATTCTACTGATGTGGCTTTACATCACGGGGTTCGCTTTCCTTGTAGGCGGCGAAATAAACGCACAGATCGAGCACGCTGCCGAGAAAAGAGGGCATCCTGAGGCAAAAGCGCCGGGAGAGAAGAAGGCAGTGTAGTGTTCCCGCATGTGAACGTTGGCGCGATTCGGCGATTGACTGCCATTCGATGTCCCAAGCCGAGTTCTTCGCACCACCGTACTAAGTTGCGTTTCATCTTCCGCGTTTTGTTCTGGGTGCTTCGCTTAGACATTCTGCTCGAATCGTGCGACATGTCAAAAAGCGGCAACCCCAGGGGAGGCAGAACCAGAACTGCGACGCTGCCAGTGGCTGCTGCTTGCATGCAATTGCAAAACGAGCTATAGAGTTCCTGGTTCAATTTCGCCGAAGCCCACCACTTCTGTGAAGGAGCTAACTATCAACCGCATACTCCGGACTCTGCCCCTTTTGTTGCTCTGCCTGCCTTCGCGAGCGGCTGCTCAAGGTGAAGCTGGCTGGGCGCGGACAGCAAAAACTCTGACCGGCAGTGTTTTTGCCAATACTTCAATGGACAACCTACGCGATTTATGCGACCACATCGGATCCAGGGTCACCGGCAGTAAGGGCTATGAAGAAGCGTCAACCTGGGCGTTAGCCCGGTTCCACGCGCTCGGAATTAAAGACGCGCACTTGGAATCGTTCAGCATCCCCAACGGATGGCAGCGCGGATGGGCACAGAGCCAAATTTATTCTCCGATTCAGCGGCGGCTACATATGGAAAGTGTCAGTTGGGCACCTTCTACACCACGCAGGGGAGTCACCGGCGAAATCACGGTGGTGGACGACCTTTCTCCTAACGCATTACGTTCCAGGGCTGACCAGATTAAAGACCACATTGTTCTGATCGACACAGAGCATGCTTTTGCCGAGGGGTTCAATAAAATCTATCCACTCCTCCGCGCTTCCTATGGGCTTTTCAAAAGCCTCGGCGCGCGTGGTCTGGTCCTCAACGACAATGTTCCCAATCAAGTCGTTGGGGACTGGCTCGACGTCGACAATGGAAAAGCAGAAATCCAGCCCTTACCAATCGCGGAGATTGGAATGGAGGATTACAAACTCCTCCGGCGCCTTCACCAACAGGGCCCTGTAACCATCGGCTTCGAGTATCAGAATCAGATCAGCGGGCCGACACAAGTCAGCAATGTCGTGGCTGAAATTAGGGGCAAGGACAACCCTGACGAATGGATTCTGATCGGAGCCCATCTCGATTCCTGGGACCTCGCCAGCGGATGTCAAGATAACGGAACGGGCGTCAGTATGGTTTTGGAAGTTGCCAAAGCTATCAATGCTTTGCCATCGCCTCCGCGACGCTCCTTGCGATTTGTTCTTTGGACTGGAGAGGAGCCCGGTCTACTCGGATCGAAAGCGTACGTCAAACAACACGAGCAAGAACTTTCGAAATGCGTCGCGGTCCTCAACACGGATGACGGCGCCGGCCATCCGAAAGGCTGGAAAGTCGAGGGCCGCAAGGATCTAAGCCAAGCCATGATACCGATCGCCAGCGACTATCTGAAAGACCTCAGTGCCGATGGCATTTCGATGGAAATAACCTTCGATAGCGACCATGGACCATTCGTTTTGCAAGGCATACCCGCACTCGACCTGTGGGTGGATGATGAACAGTACGAAAAAGTGCATCACAAGCCGAGCGACACGTTCGACAAAGTCGATCCTATCTTCTTCAAAACCGACACGACGGTGGTTGCCGTGACCGCCTACCTCTTAGCAGCAATGCCGCAGCCGATTGCGCCGCACCTCGATCACGCTGCCGTTGGTGAGATTCTTAAGAAGGCGGAACTCGAGCAATATCTCATAGCGCACGGTGATTGGACTCCTTAAGGCGGGCTGTCACTGGCGAGCCGGGAACTGCGCGATGTACCTTGCGTACACTTCGTCGTAGCTGCGAGTGTTCTTCATCGTCGGATTAAACACCGACGCTCCGATCTCCCTGAAATATGCCTCCTCGTCCACAAAACCAGTAAGCAACGCTGCTCCGATTGCGGACGCCGAGCCTAATTTATAAGCGTGCACACTCCTGCCAAGAATGTCGGCAAGGATTTGCAAATCTGCCGGATTTTTAGCCATCCAGCCGCTTATACGGACCGAAGCAATTTGCTTGTCTTCGAGCACTTCGACACAACGGCGGATTTCAAACGACATGCCTTCGAGAAGAGCTCGGACAATGTGGACCGGGGCGTGATCGCATCTCAATCCGTTCAAAATTCCTTTCAGCTCGGGATTCCATAAAACGCCCTGTTCTCCACCCGCCAGGTAAGGAGCGAATAGAAGTCCCTCGGCTCCCGGAGAGATCGCACGAGCGCCTTGCCAGAGGAGCCGCTGGGCCTTACTGTCGTTTCCTGCGAAGAGGCTCTGAACCCAGTCGCGAGCGGAACCGCCGGCCAGCAGGTCTGCTTCGCGGCCGAACGTGTGATCCAGACCTAGTAGAGTTACCAAATACCGTGTTTCAGGGTCCCAGTGAGGACTTGAATCGGATTTGATGATGACCGTGCTCGAACCAGTGAGGATCGTGACCGCGCTATTTGTTGCGCTTCCGTTTAGAGCATAGACGCCTGCGGCAGAATCAGCACAGCCGACGACCACCGGCGTCCCCAGCGCACAACGTACCAATTTGCTACCGTGGCTGCTGAGCGGCAGAGAGGAGGAGGACGGCTTTATCGAGGGGAGTTGTTCTGCAGAAATATTCCAAAATCCGCAAAGTGTGTCATCCCAAGCACCCGATTGCAGGTTGTACAGCGCATAACCGGATGCAGTCGATGCGTCTGTTGCAGCCACTCCCGTCAGCGCATAGAACAGGAAGTCTTTCGCCGAGAGAATGGCATCATCCCTGCTTTTCCCCTTTCGGTGAAAGCCGTACATCGGCGCGAGATAGCGGCCATCGATGACTACGCCAGTCCGCCGGTATAGATCATGGCGAAGTTCGGAATTCAGCCGCTCACTCGCCCAGGCGTCGGCGCGGCTGTCTTGCCAGGTAATCGCGCGCCCCAACGGCTTGCCTCCGTTCAGCACGACCAAGGTTGGCATCTGACCGGTTAGACCAATGGCCTCCACCGTCAGGTTGCGAGTACGTTCTTTGTGAATCTTGGTAACTGCTCGCGACACTGCCTTCAGCCAGTCAGCGCAATCTTGTTCCGCCTGGCCTTCGCACGTCGCAACGGTGCCGTAGGGCTCGCGGGCTGTAGCGAGGATGCGGCCCTTCTGTGAAACGGCCACGACTTTAATGGCCGACGTTCCCAGGTCAATGCCGAGTACGCAACCTAGCTCCAGGCGTGGGGTCATAATTCCGGTGCCATGTTCCGGATACTATTTCATGCGGCGGTGCAGGGACGGGATAACACGGTCCACCGCTTCAAGGGTCATGTCAATATCCCGATCATTGTGCGCGAAGGAGAGAAACAAGTTCTCAAAGGCATCCGGATGAAAGAGGATGCCTTCCTGCATCATTTCCTCCCACCAGACGCGGAACCAGTCTTTCCGTGCATGACGAACGGCATCGCGGTAGTTTCGAATGGGAGAGTCGGTGAACCATACTTGAAAAAGAGGTCCCAACCCAACGACATCGCAGTCAAAGCCTGCAAATTTCAAGCGCTCTCCGATACCTTTCATCAGTCGTTCACTTTTCTCTAATAGGCCGTCGTAAATGCCCGGTGTCGTCAGAAAATCAAGCGTCGCATTGGCTGCACTTACGGCAATGCCGTTGCCACTGTATGTCCCGGCCATAGACACAGTCCCGTCGGCGACTAGTTGCATGATGTGTTTCTTTCCGCCCACAGAGGAGACGGGAAATCCGCCCCCGAAGCCTTTTGCCAGTACTGTCAGATCAGGCACGATGCCGAAATGCTTCTGTGCTCCTCCCAGCGATATCCGGAACCCAGTGATCACCTCGTCAAAAATGAGAACGATGCCGAACTTCCCGGTCAGTTCGCGCATAAGTTCCAGGTATCCAGGCTGAGGCAGAATACAGCCGGTATTGCACATCACGGGTTCGGTGAGCACAGCCGCGATCTGCTCACCTCGTCCACGAATAGTTCTCTCCAGGGCCTCACTGTCATTCCACTGTAGGATGATGAGCGAATCCTCGACCCCGTCCGGAATCCCGGGACCTTGAACAACTGGAGTTGGGTGGATGTCAGGCCCGGCCTGCGCAAGGGGAGGGTGCTTGCTCCAATACACGCCATCGGAAAAGCCGTGATACATCCCTTCGAAGCGAATGATTTTCTTCCGGCCGGTAAAAGCGCGGGCGAGGCGCAAGGCATAAAGCACGGCCTCCGTGCCGGTATTTGATAAGTGCACCTGCTCAACGCTGGGGACAGCGGCAATGATTTTTTGGGCGAGGGCAATTTCGTCAGCTACCGGTAATGCGAAAACTGTGCCCCGCTTGCTGATGAACTCGATCACCGCGTCGGTAATTTCTTTTGGCCTGTGCCCAAGCAGCATTGGCCCCAGACCAAGCAGGTAGTCAATGAACTCGTTGCCGTCGACATCAAATATGTGAGAACCGGTCCCATGGTCGACGAACAACGGATACGGAGACCAGCCTGACCGAGGCGTGCGCGCGGTACTATTGACGCCACTGGCGATCACCTCCTGCGCTTGCGTGAAAAGGCGGTCTGACTCTCTAGTGCCCTTCTGCGCCGCCACTCCGTGCCCGGTTTTCAATGGTCTCGATGCAGGATCATACATGAGGCGCCGGAATCTTCTGCTGCCTGGAACTGCTCAGAAGCGGAGCTTTCCCGATATGATGAATGGCCATTGCTATGGGCATTGCCAATGCTGTTGCCCCTAAGCCGGCCCAGAGAACGGTAGAGGAAACCGCCTGCGTAACAACCGCTTCCACTACGACCAGCAGCAGGCATGCCGCCCCCAGAGCTGGCCATAGACCGCCAAGAATGAGATTGCCTGGGTTGCACAACAAGACACCACGATACTGCCAGACTGCCGCTACCGCTGTGAGTGCGTAAAAAAGTGACGCTATGATGCCGAGCGCTCCGGCAATGTTCGAAAGCACTTCGCGAACGCCCCCTGCCTCAAACGCGGTCAGTGCAAGAAACACAAGATTCACGCCGCCCATGAATAAGGTGACTGCCCATGGACTGCCAGTTCGGGGATGCACCACTGTGAACAACGATGGCATGACTCGGTCTTGAGCCATAGCAAAGCCCAGGCGGGAGGATGAGACCACCGCCACCTGCAAACAAGCCACGGTACCAAGCAATACAACCACACTGAGCAATAGAGAACCCGGTCCAGGCAGCAAACGCCCAGCGATGACAGCCAAGGCATTGCCCGCGGAATTTTGCAGCTCAGCTCTAGGTACAATGCCTTGGAAGGCGAACGTGATTAAAGAGTAGACGAACAGCAGGATGACCACGCTGGTTGTGGCCGCCCGGCCCGGATTGGATTCCTTCTCCTTGGTTTCCTCATTGACGTAGATCGCCGCGTCCCAGCCGGAGTACATGAAAACCGCGATTAACGTTCCTGCCAGAAATCCCTTCATGCCTCCTGTTCCCGAGAAACTGAACCAGGCAGAGGAAACCGGCGTCGCTGCCTGATGGGAAAGCAAGGCGTGCACACCAAGCATCACAAATAAAAGCAGAACCCCGTATTCGAAAAGTGCTAACAACCACTGAAAACGTGCAGTGATTTCAATTCTTCCGAGAAGCAAGAGCGTGACCAGCACGTTCCAGAGACTGCCGACAGCCGCCGCTGCCACCTTATTATTCGCAAGGCTCGGCGCTATCAGTTGCAGGGTGTAGGTTCCCGCGGGCACCGTTGTACTTGTGGTCCCGAGGGTGTAGTAGAGGAGAATCATCCAGCCCGCGGCGAACCCCAAGTATGGATGTAGAGCCTTCGAGACCCAGGTGTAGGTGGCTCCCGCGCTCTGGTCCCAGCGGTTCAGCCGCTGATATCCGAGTGCAATACCAAACATTGGGATAAACGCGCACGCAATCGGTAACAAGCCAGTGTAGTCGGCCGCTGTGATCAGCGCCGGAAGAGCCACAGCCATGGTCTGGGCCGGCGCGGAGCTTGCCAGCCCGAGAATTATGGCGTCTGCCAAGGAAAGCGCATTAGCTTGCAGATGGCCTGCGCTCTCTGGCTTTGTGGCGGAGCTTGATTGCATATGTGATTCGCTGCCAATCTACAAAGAAATCACACCTAAGCGATGGAAACTTTCGCAGTCCAGCGTAAATGACGAACCGTCAGTTCATCGACCTTCTTCCTGCGGACGTCATAACCGAGCCCCGGCACTTCGGGTGCATCAATCGTTCCCTTGCTGCTGACTTCCACTTCGGGTTCGATAATGTCCTGCTCCCAATAGCGCTGACTTGCCGAGACATCTCCCGGCAATGAGAAACCCGGCAACGCCGACATAGCGATATTGTGGGCTCGGCCAATACCAGACTCGAGCATCCCACCACACCAGACCGGCACGGCATGATGCAGACAGACATCGTGCACTTGCTTGGCATTCGTATGGCCACCCACACGGCCCAGCTTGATGTTGATGATTCGGCAGGCGCCCAACTTAATGGCTGCTTCCGCATCGGAAGCATTATGAATGCATTCATCTAGGCAGATGGGCGTACGTAATTGGACCTGTAAACGCGAATGCTGATAGATGTCATCCCACGCCAGCGGCTGCTCAATCATTGCGAGGTCATAGCGGTCG
>Ga0126378_10005294_pt1 | contig 10001 bp, 21 predicted proteins | sample PanSoiMetPlot_23_FD_92587 | JGI IMG/M metagenome (GOLD analysis project Ga0126378, IMG submission 92587) | Tropical forest soil microbial communities from Panama - MetaG Plot_23 | ecosystem: Environmental > Terrestrial > Soil > Tropical forest > Bulk soil | place: Panama | collected 2016-02-17 | reverse complement strand
GCCTAACCGCGTAGTTGACGGAGCACACCGCATCACCGCTGCCGATCTAGCTCCGATCGGCGACTCTAACCACTAACAACGTAGTTATCCTGCGGGATGCGCCAATCGATACCATCGCAATTACAGACTAGCAAACTAGATAGTTTATCTACCGGAGTTTGCCGTCAGAACATACGTTCTGCCGTCATCGAACATACGTTCTATAATGCCGTCTATACAGTAGCTACTTTCTAGCATGCTAGTGCTACCGAAACCTCTACCTACCTACATATCAGTATATATAGTATATACTTATGTGTATGTTACTTTTGTGCAATTTAATAAATGCGATAAATCGTCCTTTTTAAGAAATCGAAACCCCCCATTTTTCGTACTCCCGCAACAAACGCAACTAACGCGAACTATACGAAAGTATAGTTGACGTGAGTAGCGCATCCCGCTACACTACAACAGAAGGAAGAAAACTAGCGGAGGGTCGCGCATTCCGCAGCAAATAACGCGAGGAGTTAAATAAGCAGCAGGAAAGCAGCGCGTTAAGGCACAGCAATCGCACAATGCTCTGCTGTTTATTTAACTCCCAAACGAAGACCTATACGAAAGTATAGTTGACAGGCTAACCATACCGTGCTACTCTGTGGTTAGTGAACGGATGGCAAGTTTTGGCGGTTAGCCATTAAGAGATTATCTCACGGTCATCCGTTCACCAACTACAGACGAACGAAAGGAGGTGATAACTTTATGTCTGGTTTGCCGCTCACTCTTGAGCGGATTGAGGAAATCCTTAGCACCACGAAGCAGCGCGGCATCTATGAGGATGCATTGCAGACTCTTGCCGATAGTGGTGAAATCGCTCAGAACATGAGCGAGCTTCCTTACTTCAGTGGCATGGATTACGGCAGTGTTCGTAACTCGTTCAATCTCAACATTGAGAAGAAGACGAAGGAGAACGATTGGCCGAAGTTCCAGGTCGCTATCGATAAGGTTGATCCTAAGGATAAGACTACGTGGCAGGTTTACGTGGTCAATTACGATGCGCTTGTTGCAGCTAAGTCCGAGGCTCTTGAAGCCGAGGTTGAGCTTAGCGACAATGACGCTGAGTAATCCTTAATCCATTCTGACTAAGAATCCGAGAATGTCCGCAATGCTTGGGAACAGAAAGACGCGGATGACAGGTGCCGATAACCTGGATGAAAACGGTAGCAGCATGGTGCTTAAAGTCATGCCAGGGCCGTAAGTGAGGGCGAGGAGAAATACTCACTTAGATTTTTTCTAGCACACTTGACAGGACGACACGAGTGTGCTAGGATGAGTCTTGCAAGTGAGGACTCCAATTCACCGAAAGGAGGTGATAAATATGATGGATGAGACAATCGCAAGTGAAGCTGTTGTTTCGTTTGATGAGGCTTGCCGCGATGGTTTGGCAACGCTCGTTAAATCGCAACAGTTCTGGCGTGATGCTTTGGAGCATGGTGTGGAGATTCCATACGATGCTGCAACTGACGCTAGGGCTTACAAGTGGATTAACCTCGCTAAGCTGTCCGATGAAATGGATGAGGAAAGCAAGGCGTATCCGCTTGACGTTGAGGCTACGCAGCGTGAATTCGCTAAGGTAGTCCAATGGGCACGAAAGCGTGGATACAGGATTGAGAAGAAGTATGACGACGACGACTTCAAGATTATCCTGAATGATACGCCGATTGGACGTGTTGAGTTTTACTCGACTCGCCAGGTGGTTTGCAAGCGTATTCAGACTGGTACGAAGGTTATTCCAGAGAGTGTTGTACCGGAATACGAATACCAGTGTGATAAGGTTGCATTCCTTCGCGTTGAGGTTTAGTAGTAAACCAACCCACTAGGGTTGGTGAAGCACTAAGCGTATAAGTAAGAATACAACCTGTGAACCGATAAGCAGATAACAGGTGCGCCTCTAGTGCTTCACTAACCCTAGAAGGGAGGTGGTAATGAAAACTCTAACACTAGGGGAAATCGAAAGGCTGCTAACGACAAAGAAAAACAGCAGCGAAAAGTTCATGATTTTGGACGATGGTTCAAGAGTTGCATTTGATTCCTCCCGTATCGGTAAGTTCGATGGGCGGGCGGGTTCAAGCAGAAGGTACTACGCGGGCGATAGTAGCGTTGTGGCGTATAAATGCTAGCCCATTAGTAGGGCTAGTGAGACAGGAGAGAGCAAAAAGCAGCATCTCACCCAAACCCATAGAAATAAAGCTAACGTTCCTCTGGCACTTGGACGCAAGTTTTCTATGGTTCGTGTAAATCGGCGGAATAAGTGAGTGATGGCTACAACTCGTCCTGTCTCACTAACCCTACTAGGGAGGTGAAATACTGACGCCACTGGCAATTGTACTAGCACCACTAGTAATGGCAGTGTGGATTTGTCTCCTATACGTGATAGGGAGGTGAAAAGTTTGGAAGAGAGAAAATGGCTAGCTGACAATAGCCTAGAGATGGCAGCAGCTAACGCTGATGCTGTTTCACGTTTTGGTGAGACAATGGAAGAAAGAGTCAACAAGAAGCTTGAAATCGTTGAGATTCTTGTGCAGGACGAGATTGCAAGATTTACACAGGACAATGTTAAGCCTACTAACTAGGCTTGACTCCTGTGGGGATTTGTGCTAGAATGGCGGCATGCAGAGAGGACAGAGCAACCGTAGCACTCATACGGCAATGCGTCACTCTAAGCAAGTCCCTTCGGTTAAACACGATACTGTCCACTGAAGGGATTAACTAGGGTTAGGAAGTCCATCGGGACAATTGCATAATAGGGCCGAGTAGCAGGTCACACTAATTAGCGATACGAGTCGCGTTAGTGCAAACGATTAAGCGATAGCCCCGGTACGATGATTAGCTACATTGTGCCGCCTGATGGACTTTCTAACTCTAGCGAAAGTAGGAGTTAAGGTACGACCAAAACGCAAAGACGGCTAGACTAGGCGGTAACTGAGCCTGGATAGTGGGTTGACAAACACTTCTGAAATCGCTAGGGTTAATGAGGTAGCAGGTGAAAACCACGTGAGAAACGAGGATGAAAGAAGTTAGGATAGGATCATAACCTGTGCCTAACGTAATCAAAGCGTGTAAATCCGTAGCCCTGCAATCCGATGGTAAGGAAAGCCATCGGATGAGTAAGGCGGTATCGTAATCGTTTCAAGACGTGTCGTGGCGGCGGCAGCCATAAGCCTGCTATCTCATTAACTCTAGATACTAGAGTTAATAAGGCAGTAGACAAAAACCTAGTTGAAAGAACGTCCCACATGAATCGGGAATTGATTAGTAAAGGTTCGATCCCTAACATGGCTGAGTGGCAGCTACTAATCAATACACCACTACGGAGACAATCTCTCTAGGTCCACAATTGAAAGGTAGCTACCGATGTGGATAAGTCTACTGTCTTATTAACTCTAGTCAAAAGGAAGGAGGGTAGTTCAAATGATAACATCATTCAGAGGAGAGTTTGAGTTTCTTTCAAACTTCTCCCCATCCGAAGTAGAATTTGAGGGAATGAAATTCTCTACAGTTGAACACGGTTTTCAGTCTGCCAAGACACTTGATTTGACAGAACGGAAACTAATCCAAGAATCTACCACTCCTGGTAAATCCAAGAGACTAGGTAGAAAAGTTACACTGAGGCCCGATTGGGAAGAAATCAAAATCGAAGTAATGGAAACATTACTGAGACAAAAGTTTTCTATCCCAGAACTCAAAGAGAAACTCCTGTCAACTGGAACTCAAACACTCGTTGAAGGTAACGGGTGGGGTGACACGTTTTGGGGGGTTTGCGAGGGAGTGGGTCGTAACGAGTTAGGTAAACTTCTAATGAAAATTAGAGGGGAGGTGAACAACTAATTGAGTAGACCAGCTACAGACAAGCAGCGGGATTTCATTCGGAAGCTTGTTGCAGAACGTGATATGAGTCCGATGCCTGATACTCAGATTGCTTTTCTGAGTGTCGATAGTAACATTGATCGGCTCAATATCGATCAGGCAAAGAACGCAATCAAGATTCTGCTAGAGTGCGACAACAAGCCTAAGCCAAAGATTACTGCACAGCAAGACGACGAACCTGAGGTGCAGGCAGGATACTTCTTTATCATTGATCCGACAGACGACAAAGAGAAATTCTTTCGGGTTAATCATGGTAAGGAAGGCTCTAAGTGGGAAGGACGACAGTTCGTGTCAGTGCAGGCAAGTGACTTCTTTTATCCTGTGAAGGATAAAACTCACAGGCTTGTAATTCTCAGGCAGATTGCACTTGATCCAGTCAGTGCAATGAATGAGTATGGCATGAGGCTTGGACGCTGTGGGGTTTGCAATAGAACCCTCACCGATCGTGATAGTAGATTGCGTGGAATTGGGCCAATTTGTGCAGCGCGGCTCAATCAAGTCAGCGAGGAAGACAATACCATCTTGCGACAGTTGGGCTTGATGGGATAGAAAGGAGGTGAGTGATTGACAATTCATCATATGAAGGCTTACATCATTACAGGAGTAATTCTTCTGATTATTTTTGCATGGACAAAAGGAACATTCGATAACTTCCTTTGGCGAGTGCATTTGAACTACACCGAGTGTGCCCAGAATGGGTTTGGTGCAGTGTTCTGCGGTGACGCACTAAAGAACTATCAAAAACAGACTGGACAGTAATTTAAGACGACAATTAACCCTAGCTTAACACTAGGGTTAATGGAGAGTAGGGATTTCGACGGCTAAACTACTCTCCATTAACTTTAGGGGTGGGCGAGACTATACGAAGGTATGGTTGACAACGATTTTACACTACTTTACACTACTCCGACCGTTGATATTCAGGTGAAGGAGAAAGTGTGCATAATTACTATATCGTGTACAGCGCAATTATCGCGCAGAACTACACGACATGGAAATGGTTGATAAAACCTTGGATTTAACCCCCTCATTAACCCTAGCTCAAACTAGGGTTAATGAAGTAGCCAAGTATGGTGTACCTCACACGTAACGAGCTATGCTGACACGTAGTTGAGACGGGTTCTGCTCAACGAAACACAGTGATCTCGTGTACTTGACTACTTCATTAACTCTAGAAGGAGGTGAAGAATTGAGTGGATCAAATCTGCCGCCTGGTGTCAGTGAGAATATGATCCCTGGCAATAGGCCGGAAGATGCTGCTTACGAAAAGTTCTGGGATGAACTCTACACTAAGTTTGTGAAAGAGTACCCAGGAAATCAAGAAGAGCTTGATAAGTTGATGGATGGCGATTTCTTTATGCACTTCGTCGATATGGCAGTTGAAATGGCAAATGCACAAGCATACAATGAAACAAAGAACGATCTTGAACTTGCCAAGATGTACGAAGAACTTGAAGAAAGGCATCAAGACGAGTGAACATGATACCATGCGGTAAGAATGGCTTTCAGGTCAACTCACGTAAAAAAGCAACAAGATGGCCTAGAGCCAAACGTGAGGCAGTTTGGGAGGTGATTAAAGAGAGTGGCTACATTAACGAACCGCCAATCTGTGCAGGAGATTATCGACAAGAACGGTTATGGTGAAGAGCCGTGGGAACCAAGAGTCATTATGATTGTTGAATACAACAACGATTTCAATGGCGCACTTGCATGGGGCGTGATCTTTGCAGGTGAAGATCCTCTTAGGTACCACAATTCTCCGCATTGCCGCAACGTAAGAACTATCTGGACGGCATCAATTGGCTAAAAAAGGTTATCAAGGCCCGACACCTGGCGATGTTTGTTATATCCGCAAGGGATTCGGTCCGTGGTCATCAAGCACGCAAGTGACTGTAATTGAACAGCACACAAACCAGCTCAACAGTGATGGGATTCTTTGCAGACATTTGCCAACAAAACAGAATATCGAAGTAGATCCTGATAACCTAACATTGAAGAGAGGTGGAAGAGGTAGATAAACATGGCAAATAAGTTCACAGCACAGCATCACAATGCTATTGCTAAGGACTTTCGTGAGCAGCTTGCACGATATCCTGGTAATACGAGAGACGCCAAAGTATCGAGAGGTGCGTTGGTCGCACTTGCAATGAGAATGGCTCAACGGTTCAAAGACGACAATCCAAGATTTGATCCGTTGAAGTTTCTTGCTGCATGTAGTCCAGACGACAAGCTCTATCCCATCGAAGAACTGTGGGAGGATGAATCGTTGAAAGATAGGATCAAACGATGAAGATAATTTTTGAAGTTGAACTGGATGTTGATGAACCTGCTAGATGGTATGAGTGTGAAGCCGATGCCATCGCAGAGGAGATTAGACAGTGGGAGGGAGTTAAAGAAGTAGATTGGAAATGGTATCCTAGTGGGGAATTGGTATGAACTTCTTTGTTGATATCAATAGCGACAATGAAGCCATGCATAATGAAACAGTTGTGATTAACATGCTCAATGAGATCATTGGCGATCTTCGCAATGGTGAGCGTGTCGGTATGCTGCGTGATCCTAACGGTAACACTGTAGGCCGTTGGGTTTACAACGAAGAAGAGCATTCTAAGAAGGTATGATAGTAACTGTCCGGGTTACCCCGGACGGTTAGTGTCATAACCCTTTGTAAAATCTCTTTAGGGGCTTGACATTTGCTAGGTAGTGTGCTACACTGAGGGGTGGAGAAATCCACCCTAAGTGCAAGGAGGTGATAATGACAAAAACTGGAGAAACTGAACTAATGGCAGGGCTTCTCATGTATATCGGTAGTAAGTACGAGAAGCTCAACAAAGAAATTAATGAATCAAGGCAAGATGATCCGATCCCTGATTTTGCAGTAAGTACGATGGGAGAGAATCACGATGGTACGTGGGCTTTCATTGAACTGCCTACAGGCGACAGGTACAAGGTAACTATTAAGTGGGTTGGCGACAGAGAGAGTTTAGGCAATGAAACTTTATGAGAAGTTTGAACCCGATAGGTTCTACTCTTTTGAAGATGGCGATTTTTATGCTGTTTGTGGTCAATGCGTAATCGACTCTCTTCAAAAGAGTGCAGACGGCACGTACCAAGGCGATGAAATAACGTACGCAGAACAGTACGAGCTTTTGCAGGATGACGACACAGAACCTTATCAGTGCGAAATCTGTCTTAAACAGAATGACGCATACGACAATCAGTATGGTGAATAAATGAAAGCTAGTGAAGTATGGCAGGGTAGCGAATACGCCTTTGTTGAATGGATTAGCAGAGGCGTATCGTTCTATCCGAGCGCACAAAGAGTACAAGCGTTGCGCATTTTTAAAGAGAAGCCTCGCTACTCTAGCGAACGTGCAACAACGATGGTTGAGGTACGATTCCTCAATAATGAAACTGGTGAGCCTCGCACAAGAACTGACGGCAGCGAGTATCATCGTGAAGTAAGAGCGCGTGATCTTTACGCAAGATGGGAGGAACACGCAACAGAGAAGAAAATCAGAGATGAACGTCAAGCAGAAGAAGATGCACGTTATCAACGTATACGTGAAGAGCGTGAACGTGAACGTGAGGTACTGCGTCAACAAGCAGAACGTGAACGTAACGAACGTGAAGCACGTATCGCAGCAGAGAAAGAACGTATTGAAGCCGAGAACGAACGACTCCGCAAATATCTAGAAGCAAGAGGTATCAAGCGCGAGTACGTTAAAATCATTAATCCCAATGAAATCGTATTCGATCGCACTGGCATCGAGAATTGGGTAGGCTTGAAAAGGATCGATCTAGTGAAAGCGGATGCCGTTTAACGGGGGTAACAAATGACAAAGGTGCTCGCACCTGAATTTATCAAGAAGTTGTTGGGGGAAGAGAAGGTGAGTACAACGTCGGATGCATACAAAGAGCGTTGGCCCGGAGAGAAGAATCTCTTGACGTTAGCTCGTGCGGTCAACGCTAACGCGAAAAGCGTTTTGTTCGACAAAAAGAAGTTCATCATTACGTACTACCCTGAAGCAGTACGAATCAATCCAACGGAAGGATTTGCTCCGATGGGTTGGTTTAGTCGCAAGGAACTGAACGGTAAGGCATAATGCCAGAAATTAGCCTCGATAAGATACAGGCACTTCTTAAAGAGGATGCTGCAAAGTCTCGCGGTGGTGGAGGTCGGCGTAAAGTTGACCCTACCACCGTGAGAACTTTGCAATCATGGATGAAGCTTAATCATCGCATCAAAGAAGATGGTTGTGATAATCCGAGTTGTATTGATCCTCGACCAAAGACAGACAAAGGAACAAGTATTGTTGTCTACATCACAGAGAGCACAGCGATCTGTCGCTATTGCTTTCTTGATGGGTATGGGTTATGACCGTTACTGAGCAGCCCAAGTTACAGAGTTATTGCAACTTGGTCTATGCTCATATGTATGACAATTCTAAACTAGAAGCGCACGAAGGTTTAGAGTTACGGGTATGGCGAGGTAAACTCATTAAGACGATTTTATCTCTAGGCGTTCCCGATGGGACATATAAACGAGTTATGGATCAGTTGATCGCTCTTGGATGTATCGAGCAAGTAGAGCGAGGATACAGAGGAAAATTTCCTACCACTATCGTACTTATTAGACCACCTACTGCCGATGTATGGGAAGATTCTGCATCGGGAGGCTTGACACGCGGGGTCACCCCTGCTATACTGTCAGCACGAATCGATGATCTAGCAAGGAGGTTAGGAACGATAAATATTCCGCAGGCGTTAGGTGAGTTGCAAGCACAGATTGACGACTGCAAGAAAAGTTTGCAAGAGCTACACAACAACAAAGCAACGAACGAAGGAGAGAGTTAGTAATGAGTTCCACCGAAGGTAATCAGGCAGCACAGGGACGTAACGCAGGTCGCGTTCTTGATATGAGCTACATCAGCCAATTGCTACAGGACACTCGTACTCGTGGTGATTACGGTGTCGTGCTGGATGACTTCTATAAAAGTGGTCAGCCCGGTATTGAGGTTGAGTTCAGTGGCAATCTTGCGGGTAAGGACGCAATGAATGTTTACACTGGCCTCAATAACGCTAAAAAGGCTCAGGACAAGGACGGTAACCTCGTTCGTACTTGGGGTCCGTCTATCAAGGTCATCAAGAAGAACTTTGGTGGCAATGGTACTGATAAGGAAGGCGATACTCCGAAGGATGAGCATGTGTTCCTTATCAATACTGAGCTTATCGATCCTTCTGCACTTGGCCTCAGCGATGACGAAGCAAGTGCAGCAGAGCCGGTAGCCGCTGCGCAGTAATAAATATGGGAGTGCTACGGCACTCCCATATTACACTCACTGGCCGACTGCGGATAAGTCAGTGAGTGTAATATGGGAATCATCCCATTGACGACAGGAGAGAGAATGAGTCAGAAAGAGCACATTGAAGAACTACTAGCACAAGTAGAAACACATGGAGCGGATAGTGTAAAGTTCGTTCTAGAAAATGCTGATGAGAATGGCGAAAACTTGGATCTAGACATTGAGAATGTTCAGTACAATGGAGCGCATGTAGTTGTTCTTTTGTCCTAAGGAGAAATGATGGCGGAGATTTCAGATAGCTACATCGCTGGATTCTTCGACGGTGAGGGATGTGTTTCAGTTAGTAATAATGGCGCCGGTGGATATGGATATCTGCTAAGTTTAACCAATAAAGACCGTAGGCCATTAGAAAAAATACAAGAAAAATATGGCGGAAAGATAGGAGTTCACGGAAGCGGAGGAAACTGTTTCGTTCTAAAACTAACACAAGACGAAGCCGAGATTTTTGCAGAAAGAATACTTCCTCATTCTATCATCAAAGCAAAGCAACTTGAATTATATCTGGAAATGCGAAAGTTAAAGAGTCAACATAACAAAGTGAGCGAACGGAGAAAATTATTTAGAGAGATAAGACGGTTAAAGGGGGTGTATGCTTAAATGGGCGCTTATGAATTCATCGAAGAGCAGATAGACTTACTCGGTGAAGAGTATGTCGAAACGATGTTTGAAAAGGGATTTGAACCCGCATACATCCCTGGTAAGGGTTGGACATGGTTGCAAGTTTCCGAATCT
>Ga0126378_10005292_pt1 | contig 10001 bp, 13 predicted proteins | sample PanSoiMetPlot_23_FD_92587 | JGI IMG/M metagenome (GOLD analysis project Ga0126378, IMG submission 92587) | Tropical forest soil microbial communities from Panama - MetaG Plot_23 | ecosystem: Environmental > Terrestrial > Soil > Tropical forest > Bulk soil | place: Panama | collected 2016-02-17 | reverse complement strand
GTGCTCGGTTTCCGTACGATCGGTCGAGTACCCGCCTATTGCGCCGCCAAGGCCGGACTGACCCACCTCACCCATGTACTGGCGATGGAACTGGCGCGCTACGGGATTCTCGTCAATGCGATCGCGCCGGGCTATGTCGAGACCAATTTCAACCGAGCCTTCTTCCAGACCGAGGCCGGCAAGGCGCTGATCTCACGCATTCCGCTGAGGCGCCTCGGGCAGACCGAGGATCTCGACGGCGCGCTCCTGTTCCTCGCCTCGCCGGCGAGCGCTTATGTGACCGGCGCAGTCATCTCGGTCGATGGCGGGCACGGCGTCGCCGCAATCTGACCTCCAGCGCGAGCGTCGCGCGGGGCTGGCGCGGTTTCTCGCCGTTGCCAGTCAGGCGAGCGCCGTCGAGATTACCGGGCTTGCACCGCTCAAGGGCGGCGCCATCCAGGAGAATTGGGCGACAGATGCGCATTTCACCGGTGGCGCGCTCGACGGCGATCAACGACTTGTCCTGCGCACCGCCGCCCCGACCGGCGTGCCCGCGAGCCTCGACCGGCTGCAGGAATTCGCAGTGCTGAAAGCGGCTTGCGCAGCCGGGGTGACGGTCCCCGAACCGCTCTTCGCGGGCGACGACCCGGCGATTTTCGGCAAGCCGTTTTTCATCATGCGGTGCGTGGATGGGATAGCGGCAGCACATCGGATCACGCGCGACCCTGCCCTCGAGTCCGCGCTGCCGGCGATCGCCGAGCGGCTGGGCCGGGAACTCGCCCGCATCCACACGATCCGTCCGCCGCGCGCCGATCTCGCCTTCCTGCCTGCTTACGAGAAAGTCGGGCCGGCGCAGCAGATCGCCGGATTTCGTGCTTACCTCGACCGGCACCCCGTGCCGCGGCCGGTGCTGGAATGGGGCATCCGCTGGCTCGAAACGCATATCCCGCCGCCCGCCGAGCCGGTGCTCTGTCATCACGATTTTCGCACCGGCAACTACACACTGGACGGCGTTAACCTGACCGGGATCCTCGATTGGGAATTCGCCGGCTGGGGCGATCCGCATGAGGATATCGGCTGGTTTTGTTGCAAGGGCTGGCGTTTTGCGCGGCTCGACCAGGAAGCCGGTGGGATCAGCGGCCGCGCGCCCTTCTACCGCGGCTACGAGAGCGAAGCGGGGCGGCCGATCGACCCTCAGCGTGTCTTCTTCTGGGAAGTGCTGGCGAGTGCGCGCTGGGCAATCATTGCACTGCAGCAGAGCGACCGCTACATGATCGGAGGCGAGCGCAATCTCGATCTCGCGCTCACCGGGCGACGCGCGACCGAGTGCGAGTTGGAAATATTGATGCTGCTGGATCCCGGCGGAGTTCCGTCAGATGCGTGATTTGCCGACCGGCTCCTCACTGCTCGCCCTCGCTCGCGATTTGCTGCTCCGCGATCTGCTGCCGCTGCTGCCCGAAGAGGCGCGCCTCGACGCGCGGCTCGTCGCGAACAGCATGGCGATCGCAGAGCGCGAAAGCATTGCAGGCGGGAAGCTGGTAGACGACATCCTTCGCGAGCTGCAGGTATTGTACGACAAAGACCCGGGAAGCGAGGCTCAGTTGTTGCGCCGCTTTGCGCGTGATCTCCGCGTGGGCGCATTCGAAGGATCGTCACGCGATCGCGGGGCGCATACGATTCTGTGGCGGCTTACCATCGCCAAGCTGCGCCTGGCAAACCCAAGGTTCTTGACCGCTAATGGCTTCAGTTAGCGGCGTCGGGAGATAGACCCGTGTCGCAATCCCATGTTCCGCAAGCGATCGACGCGTTTGGCCGCGGTGAGATCGTCGTCGTGACGGATGACGATGATCGCGAGAACGAGGGCGACCTGATCCTGGCAGCGGTGCATGCGACGCCGGAGAAGATGGCCTTCATCATCCGCAACACCTGCGGCATCGTCACCGCGCCCTTGACCGGAGAGATAGCGCGACGCCTGCATCTCGCCCCTATGGTGGCCGAGAATGATGCGATTCACGGGACCGCCTTCACGGTTTCGGTCGATTACCGGCACGGCACGACGACTGGCATCTCGGCCGACGAGCGCACGGCGACGATCCGCAACCTCGCGAACGGCAATGCCGGACCGGCGGACTTTGTCCGTCCCGGCCACATCTTTCCGCTCGTCGCCAGGGATGGCGGGGTCTTGATGCGCTCCGGCCACACGGAAGCGGCGATCGACCTCTGCCGGCTCGCCGGCATCGAGCCGGTCGCGGCGATCTGCGAGCTCGTCAACGATGACGGCACGGTGATGCGCGGCCCGCAGGTGCAGGCCTTTGCCGAAAGACACAAGCTGACGCGCATCTCGGTCGCCGATCTGATCGCCTACCGCCAGGCGCGCGAGAAGCTCGTCACGCGCGTCGCCGAATTTACGGTGGCGAGCGATATCGGCGAGCTCGCGGGCTATGCCTATGTGACGCCGTTCGACAAAGTGCACCACTACGCCTTCGTCTATGGAAAAATCGGCGACGGCAGCAATCTCCCAACGCGGTTGCACCGCGCCAATGTCCTTGAAGACGTGTTTGGCGGCGCCAAGCCGATCCATGCCGCGCTGAGTCACTTCAAGGCGGCTGGCAAGGGGGTGCTCGTCTATCTGCGCGACGGCACCTCGGGAGTGCCGGCGACCCCGGTCGGCGAGGAGATCTCGCGCTCCGAACACGAGCGCAACGTCCAATGGCGCGAGGTGGGCCTCGGGGCGCAGATCCTGCGGGATCTGCGCATCTCGTCGATCCAGCTGCTCGCGACGCGCTCGCGCACCTATGTCGGGCTCGCCGGCTTCGGTATCGAAATCACCGCTACCGAGCCGCTCGAGTAAATCGAGTGCGCACCCCGACCAGGCTGCATTACGGTTGGATCGTCGCGGCGGTCACTTTCATGGTCCTGCTGCTCACGGCGGGGATCCGCGCCGCTCCGGCGTGCTGATCGTGCCGCTTGAGGACGAGTTTCACTGGCCGCGTTCGACGATCTCCTTTGCGATCGGCGTCAACCTCCTGCTTTACGGTCTCATCGGCCCGTTTGCGGCGGCGCTGATCGACCGGTTCGGCGTTCGCCGCACGATGACCGCCGCCCTGGCGGTCACTGCGGCCGGGGTCGCATTGACCCCGGTGATGCAGCAATCCTGGCAACTCGTCCTGCTGTGGGGCGTTGTCGTCGGCGCGAGCTGCGGTGTTATCGGCAATTTTCTGGCGGCTTTCATTGCCGCGCGCTGGTTTCGCATTCGCCAGGGCCTCGTTGTGGGCCTGTTGACCGCCGCCAATGCGGCCGGTCAGCTGATCTTTCTCCCGACGATGGCGAGTATTGCGACACATGCCGGATGGCGCGTCATGTCTGTGGTTTTGGCCGCTGCCGTCGCGGGTTTTGTCCCGCTCATCGCGGTGCTGATGCGCGATCGTCCGGAGGACCTCGGTCTGGCGCCTTATGGCGACAGCGGCGGCCCGAGACCACCGGCGGCTCCGGAGGGCAACCCTTTGACTCTCGCCTTCCGCGCCTTTGCCGAAGGCGCGCGGTCGCGCGATTTTTGGCTGATCGCCGGCAGCTACTTTGTCCGCGGCGCTTCGACGAACGGCCTGAGCGGCACGCATCTGATCCCGGCCTGTATCGATCACGGTCTGACGGAGGTCGCCGGAGCGGGCCTGCTCGCCGCGACCGGCGTGTTCAGTTTTCTCGGCGGGACGCTCTCCGGCTGGCTCAGCGACCGCTGGGACAATCGGCTGCTGCTCGCCTGGTATTACGGCCTACGCGGTCTGTCATTGCTGTATCTGCCCTTCGCTTTCGACATGTCGATCTACGGGCTTTCGTTGTTCACTATCTTTTACGGATTGGACTGGATCGCCGGCGTGCCGCCGACCGTGCGGCTCCTCGCCCGCGTCGCCGGCATGGAGCGAACCGGGATCATGGTCGCTTGGATCACCGTTATTCATCAAGCGGGCGGTGCCTTGGCGGCTTATCTCGCCGGCGTGCTGAGGATCTCCTTCGGCACCTACTCGGAGGCGTTTCTATTGGCGGGCCTCTTGTGTTTCGCGGCTGCGTTGATGGCGTTATTGGTGGGCTCGGGCGGGCGTCGTGCCGAGCCCGCGCGGGGCGTCGCGCCCGCCGGGTGAGCACGAAATGTCACCGTGGCTGGCGGTTCTGCTGGTCGTTGTCCTGACTGCGCTGGCGCTGACCGCAGTGGGTTCTTCGCCCGCAACTGCAACGAGCAAGCGATTATGGATGTCGGCTATTTTTCTGTCCGGCTCGCTCGCCATTGCCGGCTCGGTATGGCAGACGCGAAAGGCACTCGAGGACGCGGCAGCCCTCGTCGGGACCACGATGTCGCCGCAACCCGTGAAGAAAACGCCGGTCGGGCCGACAAACAAGCAAACGATCGAGTTCGAGGATCGCGTCAGGCGGCTCGAAGCCGGTCGGCAGGTTCGCACGATACCTCCGGAAGTCGCCAATGAGATCTCAGCTTATCTGCAGCCGTTTGGCAGCCGGCGGGTGATCGTCTCCTGCATACCGAATGATCTCGAAGCGTATCAATACGCGAACCAGCTGGTAAATATTCTGAAGGGAGCGAACTGGGATGCTCAAGGTCCCGAGCAGACTAAGGTGTTCGGCGACTTCCGTACTCCGGCGATAAATATTTTCGTCAACTCGGCTGATCGTTCCGATACGGCAAAGGTGCTGTTGGACGGGTTTGCAAAATTCAACATTCCGTACCAGAGCAGGGTCACGCCCAGCCAGGCGATCCCCAATGCGGAAACGATCGAACTGTTCATTGGGAAGACGCAATCGCTAAACGTGAGCGCCGACAGCGAATAGCACGTACAAGGCCCGCCGGGCGATCTGGCGATCGACCAGAACATTTCGGAGACGTGCGCGAATATAGGGACGGATTCTGCCGGAGTGTTTCCTGCGCCTCTCAACTGGCAGCAAATGCTGGCGGTATACCGAAAAAAGAGCCCGCATTATTGCCGCTGAAAACCCCACGAATACCCACTGTGGCGGTGAGCGGATTGGCTATTAGCTATCACTCGCTGACGCTCGTTCGAATGACGATCGAGCCGCGACGAGGCCTACAATGGTTACCGACAGAACTGAGCAAGATATCCGCGAAGCTGATTGTGACGCAGCAATAGCCGAATTCATCCGCAACAAGGGAGTTACGCGGTGCCCGACCGCTTGCGTCCTGCCGACCCAGGGCTCGGTTGCTACCGCCGATCGCGAAGCTCTTGAAGCGCACGCGGCGCAGCGGGACTGCATTCGCAAGGAAAAAATCGCTGCTCGTACGGAGCAGTTGTGGCGCGTCGAGGCGATACGCCCGGTGTAGAGACGGAGTTCGGCAGTTTGGGTTGCGGGCAGGCGGGTGCCGGCATGGAACCAGTCTCGTGGTTCTTTACTCGCCCTCGACCAGCGTCCCGATCAGACGCAATAATGCTTGATGCTCGGGGTTTCCCTGGCCGCCGCTCAGAAACGCATCGATATCGAGGTCGGTGACCTGGCTGCCCGATGGGATATTGGCTTCGTGCCTGACGAACAGGCTCCCCGTCTCGGGATCGCGGACCAAAAACCACCTGTCTCCGTTCGCACTACGGTATAGCTCTCGTTTCTCCATCGACACTTGACCCTCTGACTGTTCCGGTAACGCCGCGATCGGCTAATCGAGGATGCGGGCTAACCCGCTCCCCGCCTATCGCAGGCCATCAAGGCACCGATCCCGCTCGATCGGATTTATGACCCGATCGCAGTGCTCGCGTGCTCTCCGCGGCTCCGGAGGCGAGGACGCTTGCGGTCCGACCTGAACAGAAAATCCGGGCGCTGGCTGTATCTGCACTTGGGCATGGGCCGGCTGCATGTAGACAGCGCCGGCAAACAACAGCGCGGAAAGCACGCTAAGTGCAGTCAGCATCGCGGCTTCTTTCGAAGGCTGACCTGCTCTGTCTGAAACAGTCGATCGGATTGGTTCGAACCACTATCGGTGACCGCCGAGGTCATCCCAGGCACTCTCGAAATCGTACCCTTCCCCGATTTGTATCCCGTCTGCGTTCGGATCGGCGAGCACGATTCGCCAGCGCTCGTTACGATGGACGATCATCGTGAAGCTACCCGGGTACCGGAGTTTCAGGATCAATTGCCGTTCCCGGGCTGTGAGATCGTCCATCGGCGGCTCTGCTCGTCGAGCACACTCCCTAAACCCGTACCGTCCAAAAAGGGTCAGCTCCCACTTGACTATCCTGCCTGCTCGAGAGCATCCCTACTTGGGAGGGGGCACGTTAGGGGGAGACAACAATGCGGACCGTGACGGTTCGAGTGCCCGCGATCGACCTATCTCGAGAAATGGTCGCGATGCGGGGATGGCTCGATCACAACGGGTACGAGCCCACGAGGTTCGATTGCGGCAAGAGCGGAGATAAGGTCGTCCTGTCCGTCGACTTTCGAACGGCCGCCGCCGCCGAGGCGTTTGCACGGCGCTTTGACGGTGAAAGCAGGCCGCCGGCGTCCGGGCCAGGACGGTTCCTGCCGGCCGCGGAATAGGCCGAGAAGGGCGCGCGGGGTAGACTGGCACACGTCCCGTCACATCTGCCCGGGGTCGCGCATCGGATGGAGGTGGGAGATGACCTTTGCACTGACGCCCGAGCAGCAGGAGATCCGCGCCGCGGTGTTTCGGCTGTGCGAGCGGTTCGGCGACGATTATTGGCTGAAGAAGGACGAAGAGGGCGGCTTTCCGCACGAGTTCCACCGGGCGATGGCCGAAGCCGGCTGGCTCGGCATCGCAATGCCGGAGGCATACGGCGGCAGCGGCCTCGGCATTACCGAGGCGGCGATCCTGATGCAGGCGGTTGCCGAGTCCGGCGCCGGGTTCAGCGGCGCCTCGACGATTCATATGAACATTTTCGGGCTGCACCCGGTCGTCGTGTTCGGCAGCGACGAGCAAAAGCGGCGATTTCTGCCGCCGCTGATTGCCGGCACGGAGAAGACCTGCTTCGCAGTGACCGAGCCCGATGCCGGGCTCGACACGACGCGGCTCAAGACGCGCGCGGTGCGCGAAGGCGATCATTACGTGCTCTCGGGCCGCAAGATTTGGATCTCGACCGCGCAAGTATCGGCAAAGATGCTGATCCTCGCGCGTACGACGCCGGTCGAGGAGGTGGCGCGGCCCTCGCTCGGCATGACGCTGTTCTACACCGACCTAGATCGCAGCGCCGTCGAGGTGCGGGAGATCCCGAAAATGGGCCGCAAGGCGGTCGATTCGAACCTCCTCTTCATCGATGGGTTAAAAGTGCCGGCCGCGGATCGCATCGGCGAGGAGGGAAGGGGCTTTCATTACATCCTGCACGGCATGAACCCGGAGCGCATCCTGATCGCCGCGGAGGCCGTCGGGCTGGGCCGCGCGGCGCTGGGCCGCGCCGCCCGTTATGCGGCCGAACGCGTCGTCTTCGGCCGGCCGATCGGTCAGAACCAGGCGATCCAGCACCCGCTCGCCGAGCGCTGGATCGAGCTCGAAGCGGCCGAGCTGATGGTGTTGCGCGCGGCGGCCGTCTATGACCGTGGGGAGGACGTCGGCGCCCACGCGAATGCCGCCAAATACTGCGCTGCGGAAGCCGGCTTTCGCGCCTGCGAGACCGCAGTGATGACGTATGGCGGCATGGGCTATGCCCGCGAGTACCATGTCGAGCGCTATTTCCGCGAGATTCAGATCGCCCGCATCGCCCCGGTCAGCCCGCAGCTGATCTTGAGCCACATCGCAGAACGCGTCCTGGGGTTGCCGAAATCCTATTAAAGAGCAGGCGGCGGCTCTCAGCCGCCGCTAGGCGCAGGGCCGCTCGGCGCCGGCGGTGGCAGCGGAGTTACCGGGGCGGGACCACGGGCCAGCGATGTCATTGGGCCAGGAGCGGGCAGGGGAGCCGGCGGGCCAGGAAGCGGTGTGGTGGTAGCGAGTTGCGGAGCCGCCGCTTGGACGGCGCCCGAGGGCAGGTATCTGGATACGAACCCTTCGATGAAATCCGCGCCGGAATAACCCGCGGCCGCCAGGCCCAACAGCGTTTCCGGCGATATGGCTGCCTCGGGCTTCAAGGTCATGAGCGCGGCCAATGCGCCCGCGACCACGCCGATCAGGAGGCTGATCAGCAATGTCGAGGGCTCAAACATTTCGGTGAACGCTTGCTGCAGGGCGGCGGCCTGATCCTTCGTCTTCTTCAGCCCGACGATGACGCGAATGGCTTGCCCGAGAAACCCCATCAGGGCGCCAAGGGCGATGATCGATATCCACGGCCCAGCCATCAGTTCACTCCTTGCACTTAACCCGCGCGGCTAGGGAAGTGCTGCATAGATCTGGTTAAAAACCTCGTCGAACGAGAACGCGAACAAGAGGTTCGGCGCCGATCCGCCGAACACGATGCCGCAGCCGATGACCGAATTTCCGGCGTCGGTACGGCACAGCAGCGCACCGGATTGGCCGGGAGCGGATGCTCCCTTCGTCATGTGCAATACCCAGAAATTGTCGTACTCGATCGGCATGCCCTCGACATCAATCGCCGCCGGATGTGCGATCGTCTCCGGATAGGCGCAGTTGAATTCGACCCCGTTCCACATGAACCAGTAGGTCGTATTTCCCGGAACGATGTGACTGGTTCCGGCAAGCGGCTGCTGAACGCCGAAAATCTGGTAGGGATCGACCGGAAAGCTGTCGGCGCGCGCAACGGCGGCGTCGCTGCGCGCGACCTGTCCAGGCGCGAGACCCGACGACCAGATGACCGGGCCCACCGGCATCACCCGGTTCGTCACCGGCTCGACCAGGCTCAGCCCGCAAAACGAGCCGCCTCCGGCGATGTCGCAACCGACATGGGCGTTGGTGAGGGCATATCCCACACCGTTCTTGACGAAGGTCAGCGTGCAGACGCCGTAGCTCTGGTCGGAAGCGAGGATGACATTGCCCGCCTCCAGGCCGAACGCCCGCGGCGTGCCGGCAAGCGCGACGACGTCGGTTTTCATGTGCGGACCGCCGCCCGCGGCAAACGGAAGCTCCTCGGGGATGAGATCGGCGGCGGCGACGCTCTCTTTCCGCGACACGTAAGCGATGACCGCCGGTACCGGCATCCTCATTCCGGCGAGCCGCTTCTGACCGACAGTCAAGAATTGGACGTTCTTCTTTTGCAGCCATTCTTGCGAGACGCCGCGGGCGGCGCGCCGCATATCCTCGAGGAGTCGGCCGGCGGTGGACATCGCGCCATCGATTTTATGGAACACGGCGTCCAGGACGCGCCGTCACCGGCGCCGGGTTCGGCGGGTTGGCGCTGGGAACCCCTGCAGAGGGCTGCGGCACATTGAAACTGCTCGTCACCGGCACTGGGGTGATCAGCGGCTTCAGTCCGACGAGATTGCCGGCATCGTCGAAAACGATGTCGTAAATTTGCAGCTCTGCAGCGCCGCCCCCAGTCTGCGCAGCAAAAGCAGCGCCCAGCAAGTTGTGGCCGGCCGCGGCTGCCTGACCCAGCGCCGCAAGAAGCGCCACCGGCACCGTCGTCGAATCCTGATGGCTGTCGAGGCTCTGCAGCATTCCCTGCTGAAAATCGAGGGTCAGCTCGTTCTTTGCGAGAAAGGCCCCGAAGCGCAACGCCAGTTGCTTGTTCGGATTTGGCACGAGCAGCACGCCAACTTGCGGGCCGACGACGAGAAGCGGCTTGACCATCGGGATCCGGATGCCAGGCGCATCGGAATTGGGACTCACGGGCACGGCGTCGACATAGGCGCACGCGAAGAGGCTCCAACATGCCGCCGCTACGACGAGAGCCCGTTGCGCAGCTCCCAAATCCGCCTCCCCACCCGACCGGCGTCGCTCCGCTGTCCGGTCAAATCGATGAATTTTGTCGTTATAATATCAAGCTACGTCATATCTTTGAACCACAAATTGAGTGCACACTTATTGGCATACCAAGTCGGATGCAGCAAGCTGAGGCCGGAGGTGCTGCTATGACGCAGGAAAAACCGATGCGTGTCGCGATCGGCGG
>Ga0126378_10005291_pt1 | contig 10003 bp, 10 predicted proteins | sample PanSoiMetPlot_23_FD_92587 | JGI IMG/M metagenome (GOLD analysis project Ga0126378, IMG submission 92587) | Tropical forest soil microbial communities from Panama - MetaG Plot_23 | ecosystem: Environmental > Terrestrial > Soil > Tropical forest > Bulk soil | place: Panama | collected 2016-02-17 | reverse complement strand
GATCATGAACAGCAGCGGCCCGAATGTGTTGCCGATGAATGGATGCACATCGTATTGCAATGTCAGAAGACATGCGGCGAGCCCCGCCAGCGCCCCGCCAATCGCCGATGTGACAAGATAAATGTGCCGTTGGTCGACGCCCATAAGGCCGACAATGTCGCGGTCCTGCGCGATCGCTCGAATGGCCGTTCCGACGAAGGTCCGTCGCAGAAAGAAATAAAGCGCGATAGCGCCGGCGCCGGCGACGGCGAATGCCAACAGGCGCGATGAACTAATATAGATGCCGCTCACTTCGATAATCGGCAGGCGCACGCCGATATTGCGGAAATCGGTGCCGAACAGCAACGTGGCGAAGCTCTGCAGGAAGAACAGAAGGCCGCCGGTCGCTAGAAGCTGATTGATCGGCGCCGAGCCCAGAATGGGCGCGATAATCAGAACGTGCACCAGCACGCCGAGCGCCGCCACCCACCCGATCGCGACGGCACATGCGAGCAGCAGCGGCCAACTAAGCTCGGCATTGAGATAATAAATGAGATACATGCCGCACATGACGAGATCGGCATAGGCAATCCACACCACATCGATCACACCGAAAATCAAATTAAGTCCGAGCGCCAGCAGTGCGAGCACGCCGCCAAGCAGTATGCCGTTGATGATCGCTTCGAGAAGATAAATATCCATTGTCTCTGCAGTTCGTTTCTATGATCGGTTTTCTACAGACCCATGTAACTTTTGCGAATGAAGTCATTGCCTTTGAGTTCAACCGAGGTACCCGCGAGCTTTATCCGTCCTACTTCCAAGAGATAGGCGCGGTCGACTACGTCGAGGACCTGCTGCACGTTTTGTTCGACGATCAAAACCGTCAGTCCCTCGGCGCGAATCCGACGAACGAGATCGAAGACCTGGGCGACGACAAGAGGAGCCAGACCCGCAGATGGCTCATCCATCAGCAGCAATTTGGGGTCGGACATCAGCGCTCGGCCGATAGCGCACATCTGCTGTTCGCCGCCGGAGAGCGTGCCGGCGAGCTGTTCGCGCCGGTCTTTCAATCGGGGGAAAAGCTTGTACACGCGATCGAGCTGGTCGGCGCACTGCCGGCGGGCGCGCGGTAGATAGGCGCCGATGCGCAGATTGTCTTCGACCGTCAGCCGCGGAAACAGGCGACGGTTCTCGGGCACGTGGGCAATGCCTTGTTCGACCATGCGATGCGCCGGAAGGCCGCCAATAGACCGTCCGTCAAAGCTCATGGCGCCCGCATAGCGCTGCACGAGTCCGGAGATCACTCGCATCAGCGTAGTCTTGCCGGCGCCATTGGGCCCAATAACACCCACGGCTTCACCCCGTGGCACTTCGAGCGAGACATCGAACAGAACCTGGAAGGTCCCGTAACCCGCGGAGATGGCAGCAAGCGACAGCATCGTCTTAAGCCCGCGTCCCGAGATAAACCTCGATTACGCGCGGGTCGATTGCGGCCTGCGCGGGTAAGCCGTCGAAGATTTTCTCGCCGTGATCGAGCACGATGACGCGATCGACGATGCGCATCAGCACGCCCATGATGTGTTCAACCCAGATGATCGTAACGCCCATGCGGCTGCGCAGGCTTTCGAGCAGACTTGCTGCGCGTTCCATTTCCGTTGCATCAAGCCCGCCAAGACTTTCGTCGGCGAGCAGCAGTTTTGGCTTGCTGGCAAGCGCGCGCGCGAGTTCGAGCTTCTTGAGCGCGGCCGTGCCGAGCCCGCTCGGCGTCGCGCCTGGGGTGCTCGGTAGACCGACGAGATCAAGCACCTCCTCGGCCTGTCGCCAGGCTTGGGCGCGCGATATGACGCCGGTGCCGTAATAGGCCGCGAGCGCCACGTTTTCGATCAGTGAGAGTTTGCGAAACGGCCGGGGAATCTGAAATGTGCGCCCGACGCCGCGCCGGCGGATTGTGTGTGCGGCAAGGCTGGCGATCTCCGCGCTTTGAAGGCGGATTGATCCTGTGGTCGGGCGCAAGGTACCGGCAATCAGATTGAACGTCGTGCTCTTGCCCGAGCCGTTGGGACCGATCAGCCCGAGAATTTCGCCCTCACGCACTTCAAAGGAGACCTGGTTCACCGCCAGGAATCCTCCGAAGCGCTTGCTGAGCTTTTCGACCGCCAGCATTACGCACGCATGGCGTAGATCGAAGAATTTGGCAGCGGCAGGACGGGATCTTGGGTCTTGATATTGGTCGGCCAGACTACGGCGATGTGCTCACCGGCATTCTGCATCACCACCGGTGTCGACCGCTCATTCTGTCCGGCGAGCTGCGTGCCCGATCGATAGAATTTCACGCCGTAGCCTTGGATCGTGCCGCCGGGCGGGATATCGACATCGAGCGCAGCCTTACGCACCGCTTCCGCGTCGAAGCCGCCATATTTCTCTTTCGCGACCGGCAGCACGTTGTTGAGCAGAACCCAGGTCTGATTGAAGCCCATCGAGCAATGCGGCGGCACGTCGTTTGCGTTGGTCTTGGCTTTGTAACGATCGACCATGACTTTGATCAAGTCGCCCAATCCCGGCGCAAGTGAGGTGGGGTTGAGCAATTGCGCCGGCACTGGATCGATATTGCAGAAATTGTCGATGTCTCTTCCGAACGTCGTGCGCAGCTTGTCGAGCTGGCTATAGCCTGCGCCATTGCCGACCAGCATTTTGAAGTGCAAGCCGCTCTCGCGCGCCTGCCGCAGGAATAGTGTGATGTCGGGATTGTAGCCGCAGTGCGAAATCACATCCGCGCCGGCTCGCTTGAGCTTGGTGACGAGCGATGAAAGATCGGGGGCGGTGGCCGAATAGCCCTCGCGCATGATCAGTTGAAGACCGCGCTCTTTGCCGAACCGCTCGGTCGCGTCGGCAACGCCGACCCCGTACGGGCCGTCTTCATGGATGATGGCGATCTTGACGTTCTGCGGGTCCGCTCCAAGCCTGTCCTTGGCATTGTCGGCGATGAATGTCACGAAGGCTTCGCCGTATTGGTCAGAATGAATTTGCCCGCGGAAAACGTACTGCAGGTTTTTGTCTTTGAAGACTGCGGTTGCAATCGCGGTCGTGATCCATAAGATCTTCTTCTGCGCGTCGACCTTGGCCGCGAGCGGCACTGCCTGAGCGCTGGCGTAAACGCCGTTCACAATCTCGACCTTTTCCTGGTCGATCAGCCGCTCGACTTCGTTGATCGCGACGTCCACCTTGCTCTGGCAATCGGCATTGATCGGGATCACTTTGTATCTGCCCGCAACGCCGCCGCGCTCATTGACGAGGTCGATGGCTATCTGCGCGCCGACCGCGCACGCGGCCGAGCCGCCGGCGGCGAAAGGACCAGACAGATCATAGACGACGCCAATCCGAACCGCTTCGGCTTGTGCGGTGGCTAAGCGTCTCGATACGGCCAGTGTTGCCGCAGTCGCAGCGGATGTCTTGAGCAACGAGCGACGCGAAGTTTTCATGGCATTTTCCTCCCGGCTGCTCGGCCATCATTGAGTCTTTATTGCTTGGACGCTCAGTATTTGGAGAAGGCTCCGCAATGTCAACGCGCGTAACGGCAAAGACGGCTGCAACGGCGCCAGAAAGCGGGCTGCGCCTTACGGGCAAACAGCAAGCCGATTCATGCCGTGATCGATGCAAGGGTAATTCAAGGCTTAAAGCGTCGAGAACTCGCAAATGGTTATTCCAGGATGCCGATGAGCTTGGCGAGGCGATCGGCGTCTTGTTGCAGCGCCTCGGAATCGCCGTCGTAAACGATATGGCCCTTATCTAGAATAACCGTACGCGGCGAGAACGACAAAGCCACGCGGCTGTTCTGCTCCACAAGAATGATTGAGAGCCCGCTTTCCAGGCGCAATTGCTTGAGGACGGCAGTGAGCGACTCCACCAGGATCGGTGCTAGGCCCTCAGTCGGCTCGTCCATCAGCAGGATTTTTGGATTGGTCAGTAGTGCGCGCGCGATCGAGAGCATTTGCTGCTCGCCGCCCGAGAGTTGATTGCCGGCATTATCCAATCGTTCTCCCAGTCTAGGGAATAGCTTGAAAACGCGCGGCAGCGTCCAATCCCCGGGCCGCGAGGCGACTTCGAGATTTTCGCGCACGCTTAGCGACGGGAAAATCTCGCGCTCCTGCGGGACAAAGCCAATGCCCGCGAGCGCGCGCCGATAGGATGGAACGCGATTGAGGTTCTCGCCAGCGAGGACGATATCGCCCGAGTGCAGCACGGTCTGGCCCATGATTGTCGCTAACAAGGTGCTTTTACCGACGCCGTTGCGTCCGATGACGCTGATGCACTCGCCGGGGGCGAGCCTCAGGTCGATCTCTTCAATCACGACAGTTTCGCCGTAACCCGCCGAAACCTGCCGCAGTTCAAGAGCGTTAGCCACGGCCGGCCTGACCCAGATAGACCGCGCGGACCTGCGGATTGGCTTCGATTTCGCGCGGCGTCCCTTCGGCGAACAGCGCGCCGCCGACCATGACCGTGACCCGTTTTGCGAAGCGGAAAACGAGATCCATGTCGTGTTCAATGATCAATACCGCGATATGCTCCGGCAGACGCTCTATCGCGTCGAGAATAATATGGCTCTCCGCACTTGGCACGCCGGCGGCGGGTTCATCAAGCAAGAGAACGTCGGGTTTTAACCCGATAGCGATCGCGATTTCGACCAGCCGTTGCCGGCCATAGGGCAGTTCGGATACGCGGCGCGCGGCATCGGCGGCGAGTTTCAGCGTGTCCAACAGATGCATCGATTCGTCGATCACATCGGTGCGATGGCCGACAGGATAAAACATGGTTGGCGCCGCGCCGACCCGTTCGGCGACCGACATGCAGACGTTTTCCAGAACTGAAAGTGCGCGAAACAGCCGATTGATCTGGAACGTGCGCGCAATTCCGAGCTTCACTCTTTCAGCTTGCTTCTTGTCTGTAATATCCTCGCCTTTGAGAAGGACTCGTCCGCGCGATGGCGGGAGCGCGCCGGCAAGCAAATTGACGAACGTGGTCTTGCCGGCGCCGTTTGGTCCGATCAGGGCGTGGCGAGCGCCGGCAGCGAGTTTGAAATCGACTTCTTGCAGGGCCACAAGCGCGCCAAATTGCCGGCTCAGCGCGCGCGTTTCCAGCCGAAGCTCGGTCATGACGTCGCGCGCCTTGCGCGATACCGGCGCCACAGAACCTCGCCGAGACCCAATATTCCGTTCTGCGCGTACAGCGCGACGACGACCAGAAGCAATCCGAGTCCGAGCTGCCACCCCGTCGGATAAATTCGGGCAAGGAAATGCTCGAGCGCCATGTAAGCGACCGCGCCAAGGAAAGCGCCGTAGAGACGTCCGTAGCCTCCGAGGATCAGGATAATGAGCACGGTCGCTGCACGGTCGAGATCAAGCGCGCTCAAATTGACGTAAGCATTTGTCTGTGCCCACAATCCGCCAGCGATACCGGCGAGGCTTGCCGAGATCGTGTAGCAAGCAACAAGGCGGCGCCGCACCGGCGCGCCGATGGCATGCATGCGCAACAAATTTTCGCGAATGCCGGTCAAGCTCTGGCCAAAGGGGGAGTAGACGAGGGTGCGGACGAATACAAAACAGGCGAACAGAATCGCCAGCGTATAGAGATACTGCGTATCGGGATAAAGCGGATTGAAATCGAACACGCCAAAAACCGGCGCGATGTCCAAACTCGGCAGGCCGTCGAAGCCGCCAGTATAGTCGTGCGCTATGTTGGCGCCTTCTTGCAGCAGAGCCATCGTGCAAAGCGTGAGCATCAGCAATGTGAGGCCCTGCGTGCGCAGCAGGACAAGCCCGGAAACAAAACCGACGGTTGCCGCTGCCAACGCAGCCAGCATCAAGCTTGTTATCGGCTCGGTCCAGATATTGTGAAAGGCCAGCAAACCTACGGTGTAGGCTCCGGTGCCGAAAAACGCGGCGTGGCCAAGCGTAACAATGCCGGCGTAGCCAAGCGCGAGATCAAGTGAAAGCGCGAACAGAATCGTAACCATGAGGGAAGTGCCAAAGCCCAGATAATCGTGAAATGCGAAATAGAAGGCGCCGGCAAGGAGCCACGGCAACGCTTCCCACCAGCGCAGACGATGTCGGCCAATCAAAATGCGTGCCGCGGGATTATCGGTGAGGCCGACGGTGGTCGCGGGCGCAGCGGGAACGGCCTGTGGGCTCACGCCGACTTCCTTCCAAACAGGCCTTGCGGCCGCCACAGCAACACGAGAATGGTAAGCACGTAGATGAAGATCGTGCCGCCCTTCGGCAAATAGAGCTTGAGGACGAAATCGAGCATGCCGAGGAGCAGCGACGCGTAGTAAACGCCGACCACGCTGCCTAGTCCGCCCACCGAAACCGCAATCAAGAAATAAACCAGATATTTGAGCGCATATTGCGGATCGAGTCCCAGAAATTCGGCGCCAAGGCCGCCGCCAAGCGCCGCCATGCCGCTGCCGAAAGCAAAAGTGATCGTGAACAGGCGGTCGACATTGATGCCAAGCGATTCCGCCATGCGGCGGTTGTCGACGGTAGCGCGAATCTGCGCGCCGATGCGGGTGCGCTCGAACGCGAGCCAGATGGCAACGACAATGAGCAATCCGACACCGATCAGAAAAATGCTGTAGGTGCGGTACTGCATGAAGCCGAGATTGATCTGGCCTCCCAGTTCGGGTGGCAATTGCAGCGGCTGGCTCTGCGGCCCGACCAGGATCGTAAGCGTCGCCATAAAAATGAAAATCAACCCGATGGTCAGCAGCACTTGATCAAGCTCGCCGGCACGATAAAGCCGGCGATAGAGCGACTGCTCGAGGATGACACTTAGGGCAGCAGTTCCGAGAAAGCCGAGCGCGAGGGCGACCGGAAAACCGAAATGCGCGCGGTTCATCGCCAGCACGATGATGTAGCCGCCGAACATCGCAAACGCGCCATGGGCGAGGTTGACAAATCCCATCAGCCCCATGGTGACGGACAGCCCGACCGAGACGATGAAGAGCACCGTCCCGGCGGCGAGCCCGCCTAACAATATGCTGGCGAAATCGATCGCTGCGTCCACGAACGATCCTGTCGGCCGGCAAACATCAGGAGGCCGCTCCCCGGATTCGGGGAACGGCCTCGCTCACAAGAATTCTCGATCAGCGACGATCATTTTTTTGGCGCACAGGGTCCGATCGCCTGCGCCTTGCACTCGTCCTTTACACGATCGATCTGGCCGATGACTTTCTGGTGGAGCTTCCCGTCGGGGCCTTTCACCACTTCGGCAAGATATTCGTTCATCACGATATCGCGGGTTTCCGGATCAATCACGATCGGTCCTTGCGGACTGTCGAATTTCCAGCCGAGCAGCGATTTCACAGCGGCGTCACCATCCATCTTGCCCTTGGTGGCTTGCACGGCGTGAACGATCGCCGCCATGCCGTCATAGGCGCCAACGCCCATAAAGTCTGGCGTTGATTCGGCGCCGTACTCCTTCTTCCAGGCAGCGACGAAGCGCCGGTTCTGCGGGTTGTCGAGGTCGGCGTAGTAGTGAAGCATGGTTACGAGACCGACTGCGGCATCGCCCATTCCTTGCAGCTTAATGTCCTGGACAATATCGCCGGGACCGATCAGCTTGATGCCAGCGTCACGCATTCCGAGCGCGGTGTAGGTCTTGGCCACCGCCAGCGCGTGATCTCCGGCGGGCACGAACACATACAGGACATCCGGCTTCTCGTCCTTCGCCCGCTGGAAGAATGGTGTGAAGTCGGGGACTGCGCCGGGCCCGCCGGCCGGGATGACGTCGATTACTTTGCCGCCATTGGCCTCGAAGGCATTCTTGAAGGCTTCCAGGCTGTCCTTGCCGGGCGGGTAGTCGGTATAGGCCACGACGGCAGTTTTCGCATGCAGGGTTTTGGCAGTCGCCACGCCCAACGCGTAGCCGGAATGCCACATGGTGAACGACGTGCGCACGAAATCTGGCGAGAGATTGGTGATGAATGACGTCCCGGCATTCGTGATCACCGCTAGCTTCTTGCCGGCGGAGACAGTCGGTGCAGATGCCATGGCATCGGGCGAATAGCCAAAGCCCGCAATCGCACCAACCTTGTCCTGGGTAAGCAATTCCTGGACCACGACCTTGGCTTGCTCGCCGTTCGGGGCTTTGGAGTCGCGCTTGATGAGCGTAATCGTATAGGGCTTTACCTGGTCAGCATTGAGCTTGAGATAAAGCTCCATGCCGCGATCCATTTGCTGCGCAAATTCCGCGCCGATTCCGGTATAGGGTAGCACGATGCCAACCTTCACCTCCTGCGCCAAAGCGGCGCCGCCTGAAACACTCAGTGCGACAATGGCCGCCATCACTCGCTTGGACATTCGGAGCTCCCCTATGTTGTCCTTTTTGGTCGGAGCGGCGAGATTTGAACTCGCGACCCCCAGTCCCCAGACTGGCTCGGGAAGATGACACAAGGAGACAAGACGTGTCAAAATCCTTGTAAATTGGGCAGAACTTTGATAGACCCTCAGTCTGTTTCGGACATTGAGAGACCGGGGAAGACTCGGGAAGACCTGTTTAGGCTTCCCCCGCGCTTCCCCAAAAACGGGGGAGACCTCCAATGAAACTGACTGATGGTAACTTAGCCAAGGCTATCCGTGAAGCAAAAGACAACAGCAAATCCAAGTCCGAATATATCGCCTGGGATGATGAACTTCGCGGCTTCGGAGTGCGAGTGCGGAACGGCAAACGCACTTGGATTTTTCAATACAAAATCGGTGAACGCCAGCACCGCATAAAACTTGGGGGTGGCGAACTTGATTGCACCCGCGCCCGTCTGATTGCAGATGCTCAAAGGGGCAAGGCATCCGAAGCAAAATTAGGACACGGTGTTGATCCCGCCATTGAACGTGAAAAAATAAAGGCCGAGTCCAAGCCTCAGCCCAAGGGAAAAACTCTAGCGTCACTCATCGCCGCCTATCTGGACGCCAGAGCTGGTTCCATGAGAGTCAACAGCTACGCCGAAATTAGACGCCATCTTGAAAAGCACTTCGCACCGCTTCACAGCCACGTATTATCCAATATCCAACGCGCCGATATTGCCGCGCGAGTACGAGAAATTGCAAAGGCAAGGGGTCCGGTAGCTGCTAACCGTTCTCGCGCCAGTCTTTCCGCCATGTTCACATGGGCAATCGGAGAGGGGCTGTGCGATGAAAACCCCGTCGTGGGTACCAACAAGCAAGAAGAAAATGGCCCCCGCGAGCGTTCCCTGTCCGATGCTGAGGCGGCGACGGTTTGGCTTGCGGCCCCAGAGAATGACTATGGACGCATTGTCCGCCTGATCCTTCTAACCGGATGTCGCCGGAACGAAATCAGTGCGCTTCAATGGCCTGAGATTGACCTAAAAGAGAAGACAATCACGTTGCCCGGTGAGCGAACAAAGAACAAGCAAAAGCATATAGTGCCTTTGTCAGATGCAGCCATTGCGATCCTGAAAGACATTCCTCAACGCGCAAACCGCGATTTCGTCTTTGGCGTGGGTAAGGGCGGTTATTCCGGTTATTCAAAATCCAAGGCTGAATTTGATGCGCTTGTGGCGCTCAAGGAAGATTGGACACTCCACGATCTGCGCCGCACTGTCCGCACCGGATTAGGCAAGCTGGGGATACAGCCGCATATTGCCGAAGCAACGCTCAACCATCTGCCGCCGAAACTGATCCGCACCTATGACCGCAATACTTATGCAGATGAGAAAAGGGCCGCACTTGACCAGTGGGCAACACACCTAAAGACGATTGTCGCCCAAGCAACCGGCGCGAATGTAACGCCGCTCCGGAAAGGTGAGCCGCGAAAGCCGCGCCGGTAATGCCCGCTCGCCGCTTCCGCCGCCGTGGTCCGTCGAGGGACGAAGGGAGAGCGCCTAAGAGCTGCCTATATGTCCATTTCGATGAGGTCCGCTCTAGGAGAGCGCACGATGCTCGAAACCCCAATTTTAATCGCGCTCGTCGTACTAGCGATTGCCGCAGTCGTGTGGTGGCTTTACCGCTGATGG
>Ga0126378_10005290_pt1 | contig 10004 bp, 10 predicted proteins | sample PanSoiMetPlot_23_FD_92587 | JGI IMG/M metagenome (GOLD analysis project Ga0126378, IMG submission 92587) | Tropical forest soil microbial communities from Panama - MetaG Plot_23 | ecosystem: Environmental > Terrestrial > Soil > Tropical forest > Bulk soil | place: Panama | collected 2016-02-17 | reverse complement strand
GCTGAGCACAGCGAAGCCGGTGCGAATCCGGCGCTGTCCCGCAACGGTGATGCCTCCGCAGAGGAGGACAAGCCCGGACGCCTGGCCAGTGTCGACGATCTGTCCTCGGAGGAAGGGCGGTTCGTTCCGATCCCTCCGGGGAGTCGCAACGGACGCACTTCGTCCTCCACGGCCAACCGGAGGATGAGTGATGACTCAAGTTCTGACGCGCAGGCTGGTCGCTGTCGCGTTCGTGGCCGGCCTCGTCGCGGCCGGCTGCGGCACAAATACCGTGAAGTCCCATAGTGGCGCATCGCAGGGATCTGTCGCCGGGTTCCCCGTCAGCGTGACCGCAGCCAACGGCACCGTCCACGTCAAGAAGCGGCCCGACGCGATCGTGTCGCTGTCGCCGACCGCGACTGAGATGCTCTACGCGATCGGAGCGGGATCCCAGGTCAAGGCCGTCGACGCCGACTCCAGCTACCCCCCGCAGGCGCCGGTCACGAAGCTGTCGGGGTTCACCCCCAACGTGGAGGCAATCGCCGCGGAGCGGCCTGACCTGGTCGTCGTCTCCAACGACGCGACCATGCTGACAACTCGGCTCGCCGCGTTCGGGATCCCGGTGCTCGACCTTCCGGCGCCTGCGAACATCGGCGGTGTCTACGCCGAGTTCAACCAGCTCGGAGAGGCGACTGGTCACGCGCCGCAGGCAACGGCAGAGGTAGCGAAACTGCGCGGCCAGATCAGCAAGATCGTCGCTGCCGTGCCGCACCGTGCGAAGCCGCTGACCTACTACTACGAGCTCGACCAGACCTACTACTCCGTCACGTCGGACACGTTCATCGGCCGGGTACTCGGCCTGCTCGGCATGAAGAGCATCGCCGATAGCGCGAAGGGCGCCTCGTCCTCCGGCGGCTACCCGCAGCTGTCGGCCGAGTTCATACTCAAGTCGAACCCTGACTACGTCATTCTGGCCGACACGGTCTGCTGCCACCAGAACGCGTCGACCGTGGCCAACCGCCCTGGCTGGAACAGCCTCGGCGCCGTGCGCGCGCACCACGTCATCCTGCTCAACGACGACATCGCGTCCCGCTGGGGTCCGCGGCTGGTCGACTTGCTCAGGACTGTGCTCGCTGGCATCACGGCCGGCCATTGAAGTCATCGAGGCCTGTGCTGCCCAAGCCGCCCGGACCAGCCATGGCACGTGACGCGCCGGCCGGGCGCGACCGGGCCATGGCGGCCCGCGACCGGATCAGGCCGGGCCGGCTCCTGTCCGGCGTGGCCAGCGCGGTCCTGATCGCGTCCGGTCGTAGGCGCGGCGGCCGCGCGGTCATCATCGCGACGGCGGTGCTCATTCTCGCGCTCGCTGCCGGAGTGGCGATCGGCCCTGTCGCCGTACCGTTCGGCGCGATCGCCGGCACGCTGGCGCAGCACCTCCCCTGGCATCCCGCTGTGTCAGTGCCCAGGCTGTACTCGGCGATCATCTGGCAGATCAGGCTGCCCAGGGTCGTGCTCGGTGCGCTGGTTGGCGCGATGCTGGCCGGTGGTGGCGCCGCGTACCAGGGAGTGTTCCGCAACCCGCTGGCCGACCCTTACCTGCTCGGGGTCGCGGCGGGCGCGGGCCTCGGCGCGACCGCGGTCATCATTACAGGCGGCAGCCCAAGCCTGCTGCCCGTGGCGGCATTCGGCGGCGCGATCGGGGCCGTCGGCCTGACCTATTCGCTCGGAGCCGGCGCTGGGCGGCGGGGTGAGGATGCCGGGCAGCGCGGCGCCGCAGGGACGGCTTCGATCCTGCTGGCCGGCGTGGCGGTCGCCGCGCTGCTCACCGCGGCTCAGACATACCTGCAGCAAGCGCATTCGCAGGCGCTACAGTCGATCTATTCGTGGATACTCGGCGGCCTGTCAGGAGCGACCTGGGGCCAGGTGAAACTGATCATCGGTTACGCCATCGTGTCGGCCGCGGTCCTGCTGGCCCATCGCCGCCTGCTCGACGTGCTCAGGGTCGGCGAGGCGGAGGCGGGCACGCTCGGGGTGAACGTGCCGCGGCTCAGGCTCGTGGTCGTCGTCGCCGCGACGCTTGGCGCTGCCGCAGCTGTCTCGGTGAGCGGACTGATCGGCTTCGTCGGGATCATCGTCCCGCACGCGGTACGGCTCATCGCGGGACCGAGCTACCGCGTGCTGCTGCCGGTCTCGATGATCGGCGGTGCCGCATTCGTGGTGCTCGCCGACATCGCGGCCAGGACCGTTCAGCCAGATACCGAGATCCCGATCGGGGTCATTACCGCGGTGATCGGCGCGCCATTCTTCCTGTTCGTGCTCAGGTCCAGGCGAGCCAGGGCGGACTCGTCGTGATCGGCGTCGACGACCTGCGGGTCTCGTTCGGCACTGTTGTCGCGCTGGACGGTGTGAGCGTGAGCGTCGCGAGGGGCGAGTGGGTCGCGCTCATCGGGCCGAACGGCGCGGGCAAGACGACCATGCTCAGGGCGATCGGCGGGATATTTGGCTCGGCGGGCGGCATCAGCCTGGCCGGCGTACCGGCCAGGCGACTTAGCCACCGCAGGCGCGCGAGGCTGATCGCCTACGTGCCGCAGCATCCGCGGCTTCCAGCCGAAATGAGCGGCCTAGATTACGTCCTGCTCGGCCGTACGCCGCACCTCGGCTACTTCGCCGTGGAGTCTCGTGACGACCACCGGATCTGCCTGGACCTGCTTGACAGGATGGGGCTGACCGACATGGCCGGGCGGCGGCTCGCGACCATGTCAGGCGGGGAAGCGCAACGACTCGTGCTCGCCCGTGCCCTCGCCCAGCAGGCGCCGATCCTGCTGCTCGATGAGCCGACGTCGGCGCTGGACCTCGGCCGCAGGGTCGACGCGCTCGAGCTGGTCGATGAGCTGCGGAAGGAGCGCTCCCTCACTGTCATCTCAGCGATCCACGACCTGACGCTGGCCGGGCAGTTCGCTGACCGGCTCGTACTGCTCGACCGCGGGCGGGTCGCGGCCGACGGCGCACCTTCCGCCGTGCTTCGCGACGATTTGCTGAGCGGGACGTTTGGGACCGGCGTCGGAGTGCTGCGGACCCCCGACGGGGAGCTCGCCGTGATCTCGCACCGCAGCGGCCAGAGCGCGGCGCGCAAGCGATAGCACGTTGGCGGCGTTCCGCCGGTCGTGGCCAGCATCAGATGGTGCCTTCGACGTCGCCTGGTAACGCGAGCGGCTTGACCATGATCAAGCTCGGGTTACCCGGCCAAAGGCCAGTGATCTCCTCGAGCGGTTCGAACCCCATGGCCTGGTAGAACAGCCGCGTCTTCCGGTATCCCGCGTCAGGATCCGAGGGTCCGAGGGTCTTCACCTGCAGAAGCCGGACGCGATCGCCGGCCAGATCGCTTTCGAGCGCCTCGACCATGGCGCGGCCGACGCCTTGGCGGTGCACCGCGCGGTCGACTGCCATCAGGTAGATCTCGGCCGCAGCCGGGAAGTGCCGCGCGGCGAGCAGTGCGCCGACCGCATCGTGTTCCGCCCAGGGCGCGTCCTGGCCGCCCGCTGGCCATGCGAGGTAGGTCGGCAACTTGGCGGCCGAAGCGACGTAGTCAACGATCGAAGACTCGATCCCGAACCACTCGGGCAGCGACCTCAGCAGCCGCTCGACGGTATGCGGTGCCTGCCGACCTGTGGTGACCAACCATCGCGGGCGCGCGGGCGCCGGGACCGGCTGCACGAAGCGAGGCTAGCGAGCGGGCGTTCGTTGTGCCAATTGATTTAGAATCCGGCGCGGCCGCCGGATTCCTGCCAGGCGAAGGCCAGGGGAGAAAGCGCAGTCAGGTCGATCGCCGGCTCAACGGTCGAGTATGACTGCATGTTGTCGCGGAACGTAGCCTTGTGGCCGTCGAATGCCGAGTACGGCACGCCGCCTGGGCCGTGGGCGACGCACGTGCGCATGTTGGGCACGCGGCCGGTCGCGGCGAAGCTGTTGGGTCCCTCGACGACAGCTCCTGCCAACACTGGCGGGCGGCCGTCGTGCGACCCGACCAGGTTGGCAATCTGGTGCTGCATGCAGTCGGGGAAAACGGTGCCGTCGCCGACGATGAGGGACACGCCCCACGCGTTCGTGCCGAGCACGTCATCCAGCCAGCGCTGACCCCAGGCGGCGTAGGTAGGCGTGCCGGTCAGGGCGTCATACTCGTTGGCCATCACAGAAAGCCCGAGCCCGTGGGTCGTCGTGTCATATTGGTCCCAGGCGAAGCCGAAGCCGAACGGGTCACGTCCCGCGATCCCGATGGCCATCCGGATCTGGCCGCGAAGGTTGGCCAGCAGGGCCGGCCTGGTCACCGCGAGCTTGCGGTGGTGATTGCCGATCGCCAGGAACAGCTCGTAGTCGGCTAGGGCGCTGACGTCATACAGGTTCAACGTGTCATTGCCAGAGCCGGGCCCGGTGATCCACAGCTTGGCCCAGCGCGCCGCGTCCGCCAGGTACGTCCTGGCGGAGCGGACGGGGAGCCCGGCGGGCAGCCTGGCATGGCCGGCCGAACGCAGCGCGAGGGCCAGCTCAGTGGCCCCGAGCATCATGTCGTCGCGCCAGGTTGTCTCGCCGTAGAAGTCGAACGGAAGCACCGTCAGCAGGCGACCCTTCCAGTGCGTTCCGGCCAGCGCGTAGACGGTCTCTGCAGAGCGCAGGCAACCGCGCGCATAGCGCGGGTGAATCAGCCGGAAAACGCGGTAGCAGAGCGCGAAGTCCGCCGCGAGCCGACCGGCCAGGTTCGGGCTGATAGGAGCGCCCGGCGGCCCGGCGCGGAACACTGGCGGGTGCCTGATGTACCGGTAACGCGGGTCGGTGCCGTGGTAGTGATCGTCGGCCTGCGGCAGCCGCCAGATGTCGTGATCGGCGAAGAAATGGCTGTTCGCCTCGCCGGTCCCGACCTGGAAGTACAGCGTCCTGGTCCGTTCGTGCCACATCCGCCGCAGGAAGTTCAAGCCGAATTTCGCCTCGGCGGTGAAGTTGACCCTGGCGTGACCGTGAGCGCGAGCCCGACCGAGCTCGGAAGGGAACGACGCGATGCCCTGCAGCATCATCGCGACGGTGTAGCTGGTGGTCTGGACGAACTTCAGGTAGTCCCCCGCGTCGAACCAGCCACCGGTCGCATTGATCTTGACCCCGGTTGCGAACCTGCGCAGGCTGCCGCGGAAGTTGCCGTTCGGCGTCACCTTCGGCGCCCGGAACGTCATCGCGCTCGCATCGTTCAGGTGGCCGGGCGCGGTCCGGAGCGCGCTTCGGATGAACTGCGGCCCATCCCTTTCGTTTTGATAGAACGAAAGCGCGTTGGCGAGCGCGCCCGCATAGAGCCGTGACGCCCGCCCGATGCGGAACCACGGCGACACGACGGGCGCCGACGAGGCCTGTGCCGTTGGGGGGACGATGGCTAGCCGGTAGGTGCCTGGCCTGCGCACCGGGCTGAATACGACGCCCCATACGGCCGGGTACTCGCGACTCCACGAGCCGAGGTCTCGGCGGGCCGCACCGTGCGCGAGGACCTGGCACGAGCCGCGGCTGATCAGCTCCCAGCGAGTTCCGGCGCGCTTGGACCTGGTCATGATCGCCGCGAGCTTCCGCGCCGTCCGCGGGTAGCCGATCTGGTCGACTCGGATGACCGCGGCTGGTGCGGCCGCCAGGCGTGCTACGCCCGCTCGGCGTGCGGCTGGCCCGTTGCGAACCACCTCGCGGGGAGCCGGCGCGCGGCAAGCGGCTTGGGTTGCCGTCCCCGTGGTGGCCGGGGCGAAGGCCCAGCCAGAAGCCGCCAGCGTCGACGCCGCCATGCCTGCTGTCGTGCCGAGAACCGCCAGCCGTGTGAGCCGTCGCGTCACTGGCCCAGGTTATGCCCGTGACGCATTTCATGACAATGCGATCGCTCACGCTGAGACAATGGATCAATGCAGCCATCGGAAGTCGAGCGCATAACCTGAGCCGTGCGCCCGAAGCGCTGAGCGCTGAGCCTGAAGCCTTGAACCCCGATATTGCGAAGCACTTCTTTCGCAATTATGCTTTCACAACATTGACACTCCAGAGCAGCCGACTGACACAGCACTGCAGCCGATTGACACTGCACAGCAGCCGATCGAGATCTCCGACCCGAGGGCGCTTCGGGCGCTCGCGCATCCGGCTCGCCTGGCGATGCTCCAGCATCTTGTGCTCGACGGCCCGGCCACCGCGACCGAATGCGCCGAGGTCGCAGGGCTGTCGCCATCCGCATGCAGCTACCACCTTCGCGCGCTCGCGCGGTACGGGTTCGCTGAGGAGGATCCATCAGGCGGGACAGACCGCCGACACCGGCCCTGGCGGGCGCGCGTCGTTTCAATCACGGCTGGCTCGGATCCCAACCGGCCCGCTGCGTTCCGCGCCGCGAGCCGGATGCTCGTGGAGACCGTGCAGGCGAGGTCGGAGGAGGTGCGCGCCGACTACCTCGACCACGAGGCCGAGTACCCCGCGCAGTGGCAGCGCGCGGCTGGCATGTGCCAGGACGTGCTGCACGTGACCGCTGCCGAACTCGAAGAGCTCAGGACCCAAATCCTGGCTATCTTCGCCGAGCATCGCAGAATCAGGCGCGAGGATCGGCCGCCGGATGCTCGCCGGATATTCGTCATGCTCGACTTCACCCCCTGGTTCACCCCCGACGGCCGCGCGTGAGCGGCGAGGTAGGAGCACGGCCGATGGCTTCAGGCTCAACCAAGCGCTCGACGCTAACGCGACGGTTCACGGGAGCATTCAGGAGCGGGCCGCTCGCCGTTCGCGACTTCAGGCTGCTCAGCTTCGGTCAGCTGGCGTCGACCGTCGGCGACTTCTGCTACGCGGTCGCATTGCCTTGGCTGGTCCTGTCCAGCCCGCACGGCGGGCCGCTTCTGCTCGGAACCGTCCTTGCCTGTTATGGCGTGCCGCGCACCGTGCTCATTCCGGTGGGAGGCGTGTTTGCCGACAGGTTCAGCCCGCGAGCGGTCATGCTCGCCGCCGACACCGTCCGGTGTGTGCTCGTCGCTGTGCTCGCCGTCGTCGCTGCACGCGGGCTCGCGTCGATCGCGTTCCTCGGCCCGGTCGCGGCGCTGATCGGGGCCGGCGAGGGAGTATTCCTGCCGGCCTCGGCGGCGATCATGCCCTCGCTGCTTCCTGCCGACTCACTCCAGGCCGGTAACGGGCTGTCCGCCGCCATGATCCAGATAGGCAGCATCACCGGCCCGGTACTCGGCGGCATTCTCGTGGCCTTCTTCGGTGGGTCAACGGCGGCGTTTGCCGTCGACTCCGCCTCGTTCGCACTATCGGCGCTTGCCCTGGCGCTGATGCGCGGTCGCCGGGTGGCCACAGCCGCCGCTGGCCAACAGGATCCCGCCCCGGCACAGGCCAAGGACGGTGAGATCGTGCAGGCGCGGTCGGACGGCGAGATCGCAGCCGACGAGACCAGCATTGTGCGGCTATTCCTGCACGCACGCGTGCTGCAGGTCATTGTGGTGGTCGCCGTGCTCGCCAACTTCGTGATCGCGGGCGCCTTCGAGGTCGCGCTTCCCGCGCTGGCGCATGCGAGGTTCGGGCCATCGGGCTACGGCGCGCTGATCGCGTGCTTCGGCTTCGGGTCTCTCGCCGGGACGCTGGCCGCCGCCAAGTTCGCTGGCTTGCGCAGGCCGGCGGTGGCCGCGTGCGTGGCCTTCTTCATCGGCGGGGTGGCAGTCTCGCTTGTGCCCCTCGGCGGGCTGCCTGGCGCCGCAGCAGCCGACCTCGTGTTCGGTGCCGCGGCCGGATTCGGCGACGTCGTCATCATCACGCTGCTCCAGCGGTGGGCACCTGCGCAAATGCTTGGCAGGGTGATGAGCCTCGTGCTGCTGGCAAGTTTCGGCGTGTTTCCGGGATCCGTCGCGCTGTCTGGAGTGATCGTGCGCCACATAGGTCCCGCGCCGTTCTTCCCAGCATCGGGCGCCGTGCTGGGGATCGTCGTGTTGCTCGCGCTGACGCAATCGCAGTTCAGGCGGTTCGGCGCGGCCGAGGCGCCGGCGGCACCTGAGGCGGCCGTCGTGTAAATGCCGCGCCGCGCGGCGTCAGTTCGCCCGCCCGCGCATGCCAGTCGAACAACGCAGGCACGTCCATGCCTCATGCAACCCCAATTTGCGAACAACAACGCGCCATCGATGGTCGCCCGCGAACAAGGACGGCACATCGACGTTGCGGTCGCACCCGATTTCGAACAACGACGCGCCATCGACGGTCGCCCGCGGACAAGGACGGCACATCGACGTGACAGCATGCGCGAGCGGTGCGCGGCGTCACGCGGTCGGGGGTGGTCTCATGAGCGGCGACCGGCCGCCGTCAGGCGGCCGTGGTTGCCAGGTACGTCGCCCACTGCGGGTCGCCGTCCCTTGCCGCCCCGATAAGGCGCCAGTGCATTCCGCGCGGCGCGAGCGGATCCCAGCGCAGCTTCCAGCCAAGTTCTTCGATCAGCCGGTCGGCTTTCCTGTGGTTGCACTTGGTGCAAGACGCGACGCAGTTCTCCCAGACATGTGCGCCGCCGCGGCTGCGCGGCACCACGTGGTCGATGGTGTCCGCTGAGGAACCGCAGTAGGCACACAGGTAGTTGTCCCTGCGCATCAGTGCCGCCCTGGTCAGCGGCACGCGATTGCGGTGCGGCACCCGCACGTACCGGCACAGCCTGATGACCGAGGGGACCGCGAGCTTGAGGGAGGCCGAGTGCAACACGAGCCCTGACGACTCGTTGTGCACGATCTCGGCCTTCTCCGCCAGGACCAGACCGACAGCTCGGTGCAAGCAAACAGTAGTCAGGGGCTCATACGTAATGTTGAGCAGCAGTACCCTGCGCAATGCCACCTCCCGAGCTGGGCCGCCCGCTGGCTGCCGGTGCACCCGTGACCAGTGTGACCGTACGTCAGCGGAAGCGCCAACACCAAATTGCCGCCAACTAGCGTTCTGGATTACGAACGGCCAGTGAATCCCGCCTGATTGCGCAGGTCGCCCTGGAGTCTCCGGGTGCGGCGCCAGCCGAGCCATGCAGCGACCGGCGCGCCGGCCCGGTGCAAGTACGCTGGAGGCCGTCATGAATCCTGCAGCGCAACCAGAGTCCGCCGAGCCGACGATCAGCTTCTATGAGGCCGTCGGCGGCGAAGCCACCTTTACCCGCCTGGTCAGCCGTTTCTACGCCGAGGTCGCGAAAGATCCGCTGCTGAGGGCGGTGTACCCGAGCCGCGACCTTGCTTCGGCCGAGGAGCACCTGCGGCTGTTCCTGATCCAGTACTGGGGCGGTCCTGGCACGTATAGCGAACTGCGCGGCCATCCGCGGCTGCGGATGAGGCACGTCAGGTTCTCGATCGGCGAGGCCGAGCGCGACGCGTGGCTCCGGCACATGCGCACCGCGCTCGACGAGCTCGAGCTCGAAGAAGACCGCGACGAGCAGCTGTGGAACTACCTGGTCATGGCGTCGCACAGCCTCGTCAACAAGCCGCCCGAGGGCGGGCCCGAGCAGGGCCAGGGCCGGCCGGACCTGGGCCTGTCCCCCGCCTGAGCGCCAGACCCTGCGCCCCCGGCGTCAGCCGAAGACTCGCTCGGGCGAGATCAGGACCGCGGCCCTGCGCTCGGCGGCCATCACTCGGTCGTACTCGTCGAAATCCTCGTGGCTGCCGCCGGCGGCGGTGAATATCTCCCTGAGCAACAGCCTCAGGCGCTCCTTGTCGATCCCGGCCATCGGGTCATCGGGGCCCGCGATCTCGGCAGGGCCTTCCACGCCCGCCCAGCGCCACCCAGCCCGCAGCACCACCGACGCGCGCGGCCTGGCGCGCAGGTGCGCGAGCTTACGGGCCCTGCCTTGGATGACGACGGCCACGACCCTGGACCCGGTGACCGGGTGGTCGATCACGCCACCGTTGACCACGGACGGCCGCATCCTGCCGTCCGGGCCGATCACGGTCATCACGACCAGGCCATGGTCTTGCGATACGAGTGCCTCGAAGTCGGCAAGGTCCGCCATTGGGCCCTCCTCTTGCTCG
>Ga0126378_10005289_pt1 | contig 10005 bp, 8 predicted proteins | sample PanSoiMetPlot_23_FD_92587 | JGI IMG/M metagenome (GOLD analysis project Ga0126378, IMG submission 92587) | Tropical forest soil microbial communities from Panama - MetaG Plot_23 | ecosystem: Environmental > Terrestrial > Soil > Tropical forest > Bulk soil | place: Panama | collected 2016-02-17 | reverse complement strand
TGGATGATGCCGATCGTGTCACAGAGCTTCTCGACTTCGCTCATGACATGGGTCGAAAAGATGACCGTCTTTCCGCGGTCGCGACATTCGCGGATGAAGGCCGTGATGGTGCGTGCGGTCATCACATCGAGGCCAAGCGTGGGCTCGTCGAAAATCATGACGGGCGGATCGTGCACCAAAGTGCGGGCAATCGAGGTTTTCTGCTTCATTCCCGTGGAGAGCTTGTCACAGCGGCGGTCGCGGAAACCGTTCATGTCCAGGCGGCTGAAAATGTCGTCAACGCGCCTTTTGAGGGTGGGCTCATCGAGCCCGTTCAGGCGGCCGAAATACTCGACGAGTTCCTGTGCCGATAGGCGCGGGTACAGGGCAGTGGCGGTCGAGAGGAAGCCCACATTGGCACGCACTTTTTCGGGTTGGTCAACGACGTCGTACCCGCAGACCACGGCAGTGCCGTCGGTTGGCTCCAGGATGGTCGCGAGCATGCGAAGGGTGGTGGTTTTGCCAGCCCCGTTGGCGCCGAGCAAGCCATAGATTTTGCCCGGTTGGCAGGTGAAACTGACGTGATCCACCGCGCGGATTTCGCCGCGCTTTTTGTCTTGAAACCGTTTGGACAGGCCACGAGCTTCAATCATTGGCATCCCCGTTTTAGAAGATCGAATTGCAGGCCACAGAGCGTTCAGACTGTACTACGCAAGAGACCCAGGAATATTGCAGGACGAAAGCTAGGAACTAGGGCGATTAACCTTTGTGACAGGCGGGGCACTGCTTGGCATCAAATTTATCGGGAGTTACTCGGAACATGTTGTTGCACTGGATGCAGACCCGGTGGAGAACCGAACTCGAGACGGGCTTCAGCTTGGGCGAACCCTTGGAAACGGAAGGACTGCCTTTGGGGCTAACCGTCTCGGCGGCCATAGCCCCATAGTAGCATGCGGGAAACGGTCATCCAAACTGTCGGCATCCCTGTCCTGGACCGAGGCATCTGCCTATATGTGGGATGCGACATACGTGCGGGTTCTCGTGTTCATCAGAATGGAAGGTATGTTTACCTAGGGCATGAAGCATGGAGAAAGCCGCGCAGGCCTTGCTAGAAATGAAGTATCTTGGAACCTTCCAGGTAAGGGCCAGGGCTAGCCACCAACAATTGGGGATTGTTTTCCGAGGGGGAAAGAGTTCTACGCCCGGGAGTGTCAGGGGCGTGGATGCACGGGATAAGGACTGATGGATCGAAAGCTGCGAAACCGGATTCTGCTCTACCTGCTTCTGGCGGGAGTGCTGGCGTATGCGGGGATCCGGTTGAGCGAGCGCAAGCCGGCGCCGAAGATCTCGGCGGTAACCCCGGTACGTGAAAATCTGATCTCGTCCATCAGCAGCAATGGCAAGGTCGAGCCGATCTTCCCGTCCGTCATGCGCGCGCAATTGGATACGCTCGTTGAGAAGGTGAATGTCAGCGAAGGACAGCAAGTGAAAAAAGGCCAGTTGCTGATGGAGTTGGATGTAAAGGACGCCGCGGCCCAGCTTGCCGGGACGCGCGCGAAATTGCTGCAAGCCGAGGACGATTTTCGCGCAGCCAGAGGCGGCGGTAGGCCCGATGAGGTGGCGAAGGTGTTAGGCGACTTAGCGAAGGCCCAGGCGAGCCGCGACCAATTGCAGAAGAATCACGACGCACTGATGCATCTGATCGAGAAACAAGCCGCGACGCGCGAGGAATTAGCCGCCAACGATTTGAAGTTGACGGACGCGCAGGCGGAAGTGACGCGCCTCACCGCCGCCAAGCTGGAATTCGAGCGCAACGTGAAGCTGGACGCAGACAGCTCGGCGCTGAAAGTGGACCAGCTGAAAAACGAAGTGGCCGCGCTGGAGGAAAAAGTCCGCCAAGGGCGAGTCGTCGCCCCCGCCGATGAGACCGTATATTCGCTGGGGCGAAACGAGAAATCGGAGCCGCTGAAGGCCGGCGACTACGTGAAAGTGGGTGACTTACTGGCGGAAATGGCGGATCTGCACAAGGTGCGCGTGCGCGCGTTCATCGATGAGCCGGATCTGGGCGGCCTCGAAGAAAATGAGCCCGTAAAAATCACCTGGGATGCGCTGCCAAACAAAACCTGGCTGGGGAAGACCGAGAGCGTTCCCAAACAAGTGGTACAGCGAAATACGCGGAGCGTGGGCGAATTGCTGTGTTCGATCAACAACGACAAGCTGGAGCTGCTGCCAAATATCAACGTGAACGTCAGGATCAATTCGAAAGAGCGGCTCGGGGTGCTGTCCGTGCCGCGAGGGGCGGTCGAGGCCGAAGGCGGGCGGCGCTATGTGTACGTAGTGAAACCGAACCAACTGGGCCAGCTTGGCGTGGGCAAATCCACACTGGAAAAGCGCGAAATCCACGTGGGGATTGCAGATGCCACGAACTATGAAGTCACAAGCGGCCTGCAAGAAAACGAATTGGTGGCCTTGCCCGGCGACGTGGATCTGCGCGACGGTATGGATGTGATTGTCGTAAGCACTTCGGTTTCGAATTCCTAGAAAGAGCGAATGGTGAAAAGGAGCAAATTAGCGTTTGCGGCGTTGTTGCTGGGGAGCGCGACGTTTGCCGCGCCAAACGTCAAGCAGGACGCAAGCCTGGACGAGGCGCGCCAGGCTTTCGAGGCCAGCGAGTACACAAAAGCCATCCAGGCGCTCCAGAAAGCCGCGGCCAAAGAGCCCAACAACGGCGACATCCAGTTGTTGCTCGCGAAGAGTTACCTGGAGCTGCAAGAACACGACGCGGCCATTCGCAGCGCGGAAAAGGCAGTGTCGCTCGATCCCCAAAGTTCCACCTATCACGAGTGGCTCGGCAGGGCTTACGGCGAGAAGGCCGACCACGCCGGGTGGTTTTCGGCGATTTCCCTGGCCAAGAAAACCCACAAGGAGTTTGAAGCTGCCGTAAACCTCGACGGGAGGAATTTTTCGGCGCGCCAGGCGCTGATTGAGTTTGATTGCAGCGCTCCCGGAATGGTGGGCGGAGGAGAAGACAAGGCCCAGCCTCACATCAGGGAACTACTGCAGCTGGATGCCGCTGAGGGCCATTACGCCGCCGGGAATTGCCGCAGGCAAAAGAAAGACTTTGCCGTTGCCGACGAGGAGTTCACGAAAGCTTTGGAGAACCGGCCAAAATCGGCGGAGCTTATTTACGACATTGGCGACTACGCCGTAAAGCGGGGGCAGTCAGAGCAACTGTTCACCGTAGTAGAGGCAGGAGAGCGCGCAGCCCCCAACGATCTGCGAGCCAAATTTTATCGTGGAGTCGGACTGGTCTTGAAGAAGGAAAAACCAGAAGAGGCTGAGCGCTTGTTGCACGAATACGCGAAACGAGCGCCCAAGCGCAATGGCTACCCTTCTCCTGCCACGGCGCACGTTTGGCTGGGACGACTGTATGAGAACCGGGACGACGCTGAAGCGGCGAAGAAAGAACTTGAAGACGCGCTCCGGCTGGATCCAAAGAACAAAATGGCGCAGGAAGAGTTGAAGAAAACCAAGAAGGGCTAAGCGCTTTCCTGCATCACTCTCATTCGGATTCCCAAGTTGTTTTTGCAGCAATGGGCGGCGATGGATATTCGAGAGACCTTCACGGTGGCAATCGACGCGCTGCGTGCGAACAAACTGCGCGCGATGCTGACCTCGCTGGGGGTCATCATCGGAAGCGCCTCAATCGTTTTGGTGGTCACGGTTGCCCTGACGAGCCGCAAGTTCGTGCTGTCCCAGATCGAAGCGGTGGGATCCAACCTGGTGTGGGTGGAATTGGTGCAAAGGCCGGACAAAGCGCCGCCGCTCAGCTATCAAATGACACTGGAGGACATGGAGGCCGCCAAGTCTATTCCTGACGTCATTGCCGTGGCAGGAACGCGCGAAAACCCGATGACCATGACCGTGGATGGCGTCGATCGCGCAGTCAACCTGGTCGGTGTAACAGATGGTTACCAAACCATTCGGCGGCTGCTCATTGTTCGCGGGCGGTATTTTGACATTGGCGACATGGAGATGCGCAGCAAGGTCTGCCTCGTCACCACACAACTCGCGGAAAGGATTTTCGGCCAGGAAAACCCGATTGCAAGACCGATTCGCATGGGCGAGCTGACGTTTACGGTCATCGGCGTTTTTCGCGAACGCGTGGAGACCTTTGGCCTGTCCGAAATTCAAGAAAATTCCGTGTTGATCCCCTTTACGCTGATGAAGTACTACACCGGCACGGAATACCTGGGCCTGCTGGACGTGCAAGCAGACAAGGCGGAAGAAGTTCCATCCGTCCAGCGTCAGTTGGCTCGATTACTGGATAGCCGCCATCCGCCGGAAGCGGAATACAAAGTACAAACGCTAACGGCGATTCTGGGGGCGGCCCGCAATATTTCGCTCGCCTTGACCATTGTACTGATTATTATTGCCGCCATCGCGCTGCTCATCAGCGGGATCGGGATCATGAACATTATGCTGGTGACGGTGACGGAACGGACTCGCGAAATCGGCATCCGCAAGGCCATTGGCGCGGCGCGACGGGAAATCCTGTACCAATTCTTGGTGGAGTCGTTCTTGATTAGTGGCGGCGGCGCAGTGATTGGGATTCTGCTGGGAATCGCGGTACCGGTAGTGGCACAGTCTTTTTTGCCGGGGAATTTGAGGGTCCCGGTACCCGGCCTGAGCGTGGTGATCTCTTTTGTCGTGTCTTGCTCCACGGGCTTGTTCTTCGGCTATTTACCGGCAAGCCAGGCGGCGAGCCTGCAGCCCGTCGAGTCCCTGCGGTATGAGTGAGCAAAGGCATTGGACATCCGCGGACAAGGAATTTCCTAGCTGAACAAGGAGCCTGAAGATGCGACTGCTTCCAACTTTTGTCGGTGTTGCAATGCTCGCGACCTTTTGCGGAGCTGCCCGGGCACAAGAGAACCCGGTGCCTAAGCCCGCCGAAGCGGGCTCGCAGGCCGCCAGCCGCACGCCGGTTGCGATGACCCTGAAGCACGCCATCGAGCTGGCGCTCGAGAACAGCAAGGAAATTCAAGTGGCGAAGATTCAGGCTAGCGTTGCCGATCACGCCGCCCAAATCACCAAGGCACAATTCATGCCAAACCTTTACGCAGGTTCCGGAGCAGGCTACACGAACGGCATCCCGGAAACACCTGGAGGACGCGCACCTTCGGTATTCAACGTGACGTATAGCGAACAGGTTTTCAACGAGCCGTTGCGCGGACAATCGAAGGAGCAACAAGAGGAAGCAAGAGCGCAGAAAATCGCCCTGGAGGAAGCAAAGAACAGCGTGATTACGCGGACGGCCATGGCCTACCTGGAACTCGGGAAGGTGCGGCATTCGCTCGAACTGTTGCGCTCCGAACAAGACAGCGCGGAAAAGATTCTTCAGATTACGCAAGAGCGGGAAAGCCAGGGATTTGAATTGCCAGTGGAAGTCACAAAGGGTCAGTTGACCAAAGCTCGTGTGGTTCAGCGCATCCTGCAATTGGAAGAGCGGGAAGACGAGCTGGAAGTCTTTTTGAGATACCAACTAGGATTGCCGGAGACTCAGGCGATCGAAGTTACCCCGGAAGACTTGCCGGGCGAAGCAGAGCAGGCTGGCGAAAACCTGGTCGCTGCGGCGCTCACAGGCAATACCGGGTTGCGGCTCGCGGAATCCGACGTGCGCGCCAAGGAATTCCGGCTCAAAGGAGAGCGGCGCGGATATTTTCCAACGCTCGAGCTGGTTAGCATTTACAGTGTCTTGGCAAAGTTCAACAACTACTCCCAGTTCTTCAACGGTTTTCAAAGGAATAATTTCAATGCCGGCATCGATATGCACGTACCGATCTTCAGCGCACAAATAAGAGCAAACATCGGGCTGGCGCAGGTCAATCTGGATGCCGCAAGGGCCAGCCTCTCCAGCAAAAGAACGGAATTGGCCGCGGACGTGAGGCAGAAGACACGCCGGGTGCGTGAGATGGATGCGGCAAAAGAGGTGGCCCGGCTGGAACTGCAGCTCGCACAGGAAAATGTTGCCGTTCTCCAGGCGCAGTTCGGCGAAGGAAAACTGAACCTGCGCGACATGGAAAAGGCAAGGCTGGACGAGAACGACAAATGGTTGGCCTACCTGGACGCCACTTTTCAGAAACAACAGGCACAACTGGAGCTCCTCAAAACAGCCGGACAACTAGACAAGGTGTGGCAGTAAGGAAAAGGCGTTGGCAGACGGCAAGCCAGCAGCATTAAAAGCGCAAGACCGCGGAATGCTGGATTCCGAGAGCTTGGGAGTGCTTCTGCAAGCGGTGCCGAAGCTGGATGCGGGATTTGCCAAGCTTCCGGAATTTGAGTCCAATGCTTCCGGAATAGAACGTCTTGCTGAAGTGCTGACCGCCACGGCGGAACGCCTGCAGGACAACTATCCTTATTTTCATCCTCTCTATGCAGGACAAATGCTGAAGCCGCCGCATCCCGTCGCGCGGCTGGCCTACGCGCTTGCGATGTGGATCAATCCCAATAACCATGCCTTGGATGGCGGCCGCGCAACTTCCGCAATGGAAAAAGAAGCCGTCGCTGGAATTGCCGGTATGTTCGGCTGGACGGATTTTCTAGGGCACCTCTGCGGCGGCGGCACGATGGCCAATCTCGAGGCCATCTGGGTTGCCGGGCAACTCCATCCCGGAAAAAAGATATTGGCTAGCGAGCAGGCACATTACACGCACGGAAGAATCAGCGGAGTGCTGCAATTGCCATTTGAAGCCGTGCCGGCCGACACGCTGGGCCGCATGGACCCGGACGCGCTCGAGAAACGGCTGGAGCGTGGGGATGTTGGAACCGTGGTGGCAACCATGGGGACAACGGCAACCGGTTCGGTGGATCCGCTTCCCCACATTCTCGCTTTGCGCGAGAAACACGGATTCCGCATTCATGCCGACGCTGCCTATGGCGGATATTTTGTCCTGACAGAAAACCTCGGCGCGGAGACCAAACACGCATTTACCCAGATTGGCGAAGCAGATTCTCTGGTCATCGATCCGCACAAGCATGGCTTACAGCCTTACGGGTGCGGATGTGTCTTGTTTCGCGACCCAGGTGTGGGGCGGCTCTATAAGCACGATTCGCCTTACACGTATTTCAGTTCGGCGGAGCTGCATCTGGGAGAGATCAGTTTGGAATGTTCGAGACCCGGTGCCTCGGCCGCCGCCCTTTGGGCGACACAAAAGCTCCTGCCGCTTACCAGGGGCGGACCGTTTGCCCAAGGCCTGGAGCGTGGAAGGAAGGCGGCGATGGCGCTCTTCGAAAGGCTGAGGAAGGATTCTCGCTTTGTGACAGCGTTTGCTCCCGAATTGGACATTCTTGTTTTCGCTCCCCGCGCAAGCAGCGTGCGTGAATCTTCCGCGCTGAGCCGGAAGATCTTTGAAGCCGCGGCCAGGCACGATTTACATCTAGCCGTGGCGGAGTTGCCCATTTATTTCTGGGAGTCCAACCTCGCCGGGATGAAGCCCGACCGCGAAACGCTTACCTGTCTCCGTTCCGTGTTAATGAAACCAGAGCATCTCGAGTGGGTGGACCGCATCTGGGAATTACTCGCTGAGGCAACTTCGGAGGTCCTCGCGGGCAAAACCGCGGCCCCAGAGTAGAAGCGAAATGCCAAGTCCAGCTTCAAGCGAGGCGCGAGAGCGCGCCTGTAACTCATACTTGGTATGGGAGTTGGAGTTGCACCTCCGGTTAACACGTGTTCCGAGAAACATTTGAGGCCATGCAACAAAGTCGGGTACACTGGTATCGAAGCATCGGGCGCTCGGTCGTGTGTTATCGAAGCCCTGGCGGGCTATGGCCTGGATGCTAGCCCAGAAGATCTGCACCGACAAATTGACTTGGGAACACTGAGGGTGATGAATGCCGGAAGTGATGAGGACTTTGTTGCTGAACCCGCCAAGTTTTGAGAACTTCGACGGCGGGGCCAGCTCGCGGTGGCCCGCGACGCGCGAGATTGAATCCTACTGGTATCCCGTTTGGCTGACCTATCCCGCCGGCATGATTCCGGGAAGCCGCTTGCTCGATGCCTCCCCCCACAAAGTGAACTGGCAGCAAACGGTTGAAATCTGCAAAAACTACGAGTTCCTGGTTCTTTTCACTTCGACGGTGGGTCTGCAAAGCGACATCAAGCTCATTCGAAAGATCAAAGAAGCCAATCCGGGAATGAAAATTGCCTTTGTGGGGCCGCACGGGCACATCAAACCGGACGAAACGCTGAAATCCAGCGAAGACATCGATTTCGTTACGCGCGGTGAATTCGACCACTCGGTGACCGAGTACGCACACGGTCGGCCGCTCAGCGAGATTCCCGGCGCGAGCTACTGCAAAGACGGAAAGATCGTGCACAACCCCGAACGCCCGCAACTGCACACCGAAGAATTGGACGCGTTGCCGTTTGCGTCGGATATCTACAAGCGCGATTTAGAAATTGAGCGCTACAACGTGCCCTTCCTTTTGCACCCCTTCATTTCGTTTTACACGACCCGCGGTTGTCCGGCTCTTTGCACCTTCTGCATGTGGCCGCAGACGATTTCCGGCCATGCCTGGCGGACGCGTTCCACTGACAACGTAGCGCGGGAGGTTCACCAGGCGCTCGAATATTTCCCGCAGATGAAAGAGATTTTCTTCGACGACGACACGTTCAACATCCGCAAGGACCGCGTGATCGAGTTGTGCGCCAAGTTCAAGCCGCTGAAGTTTCGCTGGTCTTCGACGGCGCGTGTGCATAGTGATGAAGAAACCGTCCGGGCGATGGCGGAGTCCGGAGCTCGCCTGTTCATCGTGGGATTTGAATCCGGCGACGCGCAGATCCTGAAGAATATCAAGAAGGGCGCCACGCTCGAGATGGCGCGCAACTTCCGCAAACACTGTCGCAAATACGGAATCAAGGTGCATGGCGACTTTATCATCGGACTTCCGGGCGAGACGAAAGAAACCATTCAGAAGACCATCGACTTCGCCAAGGAACTGGATTGCGAGACCATTCAGGTTTCCCTGGCGCATGCCATGCCAGGAACTGAACTTCATGACAGCATGGCAGCGCAAGGTTTCCTCAAGGTGGAGGCGCTCGCAGATTCGGGCGGCCACCAGCTTCCCCACATCGAGTACCCGCATCTGTCGAAAGTGGAAATGATGAACGGAGTGAACCGCTTCTATGACGAGTATTATTTCCGGCCACGAGTGGTCTGGCGCATCGTCAAAGAAGCATTGTGGGACAGCCACGAGCGCAAGCGGCTTTATGCCGAAGCGACGGAATTTCTAAAGCTCCGCGCAGAGCGCTTGAATTGGGCCCGCAAAGGCGGCGACGAATACAATAAGCCCATGGTTTCCGTCCCCGGCGCGAGTTCCGCCTCCGGAAACGATTAGCTTCCCCAAAATGCCAAGCGAGGCAAGGCTGCGAGTCAAGACGCTGGTGATGGTCTTGGCCATGGTCGTGTGCGCGAACGTAGGAGACCTGTTGCTGAAGCGCGGAATGACGCAAATCGGCGCGGTCGAGCTGACGGCGCAAGGAGTTGCGCACGCGTTTCGCCTGACCGTCACAAACGCGACCGTTTGGCTGGCTATTCTTTTCCTCATCGGATTCATGGTCAGCTACATGATGGTGCTGAGCTGGGCCGACTACAGCTACGTCATGCCGGCGGGAGCATTCGGATACGCCGTGCTCACTCTCCTGGCGGTTGTTTTTCTGCATGAATCGGTTTCTCCGCGCCGGTGGTTCGGCGTCGTGCTCATCTGTGTTGGAGTTCTTCTTGTGGGGCAAACAAAACCGAGGACGACTGAGGTTCCCACTGAGGTAGTCGCCTGATGCGGTTCATCATAGGCCTGGCAATCCTGATCCTGGGCAGCACCGGCGGCGAAATCGCCATCACCTACGGAATGAAGTCGGTCGGCGAACCAGCGCGGTTGCGGCCGCTCGCTGTGCTTCAGTTTCTGGGCCGCGCCGTGCGCAACGGGTGGTTTTGGGCTGGAGTTCCCCTGATGGCGCTGTCGTTCTAC
>Ga0126378_10005287_pt1 | contig 10009 bp, 4 predicted proteins | sample PanSoiMetPlot_23_FD_92587 | JGI IMG/M metagenome (GOLD analysis project Ga0126378, IMG submission 92587) | Tropical forest soil microbial communities from Panama - MetaG Plot_23 | ecosystem: Environmental > Terrestrial > Soil > Tropical forest > Bulk soil | place: Panama | collected 2016-02-17 | reverse complement strand
CATCCACCACACGCGTGAGGCTGCTTAAGTCGGCCGCCAGTTGCGGGTGGGGAGCCTCGGCAGCGTTTCCGCTTTCTTCTATCCAGGTATCGATGCGTTTCGCATCGATACCCTCATGGTCTGTCACTTCCTTGGCCAACTCGCGCCGGAAACTGCTTCGCGATCCGCTCAACGGGACTCGATCCTGCGGACGCCGCGGTCCGGCAAGGCTGGCCTCGACCGCGCCGAGGTCGAGGTCGAGCACGTCGGAAAACCGCGGCTCATGCCCGCGGGCGGAATGAAACAGTCCCTGCTCCTTGCAGTACGTCTCGATGAGGCGGACCTGCTCCGGCGCGCGACCCGTCAACTTCAGGTATTCAAGCGTCTTATGATCGACCGGAAAAAACCCGATGGTTGCGCCGTACTCGGGCGACATGTTTCCCAAGGTCGCGCGATCGGCGACCGAGAGCGAAGCGAGACCAGCTCCGAAATATTCGACGAACTTTCCAACCACGCCCTGCTTGCGAAGTATCTGGGTCGCGGTCAGGACCAGGTCGGTGGCGGTGGCGCCCGGCCGCAATTCTCCGTGGAGCCGGACTCCCAGTACTTCAGGAATCAGCATGGGGCTGGATCGTCCGAGCATCGCCGCTTCTGCCTCGATCCCGCCGACCCCCCATCCCACCACCCCAAGCCCGTTGATCATGGTGGTGTGGGAATCAGTCCCGATCACGGTATCGGGGTAGGCTTCATCGCCCGAGCTCATGACCACCGGCGCCAGGTATTCGAGATTCACCTGGTGTACGATCCCGGTGTCGGGTGGCACCACTCGAAAGTTGTCGAAGGCGCCCTGCCCCCAGCGCAGGAAAAGATAGCGTTCCTGGTTGCGCTCGAACTCGAACCGCGCGTTGGTCGCGAAGGCTTGGGAAGTGCCGAAAGCGTCGACCTGAACCGAGTGGTCGATTACCAGGTCGACGGGCTTGAGGGGGTTGATTTTCTTGGGCGAGCCTCCCAGCCGCGCTATCGCATCGCGCATTACCGCCAGGTCGGCAACCACCGGCACTCCGGTCAAGTCCTGCAACAGGACCCGCGCAGGCATGAACGAAATCTCGCGGTGCGAGGGCTTTCCGTCCCATTTGGCCAGCGCTTCTATCTGCTCTGGGGTAACCACCACCCCGTCTTCGCGCCGGATAAGATTTTCGATCAGCACCTTGATCGAGACCGGCAGACGATCGAGCGCGAAACCGCGCTTCTCGAGCGCATCGAGCCGACAGATGGTGTAGTTCCGGTCGCCGGCTTTCAGGCTGCCGCGCGCGCCAAAGGTATTGTTGGCCATGGGAAGAGCCTCGGATCCTTTCTAAGTGGGGGCGCGTTCCGATCACACAGACGCGCGCCATACAATTGCACGTTCCGCGACCAGAATAGCGCGCGGGTGGGTGCGAGCAAACGCAAAGGTCGGCTCGAGCGCCTGACTAGCTTAGAACGCCCCGCCATCCGAGAGCGCAGCACCATATGATCGCGCGTTGATCCACGGTCGCCAGGCACGCGGAGAATTACACCCGCGTAGGTCGGTGCCGCGTCACGCCGGTGCAAATTTCCGCAGAGAGGTCGCGACGACGGCCCGACGCGGTTATGCGCGGAGCGTTGCGCGCAGCGGGACCGGCCCGGGCAGGCCATCGTAGATCAGCGCGCGGCCGTCGGAATGAAACCGCATCGAGGCCAGCAGACCCACGCGTACCGATGCCAGCGCGGGCGCGCCGTCGATGGTGTCGATGACGACCCTGGCGCGTAGCGCAAGCATCGCAGCGACTGCGGCGCTGAATGACTCGTCATCGATCTCACCCGCGGTGACCAACACTCGCCCGCTGAGCCCGAGCACAACCGTGCCCGCGCGCACGACCACCAGGTTTCCCGCGTCGCGCGCCACCGCGCACCCCGGTAGCAGTGCTCCGAAAGGGTTGGCCGGATCGGCCGCACTCAGAGCGAGCGGCCGCTCGCGCGCCGAAATCAGGCTGCGCGCCGCGCGCAGCATCTCCACCGCCGCAGGGAGCGCGTATTGTTCCGCCGAGAGCGAGTGCACGAACCATCCACGGCGAATGGTGCCAGCGTATTCCAGCCGCCGCAGCGCAAACGAGAGCTCATGCCATGACCCTTCGAGCGATTCGAGCGCAAGCATCTCGCGGGACAAGATACCGTTGCGGTTGAGCAGCAGCATGGCGAGCTCACGTGCGAGATCTACCTCCTCATCGGTGTTCTTGCGCAGCGCACCCAGCGCCGACCAGCGCCCCGACACGCTCGACTTAAGGCGGGCGCGCAGCATCGCGTCGTGTTTGGTGAAGCCGCGTCGCGGAACGGTTGCGATGGCATCGACCGCGTCGCGGTCGGCCGCGATGAGGCGCAGCGGCGCAAAGCTGTCGTTGCTTGCAAGGCCAAGGGCGGCCAGCCGCCACAGACTTGCGAGCGTGTCGCGCTCGGAAAGGTCCACTCGCTCCGAAACCTCGTCGAGGTACTGAGCGCCGGACCCGCGCAGTGCAGCGAGCACGCCGCGATCCCGCGAGTCTTCCGGCTCGCTGATCTCGGGGCGAAGCGTTACCGACCAGCGGCGCGGAACAAAGGTCACCCGCGAAGGCACCTCGCGTGAACCGGTCTGGTCTGGAACCGCCGCCCACCTCGTTTGCCCGCCGAGGCAAACCAGGTCGAGCATCTCGCGCCGATACCCGGGTAGGCGCGCGGGCAAGATGGAGGTTTCCCAGAACTCAGATGCGAACGGCATCCCCGCGAGCTGCTCGAGCACCTGCGCGACTCCATTTTCATCCACCGAGAGGTCGGCCCCGCCGATATGCATCCAACGGAGACGAAACGCGGCGTACTCTTGATCGCTGCACGGTGCGACCTCGGCGCGAACGCGCGCCAGAGTGATGCGATGAATTCGTTCCAGATTGTAGCGATCGCACCATTGCGTGGTAGCGGCGGAGGTGAAGTGCCCGCGAAAGATCGTGCCCTTGGCTTCGAGCGCGGGCAGGATTTCCGCTACCTCGCGCTCGGTCAAAACCAGTCGCTTTGCGAGTTCCAAAGTGGTCACCGGTCCCGAGGTCTTAAGCGCGCGCCCCACCAGCTCCGCCCGCGCGAAATCGCCATCGGGCGGGGTCGCTGTCACGCCGGCGTCGGAACACTCCAGGTTCGGATAGGCACCGGCAAACAACCCCGCGTCCTCTTTCGCAAAGACGATCTCTTGCGACTCTCCGGGCAGGCGGGCGCGCACGATGCGCCGTTCGCTCTCAAGCTCGCCCAGGAACTCGCGACACTCCCCACTGCGTTCGAATAGCGTCGCAATTTCAAGCGCACCATGGGCTCGGATCAGTTCATAAAGCTCGTCGCGATTGCGGGGCGATCGTCCGGCCGCCAGTCCCGACACCTCTGCGACCACACTTTCCACTGCTTCCGCGGCGAGCATTTCCGAAAGATCCTCGGTGCGAAAGACATCTTCCGCCATACCCCGATTCATCGTAACGGTGCGGCTGCGCCGGTTGGCGCGCTCACCATCGTCCAGGAAGGAGTAGTCCCACGCGAGCAGCAGACGATGGGCAAATACCGAGGGCGATACGGAGTCGACGTACACGGCGCGAATCGAGCCGTTCTCGATTCCACGCAGCACCTTCTCCATCCGATCGGCGTCGGCCGATTCGGTCAGGCATTCGCGCATGGTTTCCATGACGATGAAGTGATCGGGGATGGGAATCGCCGCCGGGCGATTTTCAAGACATGCCTGCTGGCCTGGAAACAGGGCCGCAACCAGTTCCTGCGAGCGCAAGCGCTGAATCCAGGCGGGGATTTTCTTTCCGTGCGCCGAGCGCATCACGGCAAGCGCACGCGACGCGACATGACGGAACCTCACCTCGAACATGGGCGCGGCGAGGAAGGCCTGCTCGAGCACGCCACGCGCCCGTCGCGCCGGAAGCATCGCGAAGGTCTCTTCCAGGGCAAAGCTGTGCCTCGAGTTCAACGCGAGCAGCGCACCGTCATCGATCGCGGAAGCCTGGATTTCGAAATCGAACGATTGGCAGAGCCGCTTGCGCAGCGCCAGCCCGAGGGCGCGATTGAAGCGAATTCCGTGCGGCGTGTGGATTACGAGTTGGGTGCCGCCGAGCCCATCGAAGAAGCGCTCTACGACCACCGTGTTTTCATCGGGAATCGCGCCCAGCGCCGCGACCCCCCTGCGGACGTAATCGATGGCCTGCATCGCCGCGCGTTCCGAAAGCGCGCATTCCCCGGTCAGCCACCCCGCGGTGCGCTCCGCTCCGTCGCGTTCGAGTCGGGTGGCGATCTCGCGGCGGAGGTCCGCAATTTCCTGCGACAGCGCGTAGGAACGCCCGGCGGCTTCTGTCTGCCAAAAGGGCAGCGAGGGAGCCATTCCCGGCGCGGGCTCGACCATCAGTCGACCGCGCGAGATGCGCTGGATCTGCCACGGCATGGAACCCAGCGAGAACACGTCGCCGCGCACCGATTCCTGGGCGAAGTCCTCTTCCACATCGCCGATCTTGCGACCTTCGGACTCGATTACCACGTCGTAGTTGCCCGCTTCCGGGATGGTTCCGCCCGAAACTATCGCGGCGAGCCGTGCGCCACGGCGCGGACGCACTCTGCGATTGGCCGCATCGAAATGGATTTTCGGCTGCGCGCCCTGGATGCGCTGGGAAAACTCGGTCGCCATCTGTTCAAGGAGGAGGTTCAGGGCGGCGCCCCCAAGATCGGCAAAGTTATAGGCGCCACGAATGATCTTGAGCAGATCTCCGGTTGAAATGTCCTGCTCCTCGGCCGCGATCGCGATGATCTGCTGTGCCGCCACGTCGAGGCATCCGACGGGAATTTCAACCGCATCGAGGTGGCGGTGGCGAATTGCGCGCACCGCCGCCGCACACTCCAGCAGGTCGTCGACCGTCATCGCGAAGAAACGACCTTTCGGAGTCCCGTCCAGGCTGTGGCCGGATCGTCCGATGCGCTGGATCGCCGCAGAAATGGTTTTGGGCGAGTCGAGTTGGCAGACCAACTCCACCGCCCCGACATCGATCCCGAGCTCGAGCGACGAGGTGGCTACGATCGCGCGCAGCTCGCCGCGCTTGAGCTTTTGCTCCGCGGCAAGGCGCTCCTTGCGCGCCAGGCTCCCATGGTGCGCCATTACCGCGCTCGCACCGACGCGCTTCTGTAAATTTAACGCGACGCGTTCGGCCCATCGGCGGCTCAAAGTGAAGACCAGCGTGGTACGATGCGCTTTCACGAGCTCCGCGACCGCGTCGTACATCGCATCCCAATTTTCGTGGGTGGCCAGGGGGCCGAGGTCAGGTCCGGGCGCTTCGATCCGGAGGTCCATCGCGCGAACCTGGTCGTCGGCGCGCCCGATCCGTATCTCGCGCGGAGTCCGCGCGCCGTCGCTGGCCACCTCGAAGCCGGCGAGAAATTCGGCCAGCGTCTCGATCGGGCTCAGGGTTGCCGAGAGACCGATCCGAGCGGGCCGCACCCCGCGCCGCGCGCGCACCATCCGCTCGAGGCGCTCCAGCGTAATCGCCAGATGAGCCCCGCGCTTATTGCCCGCCAATGCATGAAGTTCATCAACCACGATGTGGCGAACCGAGGTGAGTTTCTCGCGAAATTTCGGGGAAGTGAGCAGCAGAAAGAACGATTCGGGGGTCGTGACCAGAATGTGCGGGGGCCGACGCAGCATCGCGCTGCGCTCGTGCGCGGGAGTGTCACCAGTACGCAAGCCGGCGCGAATGCCGCTCAGATCGAGTCCAGCGGCGTGTCCAGCTTCGCGCACGCCCGCGAGTGGCTCCTCGAGGTTTAATCGAATGTCGTTGGCAAGCGCTTTAAGCGGCGAGACGTAAAGGACTGCGACCTCATCGCGAAGCTCACCGCGCTCGGCCTCGCGCACCAGGCCATCGATGGCCCACATGAAAGCCGCTAGCGTCTTGCCGCTCCCGGTGGGCGCGCACAAAAGCACGTCATGGCCGCGACCGGCCTGCGCCTGTGCGATGAGCGGCCACCCGATTTCCTGGGCACGTGAGGGCCCGCCAAAACGACCCTCAAACCATGTACGAACCGCAGGATGGAACCCGGCCAACACGGACGGCATGCTGCGCAATATATCATCGCCCCCGGGCTGAGTTGAGCCGCGAAATCAGGCAAGCCGAATCGCGACGGCCGTGCGACACCCGGACACCAGAAGACGCCGCGCGTCCGCGGTCGCGGCGGTAACCCTCAAGGCCGGCTTTTGGGGACTCGAAAACCTTCCTTGAGCAGTTCCGGCAGCCGGGCCGTGAACTCGCTGCGCGAGAGCGCCACGGCGAAGCCTGCGTTGCGAGCCGCACGGAGGGGTTTCAAATCGACGTGCGACGCAAACCCTATGATTGGGGAATCCGGAAGCTCGGCCCGCAGCCGCTCAGCGGTCGCCGCCGCCGGAAACGCAGCATCCGACAAATCGACCAGAACCAGCTCAGGGCGTTTATCGAGGCATTGCCGCGCAGCCGCATCCAGGTCGGAGGCGTAGTACAGGTTTGCGCCGGCGGATTCCGCGACCGCGTCGAGCTTGGAGCGAAAGAACAGATCACGAACCAGGCCAAGAACGACGAGCGCGCTCATATATGCTTCATGTCCAGCGGCACTCGCTTGACTGTGCCGTTTTTGAACCGTGCCGGAGAGAATGGCGAGAGATCGATCGGCGGTCTTCTCCCGGACACGAGATCGGCGATTACCTGGCCGGTGAGCGCGGAGAGCAAGATGCCGCTGCGGAAATGGCCGGCCGCATAGAACACCCCCGCCACCGAGGGCGACTCACCGAGTACCGGCATCAGGTCATCCGAGGCCGGCCGCAATCCCGCCCAGGTTTCGCGGAAAGCTGCGCCGCGCAGGCCTGGAACCATGGCGGCAACCGCGCCAGTGATAGTCGCAATTCCGGCCAGTGTCACGCTCTTGTTAAAACCCGCGTCTTCGAAAATCGAGCCCGCGACGAGCCGGCCATCGCGCCGCGGCACCAGGATTCCGTCGGGGGAAAACAGCGACGGCCCGAGCACTCCTGGCGGCCCCTCAAAGCAGATGATCTGACCGCGGACCGGATAGAAGCGCAGGTGGTCCTCCTCGAGGCCGCGTATTTCTCCCGCCCATGCACCAGCTGCGTCGATTACGACATCGCTTTGTTCCACCGAGCCGTCATCGAACCGCACCCCGGTCACGCGTCCGCCGCGGCTTAAAATTTCAGCGACTCGGGTGCTCTCCTGAAACACCGCACCAGCCCTCTGTGCCGCACGAATATAGGCCATCGTCAGTTTGCGATTCTCGGTACGCCGGTTGGTCGGCAGGTGGAGGGCGAAGATGATGTCGGGCGACAGGGCCGGCGCGAGCCGGAGGGCCTGAGCCGGCGTCAGCTCCTCCGCCTGCGCACCCACTTCGCGCTGCCATCGCGCCCGAGTCTTGAGGCGCGCCGCCCCTTCTTCCTCGAATGCGACATACAAAGCTCCGGGCTCGTCGTATTCGGGATCGATGCCGCTCTCCTGGGTAAGCCGCTCGACTGTCGCGTCGAACGCATTCTTTCCCGCCATGCACAGATCGAAAAAAATTCCTGGCTCCTGCGCTTCGACCTGCGGACCGATCAGACCGGCTGCAGCCCACGATGCCTCCTGGCCCAGGCGTCCGCGCTCGAAAACTTTTACCGCAACACCGTCGCGCGCAAGGCGCCACGCAACCGCCCCGCCAATTATGCCGCCGCCGACTATGAGAGCTTTCATCGTTCTGCCTCAAGCATAGCGGCAGCCTCACACCCATTGAACACCCGCCAACCCGCGGCCGCCGCAAGCCGCGGCCCCGTCAATCGGTTAAGATGACCTGGGAGGAACTCCGCATGGCAAAGCTGATGAAGGGGCTCGACACCAAGCTCATTCATGCCGGCGAGCAACGCATCGGCGGCGCGGTTACGCTGCCAATCTTTCAGTCTTCCACTTACGAATACAGCGGGCAGACGAGCTACCACGACCTCCGCTATATCCGGCTTAACAACACGCCCAACCATCTGGCGCTGCATACCAAGCTGGCGATGCTGGAGAATGCAGATGCGGCCCTGGTTGCCGGGAGCGGCATGGCCGCAATTTCGGCGACGCTGCTTACCGCCGTCGGCGGCGGGGGCCATCTGCTTGCACAGGATTGTCTTTATGGTGGCACCCACGATCTGTTGACCCAGGAATTCCCATCGATCGGGATCGAGGTCGATTTCATTGATGGCGACGACCCCACCTCGTGGCGCGAAATGATACGACCGCATACTAAGGCCATCTACGTTGAGGCAATTTCCAACCCGCTGATCCAGGTCGGCGACTTGCAAGCCGCCAGCGAGTTCGCGTCGGAGCATGGGCTGCTCTCAATAATCGACAACACCTTCGCAAGCCCGGTGAATTTCCGACCCTCCGAAATCGGGTTCGATCTTTCACTGCACAGCGCGACCAAGTATCTGAATGGACATACCGACATCGTCGCCGGCGCGGTGATTGGACGCGGCGAATTGATCGGTGAAATCACGCGCAAGCTGAATCACCTGGGCGGGGTACTGGATCCGCACGCCTGCTTCCTGCTCCAGCGGGGCCTCAAGACGCTGGGGGTGCGGGTTCGACATCAGAACGAAAGCGCACTGCGGATCGCCCGCTTTCTCGAACAGCATCCGCGGGTAACCCGGGTTAACTATCCCGGCCTGGAGAGCCACCCCAATCATCTCCGCGCCTGCGAATTGTTCGATGGTTTCGGCGGCGTCCTAAGCTTCGAGCTGGAGGGCGACGCGCGGGTCGCGGACCGCTTCATCGCCAACCTGACCATCCCGATCTGTGCGCCGAGCCTCGGTGGTGTCGAGACCCTGATAACGCGTCCGGCAACCACCTCGCACTCGGGCATGACGGCCAACGATCGTGCGCGTGCGGGAATTCGCGATGGACTGGTCCGCCTGTCGGTAGGACTGGAGACCAGCGACGATCTTATCGACGATTTCGAAATCGCGCTGCGCGCGACCTATGAGTAGTCGCCCACCGCCGTCATTAGATCGACTAAATCGTTTCCGGTGTTTTTCACGACGGGTGAGCCGGTCTTTCGACCGGCTCACCTTCTACCCGAGCTCTCAAATATCCTAAAAGCCTGGCTTGAAGCTGCGCCCTTGCTCGAGATCACCGTGGAGAGGGCGCTGTTGCCCCCAGGATTTAGCCCGCACGGGACGACACCAGCAGGAAACCACGGCGGGTCAATGTAACGTGGTGAATGCCCTTCCCGACTCGCCAATTGCACACAGACGAGCGGCAGAGGTGAAGCGCGACAGGTAAATCCGATTTTTTTTGTGACACCAGTAGGCACTTCGCTCGGGGATGGACCATCCATCTCTGCGCACGCTGATAGCTTATGCAGAAAGGTCGCGGCCGTGCTGGCCGAGCTCGAAGCTCATGCCGCGAAACGCCGGCTCTTCTTTCGCCATTTCCGCGAAAACCGCCTCGGCGGTACGGGGACGCTCGGCGCCATCGAGGGCGTGTCCAAGCCGCGCGATTGCTTCGACGGCAGCAAGTGCCTGTCCGGGCGGCGGAAACGCGCTATGAATGCGCTGCACGCGGCCTTTGAAATTTGTGAAGCTGCCGTCTGTTTCCGGATAGGCGGCAATCGGCCATATCTGGTTTGCCATCTGACCGGTCAGATTGGCGTCCGAGTCCAGCACCAGCAAATAATCCAGCGGTCCAAATCGCTTCAGGAATTCCTGCTCGCCGAGCACTCTAACCAGGTCGGCGCGCAGTATGATCAGCATTTTCAGCTCGCCGGCCGCAATCGCGTTGGTGAAGGAATCGAATGCCCCAAGCGGGATGCCGAGCGCTTGCAGGCCGCGGGCGTTAGGGTTCTTGTTGGCGCGAATCAGCAGGTCATCGTCGCCGCTGCTCCCCGGCGCCGACCAGTTCAGACCGGCTATGCGATCCGATCCGATGGTCGTCACGAGCAGATGCTTGAGCGCGAATGCCTCCTCGTTGGT
>Ga0126378_10005286_pt1 | contig 10009 bp, 10 predicted proteins | sample PanSoiMetPlot_23_FD_92587 | JGI IMG/M metagenome (GOLD analysis project Ga0126378, IMG submission 92587) | Tropical forest soil microbial communities from Panama - MetaG Plot_23 | ecosystem: Environmental > Terrestrial > Soil > Tropical forest > Bulk soil | place: Panama | collected 2016-02-17 | reverse complement strand
TTCCTCATTCTACGCCGTAAGCCGGACAATCGCTGCTGCGGAGCGGCGTCATCAATACCTACCGCGTCTGGCTGCGCTATGAACTGTTTCGGGGTAAATTGACCACGCAGTCTTACGAGGTAAGTAAGTTGATCAGTGCGGCGGTGAGGCCAGCCCCGGCGCTGTCGCCGCCGATCGCAATGTGGGCCGCCGCAATTCCTGTTGCCGCAGAAAGAACCATGCTGCCTGCACATCATCCGGTGCCGCGGTTTCTGACCGTCTTCTTTTTCCTTTACGCCCAGCCGGATCCTGCGGAAAATGCCTGTCGTGGGGGAACATAGTGGCGAACGACACGGTTCTGGAAACGGAAGATCTCGCCAAGGACTTTGCCGGCTTTGTCGCGGTGCGCGGCGTCAATCTGCGCGTCGCGCGCGGCAGTATCCATGCCATGATCGGCCCCAACGGCGCCGGCAAAACCACCTGTTTCAATCTCTTGAGCAAGTTCTTAACCCCGAGCCGCGGCCGCATCGTGTTCGATGGCCGCGACATCACGGCGCTGCGGCCGGCCGATGTGGCGCGTCTCGGTATGGTGCGCTCGTTTCAGATTTCCGCGGTGTTTCCACACCTGACCGTGATCGAGAATGTGCGTATCGCGCTGCAGCGCCGGCGCGGCGGCTCGTTCGATTTTTGGCGCTCGAAAAACGCACTGCATGCGCTCGACGAACGCGCGCTGGCCTTGATCGCGGATGTCGGCCTCTCCTCATATCCCGATGTGCTCGCGGTCGAACTGCCTTATGGACACAAGCGGGCGCTTGAAATCGCGACCACGCTGGCGCTCGATCCGCAACTCTTATTGTTGGATGAACCGACCGCCGGGATGGGGCATGAGGATATCGGCCGCATCAGCGCACTGATCAAATCGGTCGCCGCCACGCGCACGGTCTTACTGGTCGAGCACAATCTTTCCGTCGTCGCCGATTTGTGCGATCGCATCACCGTGCTCGCTCGCGGCCGGGTTTTGGCCGAAGGCGACTATGAGACGGTGTCGAACGACCCGGCGGTGCGCGAAGCCTATCTTGGAACCGGCCATGCTTGAGAAAAATCCGGCGACCCCGCCCATGCTCGCGGTGAAAGATCTCGAGGCGTGGTACGGCGAGTCTCATATTCTGCATGGCGTCACCTTTGAAGTGCGCGCCGGCGAAGTGGTCACGCTGTTGGGCCGCAACGGTGTCGGCAAAACCACGACGCTCAAAGCGATCATGGGCATTGCCGAGCAGCGCCAAGGCTCGGTCCGTTTCGAGGGCCGCGAACTGATCGGACTATCGTCGGATGCGATTGCGCGCGCCGGCATCGCCTTCTGTCCGGAGGAGCGCGGGATTTTTTCCAGCCTCGATGTGCGCGAGAACCTCTTTCTGCCGCCGCGGGTGCGGCCAGGCGGGCTGGAGATCGATCGCATCTTCACGCTGTTTCCCAATTTGCGCGAACGGCTCAAAAGCCAGGGCACCAAATTGTCGGGTGGCGAACAGCAGATGCTGGCGATCGCCCGCATTCTGCGCACCGGAGCGCGGTTATTGCTGCTGGACGAGCCCACCGAGGGGCTCGCTCCGGTGATTATCCAGCAAATCCGCGAGACCGTCGCTATGCTCAAAGCGCAGGGCTTTACCATCCTTCTCGTGGAACAGAACTTTCAGTTCGCCGCGACGGTGGCCGACCGGCATTACATCGTGGAACACGGCCGGGTCATCGATCAGTTCACGACCCCGGAATTAAAGACGAATACGGAAAAACTGCACGACTATCTCGGAGTTTGATATAGGCTGGGGCCAAGGCCGAACGGCCGCATCTTCTAGGGAGGAACTTTATGAGACTCACAGCAATTTTGGCCTTTGTCGCCGCCGCCTCGTTCGGCACTGCCGCGCAGGCCGAGGACATCAACGTCAAGCTCGGCGTGCTCAACGACATGTCGAGCCTGTACGCCGACATCAGTGGACCGGGCTCGGTGATCGCCGCCAAGATGGCGGTCGAGGATTTCAATCCCGCCGCGCACGGCATGAAAGTCGAGATCATCAGCGCCGATCATCAGAACAAGCCTGATGTCGGTTCCAACATCGCGCGCCAATGGTTCGATGTCGATCACGTTGACGCCATCCTCGACGTGCCGACGTCGAGCGTGGCGCTGGCGGTGAGCGACGTCACGCGAGAGAAGAATAAAGTATTCCTCATCTCCGGCGCAGCGAGCTCTGACCTGACCGGCCCCAAGTGTTCGCCGAACAGCGTGCATTGGACTTATGATACCTGGATGCTGGCTAACGGCACCGGCAAGGCGCTCGTGAAAACCGGCGGTGACACCTGGTTCTTCCTGACCGCCGATTATGCGTTCGGGCATGCGCTCGAGCACGATACCGCGGCGGTGGTGACGGCAAATGGCGGCAAGGTGCTTGGCGAGGTCAATCATCCACTGAACACCCAGGACTTCTCCTCGTTCCTGCTCCAGGCGCAAGCCTCGAAGGCGAAGATCATCGGGCTCGCCAATGCCGGCGGCGATACCATCAACTCCATCAAGCAGGGCGCCGAGTTCGGCATCACCGCGGGCGGGCAGCAATTCGCCGGCTTGCTGGTCTTTGTCACCGACGTCAATGCGCTCGGGTTGAAGACAGCGCAGGGACTGGTCCTGACCGAGACCTGGTACTGGGACATGACTGACGCCAACCGCGCCTGGACCAAGCGCTGGCAGGCCGAGCGGCAGGGCGGAAAATTCCCGTCCATGGTGGTGGCCGGCGTCTATTCGGCGACCTTGCACTATCTCAAAGCAGTTGCCGCGCTCAAAAGCGCTGCCGACGGCAAAGCCGTGGTCAATCAGATGAAAGCAATGCCGACGGACGACCCGTTGTTCGGCAAGGGCTACATCCGCACCGACGGCCGCAAGATCCATCCGGCCTATCTCTTCCAGGTGAAGAAGCCTGAAGAGTCGAAATATGCGGGCGACGTATACAACCTGCGCGCTACGATTCCGGCGGAAGAGGCGTTCCGCCCGATGAAGGACGACAACTGCCCGATGGTCACGAACTGACCGGGGCCATTTTGCAGCGTGCCATGTTCCCTCCCCGGAAAGGGGAGGGAAGGCGCGCGAAGCGCGCCAGGGAGGAGCCAATCAGAATCGCTCGCGAAATTGACCCCCACCCGGCTCGCTTTCGCTCGCCGACCTCCCCCTTGCAGGGGGAGGAATTTTTTGCAGCGTAATTTCGAAGTGCCATGTTTGAAATCTTCGGTGTTCCGTCGCAGGCGCTGTTCGGGCAGCTTTTACTGGGCCTGATCAACGGTTCATTCTACGCGCTCTTGAGCCTCGGCCTTGCCGTCATTTTCGGCATGCTCAACATCATCAATTTCACTCACGGCGCACAATATATGATGGGCGCGTTCGCCGCATTCCTGCTGCTGCGCCACCTCGGCATCGGCTATTGGCCGGCGCTTGTTGTTGTTCCGGTCATTGTCGGCGCGTTCGGCGTCGTCATCGAGCGCCTGTTTCTCAAACGCATCCAGAATCTCGATCATCTCTATGGCCTCATTCTCACCTTCGGCCTGGCACTGATCATCGAAGGCCTATTTCGCAACTATTACGGCTCATCCGGCCAGCCCTACGGCGTGCCGGAATCGCTGCAAGGCGGCCGCAATCTCGGCTTCATGTTTCTGCCCAATTACCGCGCCTGGGTGATCGCGTTCTCCCTCCTGGTATGCCTCGGCACCTGGTTTGCGATCGAGCGCACCCGGCTTGGATCTTACTTGCGCGCCGCGACCGAAAATCCGGCTTTGGTCCGCGCGTTCGGGATCAACGTGCCGCGCATGGTGACGCTGACTTATGGCTTTGGCGTCGGACTTGCCGGACTCGCGGGCGTGATGGCGGCGCCGATCTATAACGTCTCGCCGCAAATGGGATCCGACATCATCATCGTAGTGTTCGCGGTCGTCGTCATCGGCGGCATGGGCTCGATCATGGGCGCGATCGTCACCGGCTTCGCGCTCGGCATCGTCGAAGGTCTGACCAAGGTGTTCTTTCCCGAGGCTTCGAACACGGTGATCTTCATGATCATGATTCTCGTGCTGCTCGTTCGCCCGGCCGGGCTGTTCGGAAGGAGCGCCTGATGGCAACGCTGGCGGCGGCAGCGCCGGTACGGCGCGAAGCGGAATGGAGCCTCGCACTCGCCGGCGCCGCGCTGGTCGTTTTCCTCGTCGCCGCACCATTCGCGCTCTATCCGGTCTTCATCATGAAGGCCTTGTGCTTTGCGTTGTTTGCCTGCGCCTTCAATCTTTTGATCGGCTATGTCGGCCTCGTCTCGTTCGGCCATGCCTTGTATTTCGGCTGGAGCGGATATCTCGCCGCCCATGCCGCAAAGGTCTGGGGATTGCCGCCGGAGCTCGCCGTGCTGACCGGCACCGCGACCGGAATGGCGCTCGGCCTGATCGCCGGCGTCGTCGCGATCCGCCGCCAAGGCATTTATTTCGCGATGATCACGCTGGCGCTGGCGCAGATGATGTATTTGGTCGCGCTGCGGGTCAAAATGACCGGCGGCGAGGACGGCATTCAGGGCGTGCCGCGCGGCCGGTTGTTCGGGATTTTTGATCTGAGCAATGAGATGACGATGTACGCCTTTGTCGTCGTCGTCACGCTCGCCGCGTTTTTCCTGATCTATCGGATCATCAATTCGCCGTTCGGCGAAGTGCTCAAGGCGATTCGCGAAAACGAGCAGCGCGCCGTTTCGCTTGGCTATAAGACCGATGACTATAAGCTCGTCGCCTTCGTGCTCTCGGCGACATTGGCCGGCCTCGCCGGATCGCTGAAAGCGCTGGTCTTCCAGCTTGCGTCGTTGACCGACGTGCATTGGACCATGTCGGGCGAAGTCGTATTGATGACGCTGGTTGGGGGGCTCGGCACAATCTTCGGCCCGATCGTCGGCGCGTTTTTGATCGTTGCCATGGAAAACTATTTAGCGCCGTTCGGCCAATGGGTGCTGGTCATTCAGGGCGCGGTGTTCGTCATCTGCGTGCTGGCGTTCCGGCGCGGTATTGTCGGTGAATTGGCGGCGCGCTTGCGGGTGCGATTGTAGTTGCGCAGGAGGAGATCATGGCTGCGGAAGCGCGTTTGAAAGAGCTCGGTATTGTGCTGCCGCAGCTTGGCAGACCGGTCGCCAATTATCTGCCGTACCGGCTGGCCGGTAACATTCTCTATCTCGCCGGCCAGGGTCCGCGCGACGCCAATGGCAAGCAGCTCACCGGCAAGCTTGGCGTCGATATCAGTGTCGAGGAGGGCTACCGGCGCGCACGGCTGGTCGGACTGGGTTTGCTTGCGGCCATGCGCGATGCGCTCGGCTCGCTCGACCGCGTCGATTTCATCGTCAAGCTTCTTGGCATGGTCAATGCCGCGCCGGACTTCAACGATTCGCCGAAGGTGATCAACGGCTGCTCCGACTTGTTTGTGGAGGTCTTCGGCGATGCCGGCCGTCACGCCCGCTCCGCCGTCGGTAATGTGATGCTGCCCGATCAGATTTCAGTCGAGATCGAGGGCATAGTCGCGGTCAAATCGTGATCTGAATCATATTTTGATGATCGGCGCGCGCTTTAAAGCTGCGCTTTTGCCGTTATCGAATCGATTTGCCCCGCAGTTATCAACAAACAAAGAGTCAACAAATAGTCGACTTGCCGCGGCATTCATTTCTGTTGCTCGAATCAGCAATACACGTTGAATATCGAGCAGCCCCGATTCAACGGCGGTTTGGCTTCCTTCATGTCGGAACGGCAACAAAGTCCGTACGACAGTATCGCCCGCAGCTGGCTCGCTTTGGTTGAGCGTCGGCAACGGAACTTCGTCGAACTTTGCACCACTGGGCGCTGGCGGCACTACTATACGCAAGCGCAGCTCCTTGATGAGGTGCGCAAAGTGCTACATCTACGCGCCGAATGGGCGCGGCTTGCCGGCGTGCCGGTCAGCGAGCAAATAGACTTGCAGCAAATAGACTTGCAGCAAATAGACTTGCAGCAAATAGATTTGCAACAAAACATCAAACAAAGCGATCGGTACAAGCAAGATGCCGGCGGACGAGGCGCAAAGCTGTCGTCGCACGCTGCGCTGGGCCAGCGGCGCTTGCCCGCGTCGGCAATCTTGGCCGCCGTGGCGGGGCGTCTCTAACGCGCTGGACTTAAAAGCGCTAAACCCTTATCCAATGGTCCTGTTCAAAAACATGACGTCCACGAGAGCGCCCTTGCGCTTGAATGCCCGCCCTTAAGCCCGTTTCCTTCAACATGTGACGACCCATGCCGAGCGCGCTGTTCTCGCCGATCAAGCTTGCCGAGCTAACGCTTTCGAACCGCATCGTCGTGTCGCCGATGTGCCAGTACAGCGCCAATGACGGCGTCGCCAATGACTGGCACCTGACCCATCTCGGCATGTTGGCCAATTCCGGCGCCGGCCTGCTCGTGGTCGAAGCCACCCATGTCGAACGCCACGGCCGCATCACCCACGGCTGCCTCGGGCTCTATTCGGACGCCTGCGAAGATGCGCTTGCCCATATCCTCGCGCATTGCCGGCGGGTCGGAACGGCGAAGCTCGGGATTCAGCTGGCGCATGCCGGGCGCAAAGCTTCGGCGCAGCGGCCGTGGGAGGGCGCCAAGGCGCTGTCGCCGAACGAAGACCCTTGGCCGACCATCGCGCCGTCGGCGTTGCCGTTCGGTCCGGGCTGGCACACCCCGCGCGCCATGAACGAAGAAGACATGGCGCGGGTGCGCGCTGATTTTGTCAACGCCGCCAAGCGCGCGGTGCGGCTTGGTTTCGACGCCATCGAACTGCACTTTGCGCACGGCTATTTGCTGCACAGTTTCGTTTCGCCGCTGTCCAATAAACGCAACGATGAGTTCGGCGGCTTGTTCGAAGGCCGCATGCGGTTTCCGCTCGAGGTGGTGCGCGATACCCGCGCCGCGGTGCCGCGCGGCATTCCGCTTGGCGCACGCATCACCGGCAGCGACTGGGTCGAGGGCGGGCTCACCGCCGACGATGCGGTGAAAATGGCAAAGTCGCTCAAAGCCGCCGGTCTCGATTACGTGGACATTTCCTCGGCCAATATCACGCCGGAAAGCCGCTGGCCGAACGATCCCGGCTTCAACGTGCCGATCGCCGAGCGCGTGCGGCGCGAAACCGGTCTGCCGGTTCGCGTGGTCGGCATGATCGTCAATGCCAAACAGGCCGAGGCGATCGTGGCCGAGGGCAAGGCCGATATGATCGCGATGGCGCGTGCCTTTCTCGACGATCCGCATTGGGCATGGCATGCGGCGCAGACCCTTGGCGCCGAAGTCGCGCGCCCGCCGCAATATGCGCGCGTTGGGCCGGCTCTATGGCCCGGCGCTGCTCTGCGCGGGTGACGGCGGGATCCGGCTGTAGGCGAGCGCAAGCCGGTCCGGCTCGGCGCCGAGATAATAAGCAAGCCGCAGCCGCCACATCAGCAAAATTGTCCGCAACACGCCATGATTGTCCCAGCGCCGGCCTGAGGTCACCGCCGGCGCCGCGATGCACAACGGCCGGCACAGACGCTTGAGCTTTCGCGACAACGCGATGTCTTCCATCAGCGGCAAATCGGGAAAGCCGCCGGCCGCCCAAAACGCGTCGCGCGTGACAAACATCGCTTGGTCGCCGCTGGCGATGCTGGTGAGCCGCGAGCGCCAATTGATCATCCGTGCGACGAGCGCGAGCAGGGGATGCCGGCCGGCGATGCGCAGATCGAAACGGCCCCAGCACCGATCCGGCGTGCGAGTCAAAACTGCGCCGGCCATCAGGCGATCGGCATCATCCGGCAGCGTTGTATCGGCATGAAGGAAGACCAACACATCGCCGCTGCCGAGCTCGGCCCCGGCATTAAGTGCCGCGCCGCGGTTGCGCGGACCGGCGATCACGCGATCGGCGAAGGGGCGTGCCAGCGCGATGGTGCCGTCGCTGCTGCCGCCATCCACCACGATCACTTCGGCGCCGCGGGCCTGCAGCGGCGCGAGCGCCTGTAGCGCCGCGACGATGATCGCCGCTTCGTCGAGTACAGGAATGACGATAGTGAGCCGCCCCATATCAGAAACCATGCCGGGAACATTGCCGGCAAAGCGGCAGTCGGGCAACCTCGCTTTGAACCGGTGAAAAGTTCTGCATGGCCAATCCCGTTCTGGTCGACGTGATTCGCGGACCGCTGGTCGAAAGCCGGCACCGCGGCGCCGTTGCCGTGTCCGACGCGGAGGGCCGTGGTATTTTTACTCTTGGCGACGTGGCGGCGCCGGTATTTCCGCGTTCCGCGGTGAAGGCGTTGCAGGCGCTGCCGCTGATCGAGCAGGGCGCGGCCGATCGTTTTGGCTTTAGCGACGAGGAACTGGCGCTCGCTTGCGCCTCGCATAGCGGGGAAGCCGCGCATGTCGCCGGCGTCGAGCGGATATTGGCGAAAGTCGGGCTCATGCCTTCCGACTTGCGCTGCGGCGCACATTGGCCGATCGCGCAAGCCGCGGCCGCCGCAGTGGCGCGATCCGGTGCGCCGACGCCGCTGCACAACAATTGTTCCGGCAAGCATGCCGGATTTTTATGCGTCGCCCGCGCGCTTGGCGTCGATCATGCGGATTATTGGCGGCCCGAGCATCCGGTGCAGCGCTTGGTTCGAAGCGTGCTTGAGGATTTTACCGGCGCCGCATTGGCTGAGGCGTGCTGCGCCATCGACGGCTGCTCGGTGCCGACCTGGGCGGTGCCGCTACACAACCTCGCCCACGGCTTCGCGAAATTCGGCACCGGCCGCGGCATGTCGGTCGAGCGGGCGCGGGCGGCAACACGGCTGCGCCAGGCCTGCGCGAACAAGCCCTGGTACGTCGCCGGCACCGACCGCTTCTGCACCGAGATCATGCAGCTGTTCGGCGAGCGGGTGTTCGTGAAAACCGGCGCCGAGGGCGTCTATTGCGCCGTGCTGCCGAAACAAGGACTAGGCATCGCCATCAAATGCGACGATGGCTCGAGCCGTGCGGCGCAGGCGATCACGGCGGCCGTCATCGCGCGATTTTTGCCGCTCGCCGCGAGCGAGCGCGCGACGTTGGAGCGTTTTGTCGCGCCGAGCTTGCGCAATTGGAACGGTTTCGAAGTTGGCCAGATCCGGATGGCGGACGCGCTGCGATAGGCGATGCGTTCGACCGCCGGCTGGCGGCGACTAATGCGATCAGCAGATTTTCCGCGCCGGCGACAAGCCGCGACAGCGACAGCGCGCTGCGTGGCGAGCTTGCCCGTCGCGACCTCGCGCCGACCCACGGAATGTGCACGAATTGCACCAGCGGCCGGCCGCCGGGCGCGCCCTGCAAAGCGCGCCAATAGGCATAGTTGCAAAGATACGCGCCGGCGTCGCGCGAGAAGCGGGCCGGCAGCGCGGTCTGGCGAAGCGCATTGAGGAGGCGCGGGAGAGGCGCGCTTCCTGTCAATGCGTGTAGCCTCGGCTCGATGACTGCGCGCTCCGGACGCCAACCGCTGGCATCGGGGAACAGAATCGAGCGCGCATTGCGCGCCCTCGTCTCGATGCAAATATGCCGGCGTCGGCCGGCGAGACCGAAGATCAGGAGCACATCCGGCTTCCGCGCCAATAGTTTAGGCAGATCGCGGTCGACCGCGTCGTACGCCGTCGCAAAGATGTGGCTAGCGATCTCGATCCCGGCCAGCGCGGGACGGCGGCGGCGCGCCAGTGCAATCGCCAAGCGGCCGCTCGGATTCGACGGCGCGCCGGGGAATGGGCCGAAGCCTGCGATCACCACCCTCATGGCATTTTTTCGCATGATCTTATCCAAAACCGGTTCCCACTTTTCGGGATCATGCGCGCGCGAGCATCGCCGCGATCTTCTCCACGGCGGCGGATGGCGCCAGCCGGCCGGCGGCAACATCGGCTTCGATCCGCGGCAAGCTGGATTTTAACGCTCGATCGGAGCGCAGCGGTTCGAACAGCCGCTCTTCCAGCATGGTCCACATCCATTTCACCTGCTGCTC
>Ga0126378_10005284_pt1 | contig 10010 bp, 9 predicted proteins | sample PanSoiMetPlot_23_FD_92587 | JGI IMG/M metagenome (GOLD analysis project Ga0126378, IMG submission 92587) | Tropical forest soil microbial communities from Panama - MetaG Plot_23 | ecosystem: Environmental > Terrestrial > Soil > Tropical forest > Bulk soil | place: Panama | collected 2016-02-17 | reverse complement strand
TTGAAGTTCACGTCGGCTTCCAGCAGCGCCATACGGATTTCTTTCAGTGCATCGCCGATGTTTTCTTCGGTTAGGGTGCCTTGCCCGCGCAGGTTCTTGAAAGCGCGTTGCAGCTTATCTGTAAGATTCTCAAACATTTAGGTGACCGTAAGCGCGGCGAACGTGTGCCAGCCGCGAAGTTTCAGAATAGCACGCACGAGCCCGTGTTTCCGGGTCCTGATAACAGTCATCAGCCATGTGTACTTCTTGCCTGTCAAGAGACAAACACAACACCCTCTCGTAAGCGGCTGATGTCAAAGCACAATAGAGACCGGCCAGCGCATAAAGCGTGTCCGGCCGTCGGGCAGAGTCAGATCTGCTAAAAGGCGCGGTCTGGCTCTTTTGTTTGCGCGAATCATGGCGGCACCAGTGCTATGCCGTGCAAGTTCGTTGAAATTGAAAGGAGTTTGCTGCCTGTGGTGTACGCAGCAGTCGAGGAACAGGCAAGCGGAAGCGCGCTCCACTGAGGTCGACGTCCAGAAGCCGGCCTGTCCCCTCCTAGGTTGCTCTGCGCTCGAAACTACTCCGCCATTCGTGTGTCGGCCTTGTGGAAGGTCTCGGCTGCCTCCAGAATCGTGTTGGTGTGAATCGAAACCGTATCTTCCACCCGAATGGCATACCCACCTGCGAACGTGACCATCACCGGAATCTCGCGTGCCTCTGCGACACGAAAGACTAGTTCGTCACGCTGCTTCAACCCATCCATGGTGAGATTCAACCCGCCAAGCTGATCTTCGCCGAAGGGATCGGCCCCAGCGAAGTAGCAAATCAACTCCGGTTCGAACTGCCTTAATCCCGAGCTGAGCGCATTGTCGAGCCACGCCAGGTATTCGTCGTCCCCGCATCCATCGGGGAGGTTCACATCGATCGACGACGGCGGCTTCACCAACGGATAATTGTTTTCCTGGTGAAGCGAGATGGTGAAAACATCTTTGGAATTTCCTTGCCGCATATTTCCGCCAGAGAGGCCAAATACCGAGCCCTGATGTGCGGACGGGAGCGTTCCTGTTTGCCTGCTCGCTCCCCCGAAAATCGCCGCTGTCCCATTGCCCTGGTGCACATCGCAGTCTACTGTCATCGCCCGTTGAATGAGCTTGCGTTTCTGCAAACTACGAATCGCGACGGCAACGTCGTGCAGCATGCAAAAGCCCTCACCATGGTCGGGAAAGGCGTGGTGAAATCCGCCGCCGATGTTTACGCACGCTCCATCGACCAAGGCACGCTCCGCAGCCAGAATCGAACCACCGGTGTGGAGCATGAAGGTATCGACCACTTGCGGCGAGTACGGAATTTCCATCTGCAGCTCTTCGCGTGCAGTCAGGCTGCCTTCCATCAGCTTGTTGATGTAATGCGGCGAGTGAACGAGCATCACCTCGGACTCGGAGGCAAATCGAGGCTCCAGAAAATCGGATTCATCCACTACGCCAAGACTAAAGAGGCGTTGGCGGATCATCCTGTACTTGTCGGCGCGAAAGACGTGTTCGCCAATTGGCAGGAAATACTTTTCGCTATAGACCAACTTGAACGGAAGCATGGGCCGACGGTCCGTCACAAAAGGCAAACACTCGATTCTATGCCCATCATGGCCGAAAGCAACTTGGCTTAGTTTAAGATGGCCAACGATGGCAGCCACAGCGCAAATTGGAGTCCTGAAACGGGCGGCGCGGCACAACCTGCTAGCCACCTCCGGCGCTGTGATGATCACCGTGTTTGTCATCTGCGCGCTGTTTGCCCCCTGGCTGGCGCCGCAGGATCCGGCACGGATTGATCTGCCGGCGCGCCTCTTGTCACCTTCGGCTGCACACTGGTTCGGCACGGATGAACTGGGCCGCGACATCCTGTCACGGGTGATTTATGGCGCCCGCATTTCGATGCTGGTCGGAACATGTGTCGTAGCGACGTCACTGACGCTAGGCCTCACCTTCGGTTCGATCGCCGGCTACTACGGCGGCTTTCTTGATCGCTTTTTGAACGTGGTGGTGATGAACGCGTTCATGTCTTTTCCCGGAATTTTGCTGGCGATTGCTTTTGTGGCATTTCTCGGGCCGGGGTTGTTCAACCTCGTGCTGGCACTCTCGATTGGCGGATGGGTAGGCTATGCACGACTGGTGCGGGCACAGGTGCTGGCAGTACGGGAGCGCGAATTTGTGGAAGCTTCGCGCGCGCTCGGTGGAAGCGATTTGCGAATCATCGTGCGACACATTCTGCCGAACATCATTCAGCCCGTGATTGTGCAGGCGGCAATTAGCATGGCCGGGGCGATTCTGGCGGAAGCTACGATGAGCTTTCTGGGATTAGGGGTGCCGCCGCCGACACCAAGCTGGGGTTCGATGCTGAACGACGCGCGCTCGCATCTGTTCGATGCACCCCACTTGATACTGTTTCCGGCCGTGGCGGTCATGCTGGCGGTGCTGTCGTTCAACTTCATTGGAGATGGGTTGCGGGATTATCTGGATCCACGCTCGAGGATTGAGGCCGGATTGTAAAGAGTTGTCAGTTGTCGGTTGTCAATCCGATGGGAAATATTTTTCACTACGGAGATACCGAAGGCACGGAGGAATTCAGACCAATGTTGTGTGCCGTGAAACACCTGCACGGACCGAAGAACGCGGCTCCGCGGCCTAGTCCCAGTTGCTTTCTTGCGCGGGCTAACGAGGCGGTTACGAAACTCCGGGCAAAAATCCATTGCGGATCAAATGCTGTGATTTCCAACATCGGAGCCACGAAGCGGGGGATGAAGTGAGCCCGACGCATCAGCGCCGGGTAGAAGTGGGAAATAAATGCGAGCCGGGAAGCGGCTCCAGGTTTGTAACAGCCTCTAACGCCCACGCGTCACAGCACGTCACCCTCCGCATTTCTTCGCCGCGCGCCCACTCCACTGCCATCGCCGGAAGGATCTGCTCTAGAATGCTTGCGGGTTGTGTGAGGTTCGCATGCCCTCTTCTCGGTTCCAGGTTTGCGCGGTTGGGCTCCTCCTGCTTCTAACGACTCTGGTTCTTGCCACGTCGTGCGGAGGGCAGGCGATGCAGACGCCTGCCCTCCGCACCCCTTCGCCTTCTCCTGCGCCGACGTATCAACTTGTTTGGTCCGACGAATTCAATGGAGCTGATGGCTCAGCACCCGATCCGACGAAGTGGGCTATTCAAACCGGCGGAGGCGGATGGGGCAATCATGAGCTGGAGTACTACACCCCGCGAGCGCAGAATGTGCAGGTCAAGAGTGGGAACCTCGTGATTACCGCGCTCAAGGAAAACTACACCGGCGCCGACGGTGTATCGCGCAACTATACGTCGGCACGCATCCGGACCAAGGGACTGTTCTCGCAGCAATACGGGAAATTCGAAGCGAGGATCAAGGTTCCCAAGGGACAAGGCATGTGGCCTGCGTTCTGATGCTGGGCAACAACTTCGAAAGTGCAGGATGGCCGGCGTGCGGCGAAATCGACATCATGGAAAACATAGGGAAGGAGCCGGCGATGGTGCATGGCACGCTGCATGCTCCGGGATATACCCAGGAGGGTTACACGGCGGCTCATACACTACCGAGCGGTGCGTTTTCCGATGACTTCCATGTGTTCGCGGCCGAATGGGAACCACAGCAGGTGCGCATGTACGTGGACGGGAATCTGTACGCGACCTTCAGCCAAAGCAGGTCTCCAGCGCCGAATCATTGGCCGTTCAACACACAACCTTTCTTTCTACTCTTGAATTTGGCGGTGGGCGGCGAGTGGCCGGGTAATCCTGACGCTAGCACGGAATTTCCACAGCAGATGCTGGTGGATTATGTCCGCGTATACCAGAAGCAATAGTGACTCGTGACGAATTACGACTTACAAGCCACGAGTTATGCTCATGAAATGAACACTTTTCTCCGGTAATGCATCCAAGTGGTCATGGTTACGGAAAAGGCGGTACTTGGCGCTGGGTGTTTCTGGTGTGTGGAGGCGTCGTTTCTACAGCTCGAGGGCGTCGAGTCGGTGCGCTCGGGATATATGGGCGGACGCATACCCAACCCGACCTATGAGCAGGTGTGTAGTGGAACGACCGGACATGTCGAGGTGGCGGAGATCACCTTCGATCCGGAGAAGATCAGCTATCGCGATCTGCTAGAGGTTTTTTTCACGGCGCACGATCCGACCACACTGAACCGTCAGGGCAACGATGTGGGAGAGCAGTACCGGTCGGTCATCTTCAATCTGAATGAAGAGCAGAAGCGGACCGCCGAAGAAGTGATCGCGGAATTCACGCGCGAAAAGGTATTCGACAAGCCGATTGTGACTGCAGTCGAGCCGGCGCAAACGTTTTACGTTGCCGAGGATTATCACCAAGATTACTTCGCTAATCATCCCTATCAGCCGTATTGCATGTTTTCGGTTGGGCCCAAGGTGAAAAAGGTGCGGCAGAAGTTCGCGTCGCGGGTGAAGGCGCAGGCGTAAATCTCACCACGGAGGCACAGAGTGCACGGAGAAGAACTGGAATTATCTTTCTGCGTGGCGCTCAGCACGTTCACAGCACATAGTTACGCGATCGCGGGTGCGAAGCAAGTCCTCAGTCGCCGCAGCGAACTGGTGATAACGGTTCCAGGGAATCAGGTATAGACCGGGCAGATAGTTTACAGATCAGACCGGGGATAGGTGGAGAGGCGCAAGCCGTTTCTGGCCGAGTATGCGTCGGGACAGTGGACAATGAACGGAGTTGTGCTGGTTGTATGGGATCACGCGTCCGACGGGGTATGCGGTGTTGCGGCGGTATGCCGAGCAGGGTGTTGCGGGGCTGGAAGAGTGCAGCCGGGCGCCGCGCTGGCATCCGAACCAAACCCCGCGCGAGATCGAAGAGCAGGGGCTGGAGCTGCGGCGAAAACAACCGCGGTGGCGCCGCGCGCGCTGAAGGCACGGCTGGAGCGGCTGCATCCGCAAGTGAGCTGGCCGGCGGCGAGCACGATAGGATCACGCCACTGCTCCGCACTTGTTCTTCGCAGTGGCGCGTGATGGCGCTGTAAAAGGACGCCTTAAATCAATTTTCTCCGTGACCTCCGTGCTTCCCTTGTTTAAGTCGGCGTAGAATTTGGCGCATGGTGGATTCGCTTAATCTGAGTCTTTGGTTTCCCAGCTTTCACGAGAATGAAATGCTGCCGCGTACGGCGTCGGTGATGCGGCAGTTCTTATTTTCCGCGGTGCGCGAGGGGATTACCTACTTATCGGTGCATCCGACGTCGTGGTCGGAGCCGACGGTGCTAGAGCAGCGGTTCAATCCGGGCGTGTCGCCCGAAGAAGCGGTGGAGATTGCCAGCGAGTTTGTGCACGACGATTTCGCCTTCGTTTTTGAGGCGTTCTGGGATTTATGGGTTCCGAATGAAGACTCGGAAGGCGATGCCTGGGTGCAGCGTCCGGTGGCGGTGCGGTTCATCGCGCATGGAGTTCAGTTCGATGAAGGCATCTATACCGACGAGGGTCATGTCGAAGTGGACTTCGGGCTAGACACTCCGTTTTTGTTTGAGGGGCTGGAGCTATCGCAGAAGAATGAAGAGCATGTGCGATATAACGTCGCGAAGTTGGTGGCGTTCACGATGGCAGTGCAGAAGAACTGCAAGTTGAGTGGCCGGGTGTTGTGGTCGGAGTCGGAGAACAACCTGGCACAGAAGCTGATTGCACAGTTGCAGCAGGTGCAGTGATAAATGGTCGGTAGCTAGTGGGCTAGAAGAAGGTGTGAGATGAACATTCCACAATTCACTGCGGATGTTTCACTGCATGGGTCGAATAAGCGCTCTCGGTTAACGAAATCGGGCCTGCCACTGATAAGAGCGGGCAGGTGGTTCCCGCACTCGTCGGTCGTTGGCACATCCCTTGGTCCGACTGTGAAGTGGTCTGTATTGAAGTTTGTACCCGTTTCTGTGCGCCGACGGGATGGGGTTGCTGTGGCTGGGAGACGAGGTGCAACCTAAACTGCAGCGGGGAGAAAGTAATAGGCGTAGGTTGGTACCTGATAAGCTCTGGTTCTCGCGGATGAGAGGGGGATCGGCGGTCGCGATTAGCAGCTGTCAGCTGCCAGCCATCACTGAGAAACAAGACGACAGAGGCCCGGAGCGATCCCAAGCCTTTTCTTTCTGGTCGCAGCGGATGGGGAAGATCAGAAATAAACGCCTTGGACGCTGGCCTGAAGTCCAGCTCTAACCCACCGACCGCGAAGTCACACCGTGACGAGGGTTCTTCGCTCTCCTGTGTTAGCAAACTCGTGCGACGGAGTGGAGATCGTCTTCCAATTGGGTAATCTTACTTGCCTGGTGGCACCAGGCGGTTGTACTTCTTCAGCACCTGTTGCAGTTCGGCGTGCGGAATGGCGTGGACTTCGAAGTTATTGATGCCTTTCATGTCCTTGGCGGCGATCATAGCGTTCACGACTGCCTCTTCGACGCACTGCACGGTCGCAAGGAAGATGGGGTTCATTTCCTCGTTGGGCAGCATTTGGACCTGCTTCACCTTGCCGCCTCCCCAAGCGCCGGGATTGGCAGTGGAGAAAGCGATGAAGATGTCGCCCGAACCATCGCCGGAGTAGCTGCCGAGGCGTCCGAGGGCGAGCGGCACGCGGCGGGCCAGACGCTTGAGCTGCGAGGCTACGAGTGGCGCGTCGGTGGCGACGATCACGATGATGGAGCCCTGGTCTTGCTTATGCGGAATGCCCGGCGGAAGCTCGCGGCCGACAGGGATTCCGGCAATACGTAGTTCCTGCTGGGAGCCATAGTTGCATTGCACGAGAGCACCGATGGTGTATCCACCTTCGTCTTTGGGCAGAACGCGGGAGGCGGTGCCGGTTCCGCCTTTAAAGCCGTTGCAGATCATGCCGGTGCCGCCGCCGACGTTGCCTTCTGCAACTGGCCCGCCGGCAGCAGTGTCGAGCGCATGGAAGGTGTCGTCGGGCTTCACGTGGAAGCCGTTGATGTCGTTGAGCACGCCGTCATACGTTTCGGCTACTATGGGCAGCAACCACCAGTAGCCGCTGCGGTCGGCCAGGCCGTGCTGGTAGCGCCACCGGATGGTGGCGTCGCGAACCACTCCCACACTGTGGGTGTTGGTAATCATGACCGGACCTTCGAAGAAGCCGGACTCCTCAATCCAGGTCGTACCGGTCATCTCGCCGTTCCCGTTGAGGGAATACCAGCCGGCGAAGACAGGATCGTTGATGCTCGCCTTGCCCCGTGGGAGGACGGCGGTGACTCCGGTTCGAACAGGGCCTTGGCCGACCACGAGCTTGCCTTCGCCGGAGATGAGTGTGGTGAATCCGACTTCCACCCCGGCTACGTCAGTAATGGCGTTGAGAGGTCCGGGAGAGCCGTCGAAGGGGATGCCGAGATCGCGAGCGCGAGGTTGGGATTGGGCGAGCGAGATGGTGGCAACAAGCAGCATTAGAACAATGCGAGCGATCATAAGCTGTGTGCGCTAGAAGTGTAGCAAGAGGTGTTCAACGGTAACTCGTGACTAGTAGCTGGTCATTGGTAATTTGCAACTTTGAATCGGTCGCCCCAGATTGAGGGTAGCTAGTGTCTTACTGTGTCGGTCCGCCTAGCCGGCGGTGACGATCATGGCCTGGCAAGGTTGCTTGCCGACGCGGCGGTAGGTGTGAGGCGCGCTCGGATCGAAGTAGACGGAGTCGCCGGCGTCAAGTTCGTAGTCGTCGATCCCGATTTTCAGGCCTAGCTTTCCTTTCATTACGTGCAGGAACTCCGAGCCGCGATGCTGGTGCGGTCTCAGGCTCTCAGGCTCTAGAGCTTCGAACTCAGCCAGATACGCATTGGTTCGCCGCTGGTTGCTTTTGAAATCGAGGCTCTCAAAGTGATAAGCAACATCCGTTGTGCCAGGACGCTCGGGCAGCTTGATACGCTCGTCTTTGCGCACAACTGAGACCAGGCGGCGCTTGCGCTCGTCGGTGAAGAAGTAGTCGAGGCCGACGCTGAAGACCAGCGCAATGCGCTGCAATGTGGGGAGCGTGGGATAAAGCTTGTCGCGCTCGAGTTTCGAGAGCAGCGCGGGCGAGAGCCCGGTGTGCTTGCCGAGTTCGACCAGTCCCATGCTCTTGTTAAGCCGCAGTGCCCGGAGCTTAAAACCGATCTGGTAGGGACGTAAGTTATCTTCAATTGTTTTGCTGATCATGAACACCTCTGTTCAACGGAACGAACCCCGGCGTATCTTCCGGGGCAGTTTGTCTCGATAATTAAACATGTTTAATCTACAGTCAAGCTACAGTGCAGTGAAGAAATGAATGAGGTCTCGAAGGGGTTGGGTCAACAGGAGGCTGTGCCGTCGAGGCTAGAGCTCTCACAAGTGGCGTTGCCGGAGATTGGGACATTCGCATGGAGAATCGTTCAAGATTTGTGGCGGCGGGTTAAAACCCCGCTTTGTCTTTAAGATGAAATCGAGACGCCGCGCTGAAGCGCGGCTCTACCCAGAAAACCAGATGAACCGCTCCCTCGCTACTGCTGTAAGGCACATCATTCTCTTCCTACTCTGCGGCGCATTGATTGCGATGCTGGCCTGCGCGAAAAAGCCGGCGGGAAAGAGCCATGAGTTGGAGGGGCGAGTCGTCGGGGTGGACAGTACGGCGCATACGCTGACGATTGCGCATAAAGAGGTGCCTGGGCTCATGCCGGCGATGACGATGCCGTTCCAGGTGGGCCAAAAAGACGATTGGATCTTCGGCAAGATTGCGCCAGGGGACCAGGTGCACGCGACGTTGGTGATCAGCGATCATGCGGAGTTGCAAGACATATCGTTCGCGAACAGCAGTAACGTGCCGAGCGATGGAACATCGACGGTGCGAGTTCCTGAGGCAGGTGACGCGGTTCGGGACTTTGCTTTCGTGAATCAGGCAGACAAGAAGATTCATCTGTCGCAGTTTCGCGGAAAACCGGTGTTACTGACCTTTATCGACACGCGGTGTCCCCTACCCGAGTTTTGCCTGCGGATGAGTAATAACTTCAGCGAAGTTCTCAAGCGGCTGAAAGCCGAGCCGACGGTGTATGCCAAGACGCAGCTGTTGAGCATCAGCATTAATCCGGAGTTCGATACGCCGAAGGTGCTGCGCGAATATGGCTCACGATATGTCGGGGCGGTCGACCCGAAGTTTGAGCATTGGGAGTTCGTGTCAGGGTCGCCAAAGCAGATTCGCGAGGCTGCGGATTTCTTTGGGCTCTCGTACGATAAGCAATCTGGACAGATTGTGCATAATCTGCGGACGGTGCTCATCGGAAAGGATGGCAAGATCGTGAAGCTGTATACGGGTAATGCCTGGACGCCGGAGGAAGTTGCGGGGGATTACGAGCAGGCCGCCCAGTAGGGATTTTTTCCACCCTATCGCCAAAACAAAGGCGATAAGGGGTGGGGCACCCGCAATCTGTAGCTAGCAATTCGCGGTAGAATTTGGAGGGAGAGTTTTTTCTTGGACGTTCATCAGAAACTTTCGAGATGAACGCGCATCTGACTAGCTGAACTCTCAATTCGCCATGCAAGAAATGCTTCAATTCGTAGTGCAGCATGGCTATGCCCTTGTCTTCTTCTGGGTGATGGCCGAGCAGGCGGGTCTTCCTATACCAGCGACGCCGTTATTATTGGCAGCCGGGGCTTTGGCCGGACAGCATCAAATCAGCTTCTTGCTGGCAGTGGTGGTTGCTGCGACAGGTTCGCTGGTCAGCGACACCTTCTGGTACTTCGTTGGGAAAAGAAGAGGCGCAGTTGTCCTGAATTGGCTGTGCAAGATTGCGCTGGAACCGGACTCATGCGTGCGCCGCACGGAATCAACCTTCACGCGGCTGGGATATCGTACGCTGCTGGTATGCAAATTCGTCCCGGGGCTGAATACGGCGGCACCGGCTTTAGCGGCTACGGCTGGGATTGAACTGCCGCATTTTCTACTGTTTGACTGGCTGGGAGCGCTGTTGTGGGCCAGCGTGTTTACCGGTGTGGGCCTGGCATTCAGCAATCA
>Ga0126378_10005282_pt1 | contig 10013 bp, 4 predicted proteins | sample PanSoiMetPlot_23_FD_92587 | JGI IMG/M metagenome (GOLD analysis project Ga0126378, IMG submission 92587) | Tropical forest soil microbial communities from Panama - MetaG Plot_23 | ecosystem: Environmental > Terrestrial > Soil > Tropical forest > Bulk soil | place: Panama | collected 2016-02-17 | reverse complement strand
TGGTTGAATCCGCGGTGCGGCTGTTTGATCGCGAGCACGGTGGATTCGGCGCTGCACCCAAGTTTCCCCATCCCAGCGCAACCGATCTCCTGATGCAGCGCTACGTGGAGACCGGGCATGACGGCCTGCTGACGATCGTTACAACCACTCTCGAGAAGATGGCGCAAGGCGGAGTTTACGACCATCTGGCGGGCGGGTTCCATCGCTATTCCGTGGACGAGCATTGGGTGGTGCCGCACTTCGAGAAGATGGCGTACGACAACTCCGAGCTGCTAAAGAACTATGCCCACGGCTACCAGATCACGGGCAAGAAGGTCTTCGCCGAGGTCGCCCAAGACATCATCCGCTGGATGGACGAGTGGCTCTCCGATCGGGAGCACGGCGGCTTCTATGCTTCCCAAGACGCCGACTACTCCCTTGACGATGACGGCGATTACTTCACCTGGACCCTCGAGGAAACACGGGCGGTCCTCAACGGTGATGAGTTGGAAGCAGCCGTCCTGCACTATGACATCGGCGAAGTGGGCGAGATGCACCACAACCCGCACAAGAACGTGTTACACGTTGTGGCAACCACGGAAGAAATCTCCAAAAGATTGAACAAGACGGGCGGAGAAGTTCAGCAGATTCTGGAATCGGCAAAGAAGAAGATGTACGGCGCACGCCTCAAGCGGCCAACGCCGTACGTTGACAAGACCGTCTACGTGAGCTGGAATGCACTCTGCATTTCAGCCTATCTGAAGGCCGCCGCGGCGCTAAAGCTGGATGATGCGCGCAAGTTTGCCCTGCGTTCACTCGACCGGCTGCTCTCCCAGGGGTGGAACCAGAAATCCGGCTTACAGCACGTGATCGCCTATTCCGATGCGCAGGCTGCCGGACGCGGCGTACCGGGCGTTCTTGACGACTATGCTTTTACCGTCATCGCCTGCCTGGACGCTTATGAAGCCAGCGCCGACCTGAGCTACATCCACTTTGCCGAGAAGATCGCCGAGGCTATGATTGCCCGCTTCCATGATGCGAGAGATGGCGGGTTCTTTGACATCGCTTCCGGGCCGGAAGCCGGCGACGGTCTCGTGCTTGGCGCCTTAGCCGCTCGCCGCAAGCCGATGCAGGATTCGCCCACCCCAGCGGGAAACCCTGCCGCCACGATCGGTCTGCTGCGTCTCCATGCGTATACCAACGACGCCAGGTATCGCAGCCTTGCCGAGAGCACCCTGGCAGCATTTGCGGGGATCGCCGCCAACTACGGCTTGTTCGCGTCAACTTATGGAATCGCTCTAGACATGTATTTGCAGCGGCATACTCAGGTAGTGATCGCCGGAAGCGACGAACTGGCAAACCGGCTTGCCGCTGCCGCGCTCGCGCAGTTTTCTCTAAACAAATCGGTCTTGCGTCTGCCCCAAGGCGAGGCCGTGCCGCAGATGCTTCCCCCAGCGCTGGCAGAGACGATTCCCAACCTGCCTGCCGTGAAAGCCGGTAAGACCGTGGCCGTGGTTTGCAGCGGCTTCACGTGCCAGCCTCCAGTATCGAACCCGGAGGAATTGGCCTCGCTTTTGAAATCTCAGCATTTGTCCTGAGAGCAGCTTTACTTTTCTTAGCAAAAAATGGCGTTCCTGCCGCTACACCGCTACAGACCTTGATTTCACAGGGGTTAGGATGTAGCGGATCGGTAGCGGATGGTTTTGATCCGCTACACGCATTGGCTTCAAAGGAGCTTGACTGGCAGCGGATTGCTTACGGGTTGTTTGCGTGCGGAAGATTTTGGCCGTGGAGGCAGAGAGATCGAGAATCCGGTTTCGCCGGGTGTGATGTGCGCGTGTATCTCGGGCGGTCCGAGTCTTCGCCGCAAGATAAATGTAGATGGGCCGGCAGCGGCTGATGGTTCTGTCGCGAAGCTTTTCTCTGACTCTCATACTCAGGCAGTAGTATACATACTTTAGTTAGAAGTATATACAATTATATTTACCGGGTTTTCAGAGGGTTAAGCGAAATCGATGATTCGGTTGGTTCGGGTAGAGATTGGTCGAACGAACCGCAAAGGCAACGAACCAGACACGCAGGATTGGATGTTGAGCGGCATTTTTCGTGGTATCAGCGGGGAGACGTGGCAGTGCCACGTCTCTACGGTGGAGATTTTCGTGATGGCGTTGGCCGGATCGGCTTGTTTGCCTCAGACAAACCACCTGTGGTACAAAAGGTGAGTATCACGTGTTCCTCTCCAAATAACCACGCTTCCGTTGGTTCCCGGCCGTAGACCGGTAATTTAATCGTCACAATTCTGTTTTTCTGCTGCCTGAGGAATTTTGCGCTCAGGAAGCCCTGATGGAGAAGACTGCTTGAGTTCAATCGTACAAACTCCCGCCCCAGTGCGGGCGGCCGGCTGGCTGTCTCTGATCAAAGAGGCCATGTACGGCTCCCGCCAGGATTTCACAGCGATTTCGATCGACCGCGCCATCGTGTTGCTGGCCGTGCCCATGGTGCTGGAGATGGCCATGGAGTCGCTGTTCGGTATCGTGGACATCTTCTTTGTCGCCCACCTGGGCGCTGACGCCACCGCCACCGTCGGCATCACCGAGGGCATGCTGGTGATGGTGATGGCCGTGGCCATCGGGCTGAGTATGGGAACTACCGCCGTGGTAGCGCGACGCACGGGCGAGCGCAACAAGGAAGGCGCCGCCGTCAGCGCAGTGCAATCGATCATTCTCGGCTCGGTGTGCATGGTAGCAATCTTTGCGGTCTGCTTCCCTTATGCGCCTCGCCTGCTGGCGCTGATGGGAGCCGGCCCGGGAATCCTCCGCGTCGGCTCAACCTACAGCCGGATCATGATGAGCGGCTCGGGAATCATCCTGATGCTGTTCCTGATCAACGCCATCTTCCGCGGCGCGGGTGAAGCGGCGGTGGCCATGCGGGTGTTGTGGGTAGCCAATGCCATCAACATCTGTTTGGACCCCTGTCTCATCATGGGCCTGGGACCGTTCCCCAGGCTGGGCGTGACGGGAGCGGCGGTCTCTACCACCATCGGCCGCAGCGTGGGCATCCTGTTCCAGATCTACCTGTTGTGGAAAGGCACAGACCGAATGGACGTGCACCGGCGCCATCTGCGGCTTAACCTGGAGGTCATGCGCAATATCCTGCGCATTGCCGGCAATGGCGTGTTGCAGTTCACTGTCGCCACCGCGAGCTGGGTGGTCATGGTACGCCTGATCCAGTCCTTTGGCAGCGCCGCTACTGCCGGGTACACGGTGGCTATACGCATCGTCATATTCTCCATTTTGCCTTCATGGGGATTGGGATCGGCGGCGGCCACGCTGGTTGGACAGAACCTGGGCGCCAAACGCCCCGAGCGCGCGGAGCAATCCGTGTGGCGAGCGGCATTCTTCAACATGGTTTTTTTGGGGACCGTGTCGTTGATCTTCCTGGTGTTTGCGCCGCAACTGGTAGGAATCTTCAGCCACGACCCGGTCGTGATCAACACCGGCGCCAACTGCCTGCGCATTATCAGCCTGTGCTACGTTCTTTACGCCTACGGGATGATCATCGTGCAGGCCTTCAACGGTGCCGGCGACACCAGAACGCCGACGTTGATCAACCTGTTCTGCTTCTGGATCGTGCAGCTCCCGCTGGCCTTTACCTTGGGACGCCGCTTGCATCTGGGGCCGAACGGCATTTACTTCGCCATCCTGACGACGGAAGTTCTGCTGGCGTCGATCGCGATCTACGTGTTTCGCAAGGGATGGTGGAAGCAAAAAGTTGTGTGATTCGAAACGCAACGAAAAAACTTACCGCGGATTCACGCGGATGATCCCGGATCTGAAGAGCTGCCAGATTTGTCTGAAGTCAGGTGTATCGAGATCAGCATATATCTACTTCTTCCAGGTAGATCCGCGTTCATCCGCGTGAATCCGCGGTAAGGTATGTTGGCGCTCTGACTTCAGAGAAAAGCTTGTTCTAGCAGCTCCACGACGTGCTTCACAGGTAGCTTCAGCCGGCGTTGGTCCATGCCGGCGCGGAGCTGAATCAGGCAGCCTACGTTGGCTGTGGCTACCATGTCGCATGATGAAGATACCGAGGCGACGTCGTCCATCTTGGCGTCGAGGATCTTCATGGACAACTCATTCTGGCTGACGTTGTAGACGCCGGCGCTGCCGCAGCATTGGTCGGAGTGCGGTAGCTCGACCAACGTGCAGCCAATCGCCGAGAGCAACTCGCGCGGCTGGGTGCGGATGCGTTGGGCGTTGGCCAGGTGGCACGGGTCCTGGTAGGCGACGCGCTGCGCGATCTTGTTTTTTGCAGGGCGCAAGCCCACACCGGCCAGGTACTCGGTTACGTCTTTGGCCTTGGCCGTGAATTCTTTGGCGCGCCCGGCGAACTCCGGATCGTGTTCGAGCAGGTCGTCGTATTCCTTGAGGTTGGAGCCGCAGCCGGCGGCGTTGGTCACGATCGCATCATAGTTGCCGGCGAGAAAGATTTTGATGTTGTTACGCGCCAGCTTGCGCGCGTCTTCCCTGAAACCGGCATGAGCATGCAGGGCGCCGCAGCAGCCCTGCCCGGCGGGGACATGGACTTCGATTCCGTTCGCGGTCAGGGCGTTGATGGTGGCGCGGTTCAGATGCGAGAAGGCAACATTGTTGATGCAGCCGGCGAGGAAAGCCACTTTACCCCGGCGTTCACCGGCCGCGGGAAACACCTTGCCGATCTGGTCGAAGAAAAACTCCTTGTCGATGGCGGGCGCGAGACGGTCGAGATCGGCTATGCCGAACAATCTCAGCAAACCGGTTTTACGCAGCATGGTCTGCAACCCTGAGCGCTGGTAGAAGCGCATGAGTCTCGCCAAAAAACGAAGCCGGCCGAAGTTGACGATGATCTTCCGGTAGAACAGATTGCGCAGCAGGCGCACGAAGAACGGACGCTTATAGTTCTGTTCGATCTGCGCCCGCGCACGCTCCACGATGCGCCCGTATTTCACACCCGAAGGGCAGGCGGTCTCGCAGGCCAGGCAGCCCAGACAGCGATCGATGTGCGTGGTAAAGGCTTCGCCCATGGCCATCTCACCGTCATTAACGTGCAAGACCTGGTATATGCGTCCGCGCGGCGAGTCCATCTCCATGCCAAGCACTTTGTACGTCGGGCAATGGTTCAGGCAGAGCCCGCAATGAACGCATTTGCTCAACAGTTCCCAGGTAGGGACATCGGGACCGTGAAGCACAGCCGCCGGGGTCCCCGGACCGGGCCGGTTTTGCCCGGGCAGGGGTGGAGGCGCCCCCGTCTGTGTTTTGTCTTCCACCGCGGATGCTCTTGGTTCAGACAATGAACCGCCCCCGATTGAGAATGTTGTTCGGATCCATAGCCCGTTTCACGGCTTTCATCATCGTGATATCAGTCGGGGTAGTGCCCCAGACATCGAAGTGAATCTTGGCTTCCTTCGGACAATGCGCTACCTCAGCCGACGATCCCGGTGGCAGCAACCCGCGGAAGGCAGAAACACAGTTGGCGTACTGCATGGCTGAAGGCGGATCGACGGATAAAGGAATGAACGCCATAATCAGGTTGCCGGTAGCGGCGCGGCCCACGACCGCCGGAACAAAGTTGTAGTCAGGCGCGGTACGCTCCAGCGCCTGAAGCGCCAGACCGACGTTCTCTAGAGAAAGATGCGTATAGACAACCATGGCGTTGCGGTGCCGGTGCAACACCGCGTGCTCGAAGTGTGAGATCCAGGACCAGAACTGATCTTCCGCAGGACCGTCCAGCGAGCGCGACATGGCCGCTCCCAGATCCCGCGCGTAACGCGCCAGCACAATGTCACTACCAGCGACACGCAGCACAATCTGCCAGACGGTTGAGGGCGCGGCCACGGGGCCGGCGGGCGCGTAGTGATCGGCATCGCGAACTACGGGTGGGTCGCAGAGGTACTCCGGAGCGCGTGGTGAGATGATCTCCAGGCAAATCGGCGTGAGCGGCGAACGAAAGAGCTGGCCGCGAAACTTCAGGGCTTCTTCCAGCGAGCCGAACCCACAGACGAAGGTGCGCGTCTGCCGCGGCTTGGGGAACACTTTGAAGTTGGCCTTGGTAATCACCGCCAGCGAACCGTAGCTGCCGATGAGCAACTTCATGAGATCGTAGCCGGCAACGTTTTTCACCACGCGCCCGCCGCCTTTCGCCACTTTGCCGCCGGCGGTGGCGAATTGTATGCCGATGCAGAAATCGCGCATGCCGCCAAACGCCGATTTCAGCGGCCCGGCCGCGCCCGTAGCCAACAGCCCGCCAATGGTCGCGCGCTCCAGGTTGGGGGCATCAAATGGCAGCCACTGCTGATGTTCGGCCAGTCGCTGCTGCACCTGGGCAAAGGTCATGCCGGCGTGGATGCCCACGGTCAGGTCTCCGGGATCGTAATGCTCGATAGTATTCATGCGCGTGGTGCGCAGCAAAATATCCACGCGCTCGGGCACTCCTCCGATGTCCTGCTGGGTGCAACCGCCGGACGGCGCTACTACGAGGCGGCGTTCGTTGGCCAACTGCAGGATGGCGGCAAATTCTTCCACTGATCCCGGGGCGACGACCACAGCGGGCAGGACGCCGTTGATCTCCACCCGAGTATCGGGCGGAGTGACGTGGGCCTCGCCGACAATTGAGATCAGCTCGCGTTCCGGCGAAATCGTGGTTGCGGTGGTCAAAAGATGGGCACTCCTTTGCCCATTTTCTTAACATGCGGCACGCCTGAAGGCATGCCATGTCCCGCTAAAGCAGGACTGGATTTTATTTTTTCGCTACCCGGCACCTACCCTTCGGCGCTTCGCGCCGAGGGACGTGCAGGGCTATTTTCAGCCGCGCCTAACGGTGCTGATCCGTTTTGAGCACATAGTTCTCACTCTAAAGAACCTTTCTTCCACCTCATGCCCTCACTCCCTCCACCGGTTCGACCTTGGCCTTGGGCAGCGGGCCGGTGATTTCCCGGCAGAAACGCAGATCGGGAATCATCTTCTGCGGATTCAGGATGGACTCGGGGTTGTAGGCGTTGCGCAGCCGGATCATCACTTCGAGGTCATTCTCGGTGAACATATAGGGCATGAGGTTCTTCTTCTCCATGCCTACGCCGTGCTCGCCGGTGATCGAGCCGCCGAAGCTCAAGCAGCACGCCATGATCTCTTCCGCGGCCTTGTGGCTGTCGGCAGCCTGCTTGGGATCGCGCGCGTCGAACAAGATCAACGGATGCAGGTTGCCGTCACCGGCGTGGAATACGTTGCCGATGATGAGCCCATACTTCTGGCTGATGCGCTCAATCTCAGCCAGCATGGCCGGGACCTTGGTGCGGGGGATCACGCCGTCCTGCGTGTAGTACGCGGAAGCCACGCGGCCCACGGCGCCGAAAGCCGTCTTGCGCCCCAGCCACAGCAGCTGCCGTTGCTTTTCGTCGCGGGCACGGCGCACGTCACGCGCCTTCTGCTGGAGGCAAACGCGGCTCACTGCTTCCGCCTGCTCTTCAACAGCTTCTTTCAATCCTTCCAGCTCGATGAGCAATACCGCCCCGGCGTCCATGGGATAGCCGGCGTGGACGTTCTCCTCGACGCAGCGAACCATCCAGCCGTCCAGCATCTCCAGCGCCGCCGGAGTCACTCCGCTCTGGGTGATGGCCACCACAGTGTTGGCGGCGTCCTCCACGGTGTTGTAGATTCCGAGCAGCGTAGTCACGGCTTCGGGCAGCCTGGTGATCTTGACGGTGATCCTGGTGGCAATGCCCAGGGTGCCTTCCGAGCCGACGAAAAATCCAGTCAGGTCGAGCCCGCAGGAGTCCTGCGCCTTGCCGCCGAACTCGACGATCCGTCCATCAGGCAGCACAGCCTCGATCCCGGTGACATGGTTGACGGTCACGCCCAGAGCCAGCGTATGCGGGCCGCCGGAATTTTCGGCCACGTTGCCGCCGATGGTGCACGCCTTCTGGCTGGAGGGATCGGGAGCGTAGAAGAAGCCATAAGGCGCGACGGCGTTTGAGATCTCCAGGTTGACCACGCCGGGCTGGACCACGGCGCGCTGGTTGTCGACGTCAATTTCCAGGATCTTGTTCATGCGCGCCATAGCCAGCATGATGGCCTCTTTGCGCGCAATCGCTCCGCCACTCAGCCCAGTGCCCGCGCCTCTGGGCACCACGGGAACTTTTTTCTCGAAGGCCAGGCGCATGATCTGGGAAACATGTTGCGTGGTCTGCGGAAAGACCACCGCGCCGGGCCGGCTGCGGTCGACGCCGCCATCGTACTCGTAGAGCATCAGCTCTTCAGGACGATCGAGCACACACTCTCGCCCAACGATTTTCCTGAGCTGGCGAATGACGGTGGAGTCCATAAAGTCCCGGCTGGCTTGATTGTAACGCTTTGGGAATGCTTCTAACCACAGCGCAGCTGAACTGCCAACCAAAACAAAACCCACCACGGAGGCACGGAGGAAATCGGGTGATCGGACGAACGGCAAAGCCAACGAGAAACCCAGGATCTGCTGCAGTTTCCAGTCGCAGATCCTGGTTCTGTTTTTTGATCAATTCTTCAGTTTTGCATCAATGCTGGCGTCTGACCGTCAGAGTGATTGTTGTGTTGTGAGTCAAGGCGCCCGAAACGCCGGTCACTGTCAATGTGGAAGTTCCAAGAGACGCGGTGCTGCCGGCGCTGATGGTGAGCGCGCTTGTTGATGTGGTGGCGGAAGGATTGAAGCTGGCCGTCACACCTGCCGGCAGTCCGGCAATGGAGAGGCTCACACTGCCGGTGAAACCGTTCACTGGGGTGACCGTGATGGTACTGCTCCCTCTGGCTGACCTCCTGATGCTCAGGCTGGCAGGAGAAGCCGACAACGAGAAGTCGGGATTAGCCGGAGCATTAACCGTTAGTGTCATGGTGGTTGTGCGCGTCAACGTGCCCGATGTACCGCTGACGGTCAGCGTGACCGTACCGGTAGCGGCGGCGCTCCCGGCGGTCAGCGTCAAAGTACTGGCCGAAGTTGCACTGGACGGATTGAAGCTGGCTGTGACGCCGGAGGGCAGGCCCGAAATTGAGAGGTTGACGGTTCCGCTGAAGCCATTGATCGGATTCACGCTTATGGTGCTGGTCCCCATGGTCCCCTGGGTCAACGTCAGCGAGGCCGGAGAGGCCGACAAACTGAAGTCTGGCACTGTTGTGTTCCACACGTCGGTGATCGGGGAGACGTTCGCACTCTGGCCCGCGTGGGACAATCCGTAAAGGTCCTCAACGGTGCGCAACACATTAAAGTGGTTGATGGTTTCGCCAAACTGGCCTGTCTTGACCATGGGCCCGATAAAAATCGTTGGAATCTGGTTGCCCATGGTCGAGTCGTCCTCGTCCCAGGTCACGATCAAGAGGCTGTTGTTCGTCTTGGCAAATTGAAGATAAGGATCAATATGAGTCTGAAGCCAGGTGTCAGCCTGCTGGATGGTTCCGTCGTGCATGTCGTCGTTCAGATTTGGCACCACCACGGAGATCACCGGCAAGGTTGTGAAGTTTGTGGGAAAGCTGGTGAACGGCTGATTGCTGGTCGTCGGCACGTTCGAGAAATTCACCCACGGATTGTGCTTCCGCGCATACGCTCCCGAGGTGCAAACGGTAGACCCAACCGACGGGAGATCCTCGGAGAAACCTGTGAAGGTTTTGCCGGCAGCGATCAGTTCGCTGCCCAGATTGTCTACGGAGAAAGGCCCCACTGGGCAGGCATCACTTGTGACCCCCTGGTTCGATCCCGAAAACAGATCAAGATAATTCGGTTCGCTGGGATGCTCAATGGCAAACGAGTTGGTGAACAGCGCCCCCTGCTGCGCCAGGCTATTGATGTATGGCCCAGAAGAGCTGCCTATGATTTCGGAGAATGAGTGGTTCTCCTCAATCACGATGACGATGTGGTCGGGCGGCGTTACGCCTGGAATCTGAGCAACTGCGCTCAGGCATGCAAGGACGACAACTAAAGCACACACCACGATGCGGCCAAACTGTTTTTGCATTGGCTTTCCTTTCTTTGTGCAG
>Ga0126378_10005280_pt1 | contig 10013 bp, 7 predicted proteins | sample PanSoiMetPlot_23_FD_92587 | JGI IMG/M metagenome (GOLD analysis project Ga0126378, IMG submission 92587) | Tropical forest soil microbial communities from Panama - MetaG Plot_23 | ecosystem: Environmental > Terrestrial > Soil > Tropical forest > Bulk soil | place: Panama | collected 2016-02-17 | reverse complement strand
GTATGCTCGATGATCGAGGCGCGCATCTCCAGCGTCTCCTCGATCGCGATGTGCAGGTTGAGCGATGTGTACTCGCCGTTGCGCAGCTTGATCACGCCGGGTATCCGCACGAAGTCCACCCGGGCGCGAAAATCGAAGCTGCCAATGATCGGCGAGCCCGATAGAATCAGAACCGAGAGGTTCTTGTCCTCCTCGACCAGGGCATGGGCGATCGCCCGGCAGCGCCGGAGGTGGCCGAGGCCGAAGGTGTCGTGGCTGTAGATAAGGACGCGCTTATGCCGCTCGCTCATTCCCGCCCCCTCAGCGCGACGACCCTATATTGCACAGGTCGGGTCGGCTAGAAATCCATTTCATGAAGGCCATTCCCTCCGCCCTGCGCCTGCGCTTACCCGGCAACGGTGCCGCTCCGGCCGACGCCGCCACCGCGGTACCGCCGGCGGGCGACAGCGGCGGCATTCAACCGACGCTTCATGGCTTCATCATCAAACACAGCATATGGCAGCAGGTTTTCATCATCACACTAGTCGTGGTGTCATTGCCGTTTTACTACTACTCACTGGACCTGCCGAAGACGATCATCAACACCATCACCAAGTGGACGCCGCACCCATTTAGCATCGGGATCGCGAGCTTCCACCTCGACCATCTGACCTATTTGTGGACCCTTTGCGGCCTCTACTTCCTGATGGTCCTGGTCAACGGTGGCTTCAAGTACTGGATCAACCGCTACAAGGGCCAGGTCGGCGAGCGCATGCTGAGGCGGCTGCGCTTCGAACTCTACAAGCGGCTGCTGCGCTTTCCGACCGCCTACTTCAAGAGGGTCTCAACGGGTGAGATCATCCCGATGATCACGTCGGAGGTGGAGCCCTTGGGCGGCTTCATCGGCGACATCTTCGCGCAGCCGGCGGTGCAGGGCGGGACCCTCCTGACGATCATCTACTTCATGTTCATGCAGGATCCGATCCTCGGCCTCGCTTCGCTCTCGCTCTACCCGATCCAGGGCTACATCATCCCGAAGCTGCAGCGGAAGGTGAACCTGCTGGGCAAGCAGCGGGTGCGCACGATCCGGCGCGTCGCCGACCGCGTGGGTGAGTCCACATTCGGCGTGAGCGAGATCCATACCCATGACAACGCCCGCTTCCAGCTCGCGGGCTTCGCGCATCTGCTCGGTACGATCTACGACATCCGCTTCGAGATCTATCAGCGGAAGTTCTTCGTCAAATTCCTGAACAACACGCTGAACCAGGTGACGCCGTTCTTCTTCTTCGCGATCGGCGGCTATCTCGTGATCCGCGGCAATCTGAGCGCCGGCGCGCTGGTGGCGGTCCTCTCCGCTTACAAGGACATGTCCGCGCCCTGGAAGGAGCTGCTCGACTACTACCAGCAATTCCAGGACACCAAGATCAAGTACGACCAAGTGGTCGAGCAGTTCGAGCCCGAGGGCATGTTCGACGAGCGGCTGATGCTCGAGCAGCCCGAGACCATTCCGCATTTCACCGGCGAGATGTCCCTCTCGAACCTCACGCTCGTCGAGGACGAGCGCGTGCGGGTGGTCGACGGCGTCACGACCAACATCCCGCTCGACCGGAGCACGGCGCTCCTCGGGCCGAACGGCGGCGGCAAGCACGAGCTCGCCCTGCTGCTGGCGCGGCTGCTGGCGCCGACGGCCGGCCGGATCGGCGTGAACGGCAGCGACCTCGCGACCCTGCCGACCGCCGTGATCGGCCGGCGGATGGCGTACGCGGGCTCGACGCCTCACCTCTTCAGCATGAGCCTCGGCGACAATCTCCTGGCGTCGCTCAAGTTCCGCCCGCTGCGCGAGCCGAAATACGAGGGAGGCCGCGCCAGGCGGCGAGCGGCGCAGCTGTCGGAAACACGGCTCTCCGGGAATATCGACCTCAACATCGAGGCGGACTGGATCGACCACGAGGCCGCGGGCGTGAAAGACCAGGCCGGCCTGCGGGACCGGCTGGTCGAGATCCTGCGCAAGGTCGAGCTCGATCAGGACGTCTATTTGCTAGGCCTGCGCGGCCAGCTCGATCCGAAGGCGTGGCCCGAAGCGGCCGAGGCGCTGCTCGAAGCGCGCAAGGCCGTGCATGCGCGTCTCGTCGAGGACAAGATCACGCACCTCGTCGAGCCGTTCGATGTCACGCGCTACAACACCAACGCCTCGCTCGCCGAGAACCTGCTGTTCGGCACGCCCGTGGGTCCGGCTTTTGCCATGGAGGAGCTGGCGTCCAACACCTATGTGCAGCGCATCCTCGACAAGGCGGGGCTCACCGACGATCTCGTGCAGCGCGGCCTCAAGGTCGCGGAGACGATGGTCGAGATCTTCGCGGACGGCGCCCCCAGCGAAGAGTTCATCGCGCAGTTCAGCTTCATCAGCGCCGACCAGCTGCCGGACTTCCAGGCGATCCTCGCACGGCTGGGCAAGGATGGCGTGAAGGCCCTGAAGAAGGACGATCGGATCCGGCTCCTCTCGCTGCCTTTCAAGCTCATTGTGTCGCGCCACCGCCTCGATGCGATTGACGAGACGCTGATGACGCGCATCGTCGAGGCGCGGCGCATCTTCGCGGCGGATCTGCCCGACACGCTCCGCGGCAGCATCGAATTCTTCGCCGACGACCGGTACAACGCCGCCGCGACGATCCAGGACAACTTGCTGTTCGGCAAGCTCGCCTTCGGCGAGGCGGACGCCGAGAAGCGCCTCATCGAGGTGGTGGCGCAGGTGATCGACGCGCTCGACTTGCGCCGGACCGTGATCGAGGCGGGCCTCGCCTTCCCCGTCGGGCCCGGCGGCTCGCGGCTCTCCACGGCGCAGCGCCAGAAGGTGGCGATCGCCCGCTCGATCCTCAAGCGCCCCGACGTGCTGATCCTCAACGAGGCGACCTCGGCGCTCGACGGTCCCGCCCAGGTCCGGTTGATCGACGTGCTCAAGGAGGAATTCGCCGGGCGCGGGCTGATCTGGGTGCTGCACCGCGCGAGCCTCGCGCGGCAGTTCCAGGAGGCCATGGTGATGGAGCATGGCCGGCTCGCCGAGCAGGGCGCGCTCAGCGAGCTCGACAAGCCCGGCACCAAGCTCACCGAGCTGATGGCGGCGGAGTAGGAGGACGGAGGCAAAAAGATGAGCCTGCACGAAGAAGTCGACATGCTGAAGCGGATTCCGCTGTTCGCGCAGATCGAGCCGCCGAAGCTCAAGCTGATCGCCTTCACCAGCGAGCGCGTCGCGTTCGACGCCGGCCACACCCTGTTCCGCCAGGGCGACGCCGCCAACGCCGCCTATGTCATCGTCGAGGGCAAGGCCGAGGTGATCGTCGAGGGCGCGGGGGGTCCGGTGGTGGTGGCGGTGCTCGGGCCCAACGACTTCTTCGGCGAGATCGCGATCCTCTGCGACGTGCCGCGCACGGCCTCGGTGCGCGCCGACACGCGCCTCGTCACGCTCCGGATCTCCAAGGAGCTGTTCCTCCGCCTCATCAAGGAATTCCCGACCATGGCGGTCTCGATCATGCGCGAGCTCGCCCATCGCCTGGAGCAGACCAACAACCAGCTGCGCACCGAGCACGCCGAGCTCGAGCGTCTCCGACGCATGGTGCACTAGCCGATGCGGCTCATCCCGCCGGCATGAGCCGTCTCGACAGCTTCATCCGCCGGATGATGGCGCAGCGCGCCTGCCTCGACCGAGCGGCGGACCTGATCAAGGATGTTCCCGGTCCCCTCCTCGAGCTCGGCCTCGGCAACGGTCGCACCTATGATCACCTGCGGGAGCTCCTGCCCAGGCGCGAGATCTACGTGTTCGAGCGCGAGGTGGCGGCGCACGCCGACTGCATTCCACCGCCGGAATATCTGATCCTCGGCGATGCCCGTGAGACGCTGCCGATGATGTGGGACCGGCTGCCGCGCAGCGCAGCGCTCGCCCACCTCGACATGGGCACCGGCGACGTCACGGCCAATCACCGGCTCGCCGGCGAGCTCGCACCGCTGCTGGCGCCGCTCATGCGGACCGGCGCCGTGGTGGCGAGCGAGCCGCCGATCGATCTCCCGGGCTGGCTCGCCCTCCCGCTGCCGATCGGCGTCCGCGAGGACCGGTATCACCTCTACCGGGTGGGATAGCGCTCGCCGATTATTGGGGCGGCCCCGGGTCTTCACGGCCCCGTTTCGAACCGCCCGATGCCCTCGAACCGCCGGTAGCGCTACTCGGAGATCGTCTCGCCCGATCCGCCGAACTCCTTCGGGAAGTCTTTCATCTTCGGAAGCCCGTCGCGCATCGGCAGCACGGTCTCGGCGTAATTGACGTGGATCCCCGGCGTGAAAGCGAGGGTCGGCAGCGTCGCTGCGTAGACGTCAACCAATCCCAGTGGCGGATGATTGCTCATCACGTGGCCGCCGCATTTCTTGCAGAACTGCCGCTGGCTCACTGGGGTCTTCTGGAACATGCCGAGGTGCTCGGCGCCCGCCGTTACCCTGACCGCGCCGGGCTTCCAGAGCGTGAAGGCGTTGACCGGGCCCGCCGACCACGACCGGCACGACCGGCAGTGGCAATAGCCCATGCCTTCGGGCTCGCCCGATACCTCGATCTTGACTGCACCGCAGAAGCACTCGCCCTTGAATGTCGCCATGCTGATCTCCTCATATTTCCGGCCGCTTCACGGACACTAATCCGAAAAGCTCTGGCTCGCTGCTTACTCGCCTTCAAGGCCGGGGCCCGTCGCGCCGCGTTTGGCGAGTGGGACCCGGCACAACCGACGCACTAAATGGAGTCCCAGTGTCCAGTCACAAACGAAGATTCCTATGGAGACCCATTAGCTCGATTATTAACAATGCAGCAAAGCGGCAACGCTCGCAGCTTTCACCGGGTCTCCACGGTTCTCGCGATCAGCCTGCGCCGACGATATGCTGGTCGGCGACTACCTTCATTTCTACCCGAAGCCAGTCGCGAAAGCGCGCCACTTTCGCGCGCCACGCAGCCTCGGGACGACAGACAAAGAAATATCGATACGCGCTCGGCGCGATCTGAGGTAGCACGCGGACGAGGCGTCCGGCTGCGAGGCTGTCGCTGGCGAGGCTCGTGCGCGCCATCGCGACGCCCTGGCCGAGGAGTGCCGCCTCCAGCGCCAGGTGAGCCTGGGTGAAGCGGGACCCGGCCCCGAGCCGCGGATCGTCACCGCGGACGCCGACTTGAGCGAGCCAGGATTTCCACCCCGTGCCGCTCCCGTCGCCGTCGGCCGTCGAGTCATGCAGCAACGGCATGTCGAGCAACTCGTCGACCGTCTCGATTACCCCGTATCGCGACAGCAGAAGCGGCGTGCAGACAGGACCAACACTGTCGGGCGCCAGCGGCGTGGTGGAGAGGCCGGGGTAGCCTCCGAGGCCAAAGCGGATCGCAACCTCCGCACCGTCCTCGGCGTGCAGATCTACCGGCTGCTCGTCGGCCATCACGAGCACCTCAATGTCCGGATGGGCGTACTGGAACCGCGGCAGCCGCCGCACCAACCAGCAGGACGCGAAGGACGGCAGCATGCTGACCGCAAGGGGTCCGGACTCCGATCGCTGGTCGAGCTCGCTCACCGCGCACGCGATTCGGGCCAAACCCTCGCGAACGCCCTGCGCCAAACGCTCGCCATCGGCGGTCAGTTCCAGCTTGCGGATGAGCCGGCGGAACAAGTTGACACCGAGCTCGGCCTCCAATCCCTGCACACGTTGACTGACAGCGCCTTGGGTAACGTGCAGCTCGGCCGCTGCCTTGGTAAAGCTCGCATGGCGCGCCGCCGCCTCGAAGACGCGCAAAGCCTCGAGCGCCGGCGGACGCACCCGCTTGACCGACGGCACGGCGCTGGCGATGGATTGCGACAAGGCATTGCACTGATATTTGTGCACTGGGTTCACCAGAGCGCTCGATAAGGCAGTGAGCCGGGAGCCTCGCGCTTGATTCCTGTTATGAGTTGATGATTCCGGCAGAAAACTTTACGTTTCCTGCTAAATCGGCACGTAGCCACGTTAAAGGCACATCACGGAAGAGTTGCCAGCCATCGGAGAAGCCTGCTTGCAGAGCGGGCGCGCCGCGCGCCTCCCGGCAGGCGCGTGCTTATGGGCTCACGCGCTAGTCGCGGCGTGGCCTGCGGAGCGTGAAGCTCTCGAAGGAGGCGAGCCGGCCGTCGCGGCCCGCCACGTCATAATAGGTCACCGTGATCGTGGTGAACCCGCCGGGCTTCGTACCGGGATCGAGGGCGAAGGCCGCGAAGTCGTAGGAATGGGCGGCGTTGCGCACGGCCGACCACGGTGCCTCCTCCTTGACGTAGATCGGCGGACGCTTGCCGGTCCCGGACTCGGGCTCGCCGACGGCAGTGATCACCCGGCAGGCCGGCGGGTCGAAGAAGAGCTGGTTCGACGGCACGGAGGTGCCGCCGCCGCCGATCACCATGTGCACGGTGCCCTTGGTCGTGTCGATCACGTCGGTGGCCGTGCCCACGGCGATTGGCGTCAGGGTGGCGTTCGATTGCTGCCCGCGGATCGGGTGTGAGCGCTCGTAATGATGCTCGTGGCCGCACACCACGAGGTCGACGGCGTACTTGTCGAGTAGCGGTACCCATTCCTGTCGGATCCCGAGGTCGGCGCCGTTGAACTTGTCGACGGTGGAGATCGCGACCTGGTGCATGCACACCACGATCCAGTCGATGTTGCGGTCGGCGCGCGCCGCCGCTAGTTCCTTCTCGAGCCAAGCCTTCTGCGCGCCCTTGGAATAGCCGCGGACGTAGGAATTGCCGCCGTCCTGGTAGCAGACGTCATCATTGGCGATGCTGATCACCCGCATGGAGCCCGCGGTGAAGGCGTACCAGAGCCCACGCGTCACGTCGGTCTGGCCCGCCGCCGGCGGCAGCGAGAAATAGGTCTGATAGGCCTGGTAGCCGATCGGCCCGTTGCCGAGCTCGTTCTCGTGGTTGCCGGCGGCCGGCATCCAGGGACGATTGCGGGCGCTCCGGCTGTTGTTGTCCCAGAAGTCCCACCAGGTGCGGATCCGGTCCTCGGCGATGTTGGCGTAGCAGAGGTCGCCGTTGAGCAAATGGAAGAGCGGCCGGAGCCGCTCCACGCCGAGCGTCGTGTCCGCCGCCGCCGGCGAGCCCAGATTGTCGTTCACGAATGGCGGATTCGGAATCGTGACGCCCGCGGGTGGCGCATACTTTTTGCCGAGGGTTGGCGTGCCCTGGTCGCCGAAGCTGGTGAAAGTGAGCGGCGCCCGGCCCCGCGGCGCCGTGCGGAACGTGCCGAACTCCGGCTCCGCGCCGTCCTGCAGGGCGCTATAGAGGTAGGCGGCGTCGGGTTGCAGCCGGCCGAGCCTCGCATGGTAGGCGTAAACGACCTGGCCCGACTTCGCGTCCTTGTAGCTGGTCTCATGGGCACCGACGGTCTGCTCGAGCTTCCCGTCGAGACGTCCAAGCAGGACGCGAGGATGCTGCGCGGGCTGCAGCGTATGCCAGGACACCACCATTTCCGAGGCGGCATCGCCGCCGAACTGCAGATGCAACCCCGCGACCGGCGGCGTCGCCGCCGGATCGGATCGGGGACGCGCGCCCGTCCCAGGCGCCGCCGCCGCATGCGCCATTCCGATGAGGGAAGCAGCCACCACGGCTCCGCCGCCGATACCGGCGGCCGCGAGCAGCTTGCGGCGGCTGAGCTCTAGGCTGGGATCGTTATCCCATGCGTTCATGGCGACCGGGTCGCTCCGCGGTTGACGCGGCCGACCCTATCGCAACTCGATGACAGTTAGGCGTCGTCGCTACGCCAGCTTCCAGCGATACCCGAAGCTCGCGTAGTTCTCGATGCCGGTGAAACCGTCGTCGATGGCGCGGAATTTCTTGCGGATCCGCTTGATGAAGGTGCGGACGTTGGTGCGGTAACCCTCGCTGCCGTAGCCCGCGACGAAGTCCTTGCCGTGCACGAGGTCATAGAGCTCGCGATAGGAGACGTCCTCGCCGGGCTTCATCGCGAGCCGCGAGACCATCCGGAACTCCGTCAGCGTGAGCTCGATCACCGCGCTGCGCCAGTAGGCGCGGTGGGTGTCGAAGCGCAGCTCGAGATCGCCCAAGCGGATCTGCGACGCCTGCGCATGGCTCGGCGCCGGCGAGGTCTTCTGGGACTCGACGATCAGGTCGATGCGCTTCATGAGGATCCCGACTCGGCGAGACTTGTCGATGAAGTCCACGGCGCCGCCCGCGAGCGCCGCCTCCTCGTGGGTGTCGTCGCTGAGTGCAGTCAGGAAGATCACCGGCGTCGCAATGCTGCGCTCGCGCAGTTGGCGCAGCACCTCGAGCCCGTTCATCTCCGGCATGCGCCAGTCCAGCAGGATCGCGTCGGCTGAATTGACGGCGTCGAGATGATCGAGCGCCGCACGGCCGCCGCCGAAGCTCGTGACGTCGAGCCCACCGTCGGCCAGATTCATATGCAGGGCGTCGCGATAGAGATCGTCGTCGTCCACCAGGAGAACGCAGGTGCGCCGGGGTTCGCTCGAATAGCCCACGGTGGGCGGCTGAGGCCTCTCGACGACGGTAACGTCGGTCTGCTCAATCATGGCCAGCTCCTCGCAGTGCCAATGAAGGTGCTCGGCAATGTCGCCGGAGATTATGACTGCCGTGTGATGCGAATGTGGTAGTTCCGCGTTTGTGATGTCCGGAACCGAACCGATGCCGCACCTCGATGGAACTGCGACTGACCCGAGGGGGTCACGCACCGCGAGCGCGTGTGGCAATCATGAGACGCCATTGCGCGCTCTCTCGCGCAGCGTCGGATAGCGCGCGAGCAGGCCCGCGCACTCCGCCATCGCCTCGACGTCGTTGAAGACAGGAACGCCCGCGGCCTCGAGGCTCGCGAACCAAGCGGCCTTCTCCGGCAGCGTCCCCATCATGGAATGCAGGAACGGGACCGGCACGCCGCGCGCGAGCTCGGCGAGTCGCGCGACGATCGGCGATGCATCGACCATGAACGGCACCACGTGGATGCCGAGAATGGCGTCGAACGCCTGGGCGCCCTCCTTGATCGCGCAGTCGACCGTGAGACCGAACCGCTCCTCGCGCGCGTCCGCGAGCAGATCGAGCGGATTGGCGACTGACGCCTCCGGCGGCAACGCCGCGCGCAGCGCCGCTGCCATGCCGGGCGGCAGCGGCGCGAGGTCGAGGCCCTCGGCGGCCGCGCGGTCCGTGCAGAGCACACCGGGCCCGCCGGAATTGGAGAGGATGAGCGCGCGCTTGCCGATGCCGTGGGGAAAGGCGCCGAAGCCTTTCGCGGCCAGCAGCAACCGCCGCAGGCTCTTCACCCGGAGCACGCCGCACGCGCCCGTGAAGGCCTCCATCTCGCGGTCGTCCTGGGGCGCGGCGCCCGTATGCGCTATGGCCGCCCGCGCGCCGGGACCGGTGCGGCCGCCGATCAGCGCCACCACCGGCTTCTCCGCCGCGACCCGCCGCGCGACGGCGCGGAACCGGTCCTTGTCCTCGATGCTCTCGATATAGAGCAGCGCCGCCGTCACCGCAGGGTCGCCGCCGAGGTACTCCAGATAATCGGTGACGCCGAGCTGCACCGCATTCCCCACGGAGACGATGGTGCCGAGCGGGATCGCGAGGCCGTGCGCCGCCGCGATCGCTTCCTCCGCGAGCGCCCCCGATTGCGTGACGAACGCGATGGCGCCGCGGGCGTTGGGTCCGGGCGGCATGTCGCGCAGGAACGTGGCGGCGAACCGCGCGCCCGCGGGGAGGTGAATGATCCCCGCGCAATTCGGGCCCACGACGGTGAGGCCATGCTCGGCGATGAGCGCGCGCAGCTCGCGGTCGCGCGCCTTCCCCGCCTCGCCCGCCTCCGCGAAGCCGCCCGGCAGGATGAGGAGATGGCGATGTTGGCTCGCCGCGGCCTCGCGCACGGCATCGAGGATCAGATCCGGCCGGATCACAATCACCGCGAGATCGGCGGGGTGGTTGAGCTCGCCCAGGCTCTTGCGCACGGCGAGCCCGAACATCTCGCCGCCCTTGGGG
>Ga0126378_10005279_pt1 | contig 10013 bp, 10 predicted proteins | sample PanSoiMetPlot_23_FD_92587 | JGI IMG/M metagenome (GOLD analysis project Ga0126378, IMG submission 92587) | Tropical forest soil microbial communities from Panama - MetaG Plot_23 | ecosystem: Environmental > Terrestrial > Soil > Tropical forest > Bulk soil | place: Panama | collected 2016-02-17 | reverse complement strand
CCAAACTCCGCGTAGTGAAACTCGCGGAGCTCGCCAAGAAAGCCGGGGTCGATGGAGTGGTCGCTTCCGTTCAGGAAGCCAAGGCCATTCGCAAAGCCTGCGGTCCCGATTTCCTGATTGTCACGCCCGGCGTGCGCCCGAAAGATTCCCCCGTGGAGCCTAAATCCGACGATCAGGCGAGGAAAGCAACTCCCACCGAAGCGATTCGCGCCGGCGCCGACTTTCTTGTGGTAGGCCGGCCAATTCTTGCGGCCGCTGATCCGCGCGCCGTCGCGCAATCCATCGTCGACGAAATCGCCTCCGCAAAGTAGCGGCTCGTTAGGTGCCTCGCAAAGTTCAAATGTCAGTGAAATGATCGAGAAAGGGGCTTTCGCGAGCCTCGTTCCCGGATAGTCAGGCCTGACTAGTCTAATTTTAGAATAGTCTAAATTAGACTATCGAGGCCGCAAGCCTAAGCCATAGTTCGGGGTAGCAGGCAGCTCAGCGGCCGTGGCGCAAATAGTTGTCGGTCTTATTGAGCCAATCTTCACGCGGCGGGTCGAACACGTCGAGGTCTACCGTATCCTCGAGCGCCCAGGCCTCGTGCGGCATGTTCGAGGGTATGCACAGAACTTCTCCGGCGCGCACGACAATTTCTTTGCCGTCGATTGCAAACTTTAGCGCCCCTTCGAGGATGTAGGTGACCTGCTCATTGTGGTGATGGTGCAGCGGGACGTGCGCGCCCTTCTTCATTAGCACGCGCGCCAGCATAATCTTGTCACCAACTACCATCTCCCTCCCGATTAGCGGGTTTAGCTGCTCGTGCTCCACATTTTTCCAGGCCGTGTACTTCAGTTGGGTTGACGTGCTCATTTTTGGTCTCCGTACAGCTTTGCGGCGTTGTCGTGCAGATACATGCGGGCGAGTTCGAGCGCTTTTGCCTCCGTAAATGCACCTTCCGCGACTAGCTCCGCGAGCGCCGCCGCAACGGCAGTGCGCGCGGAACGCGCGGCCAGCCAAAACGTTTCTTCCGCCCCGACGGCGTCATTAAAAGGAAAAGCGTCGGACCCAAACATGATTCTTTCGGGATACAGAGAAATCCACTGTTTGAGGATGTTCTTCAGCTCCGAGGGGTAAACGTAATAGCCCATCAGCGAAGAATCCGTGTACACATTCTTCGCCGCGGTGAGCCAAATCATTTCCAATGTGTGAGGATACCCGCCGTGAATCAGCACGAACTTCACATTCTTGTAGCGCGGATCACGGAGCACATTTTCCAGGTTTAGTGGATTGCCGTTGGTCAGGCTAAAATAATCGCCGATGCCAACGGCGCTGTGAAAGTGCATAGGTAGATTCAGTTTTCCAGCTTGGTCGATGAGCACGCGGAAGATGTAATCCTGAAACGTTCGATACTCGTCTTCGGACGGAACGCCACCCGAATGGAATTTCGCGTAAATGGCTTCCGCTTTTTCGCGGGGCGGATCAGCAAAATAGAGTGACCGGAAATAGGCGGCTTCGAACTTCATTGCCACGCCACCTTTTTTTTGGTTGTCCGCGAGCGTTTCGCGCACGAACTTCTCGTACCCTGCAAGTTCGGCAGGCAATTCGCTCGCGCCTTCCTGCTTCATGTAACGCTGCAGCACTTTTTCCTGCAGCGGGATGTAAACGGCCATGTCGCCGTTCTTTGCAATCTGAGCATGATTGTCGAATGGGAACAGAAAGGAATCGACAAAGAAGACCCAGTGGAAGCGCTTGGGATTGAGATACGGCGCGATAGCCACGCGGTTGGCAAGGCACGTTTCGATGTTCAGCTTGTCCAAAATGCGGTCCCAATACACAGTGCTGCCCGAAGCTTCGGCGGCCTTCTTTTTGTCGATGAGCCATTTGGCGTGTTCCGGCTTGAAGTCGTCGTGGGGATAGCCGAAAAGCGCCTTTGCCGCCGCTACAAATTCGGGATTGTCGTCACGCAAGCGGATTACAGAGCTTTCATCGGGCGGGGCGGCCTGCGCGTCCATGTCGGAATCATCGGGAAACGTGGCGTGGGAGTGATTGTTGTAAATCGGAATTAGAGCGATCTGCTTGAGCAGGCGCTCGTAAATCTTCTGGACGTCAGCGCTGGGAAAAGGCCTGGCCTGCGCGCGCGTCCCTGCCGGCGCGAAAATCGCCAGGAGCGCGACCAAGATAAGGGGAGTCGGCGTTTTCATTCTTGCTCAGTCCTTTTCAAGAATTCCTACTGGCGCGAAACAGCGGCGCGCCAGTGGAGCGAAACGCGCTGCATGCGTTCGAGAGCGTCCTCGAGCAAATTACGCGCGCTGACCAATGAAAAGCGCAGATAGTTCCTTCCACCGGCGCCAAACGCGGCTCCCGCAATTCCTGCGACGCCCCCTTCCTCCAGCAAGATCCTCTGCACTTCTTCCGCGGAAAGTCCGGTATCTTCGATATTGACCCACGCGTAGAAGGCGCCCTGCGGGGCTTGGCAACGGAATCCGGGAATTTCATTCAATCCCGCCACAAACACGTCGCGCCGCTTGCGGTATTCCCCGACCATGGCGTCGACGGCGCCAGTGGAATCGCGCAGCGCCTCGATCGCTGCAACCTGCGTGAACTCCGCCGCGCACGTAAACGTGTTCAAGACGAGCAGGTCCATTGCATCGATGACGTTCACAGGGGCGACAGCGTATCCCAGCCGCCAGCCCGTCATCGCAAAACTTTTCGAGAAACCGTCAATAATCACCGTGCGCTCGGCCATGCCAGGCAGTGACCAGATCGATTGATATTCGCCGCTGAAAAGAATGCGGGCGTAGATTTCGTCGGAGATAACCCATAGATCGTGCTTGAGTGCCAGCGCGGCAATTCCTTCAAGCGCCGCAGGGCCAAAAACAGTTCCTGTGGGATTATTCGGCGAATTGAAAATGACGATGCGCGTGCGTGGCGTGATCTTCGCGGCGATTTCTTTCAGATCCGGCTGTAACTGGTTTTTTTCCTCCACGCCAAAGGGCACTGCCGTCGCGCCCAGGCCGCGCGTGAACGAGGGGTAAATTGGAAAGCCCGGATCGGGATAGAGGACTTCGTCGCCTGGCTCGATCAAGGCCATCATCGCAAGAGAGAGCGCCATCTTGCAGCCGGGGGCTACAAGAACTTGGTCCGCCCCGACATCGAGGCGACGCGTGCGCTTTAAATAGTCTGCGATGGCTCCGCGAAGGGCGGGCAAGCCCCTCGTCGAGCAGTACCGATCGCGCCCTGCAGCTACCGCCGCGCGCACTGCGTCGACCACCGGCGCGGCAGGATGAAAATCCGGCTCGCCCAATTCCAAGTGAATGATCGAACGCCCCGTGCGCTCAAGCTCCTTCGCGCGCGAATATACGGCCAGCGCGCCTTCGCCGTTCAGCTGAGCAACGCGGGATGCAATGCGCGTCATTGTAAAATCCCGGAGAGATGGTAGCACTCCTTCGTCCGCCGGAGATGTGGCGGCAATTCTCTCAATCTATCTGCAGAGGCAAATTCTAAAACGGGACGCCTGGGGAGGGCAGCCGCATGGGCCTCCAGACCAAAAGACAATTTGGTGCCAGCCCTTATAACGCTTGGCGCAGCGAGAACTGAATTAGAGCCACTTGACGCCGGCAACTCCCCGCGAGACTATGCGTTGAGCCCCAAATTGCGCAACCTGCGCTGTCTTCGGGCCGTCTAATTGTTTAGCGGTGTCCCCGAAAGGGGGTGTCTCATGACTTCCCTCAAGCGAGTCTTCGTCCTGTCAGGAATCGTCTTGGCGATGGCCTTCTCCGCAGTGTCGATCGCTTCCGCCGACAGCAGCCATGCCCGCATCATCCGCCTAAGCTTGGTTAGCGGCGATGTGCGCTTCGCCGCGCAAACGCATGGCGATCCGCTGGCCGACTCCGGGGCCGCCTGGGAAACCGCACAACTGAATTTGCCCATTCGCCACGGCTATGTCGTAGCTACGGACAACGGCCGCGCAGAAATCGAATTTGAGAATGGCACTCTGGCGTTCTTGAACGACAATACGGTCCTGCAATTTTATGATCTGTCGCTAAAGGATGGCGCGCTGATTACGCGTCTGGTGTTGCGGCAAGGAAGCGCTTCGTTCCATGTGAACCCCGTCAGTGACGATTATTTCAGCGTCACGGGCGGCGATTTCACGGTGGAAACGAATGGACGCGCCACCTTCCGTCTCGACAATTTCGACGATGGGAGCTCGGTCCAGGATTTTGCCGGACGCCTCACCGTCCTGCATAAGGAACAAACTACGTTTCTCGAAAAAGGCCAGTCGCTCTCGATCAACGCCGGTGACGATTCCTCCGTGAAAATCGGCCGCATCGCCGAGCGAGATGAATTTGACCGCTGGGTCTCCGGCCAGATTGACACGGTTTCAGCTGCCACAGCAGCCACCGCGCAATACACAAGCTCGCCGTATTACGCGGCGGGATTCGGCAGTCTCTATCAATATGGCTCGTGGTTTTCCTGTGGGGGCTATGGCTACGGCTGGCGGCCCTTCGGCGCCGGATTCGGATGGTCGCCTTTCACCGACGGACAATGGATCCTGGATCCCGGCTTTGGCTGGACTTGGGCTAGTTTCCAGCCGTGGGGCTGGGCTCCCTATCATTACGGCGGCTGGCTGTTTGACTCCGGGTGCGGCGGCTGGTTTTACTCACCGCCCTTGCTTTATGGGTATTATCCGGGCGCTCCGATTAGGCGCTTCGCGCCGGTGGTTCATCCGCCCCGACCGGTATTTCATCCAGTGACAGCTGTTTTTGTTCGCAGCAATGGAAACGTCGGAATCGTCCCCATGCATCCTCTGGACGGCAAGGGCAAGACTCCCCTGAATCTAGATCACGGGGTTTTCACCACCGCGGGATCGAAGATCGTGAACGAGCAAGTCATTGCGGGGGGAGCGGGCCAAAAATGGGAAACGCTGAAGTCTGCGCCGAAGGACGCGTTGACCAGCAGCCTCGCGCCAGCCACTCCGCCGACTCGGGTTTCCAGAACTGTACTGGAAGGTGCATCGGGCACTCGTGTTGTTTCGACGAACAAAGACTCTTCGATCGCCTACGACGCGAAGGAGCACCGCTTTGTAAATTCAAACAGCGCGACGAGCTCCGCGTCGGCCGGCGAAAGAGGGCAGGTTACGGAGACGAATCGTACAGCCTCCGCGGGCAATCAAGCAGCTGCAACGAAGCAGAACGTTCCGCCTGCGTCGAGCAGGACCTCCGTTCCATCGACAAGGACCAGCCTGCCGCCGCGCGTGACGGTCCCACCGCCGGCGCCGCGGTACTCTGGTGGTGAACGCGCAAGCTCGGCAAGTACTTGGGGCGGCTCGCACTCTTCCGGCGCTTCCAGCGCAGGCAGCGCGGGTCATTCTGCGCCGGCACCTGCTCCGGCGCCGCACGCTTCCGGCGGCAAGCCCCACTGAGCCATTCGCAATCTTAGGAACAAAGACGACTCTTTGGCTTAGCCAGAGAGTTGTTTCTTTTGCACTCTGAAGATTGGCTTGTTGAGGCACTCAAGAGAAAATCATTCCCGCGTAGCCTACGACTTGGGTGTGGTCGCCGGAAACATCAGCCGACGTCGCGTATTTGACTAACTCTGATTTCTGTGCGCCCAAGGAGTTCAGCGCTGTGAGCATTGCCACTGCAGGCCCCAGCCCACACATGGAGATTTCCTCGTTCCGGCAGGTGTCGTAGAGCCCTTGCGGATCGAGAGCCAGCAGCCGGTCGATAGCTTTGCAATCTTTGCTGCGCGTTGTCGTGTCGTCTTCGTAGTGATTCAAATCAGACGTCGTTAGTAGCAGAGTGCTCTCTTTTGAATTGCCAATCACTCGCGCAATGGCCTCGCCTACGCTCACCAGCCACTCGAACTGCACAGTTCCCAGCGCCACGGGAACGAACGTAAATCCCGGCGCGAGCACCTGTAGAAACGGGATCTGCACTTCCAGCGAATGCTCCGCGCTGTGCGCCACGCCGTCTTCGCGCAACAACGGGCAAGCCCCGCGCAATTCTTCCGCGAGCGACGCGTCGATCGGCGCATCCCCCAGCGGTGTGCGCCACGCGCCGTTCGAAAGAATCGCGGCCGGCTCGCCCCGTGGATAGTGCCGTACGCCAAGAACAATGATCCTCGTCGGCAACGTCATCCGCGCAAAAACCGCTCCCGCTACGTGGCCGGAATAAATGTATCCCGCGTGTGGGACGAGGCAAGCTTTTACTTGAATCGTTTGATGCTTGGAATCAGGCTGCGAATACTCGCGAACAAGGATAGTGAGTTCTTTCGGATCGGAGGGATAAAAGCGTCCAGCAACGGCAGGCAGGCGAAGCATGTTGCGCTCCGCAAAATCAAATGGGCTTCGAGGGTCTTCCTTTGAACTTTGATGCTTTCATGGTGGCGGGATCGTAATAAACCGTTACTTTGTCGCCGTATTGGAAGCCGCCCTTGTCCACGATTTGCTGCATCTTCGCCGAGGCTTCCTGCGACAGGGAAAACGTCTGAATCGCCATGTCGTTTCCCTTAGCCCGCGCCGTGATTTGCGCGTTGTTCGCGTGCATCACGAAGCCTTCGAACTTCGCCTGCCCATTCGCTTTGGGTTTGGGCTTCACCGCGCTTACAACGATAGGTACGGCGGTATCTACGATAATGGGCACAGGCACCTGCGCCTTGGCGGTGGGGCAAACAAATCCGGCTGCGGCGAGTGCGGCCGGCAGCGCGAGCCCCACGGTTTTTACAAAAAGCTTCATTCGGAATCTTCCGTTGCGATTCGCAGCGACTTCAAGAACCGCACGTCTTGGGGCGTCATTGCCAGCCGCGCCACAGGCTTCTTCTCATTTTCTTCCGCCAGCGACTCCTGGTCGACTTGAATCCGCAGCGACTCCAGGAAGCGCCGGTCCAGTGTGGTTAATTTCGAATTCTCCGGCGCAGACCCGTCACGCTTTGCCAGCCCGATGGTGGCGTCCAATTTGAGCACGATGTCGTAGCCATGCGCGCGCACTCCGGCAATCGCACCCGTAATGCGATCGGACTCGGACACCGTGTCATTGATCGCGTGTCCCAATTCACGGAGCAAGTGTTTCAGGTGATCGTCGAGTTGCAAGGCGGGCTCTCCCGTACTACTTCATTCATTTTAGGCTCACACTTTGTTGGATACAAGTGACGCTTCGCGCGGTTGTCTCCAATGCGTTCACAGTGCTTTCGCGCCGTCTGTGGAGTCCGAATTCAACCTCCGTTCCTGACCGCTCCAGTGTGTGCACTCATTTTGCGCTAAGATGTTTTCATGGCCACGGGAGCCAGTGCCGCCACCGCGTCGCAACCGCAGAGCGGTTTCCGCCGCCTCTGGCGCGTGCTCCGGCAGCTTTTCCACGAAGTCATCGGGGCGGTTTTTGCCGTGCTTGCGCTCGGCTGGCTCAACGCCGCGTTTCGCGCATGGACGCGCGACGTGGCCCGCTGGCTCATTGCCGTTGCCGTGGCCATGGCTCTGTTATTTGTGTTTTTCGCGCTTACTTCGTTTCGCAAGGCCCGCAAGCTGTGAAGATAGCGCGTTCATCATCCAATAATCAGGTCGAGATTACTCGACTCCATATTCCATTTTCTATTTTGCATTTTCTCTGACACACATGTCTGACACCAAGACCAAATCGGCCCCTCTCACCGAGCGCAAAGAAAAATTCACCACTCTCTCCGGCCTCCCTATCCACCGCCTGTACTCTGAAGAGAATCTTTCCGCCTGGGATCCCGAAACCGCTCTTGGCTATCCCGGAGAATTTCCTTTTACCCGCGGCATTTACCCGACAATGTACCGCGGCCGCTTCTGGACCATGCGCCAGTACGCCGGCTTTGGCACCGCTGTCGAATCCAACCAGCGCTATCGCTATCTCCTCAGCAAAGGACAGGCCGGCCTCTCCGTCGCATTCGATCTCCCCACGCAAATCGGCCTCGACTCCGATCATCCGCTCGCGCTCGGCGAAGTCGGCAAAGTCGGCGTGGCCATCGATTCCCTCGAAGACATGGAGACGCTTTTCGGAGGCATTCCGCTCGAAAAAGTTTCCACCTCTATGACCATCAATGCCACCGCCGCGATTCTTCTTTGCCTCTACGTCGCCGTCGCGAAGAAACAAGGCGCTAATCTCCAAAAGCTTTCCGGGACCGTGCAGAACGACATCCTCAAGGAATACATCGCGCGCGGCACCTACATCTATCCCGTGCGACCGGCCATGCGCATCGTCACCGACATTTTTGCCTGGTGCCGCGACCATCTCCCTCGCTGGAACACCATCTCCATTTCGGGTTATCACATCCGCGAAGCCGGCTCGACCGCCGTCCAGGAAGTCGCCTTCACCCTCGCCGACGGCATCGCGTACGTCCAAGCCGCGCTCGATGCCGGCCTCAACGTCGACGAATTCGCGCCGCAGCTTTCCTTCTTTTTTAACGCCCACAACGATCTGCTCGAAGAAATCGCCAAATACCGCGCTGCCCGCCGCGTGTGGGCCAAAATCATGCGCGACCGTTTTCACGCCAAAGATCCTCGCTCTCTCTTGTTGCGCTTTCATGCGCAAACCGCCGGCTCTTCGCTCACCGCTCAGCAGCCGGAAAACAACATCGTCCGCGTGGCCATTCAAGCGCTCGCCGCCATTCTCGGCGGCTGCCAGTCCTTACATACAAACTCGTTGGACGAAGCGCTCGCATTGCCCACAGAAAATGCAGCACTCATCGCCCTTCGCACGCAGCAAATCATCGCGCACGAAACCGGCGTCACCAACACGATCGATCCCGTCGCCGGTTCTTATGCAATCGAATCCCTCACGAATGAAATCGAGCGAGGCGCCGAAGGCTACATCGGCAAAATCGACGCCTTCGGAGGAATGCTGCGCGCTATCGAAACTGGTTTTGTACAGGGAGAAATTCAGAAAGCGGCTTTCGAATTCCAGCGCGCCGTCGAGAGAAAAGAGCAAATCGTCGTTGGCGTGAACGACTTCATCGCGCCTTCATCCGGTGAAAACGATGAACGCCAAATTCCCATTCTGCGCATCGACGAAGAAATCGAGCGCTCGCAAATCGCCCGCCTCAACGCTCTCCGCGCCCGCCGCGATTCCGCCCGCGTCAAATCTGCCCTAGGCGAACTCCAGCGTCGTGCGGCTACGTCAGAGAATCTTCTTCCCGCCATCCTCGCCGCTGTCGAAGCCTACGCCACCGTCGGCGAAATCTCCGACGCCCTCCGCCGCCTCTTCGGCGAATACCAGGAATCTGTGTTCATCTGAGATTTGCGCCGAACTCCGGGATGTCCCATCGGACAACCGCGCTTGCCCGGTAGGCCCTTCCCACTGCACCATCGCACAGCTGTCATCGACTTCGCGCTGTAGTATTGTTGCGGATTAGACCAGCTCTCGGAATCTGAGCTGGCATAGGCCCATGAAACTGGTGCTTGCTTCCGCTTCTCCCCGCCGAGCGGAAATCCTGCTTGCCGCCGGATTCCGTTTCTCTGTGCTCTCGTCAGCTGTTGACGAAACGCGCTATCCTAGCGAGTCGGCACACGACCTCGTCCTCCGTCTCGCCAAAGCCAAGGCGGAGCTCGTGGCCGCGCGTTCCGTGGGTCCCGCGATCATCATTGCTGCGGACACCGAAGTGGTGCTCGATGGCCACATCTTCGGCAAACCGCGCTCCACCGACGACGCGCGCCACATGCTCGAAAAACTCTCCGGCCACACGCACTCGGTCCTCACCGGTGTGGCGCTAATTCGTCTTCCTGATGCGGAACGTATTAGCTTCATCGAGACCACGCTCGTACACTTCGCGAAGCTCTCGGCCGAAGAAATCACTCGTTATTTAGCCACTGGCGAGCCACATGACAAAGCCGGCGCCTATGCTATCCAGGGCTACGCCGGCCGCTTCATTCCTCGCATCGAAGGCTGCTATTTCAACGTGGTTGGCCTTCCGCTCGCGCGCCTCCAGCAGTCGCTCGCCGAACTCGGCTGGAATGAAGACGAATTCTCCGCTGTGGGTTAACTCACCGCACCACACGCATTTGTAGCAGCGGCTTT
>Ga0126378_10005277_pt1 | contig 10015 bp, 8 predicted proteins | sample PanSoiMetPlot_23_FD_92587 | JGI IMG/M metagenome (GOLD analysis project Ga0126378, IMG submission 92587) | Tropical forest soil microbial communities from Panama - MetaG Plot_23 | ecosystem: Environmental > Terrestrial > Soil > Tropical forest > Bulk soil | place: Panama | collected 2016-02-17 | reverse complement strand
CTGGTATGTGCTGGTGACATGGCTGCCTGACTACTTGGTGACCGTTCGCCGGCTGAGCATCGTGCACGCCGGCTTTTACGCGTCACTCGTATTCTTCACGTTTGGCATTGCCGAACCGATCGGGGGATGGATCGCCGACAGCTTGATCCGCCGCGGCCGGGATGAGACGCGCACACGCAAAACAATCGTCGCGGTTGCATTCAGTATGGGTGTCTTTCTCATTGCAGCGATGCGTACTGCGCACACCGGAATCGCTATCGGGCTGCTGATGGCGGCTTCGCTGGTCGGTCTTGCAACCGGAAACCTGCTCGCGATTCTTCAGTCATGTGCACCAGGCGAGGTCGTGGGAGTGTGGACCGGGGCGGAAAATTTCGCAGGGAACCTCGCTGGCATCATCGCTCCACTGGCGGTGGGGTTCCTGATCACATCTCGCGGCTCCTACGTTCCGGGTTTCGATCTCGCCTCGATCATTCTTTTGGGCGGAGTCTTTGCCTACTGGTTTGTAGTCGGTGACCTGAAGCCTCAAAGGCTCTTAGAAACCAAGAGGGCGGCCTCCCGGTCGGCTCAAGGTATTTGAGCTCCCTGTGCGTCAAGGTACACCGCGTACAGAGACTGGCTGGCCGCCATGAACAACCGGTTCTTCTTGGTCCCGCCGAAACACAGATTGGCACAGGCTTCGGGAAGGTGGATCTTCCCGATCAGGACGCCGTCGGGCGCAAACACGTGTACTCCGTTGTAGTCTTCGGCCCCCCATCCAGCGGCGGACCAGAGATTGCCGTCGACGTCGCAGCGAATTCCATCGGAGGAGCCCGGAGCCATATTGACAAAAAGCCGCTTGTTCGCCAGTCGCACTCCATCGACCACGTCATAAACATATATCGGACGGGGATCGCCAGGATGCTTTGGGAGGCCCGTATCCACCAGGTAGAGCTTCTTCTCGTCGGGGGAAAAACAAATACCGTTGGGCTTGTCTAAATCACTGACCACCACTGTCGCCTCACGTGTCTTTGCCTCGAGCCGATAGACGTTGGTGGGCAACTCGAAAGCAGCCTTGTGACCCTCGTAGTTCGTCATAATGCCGTAACCAGGGTCGGTAAACCAGATTGCTCCGTCAGAGTGCACGGCCAGATCATTCGGGGCGTTGAGCATTCTTCCTTGATAGCGATCCATGAGCACAGTCACCGTCCCGTCGTATTCCGTTCGCGTTAGCCGGCGCGCGTCGTGCTCGCAGGTAAGCAATCTGCCCTGGCGGTCACGGCAATTGCCGTTGCTGTAGTTCGATGGACTGCGGAAAACGCTGACCTCTCCCGTGTCCTCGAGCCATCGCAGCATTCGATTATTAGGGATGTCGCTGAACAGCAAATAGCGCCCTTCGCCAAACCAGACAGGGCCTTCCGCCCATCGCGCACCGGTATAGAGGCGCTCGACCGCTGCGTTGATGACCTTGTATTTTGCGAAGCGCGCATCAACCACTTCCACGGCAGGATCGGGATAGGTTGTCAGTTTCTTCCCATCTTGTTCCCTCCCAACGCCGAGCGGTTCAAAGGCAAGGGCCGTAGAAAATCCAGCAGCCATGTTCATAAATGTGCGCCTCCGCATTGCTTCCTCCAGACAGGCGAAATCCGGTGCGTGAGCACCTTAGCATGGCCCAGGCCAGTCCCAGTAAGGGTTCTTTTGGAAATCCTGTTTTCACGGGCCGCCCTCTCAGCAGTGCGACGGCAGCCGCACGTAGGATTCGTTCAAGGTGCTGACGGAGGAACATCCCAGCAATCTGACACACCTCTCCAGGTCGGCTCGAAGCAACTCAATTGCTCGTGTAACACCGGCCTCGCCACCGGCAGCGAGTCCGTATGCATACGCACGCCCACAGAGGACGGCGCGCGCACCCAAAGAGAGCGCTTTGGCGATGTCCGATCCCCGTCGGATTCCGCTGTCGATCAGGACTTCCGCCCGACCTTCGACCGCCGCGACTATTTCCGGCAGGACTTGCAGGGTGGCGGGAACACAGTCGAGCTGGCGGCCTCCGTGATTGGACACCACCACTGCGGCCGCGCCGTAGTCGAGAGATCGCTTGGCTTCCTCCGCCGATAGGATGCCCTTGATGATGATCGGCCCTTTCCATAGCGCACGAATCCACTGCATGTCTCTCCAGGTGAATGCCTCGCGCTTCATCGCAGTATGCGCATCACGAACCCGGAGTACGCCTCTCTCAGGAGTGACGATATTAGGCATGCTCGGAAGTCCACCGTCGAGAAGAAAGCGCGTCAGCCAACGCGGGTGAGCGAGAACATCGGGTAGAAAAGGAATTTTCGACCGCGCGTTGCCGTGCAGAAGCTGCTCCATTCCGTCGCGTGCCTCGCGCTCGCGATATCCGATGACGGTCGAATCGATGGTGATCACAAGAACCCTGTAGCCCACATCCATTGCTCGCCGCAGCGCGCTTTCTGCGGCGGCACGCCCGCCAGTGAGATAGAATTGATACCAGACTTTCCCCCTCGAAGCCGCTTTAACATCCTCCAGCCGGTGACCAGAAACCGTCGACAGAATGATTCCAACCCCCGCACGGCTGGCAGCCCGTGCGGCGCCGATCTCACCGTCCGGATGCATGACACGCAGGTAGCCGACGGGTGCCAGGAGCAAAGGCATCGACAATTCCATGCTGAGCACGCGAGTTCGCAAGTCGCACGCCGGAACTGCAACCGCCTGCCGCGGCCGGAATGTAACCTGGTCGAAGGCTCGGCGGTTTTCGCGAAGAGTCCACTCGCCTTCAGCGCCTCCGTCGATGTAGTTAAAAACAATTCTCGGCACACGGCGAGACGCCAGTTCCCGTAAATCCTCGATGCTCACAGCTTTCGAAATGCGCGTCGCCGATGAAAAGGGGCTCTTCATTAGGCGTCTGCCCCGGGGCCGATGGCGACCACGAAGTAGGTGGCCGGACCCACGCCGACATTCTTGATGCCATGCTCTTCGTTCGACCGAACAAAGCCTAACCCGCCAGGGCCCAGACGATGGGTGGCGCCGTTGATTGTGAGCTCCACGGTTCCTTCACGAATCAGCCACATTTCCGAGTGGATATGGTGGTGCGGCGGATGCGGAAATCCATTCGCTGGCAGAGTCGTCTCATGTGCTTCAATATGCTCGCCAGTGGCCAGCTTACCTTTCAGGATTGTTCTCATCTGCGTATGCTCGGACTCATGCCCGGGCATGCTTTCGAAAGCAAACGCGGCAGACGGAAGTGAATCGTCTTGTGCCACCGCTGCGGGAAGAGCGGCTCCGGCTGCCACCAGCGCAGGAATCAGACGGCAGACATCTCGCCTCGTCAAAGACATATTTACCTCAGCGAATAGATAATGCCAGAGTTTTACGATTGCCAGCCTGTCCTGTCAAATGGGGCAGATACGTATAAATTAGGAAGCCGCAAGGAACGAACGCATGAACGATAATCCACTTCTCGTATTGACCGCGCCCGGGGACAGAAATATTCCGTTCCTGGCCGAACTACGCCAGAGGGCTACGATCATGGTCGGAGATTCGGCACAGGATTTTGCCCAAGCCGCTGCGAATGCCGACATTATCTTCAATTGGTCCGCCTCACTTGCTCTCCTCCGTGATGTGTTTCTTATCTCGCGGAGTTTGCGCTGGATCCATTCCCGGTCGGCTGGTTTGGAACAGAGCCTTTTCCCTGAGCTAATTGAAAGCGAGGTCATCCTCACAAACGGCGGCGGCGTTTTTAGCCCGTCGCTCGGAGAGTTTGCTTTAGGCGCAATCCTGTACTTCGCCAAAGATTTTCGCCGAATGATTCGTAACCAGATGGCGGGAGTTTGGCAACAGTTCGACATCACAATGATCTTAGGCAAAACACTAGGTATCGTCGGATACGGAAGTATCGGACGCGCGGTGGCTGCCCGGGCCCGAGCACTGGACATGAAAGTCCTCGGACTGAGGCGGAATGCCAGGCAATCCAAGCAGGATTCGCTGGTCGACCATGTTTACGAGCCCGGCCAGCTATTGGAGATGCTTCCACGATGCGATTACGTGGTCGTAACGCTGCCCTTGACGGCCCGGACGCGAGGCCTGATTGCAGAGCCCGAATTTGCGGCCATGAAAAAGAATGCCGTGCTAATCAACATTGGCCGCGGACCCACCATCGACGAGCGCGCAATGGTCAAAGCCCTGTCAGAGAATACGATTAAAGGCGCTGCCTTGGACGTCTTCGATCAAGAACCCTTGCCGCAGGGGCATCCTTTCTATTCCATGGAGAATGTTTTGTTGTCTCCTCACTGTGCTGACCACACGCCCGATTGGCTGGACGACGCGATGCGCTTCTTCCTTTGCCAACTTGAAAGATTCAAGCGTGGCGATAGTCTATTGAATGTGGTGGACAAGCAAATGGGATACTAGGACAGGCGGCTTTTCTCATTGCCCTTATTCAGATCCGATACGGCTCTGGGGCGGGACATTCTGATTCAGGCGGAAGAAGTTGTGCGGATCGTACTTTGTCTTGACGCCGACCATGCGGTCCCATCGTTCGCGGTAGGCTTCAGGGACACGATCCTGCTCGTCGCCGCTCATAAAGTTTACGTATACGCCGGGTTTCATCGCGGGCCGAAGTTTGTTGAATAGTCCGCGAACCCATGCGATGTGGAGATCATCGGCAGCGGCGTCTGACCACTGTGTCAGGAGATTCATAATAAAAGGCGCACTGCGATCGCCGAACGCCGTTTCGTCGGCAGGAATCTGCGATGCGGCCCCGCCGAGATACGCCAGCTCAATTTGGCTTCCCGGCGACGGGAGCGAGGCAACCGCTTCCAACAGGCGGTCGATCGTGGCGTCGTCGAGTTCTTTGAAGTATCCCGATTTCGTGTAGTAACGCTGGCCATGAGGAAAGCAGTAATCCGCCATGGTCTGGAGCTGAGCAAAGGAAATGACGCGGCAGCTTACGGTATCGGGGTGGCACAAATCGAGCGCGCGCTGCAGGTAGCGTTGACAGGCATCGGGCACTCCGGTCCAGACAAGGGAGCTACTTGCCACGGGACGCGCGTGAAGCTCGTCCGGCACGCCTTTCGTAACGGGTGCGAGCCGCAGATCAATATTCCACTTCAGGTCGATCGGCGCATCCGCCATGAAGTCTCTCCAGAAGGTCAGGAGCCTGCGAAGGTCGGCTTCGCGGGAGAGTCCTTGCGCGAGCGTCACTGACCTGAGTGGATGTAGCCTGACTTCGAATTCTGTGACAATGCCGAAGTTGCCACCGCCTCCGCGCAGCGCCCAAAACAAGTCGGCGTTTCCGCGCGAGTTGCAACGCACGACCGAGCCATCTGCGGTGACGAGTTCGAAGCCTTCGACGCTATCACAAGACAATCCGAATAGACGAGTAAGCCACCCTGTACCTCCGCCCAACACCAACCCTGAGGCGCCGGTGTGCGAGACCACGCCCGAGGGAAACACCAGGCCTGCTTGCTGTGTTGCCTTGTCAATCGATCCCAGCAGACAACCGCCGGCGAACTTGGCGCGACGTGCGTCAGAATCCACGGTGACTTGGCGCATCCGCGAGAGGTCGATGACCAGCCCGCCGTCGCAGGTGCTGAAACCAGCAAGGCTATGACCGCCACAGCGGACGGCGGTAACCATGCTAGCCGCCGAAGCCATCCTCACCGCAGTTTGCACATCTCTCACATCAGCACAGCGTGCGATGAGGGCAGGTTTCTTCGCGACCATACCGTTCCAAATCGCATGTGCCTCTTCGTAGTCATGATCGCCGGGTCGGAGGAGATCGCCCCGGAACTGCCCGAGCAGGGAGGAATAAATCTCTGCTATCGATTCAGGCATGGTCTCGGTCTCCCAATCTCTCCTGCCGTTTAACGTGCAGATATAACAGCGAGATCAAACCGAGAAACACGGAGAAAACTGGAATGGACCATTGCAATCCATCGACGAAGAAAGTTGTGGCCGCGACCGCCGCGATTAACAGAATCCCCAGAAGCGTAAATAGGGGATGAACTCGCAAGCGCATCGGCAAACTCAGCAGGCGCTCGCGTGCCAGGGTTCTCCGAAAGCGAAGATGCGTGTGGAGAATCGTCAACCAAACGAACAACATGCCGGCGACCGCAGATCCATACAGCATGAGAAAAGCGTTCTTCGGCGCAAAAATGGCCAGCAAGATCGCAGCAATAATTCCTGCGGTCGAGGCCAGCAGGGCGCGATGCGGGACTCCGTTGTGGCTAACCTTGCCCATCCAGCGTGGGGCATATCCCCCTTGACCCAATGAAAAAAGCATCCTGGTGGAAAGATAAAGGTTGGTATTCACGCTGGACAGCGCAGCCGTCAGGACGACGAAATTCATGATGGCGGCGGCAAAGGGGATATGTGCCGCGATAAACGCGATGACGAAAGGGCTGCCGGAAACTGTGGAGGAGTTGCTGGCCTGGTTCCATGGAACCATGGCCACCATGATCGCGATCGCCGCCACATAGAACAGAATGAGTCGCCAGACAATGCGGCGCATTGCGCGGGGAATGGTCACTACGGGATGCTCGGCCTCTCCCGCTGTTACGGCGATGATTTCTACTCCCATATAACTGGTGAGCGTTATCGTGAGCGACAGCCAGACGCCCTTCCACCCCGCGGGTAGAAAGCCACCATGTTGAGTCAGGTTGGCCCATCCGGTAGCGCCACGCGAGCCATCGCCAAAGATCAGGTAAAGCCCCACGACAATAAAGGCCAGGATCGCGGCTACCTTGATCATGGCAAACCAATACTCGAACTCACCCAGGCGATTGACCTTCATCGCGTTGAGTGCCACCAAAGCGGCCGAAACGGAGACAACCCATATCCATTGCGGAACATTGTGGAACCAAAACGAAATGTATATGCCAGCCGCCGTTACTTCTGCACCGATCGCGATAATCTGGGCTGCGCCGTATGTTGCCCGAACGGCGAATCCAGCCCAGCGATTGAGGTAGGTTTCTGCATAAACGCCGAAGGCCCCGGCTACGGGATGAACAACCGCCATCTCGGCGAGCACGTAAGACATGATTAATGCAATGCCCGCTCCCAGCAGATAGGAAAGAATCACGGCGGGTCCGGCGAGACCGATGGTCACGCTGCTTCCAAGAAAAAGTCCAACCCCGATCGCGCCGCCAATTGCCATCATGGTGAGCTGCCTTTGATTAAGGCGACGATGCAGCCCCTCGATCTGCGGTGTGGAAGCTGCCTTCTCGGCGATCTCTGTGACCTGCGGATCAGTCATGGCCGGCCACGGCTGGGGCAAGCACCATGAGGTCGATGTTCTTCTTCAGAATTTCCACCACTGCTCGGACGTCGCCCAGGGTGTTGTACACATGGAACGAAATCCGCAGGCCGTCGTAACGATTCGAGGCGATAACGCCCTGTTCGGCCAACTTTTGCACTAATAAGGTCGAATCCCGGGACTGCAGTACGACCAAGGGTCCGGTGCCATCGGCCGGGGTTTTCGCAACGATACTCAGCTCCCTCGCCGATCGCAAAAGCGCGCGCGTCAGGTTCTGTACGTGAGCTGCGACATTCTCCATGCCGATTTCCTCTAAGAGCTGAAACCCCGGCACGGCTCCATAGACATTCGGCACGGACGGAGTTCCCGATTCGAATCGGCGCGCCGTTGGGGAAAGCTCGAAAAGTTGTGGATTGTAAGCGAAGGGATTTGCTTGTGCGAACCATCCGGTGAGCGAAGGGACGAGGGATGAAATGAGTTCCTTGCGAACATACAAGAATGCGATCCCGGGAGGGCCGAGCAAGTACTTGAGAGTTCCACTGAGATAGAAATCAAGATCCATGTCCTTTACGTTCACTCGGCGGGTTCCGCAGTCCTGGTAGTCGTCGAGCATCACCAACGCGCCGGACTTGTGGGCAATCTCGGTAACGGCCCTTACGTCAGAGCGAAACCCGTTTTTGAAGCAGACATGGGTGAGCGGCACGATCAGAGTCTGGCGGTCGACCACCTCCTCGTAATTGATGGTGGGGATGCGATTGCCTTCAGCTTCGACAAACCGCACCTCGGCCCCGCGAATGCGCTGTCCGAGCCAGACATGGCCCATGGTGGGAAATTCGAATTCGCCCATGACAACTTTTCGCCGTTCGCGGAAATCCAGCGCGCTTGCAACGCTGTTGATCCCCGCCGAAACGCTGGTCACGATGGCAACTTCGTCCGGGCGTGCATTGATGAAGTTGGCAAAGGCTGTTCGCGCCGCTTCGTAGTATTCCACCCAGCGCTCCCAGGGTGAGCCTTGTTCATGCCAACTTGCGATGAAATCGTCGAAGCCCGCTTCCACGGCGTCTGATAAAGCACCCTGCGAGCAGGTGTTCAGGTAGATTTTGCGATCGAAAATGCGAAAACGAGAGCGAACCTCTTTGATTTGCGCGTCGCTCAACATGACTTTGCGATCTCGGCCAGGGCGTCAGCGAAGCAGCGAACTTCGACCAGCGTATTGTAGTGCACCAGTGACGCTCGGACCGCGCCTGTTTGCGCGGAAATTCCGAGCCGGCGCATCAGTCGTGGCGCATACATATGACCATCGCGCACGCCGATGCCACGTTTTGCCAATTCTTGGGTGACCGTCGATGGCGGGATGTTCGGCAAGTTGAAGCAGAGAGTCGGTACGCGTTCCCGGATTCGCGGCGCGCTGCTTACGCCGTAGATTGTTGCGCCGCAACTGTGCAGAACTCTGATCATTTCAGTGGAGAGCAACGCTTCGTAGGCACCAATGGCGGTGAGCGCACGCTGCAGACAGGTACGCCTCGTCACCTCTTGATTCGTTTTGCCCAGGCTTTCCAGATAATGCACCGCCGCGTCCATACCCGCAACGTTCTCATAAATGAAGGTACCGGCCTCGATCTTCCCCGGCGGTTCATCGGGGATGAAATCTTCTCGGAAGGTCGGAAGTCGTTGTAGTAGTGCGTGGCGTCCCCAAAGGAATCCCATGTGGGGTGCGAAAATCTTATAGCCGGAACACACCAGGTAATCGCAATCGAAGGCTTGCACATCGATCAGCCCGTGAGGGGCAAAGTGTACGCAGTCGAGAAAGATTTCCGCTCCGACAGAGTGCGCCACTCGCGCGGCTGCGGCCACATCCACAATGGAACCGATCGCGTTCGAGGCGAGGGTACAAGCCACCAAACGAGTCGAGGAAGAGACAAGAGGAACCAGATCGTCGACATGCAGATTGCCATCCTCGCGCATCTTCCACCAGCCGATCCTCGCCCCGTTTCGCTCCAAAGCCAGCCAGGTGGCGACGTTTGCCTCATGGTCCATGTCGGTGACGACAATCTCCTTCCGCCTGCCCAGCGTTTGTGCAATTGCCAGACTCACCAGACGAATGAATGACGTGGCATTCATGCCAAATGCGATCTCGCTCGGATGGTGTGCATTTACCAGGTCCGCCACGCTCTGCCGAGCACGCTGGATCGTCTCATCCACGGCCCGGCTTTTGGCGTAGCGCCCGCCTCGTTGCACGTTGCACTCGAGCAAGTGGCGATTGACCGCGTCGAGCACGCCCTGCGGGATCTGCGCGCCCGCGGCATTGTCGAAAAATACAAATTCCGGGGGGAGGTTCAGAGCAGGGAAGAGCGCACGAACCGCTGCTACCGGAAAAACAGAGCCTGATCGGGACGGGCTTTCGATGTTGAGAACGCTTTCAGAGTTATCCTGCAACCTTTGCTCCGCGCCCACTTCAAGTGCACTCAAGCCGTGGGATGGGACGAACTTCGACAACCTATACCGCACTGCATCCCGCGTCAAGAGCGCCAATCCGCATTGGTGAGCTAGAATATGTCCTCTTCTTTTCCAGGCCGGCGGGTCGAAGCGAAATCTGCCAGATGCCAGTATCCCTCGCCAATTCGAAGTTGGTATACGAAGCGTTGAGGGAGTGCGACATCCGCCTGGTGTCCGCCTTGCCCGAAACCTGGCTCGTTCACCTGATTCGCATGGCTGAAGATGATCCGAAGATGACTCTGGTTCGATTGGCAAAGGAGGAAGAGGCGGTCG
>Ga0126378_10005276_pt1 | contig 10015 bp, 5 predicted proteins | sample PanSoiMetPlot_23_FD_92587 | JGI IMG/M metagenome (GOLD analysis project Ga0126378, IMG submission 92587) | Tropical forest soil microbial communities from Panama - MetaG Plot_23 | ecosystem: Environmental > Terrestrial > Soil > Tropical forest > Bulk soil | place: Panama | collected 2016-02-17 | reverse complement strand
GTCATTATGAATGTCAAACCCATCGGGCTAAACCGGTACCCCGCGAGGAATGATCTGGATCGGGCTCGACCGGAGCGCGCACGCGGATAACGGCATCGCGGCCGGACTTCGGTCGTTGCCGCAACCCGGGAGACAGGCCTGGCTGCTGTTTCGAACGCTTGGCGCCTGATCACGGTTCCGATCGCGGAGGAACTCGCTTTTCGGGGATTCCTGCTGCGGCTTGTGGCCGCAAAATTCGAAGACGTGGACTTCGGAGCCCGGAACTGGCCGGCGATCATAATCTCGTCCGTGGCGTTCGGTGCGATGCACCGGGACCGCTGGATCGCGGGATCGCTGGCGGGAGCCCTTTATGCCGGTGTTATGATTCGCCGCCGCAGCCTTATTGACGCCATCGTTGCCCATTCGCCCACCAATGCGCTGGTCGCGGCGTTAGTGCTTATGGGGGGCAGGTGGGACCTATGGGAATCTGTTAGCTCGCCGTTCGGATGCAAACACCTGCTCCGCCGACTGCAGCGCAACCGCCTGAGTCACCCACCCGCGTAACTTTTCGCATGACCGGAAGTATAAACATGACGTGACCTTCTCCGATCTTCGTTACGCTGTCCGTGAATTGCTGCGCCGGCCCGGCCCCGTGTTGACCGCGGTGATCTCCCTTGCTCTCGGGATCGGAGCCACCACCGCCGTCTTCAGCGTGATCTACGCTGTCCTGATTGATCCGTTTCCGTATCCCAATGCGGACCGGCTCGTGGAAGTGCACACTATCGACAAGTCCGGCAGAGAACGCGGGCGCGGCTTCAGCGGCGCCCAGATTTTTGAGCTCCGTCAGGCGAAAGTCATTGAAGACGTCGTAGCCGAAGCGGACTGGAACCTCACTACGACCGACAGCGCGCTGCCCGAAGATGTCGTGGCCGATTACGTCTCCGCGGACGCCGCCACCCATTTTGGAGTACCGGCCATGCTGGGACGCTGGTTCGTCAAATCGGATGCTCCCGATGGCCAGGAACCCCAGCGCGTAGTCGTTCTGACCTTCCCGTTCTGGCAACGTTACTACGGAGGCGACCCTTCAGTGGTCGGCAAAACGATTCAGCTGGTCCACAAGGGCTACCAGATTATCGGCGTGCTGCCGCCGCGTTTTCTCTGGAGAGACGCCGATGTTTACTTACCTCAGAAGCTCACGGCGGATCCGAAAATCTACTTCGGGGCTTTGGTGAAGCTGCGGGCCGGCGTCAGCCTGACCCATGCGAATGCCGAGCTTCAGCCATATCTCGACCGATTCGCAAAGCAGTCCGGCAATTATCCCGATCAGTTCCGCGTCAACCTGCGCAGCATCACAGACTTATATGCCAAAGAACGGGCAGGCGTCACCTTATACCTGTTGCTGGGCGCAGTGGGCCTGTTGCTTGCGATCGGATGCGCCAACGTCTCGATTCTCCTGCTCGCGCGGGGCGCTCAGCGGCGGCATGAAATCGCCGTTCGGGCCGCTTTGGGAGCGGGCCGCGGTGACATTGTTCTGCAGTTATTGACCGAATCGCTCCTCGTTGCGCTGACCGGCGCGGCGCTGGGCGTGGCGATCGCCTGGAGAGGTCTGACGCTCATTGCAAGCTTTTTCCCTCAGGGCTCGATCCCCGCGGAATCCGTGATCCGGATGAATGTGCCGGTGCTCCTTTTCAGCGTCGGACTCGCCTGCCTCACAGCGTTCGCATTCGGACTGTCGCCGGCCCTTCAGCTTTCACGTCCGGACATTGCTGCTCTGATGCAGAGCAGCCTGCGCCGCATTGCGGGGGCTGCGTATGGAAAACGTACCCACGCGATCCTGATTGCGTCCCAAGTGACACTGACAGTTCTCTTGCTATCCTCCGCAGCTGCGGCGACCAGGGGCTTTTTGAGAATGCTGAACGCGGACCTTGGTTACGACCCACACAATGCCATGTCCGTCCCGATTCCCGTACATGAAGCGGCGCATCGAAGCTGGGCCGACCGCGCTCACTACTTTGAGCAGTTGCGCGCGAAGATCGCCGCACTGCCTCAGGTCGAGGCGGCCGGGATCTCGACTAATGCCACCCCGCCTTCCAACGGCAACTCGACACGCGCCGAGATCCTGGGCAGTACGTCGCGGGACGCGCCCGAGGTTCGTCTCAACTTCGTGAGCCCGGAGTATTTCACGGTGCTGCGCATTCCGCTTGTCAGCGGCCGCATGTTCGAACCCGCCGAAACGATGCGCGGCCTGCCGCTCGCGCTGATCAATGAAACGATGGCGCGCCGCTACTGGCCGAACGGCAACGCAGTTGGCCAGGCCGTGCGTTTTCCCAATATGAAAGACGCGCCGCCGTACAGTCCCGCCGCGCCCGGGAGCGACGGCTGGATCCGCATCGTCGGCATCGTAGCCGATGCGCGCGACGACGGACTGCGCAACCCAATTCTTCCGGGCGTTTATGTTCCGTACGCGATTCGGATGCAGATGAACACCCAGATCCTCGTGCGAGCGCGCGTGAATCCTCTCACGCTGCTGAAGGCTGTTCGAACCGCTCTGATCGAGGTCGATCCCGAACAACAGGCGATGAAAATTCGCGACCTGAACCAGTGGATCGAAGGTCAGGGGGAGTATGCGCGTCAGCGCCTAATCGCCTGGCTGATGGGGGGAGTCTCTATTTTGGCGCTCGTGCTGGCGGCCGTCGGGCTCTACAGCGTGGTGTCCTACAGCGTTACGGTGCGCACTGGTGAGTTCGGGGTCCGGATGGCCCTGGGAGCGCGACGCAGAGACGTGATCCGAATTGTCTTTGCGTCGGTTTCCCGATACGTCGCAGGCGGCCTTCTTGCTGGTCTGCTCCTGAGCATTGTCTTCGACCGCGTCGCGGCTCAGTGGATTTCCGAAACGGCTCGGGATCCTCTGGCGCTCCTCGGAGTGGCGGGCGTGCTCACCTGCGCCGCCTCCCTGGCTTGTTTCATACCCGCTCGACGCGCCGCCTCAGTCGATCCTATGGCCGCTGTTCGTTATGAATGAGAGGAGATCGGGTCTGAGGCTCCTCGCAGGAGCCGCAGCGATCTGCGCGATGACATTATGAACGAATCGAACGCACGTTCCTTCCCTCGTGGGTGTCCATTGCAAGCCACGCCATCAGCGCGCGTCCGCTCTGGACATCATCCAGATGTTTCCCGCGTCTTCGCGAAGCGCAATCGCGATGCGTCCGTGGATCGCGGACCAACCTTCCTGGCCATAGTACAAGGGCCCGTGAAAATGTTGCACCGGGAACGCCTCCCCGGCAGGCCGCCGAGAGATCGCATCGAGCCGCTGTCCCCATAAGCAGGCGTATCCATCTCTTCCGGACGTGAAGTAGAGAATCTTATCGTCGTCGGACCAGTTTGCCCAGTCTTCCGACCCTCCTTCGGCGATTGGGATCCACACGCTCTCGGGAATAGGCTTCCGTCCGTCGAGATGCGCGACGTTGATGCGTGCGCGACCAGGCGCGATGCGTTCCGTAAAACTGACCCACTGGTTATCCGCCGAGAACCGTCCGAAAAGTACCTGGCGCGTGGGATGTCGCAAAAGCGCGCTCTGCGCATGCGAGACCACGTCCAGCAGGTTGATTTGATAAGGGTTGCCGCCAAAGGTCAATACCGTTTTCTCATCGTTCGACCAGTCCGTGGCCCGCAGGCAGCCTTCGCACAGTTTCTCGGGCGCCCCTCCGGAAGTCGTCGCGTAGACGAACCTCCGGCCATTTTCGTCGGCGGAATAGGCGATTCGGCGGCCGGATGGGCTGATCACGGGAAATCTATGGATGAACGTGGAGTCGGCCACCTGAGTTTCTTTACCCGTGGCCAGTTCCCGCCGCCAGACGTTTATACGACCAGACTGCGTTGAACCAAAGACAACGTAGCGTCCGTCGCCGGAAAGCGTCGCATATTCGTGCACGGCTAAAAGGCTTGTCGCGCGCTGCGGAGCGCCGCCTGGCATCCCACTATTCGGATCAAGCGAAAGCAGCCAGATATCCTGCCGGGAATCGGAGTTCATAAACGCTACAGCTCCGGTGCTCGAGCAGGAGGGGCCAAGCGCGTTGCTGGCGCCAGCCGTCAATCTTCTGAAATCCCCGATGATTTTGCCCGCTGGGGTGATCGCGGCTTCCCAGATATCTGTTGCCCCGCCGATCACTCCTGAAAAGATGACGCGACCTCCCGCGGCAAGCCAGCAACCGGGGGTGGGATCGTCGGGGAGAGGGAGTGACTTGACCGGCCCATCCGTGTCCCACGCTTTCAGTCCGGAGCGCTCCAAGGCATCGTACAAGCCAGACCGTACAGTCGTCCCACCATCGACCGGCGCCACCCACCAGTCGAGCGCAGAGCGGTCGAAGACTCGATTAGACGCGTACCCATCGATGAGGAGGTGTTTGCCATCGGGAGACCACACCGGATGGCGCGCATCCGTAAATTCGGGAGCCACCCTGCGAGGCGAGCCGCCGGTGGCGGCGACTACCCACACCGCTCCGCTTCCGGGCACCGCGACAAACATATGAGGGGCGCCTACCCAATAGGCGACTTGCGAACCGTCAGGCGAGAACTTGGGGTTCCGACCATCCTTCGCCAGCAATCGCGCTTCACCGCCGAGAGCAGGAATCACGTAGATCCCACCGCCATCTCTGTTCGAGCGAAAAACAATCCTGCTGCCGTCCGGTGAAAAATCAGGCGTGGTGTTGCCCGTCCCGTCAGACGTCAACCGAATCGGTTGCCCGCCCGGGACCTGCTGCACATAGAGATCGCGCCCTCCTTCCGGGCTCCGATCGGAAGAATAGGCCACTAGCTTGCCATCAGGTGAGAGCGCCGGCTCCTCGGAAACCCCAGCCTCAACAGTCAGTTGGGTAATTTTCCAGGGACGCTGCGCATCGCGGGTTGTATTCAGTCTCCATGCCAGCAGGGATCCGGCCCCTATCAGGACGATGGCCGCATAGAGAGGCCAGAACCGGCGTCCGCGACGGCTGCTTGCCGCAGTCTTCTGAACCATGGCGCCCGCAGCGCCGGGCGCGGCGGCTGTCGGTTCATGAACATCTATATGCGCAATGAACCGGTAGCCGAGCGAAGGGACAGTCTCGATGTATCGCGGCTTGTCCGCGGAATCATTCAGCGCCCTCCGCAGCTTGTTCATCGCAGCGTTCAAGCCGCCCTCGAAATCGACGAACGTCCCCTCGTCCCAGATCCGTTCGCGCAGTTCTTCCCGAGTAGTCAGTTTGCCCGGATTTTCCAAGAGGATGAGCAGAATTCGGGACGGCTGCCCCGACAGTCTGACCCGAACACCATTCTTTTTTAATTCACCAGTTCGGCGATTGACTTCGAACGGTCCGAACTTGAGGAGAAGCGAGAATTCCGATTGCGGGGCCACCAGCTTTTGGCGTGCAGTGTAACACAAAAACGCGATCATCCTGAGGCATAACTCGCAATCTTTTCTTTGGTTTGGACGTTTATGCGCACTCCTGGCGGAAAATCAGGCGCCAGCTATGGAATCCTGAGGGCTCTGCCGTTACGGTTGGCTTCCGGAGGTGTTAGGCAAATGCTTGCATTTCAAACGAGTGGATTTCGATCTCGACCGGCAATGCGTTTTCTTCTTACACGCGCCACCGGATTGCTCCTGATGCTGGGAGTCGGCGCTCTCGGCGCGGCGGCCGACATGGCCCCGCCAGTCATTACGGTTAGCGCAACCCCGGCAATCCTTTGGCCGCCCGACGGCCGGATGGTCACTGTAACCGTTTCCGGAAACATCACGGATAATCTCTCTGGTGTAAACGCTGGTGGCGCGACGTTTAGCGTCTATGACAGAGCTGGCGCCATTCAACCATCCGGGCCGGTGACCGTGGCCCCCGACGGATCTTTTTCCTTCACCGTGCAACTCCAGGCCAGCCTGAACTCATTGGATTTCAACGGGCGTCAGTATTCGGTGACGGTGCGAGCCTCGGATAACGCGGGAAATCCCGGTTTCGGAGCCGCCACAGTAATGGTTCCGCACGATCAGAATCTGCCGACTATTACTGCAATCACACTCGATCCCGGTCAACCCGTAGTTGGCCCCGACGGCAGCACGCCCGCGAACATCAGCTTAAATGTCGGGGGAGCCACCGACGAGCACTCTTCGGTATTCCCTCCGCATGGCTTAGGAAAGAATCAGGATTATCTGTTCTTTGTGGCGACGCCGGAAAATGGCTACCCCGGCTTCGGGATGGCAGTGCTCTCCGGCGGCTCGGGGCCGGACAGCGCCGGCAAATGGACCTTCAATTACCCGAGCGCCGATGCATACGGCGTGTACTCCGACAGCATGGGGAAGGCCTTCTTCGCTCAGGTTTTCAACTCTCCGGGACACATCGGGACGTGCCCTCCTTCCCGCACCCGGCGTGCCGAGGACCAGGACCAGACTTTTGATCTGAACTACGCGGCCGGCGGGTCTGTGCTCACGGATCCGACGGACAAACCTGGCTCGCTCCTGATGGTTTACGAGGGGACAAACGGATGCATAGCCAATGCGGGAGGCATGATAGCGAGCGATTCCAACTCCTACATCTCACTCTCGATCGCCACTTCAACCGATTACGGCAAGACGTGGCCGACCTATCGGGCCAATCCGTTCTTCAACTTCGTGCCCCTTCCTTTTACGACTACGGCGCAAGCGCCCAATGCGCCGATGGGGGCTTTCGGGCCGGATGTGTGCATGGGGAATGATTGCTCCACAACGCCGCCGCCCAGCTACGGCCGCTACCCGGTGGTGACTCCGGTTACCTCGCTCGATTCGCTCATGAAGTCAAAAAACGACCACGCCACGAATATCAAGGAGCAGGAGATCTCGGGGTTCGTCGACGATATCGGCAATCCGCAGCCATTCATCTATGCGAACTTCGGAGGCATGAACGTAGCGCGCGCCCCGCTCAATGGGGGGACCGCGCCGCTTCAATTCATGAAATGGGACGGGTTTGGGTTTAACTCGTCGAACGGAATTGGAGGACAAGAGGCGAGTTTCCTCCCCAACGGTTCATTCGGAGCGTGTGAGGCGCCGCCGCAGGCCCAGTTTGGCAGTTCCATCAGCTATGTCGAGGACACGCGGCAGTACCTGCTCATATTCGTCTGCCGCACTCTGGGCGATCCGCTGAACGGACCGGATCCCAAGGCCTCGATGGGCGCAGCCTGGTTTTTCTCCACCAGCTATGATCTTTCCGATCCGATGCAATGGACCACGCCGGTGGAGATCACTCACTCCTGGAGTCCGTTCGACAGCAACTTCCCGACCTGCCAGGCTTACGACGGCTGGTATCCGACGTTCATGTCGCTGGGAAAGGACGCCACCCATCTGTCAACCACCGGCTATGTGTTCTATCTGGCGGGTTGCCAGACAGGAGGCTCACCCGCCCCGCAACGAATGTATTCTTCCCGCCCGTTCACGATGACGATAACGTCGAACCACTGATTTCCGCGATTCGAAAAGTGCCCGGCGGTCAACTTTGGCCGCTCTCAGCGCCGAATCCCGCCGGGCATTTTCGCTTTCGATGAGCAACCCGTTCCGGTCGGGTTCTCGGCAATCCCTTGAAGACAATTTCCCGGATCCCGATCGGCCGAAGTCCTGACGAGCAGGTGACGCGCGGGTTGCCCATGCCTACAGCCCAGCGCATGCTACACTCCCCTCGGTGAAAATCCGGCCTCACTCCTCGCGCGAACATGCCCGGTCTATGGTCGTGACGAAGTACGGGATCGTGGCAGCCTCCCACTTTCTCGCTTCGCAAGCCGGCGCAAAGATACTTGAAGCGGGCGGCAATGCGATCGATGCGGCCATCGCGGCAAATGCGGTGCTCGGAGTTATGCAGCCGTACGCGAACGGCATTGGCGGTGATTTGTTCGCGATCGTGTATGAGCCAAAAACAAACAGGCTTCATGGGCTGAATTCGAGCGGATGGGCTCCCAAGGCGATCGGTATCGAGTATCTGATGAGGAAGGGGGTCGATCGGATTGAGCGAACCGGCGTCCATGCCATTACCGTTCCAGGCTGCGTAGCAGGTTGGGATGCCCTGCTCCGCCAATTCGGGAGCAAGCCGTTTTCGGAACTGCTCGGCGCCGCGATCTTTTACGCGAAGACGGGATTCCCGCTGGCCGAAATGGGCACAAGCTCGTGGATTGCGGACAATCTGCTGGACCAGCCTGGCTATCGGGCAACTTATATGCCGGGCGGCCGCCCGCCTGAGCTGGGAGACATGTTTCAGAACCGCGCGCTGGGCGACTCCCTTTCCGCCATCGCGGCAAACGGACGGGACGCGTATTATTCGGGCGAACTGGCTCAGAGACTCGTTACATTTCTGCAACGCCAGGGAGGGGCCCACACGATCGAAGATTTTGAGGAGTTCGAGCCCGAATGGGTCAACCCCATTTCGACTACCTATCGAGGATGGGAAATCTTTGAACTGCCGCCGAACGGCCAGGGGGTGGCGGCGCTATCGATGTTGAACATCATGGAAAACTTCCCGTTGTCAGAGTACGGGCACAATTCATCTGACTCCCTGCACGTCATCATCGAAGCGAAAAAGCTGGCGTACGCGGACATGGCCCGATATGTCGGAGATCCGCGATTCGGTCCCGTTCCCGTGAATGAAATGCTTTCGAAAGAGCTTGCCAGAGAGCGCGCCGGACTGATCGACAGGGAACACGCGAGCGAGAAGATGCTGCCATCGGAGATTCGTAGCGAATTAGCGGCGCGCGGGCGCGAAACCATTTATATGTCGACGATCGATCGGGAGGGGACGATCGTATCGCTGATTCAGAGCAATTACGAAGGATACGGGACTGGCATGGTGGCGCCGGGGACTGGATTCACTTTCCATAATCGCGGCGCAGGGTTCGATCTGACTCCCGGAAAGCCCAATTCACTCGCGGGCAGGAAACGTCCGCTGCACACCATCATTCCGGCCTTCATGCGCAAGGGCGAGCTCACGATGGGATTCGGGATCATGGGCGGCTGGAATCAATCGCAGGCGCACGCGCAGTTCGTGGCGAATGTGGTGGATTTCGGGATGAATCCTCAGACGGCATTGGAGGCGGCGCGGTTCTCGAAAGCGACATTCGATGGATGCGATGTGCAGATGGAATCGCGAATCGAGGAATCGGTTAGGCAGGAGCTGGAACGCCGCGGCCATGAGATCGAAGTGGTCGGGGCGTATTCGGGAGCAATGGGGAACGGCGAGGCGGTAATGCGCGATGCGTCTAAGAAAGTAAACTTCGGCGCCAGCGATCCGCGCACAGATGGCGCCGCGATCCCTGAGCATCCGGCGATAAAAGCTGAAAACGCTGATTGACCCGATGCTGAACGGCGTCTCGCCAGAGAACCCGGATCAAGCTTTCTCCAGAGTAGCCGACGATACGGGCGGAGCATCTGCGAACGGTTTCCATAACGTCGCTTCGAGACGAAACGCCCCTATGTGAGGTGACCCGGCGCGTCCATATGGCTGCTGATAAAGCTACGTGGGCGGAAGATCGTCGCTGCCAGCCCCGCGCCTGCCGGGTTCAGGATCATTCGTAGCGCAGGGCCACCATCGGGTCGGTTCTCGTTGCGTTTTTCGTGGGCAGGTACCCGGCGAAGAGCGCAACAGCCGCCAGGAAAAGCAAAACACTCAGGAATGTCGCCGGATCGAGCGGGCTGAGCCCAAATAACAATTTCCGCAGCAACGTCGAGACAATCACGGAGCCGGCGATACCTCCCATGAGCCCCATCGCAACCGGGCGCATCGTCTCGTACAGGATAAGCCGGAGCACCTGGGCGCGCTGCGCGCCCATGGCCATGCGGATTCCTATTTCCTGCGTGCGCTGGGCAACGGCGAAACCGACGGTTCCGTAGATCCCGACCGATGCCATGAGAAGCCCAAGGATTCCGATAATCGTGGAACCGATTGCGCCCACGCGCGACAGTACGAACCCGGTCTGATTGCTGAAGGCGGTTCGGGAATCACCGACGATGGCTTCCAGACCGGTGTGATTCGCCGCAAGGACGCGCTGGACCGATGCC
>Ga0126378_10005275_pt1 | contig 10018 bp, 9 predicted proteins | sample PanSoiMetPlot_23_FD_92587 | JGI IMG/M metagenome (GOLD analysis project Ga0126378, IMG submission 92587) | Tropical forest soil microbial communities from Panama - MetaG Plot_23 | ecosystem: Environmental > Terrestrial > Soil > Tropical forest > Bulk soil | place: Panama | collected 2016-02-17 | reverse complement strand
ATTACGATCTCGGCTATATCGATCTGGAGGAAAAAACCTTGCAGCCCTTGCAGAATCCCTTCGGGCCAAAAGTGTAACCTATGTCTCCGGAACGTTCTGTTACCTATGTCTCCGGAACGGACACATAAAATCTGGAGCGGGAGACGGGATTTGAACCCGCGACTTCGACCTTGGCAAGGTCGCACTCTACCGCTGAGTTACTCCCGCTCGACCTGAAAATTATACAGCATTTGACCTGGGCATCGTCGAATCCCACCCGCATGCGGGATTACCATGGATGGCGGCCTAGACCAACTCGAGTTCAATCTTCTTGGACGCCCGGTCAAGCCTCGCGATGCGAAAACTGCGGACCTGCCCGGCACGTGCTGGCTCGGCTTTCGCCGGCGCGCCAGCCCCGGTTTTCCAGCGCGCCTGAAGCATCGAACTGAGAGACGACAAGTCAGCCTTAGCTTGTTTCTGAGTGCCGCTGTTTTCGCTGACAGCCGCCGAGCCTTTGCACACGGCGAAGATTCCGTCACCCAACTCCACCCGGGACTGCTCACCAGAGTCCTCGACCAGGCGCCCGGTGACCACATCTCCTTCCTTATGTTCCGCCACGTATTCGTCGAGGCCCGTGGGAACCAGTTGTTTCATCCCCAGCCGCATCTGACGTTTTTCGGGATCGATCGCCAATACCTGGGCCTTCACCAGTTGTCCCACACGAAGCACGTCGGCCGGCTGACCGATCCTTTTTTCGGCGCTGATATCGCTAACGTGAATCATGCCCTCGATGCCCTCAGAGAGCTGCACAAAGGCTCCAAATTTGGTCAGACTTGTGACCGGCCCCTCAACCGCGGATCCCACCGGAAAGCGCTGCGGTACGTCGACCCAGGGATCGCCGAGCGCTTGCTTCAGCCCGAGCGAAATGCGTCGCTCGCCGGCGTTGATGCCCAGAACAATGACTTCGACCGTCTCGCCCGGCTTTACAACATCGCTGGGCTTCCTGACTTTACTCTTCGCCCATGACATCTCTGAGATGTGAATCAGGCCTTCAATCCCAGGATCCAGTTCGACGAAGGCTCCAAACTCCATCAGCTTGGTAACCGTGCCGCGTACCCGATCTCCGATTTTGTACTTCTGCGGGACAGCGTCCCAAGGATGGGGTTGCAATTGCTTCAGTCCGACGGAGATGCGCTTCTTGTCGCCCTCAGTGGCGAGCTTTAGTACCTTTACTTCAATCTGTTGTCCGAGGGAAAGAACGTCGGCTGGCTTATTCACGCGTTGCCAGGAGAGGTCGCCGACGTGCAGCAAGGCGTCGACGCCTCCGAGATCAACGAACGCGCCATACTCGGTCAAGCTGCGCACGGTCCCGGTGACCGTCTCTCCCTCTTTGATCTGCCCATAGAGTCGATCTTTGGCGACACGCTCTTCGTCTTCCGCTACCACCCGGCGATCGACGACCACATCTTCGTCGGCGACGTCGAGTTTGGTGATGCGGCAACGAACTTCTTGGCCTACCAGCTTTTCCATCTCCGCCGCTTCGCGCACGCCGCTGCGGGAAGCTGGCATAAACGCCCTCACTCCCACATCTACGCTGAACCCGCCCTTGACGACGGCGGTTACGGTTCCCAGGACAGCGCTCTTATCCGCAAAGGCCTTTTCGAGTCCAGACCAATCCATCGGGCGCTCGACTTTGAAGCGTGAGAGCTCATAGTAGCCGTCAGCATCGCGGCCCTTTACCGTCACCAACGCTTTGTCACCCGGCTTAAGGGTCTCTCCCTGAAGTGCGGCGAGCGGCAGAATGCCTTCGGATTTGAATCCGATATCGAAAAAGACAGCCTCTGCGGTGACCGAAATAACGGTGCCTTCCAGTTGTTTGGCGTCCTCGGTTTTATGGGAGTGACTCTTCTGGAATTGGGAGAGAATTTCGCCAAACGATTCCGTGGTTTCGTTTCCCGGCAGATTTTCTAAGTTTGAGTTTTGTGGATCGGACATGAAAGAAGACAACCCCTCGCCGCAGACTCGCAATTCAATAGGATATCACCGCTCAGCCGGGCTTAATGATGCGTCCACTGCGGATCTTGTTCCGGGTTTACGATCTGTCCGTCACGCATGTGGATGATCCGGTCACCGAAATTCGCGGCCTCGGGATTGTGTGTGATCATCATGACCGTCTGCCCGAGTTCCCGCTTCGACAATCGCAGCATTTCGAGAACCACTTCAGAATTCTGGGAGTCGAGATTGCCGGTCGGTTCATCGGCCAGCACTACGGTCGGTTTATTGATTAGCGCACGCGCCAGGGCAACACGTTGCTGCTCTCCCCCGGATAGCTCCGCTGGCCGATGCTTCAGACGTTTGGTCAACCCCAGTAAATCGGTGATGCGATTGAAATGCGCGCTATCCGACTTGCCGTTTCCCGAAATCTCATGAGCGATCAGGATGTTGGAGCGAGCATCGAGCGTGGGCAACAGGTTGAATTTCTGGAACACGAATCCGATCTTATGTTTGCGCATTCGGGTTCGCCCGGCATCCGACAGAGTCGCGAGATCGTCCCCGTCGAGGACGACACTTCCCCCATCCGCGCGCGTCAGCCCTCCCAAAAGGTAAAACAGCGTGGATTTCCCGCTTCCAGAGGGCCCGACCACGCTGACAAACTCGCCTTTTTCTACGCTGAACGAAATTCCTCGCAGCGCTTCAACGTCGATCTTGCCGATGTGATAGGTTTTGCGCAGATTCTTAGCTTCGATGAATGCTCCGGCCATGCTGATAAAATCTTACACGAAGCGCCAGCTCTGCGATTTCACGGAGGGGGAATAAGCCCGAAAACAGTGGTCTGTGCTCGGTATCCGGGATAAAGATTAAGGATGAGGACTAGGCTACGACGACCTGGCGTGCCAGGGCTTGCGGTCGTTGCACCAGACGCCGAGGGCCGCGCTTGCGAATCAAAAGCAATCGCACTCGTTCCAGCAGATCAGCGGGAGAATACATTCCTTTCGTGAGGAACACGTCGGCCTGTGAGTCATGATCGTAGATGCGCACCTTGCTGGAAATCAAAATCGCGGGAGTATGAGGTGAAACCCCTTTGATCTTGGCGATCAGTTCAGGACCGTCCAAGCCGGGCATGGTCATATCGGCGATCACCAGGTCAACCCCGCCCTGCGCAAACCTTTCTAAGGCATTTTCTCCCCGCGAGTAGCTGGCCACACGGTAGCCACGGGTCTCGAGCATGATTTTGCGATGAGAAAGAGATTGCTCGTTGTCATCCACACACAAGATCGTGCGCTTCGGTTTCATCAGCCTTCCGCATCCCATTGCGCACTCGAGGTGCGATCACAATGGAGGCTTTTCTCAATATGAAGAATGTGCAGAGCGAGATGGATGCTAAAAGGAAACGCGCGCGCTGTAAAGTGCCATCGATGCTAATGGAACCTTCGGCGATGGATTTCGAAGCGAGTGAAGGCTCGTCAGTGTTTTCCACATTTTGCGCAACCTGGGTTAAAGAAAAATCTCGCCGCGAATCACTTCCACCGCGTTGCCTCCAACGCGAACGTTAACTATCCGGTTATCTTGTCGCGAAGCTCGGACGAAAATTCGGCTGGGGCGCATCATCTCGACCCCCTGCTCAATCAAGACGCGCCGGTCGGGTTCGACGATCCTGTGCTTTACCATCCACGCCGCGGTGCAGCCGGCAGCAGACCCGGTTGCCGGATCTTCAACGTTGTAAAAGATCATGCGAGCGTGCAATCCAGCGTTCGGATCCATGGTTTCACGGGAAACAAAATAGAAGAACTTTCCGCCCGTCTTCTCCAGGTAGGAGCCGGCGGCGTAGAGGTCGACTTTTAGATTCTGCAGTGCAGCCAATGACCTTAGGGGAGTAACCGTGAAGGGGAGGCCAGTCGAAACCGTCTGAATCGGCAACGACGCATCAAAATCGTTTACCTCGATTCCCGTGGCGCGCGCTACTGCCTCCCGATCATGAATGATGCCGAATTCCGGATCCCTCTGCGTCATCTCGCCGAAAGCGAGCTCTCCATCCTTTTGCTCAAACTGGATCGGAACCTTCCCCACATTCAAGTCAAGCGTAACCTGCACAGCGCCACTCTGACCCCGCAACGCAAAGGCTGTCCCCAGAGTGGGATGTCCTGCAAATGGCAACTCTTCCTGCACCGTGAAAATTCGTACCCGGATGCCGCGTTCTTGTTCGGTTTCCGGATCTCGCGGAAGGACAAAAGTTGTCTCCGAAAGGTTCATTTCCTTTGCGATCGCCTGCATCTCCAGGTCGCTGAGTCCACGGGCATCGGAGAGTACCGCAAGAGAATTGCCCTCCAGTGGATTCGATGAAAATACATCCCACTGCGTAACTGCAAACCGCCGTGGCTGAAGGTTCATGCTGCGCCTCTCGGGTGGACAAACGCGCCATCCAAGCGATGTGAATCCGTCACCGCACGATGCACAAAATCACGAATCCAGAGCGTTGGGGCCGTTCATAAGCGTTCATAACCGTTGACACCCGCATTTCACGCGCCTATTCTAGATTCAGCATGTCTCTCTCATTCGCCGCCAGGATCATGTGTTGTTGTTGTCCGGCGCCGGCGCGTGGGTAAAGGGACTGAGCGAGATTCTTTCCACCCACCCGGCCAAGCGGGTGGGTTTCTGTTTTCATCCGCTTTTCAGGAAATGGCAGCCGGGTCGGGCCGACGTGCGGAATCTTGAATCGATCAAAATATGAAGGAGAACCCAAAATGACGACAGCTACCGTGAACGAAACCAATAGCATGCCTAGAATCAACGACATCGCACCCGATTTTAGCGCGGAGACGACGCATGGCACGATTCAATTCCATAACTGGATCGGCGACGAATGGGCCATCCTCTTCTCGCATCCCAAGGACTTCACTCCCGTCTGCACTACCGAACTGGGCTACATGGCAAAACTGCAGCCGGAATTTGCCAAGCGCAACGTCAAAATCATCGGCCTCAGCGTGGATCCGGTCTCGAGTCATGAGAAGTGGGAGAAGGACATCGAAGAGACGCAAGGTGCAAAGGTCACTTATCCCATGATCGGTGATCCGCAACTGAAGGTCGCGAAGCTTTATGGAATGCTGCCCGGTGATGCAGGTGAAAGTTCTGAGGGTCGCACTCCTGCCGACAATGCCACAGTTCGCACAGTCTTTGTGGTGGGCCCAGATAAGAAGATTAAGTTGCAGTTGAGCTATCCGATGACGACGGGGCGCAATTTCGACGAAATCTTGCGCGTGATCGACTCCATGCAACTGACGGCCAAGCACAAAGTCGCGACCCCGGTGAACTGGAAACAGGGCGACGATGTGATTTTAACTGCGGCCGTTTCCCCTGATGAAGCCCAGCAAAAATTCCCCGGCTTTAAGACGGTAAAGCCGTATCTACGGACGGCACCTCAGCCTAAGTAAGAGCTCTTGCTAATATGTTGGGCATGGCGCGGGCCCCCGCCCGCGCCAATTCGTTTTTACGGCCGACTGGAAATTCGGGTGGGGAAGCGCATGCGGTCCGGTGATCGTCCCGGTCTTCAAAACCGGCGGGTGGCAGGCAATCCTGTCACCGGTGGGTTCGACCCCCACTCGCTTCCGCCAATATTTTTCATGCATTACGTCGATGCTGGGCTAACCAAATCAGATGAATCATTTCCTCCCATTCTTCAATAGAGTCAAGCGGGATCGGTATAACCATTTTTGACATCTCTTGGAGAAAAACCTGCGCTGGGGAGGGGCGAGAAGCCCGCAAACAAAAGAGCAGAATTCTGTTCGTGGCCCGATTCAATGTCAAGACGTTGACACGGCTGTGTCGTTGACATGGCTTTGTAGGTGAGTAGGGAGTCGATCAATCGTTATGCAATCGTTATGCTTGACGTAACGCGTATTTTGGTGTATTTTCTCCGTGGTGATAGTCAGCTACCGGGATAAGAGGACCAGAGATTTCGCTGCAGGCAAAAGGGTCAAGGCGTTCTCTGGGTTTGAACGGTCCGCTCGTCTAAAACTCGACCGTATGGAAGCTGCTGCATCACTGGGTGATCTTGCCGCTTTACCCGGCAACCGTTTCGAGGCGCTGGTGGGCGACCGAGAAGGACAGTACAGCATCCGCATTAACGACCAATGGCGGATTTGTTTTGAGTGGTCTGATCGAGCACCCGGGCCATCAAATGTAGAGATTGTTGACTATCACTAGGAGCATCACTATGGCATTGGCCGCCATCCATCCCGGAGAACACCTCGCCGAAGAACTTCAGGCACTCAACATGAGCGCGGCTGAACTGGCGCGAAAGATCGACGTGCCAACCAATCGGGTCACCCAAATCTTGAACGGAACGCGGGCCATTACAGGGGATACTGCCCTTCGCTTGGCGCATTTCTTTGGTACGAGCGCGCAGTTTTGGCTGAATCTTCAGAGCCTCTATGAACTCAGGCTTGCCCAGAAAAAAGTCGGGAAATCAATCAAAGCCCTTCCCACGCTTAAACGAAACGCTCTCGTTCACGCATGATCGGCTTTGCACTTTGGGCATCGGCCATGCGGGATGCTGAATCGCGGCTAAATGAGCATCGGCAGTCTCGACTGGCTGTGTTAAAGCCTGTGTTAGCCGGTGCGGAAGTTAAGGCTTTCATCCGAAAGAGCGGATGATTCTAAACCAACTTCTTTGCTATCAGTGCGCTGAGTTGTTCGACCCCCACTCGCTTCCGCCAATTTGTTTTCACCAAGTTATAAGCTTGCGCAATTCTGTCTCAGTCTGAGATCACAGGGCAAAAATCGTTCCCTGACTTTCCTCTGAGATTTCGTTCGAGAGTTTTTCTTCATCGGTTATGAGCTGAGTGCTCGTTGAGACCGCTCGCGGTTACTGATCCGTGGGCGCCGTGCCGTCCGACCACTTGGATACCGAAATGATGAATTCGGTGATCGGCTCGGGAGAGTATTGATGCACATACACCGGGGAGCCAGGGAGACCGGCGCCCCAAAAGATATCGTCTGTTTTGGGAAACCAGAACATCAGGTGGGGATCCGCATTCCCAACCTTGCGGCTAAAGTACTGTTGCTTCGACGTCATATAGCACATCGCCCCCGGTTCCGGCAGCGGCAGTTCCTTCTTGTCGTATGCGGCTTTGATACTGTCGAACATCTGAGTCTTGGACAGTCCAGCCATTGCCAACTCTGTCGCTTTGAAGGTGAGTGGCAGATGGGTTCGTACCGCTGGCGGATTGAGGCAAAGCGGAAGCCGCTGATCGGGGTTCAAGAACTCCGGATCGTCGAACGGGGCCATCCACGATCGCTCCACTACGCACACCCAGCCGTTCTTGCCCTTGACCGCAGTTTCGTAACCGTGGCGCCCGAGGACCAGGACCTCGGCATCGCGTGAGATGGACTCCGGAGCCGCGCTGCGTGCGAAGGCTATCTCGGTATTTCGATCCGTCATCAGATACCGGTCAATCGGGGCCATGCGCTCATAGGAGGGCTCCGAGTCCTGCGCCCAGGCAGGGCATAACGGGTTTACCGCGACAAGCAGCGCGAAACTTCCCGATGCGATCATCTTGACTATCGTGCGGTACATGCGATCCTCCCCGGGGGACGGTTTTATCGAAGCTCTTCGCTGCTTTTGATGGCTCACCCTCTGTCGGCTCTGGGGCCTGGACTGAAATTTGTTATGTTGAGGGCTACCTTCCACTGCCCGTCCTTCGGTTTTTTCCGATCGTCGTGAACTTGCCGGAGGCAACCGCGGTCTTGCCCTCTTTATCCTTAGACGGGTACACCCAGTTTCCGTTACGTATAGCCGAGATCGCCGGCGACTGCCATTTGGGCATGAACGGGCGTCCAGGTAAGCGCCGTGCCTGGTGGCTAGGGGTTCCTTGCGCATGTCATCTTTGGAGGACCAGGAAGACTGGAATCGCCTTACCGGCCCGCGACAGAACAGAAATCGGGGAGTGGTTCACAAATAGGTAGAATGGAAAATTTTCGAAATCGATCAGAACACGCAAGGTGATCGAAACTTTTTCTTTTCGTGCAGGGTGACGCCACCGCAAGTGCTGGCATCGGTCCGCCTGAGTTTTACTTGGGCATTGCGCGAATAGAGTCCCAGGCACCGACATCCCCGATATTCACGCTGCCAGAAACCAGGTTGAGCTCACGCCGCGACCGGGTTGGCCTCCATATAAGTTTCGATTTCATCAATTTCGTCGGTGCCGAGTCGGAATTCCCCCGAGCGGACGATCTGCTTGGCCTGTTCCGGCGAGCGCATTCCAACGATGGCGCCGGTGACGACCGGATCACGCAACGTCCATGCGATGGCAATTTCACCGGGGGTTTTGCCGTGACGATCGCCAATCGCGCGCAACACCTCTACCAGTCCTAGATTCCGGCTGAGCAGAGGTTCCTGGAAGCTGATCGTTCTTGGCCGGAAATCATCGGGCGGCAGCGAGGAAATGCGCTCGCGAGTCATCTTGCCGGTCAGGAGTCCTGACTTCATCGGTGCATACACGATCACACCGATGTTTCGTTCTTTGCAGTAAGGCAGAATAGATTTTTCGATGTCCCGAGTCACGATGTTGTAGTTGGGCTGGAGCGCAGTAATCGGCGCGATTTTCTCGGCTCGCCTCATCTGCTCGGCGTTGAAGTTCGAAACCCCGATATATCTGACTTTGCCTTCCTTCTGCAGTTCGGCCAATGTGCGCCAGCCTTCTTCGATATCTTCGTCTGGTTGCGGCCAGTGAATCTGGTACAGATCGATCACATCCAGAGCCAGCCGCCGCAGGCTCGCTTCCAGTTCGTTACGGATGGAGGCGGATTTGAGACTGTGGCCGATCTCTCCCTTTTCATTCCAGACGCGGCTACACTTTGTGAAGATATAGGGGCGTTGTGACCGTCCTCGGATGGCTCGACCTACAACTTCTTCGGAGTGTCCCAGACCGTACACCGCAGCGGTATCGATCCAGTTCACCCCGGCATCAAGCGCGGTGTGAATCGCGGCAATCGACGCATTATCGTCCTGCGCTCCCCACGAAAATGCCCACTGGCCCCCACCCATGGCCCAGGCACCAATGCCGATGGGGGTGATCTTCAAGCCGGAATTGCCTAAGTTTCGAGTCTGCATAATTTTCCCTGGCGACGATTTTAGACTGCCCGAGCCCAATGCGCGAGAGACCGATGAGTTTTGCTTGGGAAATTTGCGAAGAATTATGCGCAGAGAAAATGAGAGGGCCATAAGTCGCTTCCGACTTATGGCCAAATTCCGAGGCAGCCGTCTCGAGCGCCTGGAGACTCGAGTACTTGTCTGCCCCCTAGTCTTCGAAGCTCCTCGCCCCGCCTTTCATCTTGTTCTTTACCAAATTCGTCCACACGAACTTGATCACGCGAGCATCGTTGTAGCAGTAGGCAAGATTGTGGTTCAAGGTAGAGAAGCAATGCTGCTGGCAAGTCTTCTTCATGCTTGTCAGTTGCCCAGCTTCGAATTTATGGTGATCGATGTTTCCCCAATCGTAAGTGGAAGCGTACATCGGAAAACAGGGTGCGACAGTTCCATCCGTGCGAATGATGACATTGTTCTGGCCGGCGCGGCAGTTCCACTCCGCGAAGTGAAGTTCGCCATTTTCGTCCTGCACAATGCCCGGTGTTCCCGCCAATTGCTTGGCGACATCACCATTGGCTCCCGTCCCGTCACCGTTCCAGCCAAGGCGTTTCAAGTCTGATCCGCTGGCCATACGGATGAAGGCTTTGATCTCCTGCAGGCGCTGAATGGAGTTGACCATCTGATATCCGGCCGCGTTCTTCTCGATCAGCCAATTTACCAGCGAGTCGATGTCGCGCCAGTCTTCGGGACGGATATAGGTCGGATTGTCGTACAGGTGTTTGAAATGCTCATCCTGCTCAAGCATCGGTGTTTCGTTGATGTGATAGTCGGTCGCGATGTGATGATCGTATGCATATTCCGTGAGTCGACGCACATCGTCGGTGTTGTTGCGGCAAATGTTGATATTAAAAAACGTCATGTAGCCGTACACGTATTGTTTTTTCAGCAGATGCT
>Ga0126378_10005274_pt1 | contig 10018 bp, 10 predicted proteins | sample PanSoiMetPlot_23_FD_92587 | JGI IMG/M metagenome (GOLD analysis project Ga0126378, IMG submission 92587) | Tropical forest soil microbial communities from Panama - MetaG Plot_23 | ecosystem: Environmental > Terrestrial > Soil > Tropical forest > Bulk soil | place: Panama | collected 2016-02-17 | reverse complement strand
CTTGCCAACTACGCTTGCGTCCGGTAACGCACCATTCGCAGAAGTGTTCACAGTTATTTCGGAAGATGTGATACATATCTTCGCCAATTCGAGAACGCGCTCGTGCTACGATTTCCGCGTAGGAAAAAGACCGCGAGGAGTGCACAAACGCAAAAACGCGTTCCCCGTTGGCGAATTGTTCCAGCGACACTTCCTCAACGGGGCCGCTTTGCCATCCGTTGCTAAGACCCGCGTAATGCACCACTCGTCCGTCGCCCACGTAAATGCCGTGATGTGCGTAGAGAGGCCGGTCAGTGACGACGTGGGTGCCGGGCGTAAATGAAGCGTTCATATGCATACGGAGCGATGTGAGTGCAGTCTAGAACAGGCGCGCAGCGCCACGAATTCACCCCGAGGCCAGATTTGTCTCATTTGTTTCGGCCTTCACTTGCTCGGAAGCGTCCGCGGCAAGCAGAAATGCACGGTATAGTCCTGACATGAAACCTGCCGCTTGGGTCACTGCTGCCGCGCTCGTCCCTCTGGTAGGCGCCACCGCATCGCCCATCGGGCCCGATAGTGACGCCACGAGCAGGGTCCTCCACCAGCTCTTCGCCGACGAGCAGGCCTTCACCTGGAAAGAGCATCCACTGACTGCGAGCTTCGAGGGTCAGCGTACATACGACGACCGACTCGAATCGGATCTGCCAGCCGATTTCGATCGCCGCGCCAAGGTGAACGCGACGTTCCTCGAGCGCCTGCACGCGATCGACCGCGCGCAGCTGAACGGTGAGGATCAGATTTCCTATGACCTCTTCGATTTCATCTTGACGTACCGGGTCAAGTTCGCCTCGTACAACGAATGGCGTGCGCCGCTGAACAGCGACAGCGGCTTCCACACGTTTGTCATGCAGATGTACGAGGCGGCGGACACGCAGAGCGTGACCGGCTACGAGCGTTACATCGCCCGCCTGAAAGACGTGACGCGTTACTTCGCCGAGAACATCGCCAATATGCGGCAGGGTTTGAAGGACGGCTACATGCTGCCGGCGGACATCCTGCCAGGGGTAGCCTCGATCATCGATGCCGAGCAGATCGCCAACCCGGAGGATTCGCCCTTATATGGGCCGTTCAAAGCGTTTCCAGATTCCATCCCGGTGGCCGATCAGACACGGTTGAAGGAGGCAGGCAAGGCGGCGATCAGTTCGGCTGTCATTCCGGCATTTCGGGATTTCCAGACCTTCTTTACCAAGGAGTACATGCCGGGGGCGCGCAAGACAATCGCTGCCTCGGCGCTGCCGGACGGCAAGGCCTACTATACGGATCTCGTTCGCTACTACGCGACATATGACATCACGCCGGACGAGGTCCACGAGATCGGTCTGAGGGAAGTCGCGCGGATCCGTGGGCAGATGGAGCGAACGATAGAGGCGGCGAACTTCAAAGGATCCTTCTCCGACTTCCTCGGTTTTCTACGCCGCGACTCGCAGTTCTATGAGAAGACGCCGGTTGGCCTGTTGAAGCAGGCAAGCTACATAGCCAAGGAGATCGACGGAAAGCTGCCGCAATACTTCGGCAAGCTACCGCGCATGACCTACCGCGTCGAGCCCGTCCCTGCGACGCTCGCGCCTAACTACACCGCAGGACGTTATAACCCGGGTCCCAACGATGGACGCACGCCAGGCACGTACTGGGTGAACACCTACGCGCTCGACCGGCGACCGCTGTATTCACTGCCGGCGCTGACGCTGCACGAAGCCGTGCCGGGACATCACCTTCAGGTCGCGCTCGCTCGGGAGCTCAAGGACCTACCAGCGTTCCGCCAGAGCACTTATCTGAGCGCCTTCGGCGAAGGCTGGGCGCTCTATTCGGAGAAGCTCGGTGTCGAGATGGGGATGTACAAGACGCCATTCGAGGATTTCGGCCGCCTGAGCTACGAGATGTGGCGCGCATGCCGGCTCGCTGTCGACACCGGCATGCACTGGAAAGGCTGGAGCCGTGATCAGGCGCTCAGCTACTTGCGCCAGAACGCCGCGTTGTCAGAGCACGAGTTGAATACCGAGATCGATCGCTACATCGCTTGGCCTGGGCAGGCGCTTTCCTACAAGCTCGGCGAGATCAGGATCGTGGCCCTGCGCCAGAAGGCCGAGCAGGCGCTCGGCGCGAAATTCGACCTACGCGCGTTCCACGACGCCGTCCTCGAGGAGGGCACGGTAACGCTGCCAATGCTCGAGCGGCACATCGACGCGTATATCGCGCATTCAGCACCGGCATCCGCACCCCGGGGAAGGCCATGATGTTCAAGATCGAGGTCGAAGATGATCGAGGTATTTGGTCCGACGTCCGCGACCCGGATGGTACTGTCCTGACTTTCGAAAACGAAGATGAGGCACGCGCCAAGCTCCGGGAGCTCTATCCCGTATTGGTGCAGATGGAGAAGTACGGTGGCGGCAAACGGACCCGCGTTGTCCGCATCTTTCGGACCGACGAGGAGTGGAAGGATGGGACGCCGCCGACCTGACAGGCGACCTCGCTAACCGCCCGCTCGGCACCCTGAATCGCGACTACCCAATCACTGGCAGACCGTGCCCGGAGGTTGGAATACCTCGCGTGTGATGGCCTTTTGCTGCGAAATGCCGTTCACCGTGTAGGTGAAGGTCGCGTCGTTGCCGTTGGCGAACGTGAATATCGCCGTCCCCACCGCGGTGGGCACGACGTTCGCCGAATTGAAGGGCACCGCATCGAACGCCGGACCCGTGGTCTGATAAAGCGTTCCCGAATACACCCCCGGCCCCATGGTGGCGGCGGTCACCACCAGCCACATCGGTGTTTCATCCAGCGCATAGGTGAACCACGTGGCAAAGATCGTCGTTCCCTCCTGCGTCAGATTGATCCCCCATCCCGACTCCGAGCCTGCCGGCGAGGCCCACCACAGGTCGGTGTAATTGCTCGCCGCCGCCAAAGAACCGGTCGCCGTCGCGCAGCTCGGCAGGCTGCCGAACACTTCTCGCGTGATGTTCTTTGCCTGTGACACACCGCTGACAGTGTACGCAAACGTGCCGTCATTGGCGTCGCTGAAGGCGAGCGTACCGTTGCCCACTTGTGTCGCCACCACCTCCTTCGGGTTGAACGGCACAGCGCTGAACGCCGGACCGGTCGTCCTGTAGAGCGTCCCGGAATAGGTGTTGGGGGCAGTTTTCACGGCGGTCATGACCAGCCACAGGCCCTTGCCGTTGACGTCGTACGTGAACCAGCTGGCGAAGATGGTGTTGCCTTGGTGCGCGAAGTTGATTCCCCATCCGGACTCCGAGCCGGCGGGAGCTGCCCACCAAAGGCCCTGGACGTTGATGTCGTTGGGCGCAGAAAGCATGTCGGAGAGAGTCTGCCACGCAGCGGTATGCGTGCCGTCCTGGCGCACCAGCGCGTACCCGCCAGCCCCTTCGATCACCCAATTCACGACGTATGGGAGGCCGGCATCGAGGAATGCCTGGGCGGCGATCCCGGTGCGGCTCCCGGCGTCCGCAAAGCCCGTTTCGGAAAACCCATACTCTCCGATCAACAGCGGCCGCGATCCGACACCAGGGAAATTTTGGATGTAGGCAACATCGTTCAGAATAAATTGTCTCAAGCCAGCGGTCGCGGGACGATTGATCGTATCGTAGGAAGAATAGGAGATGAGATCGCTCTGGACATTCGGAATGACGCTGTTCAACACCGAAGGGGTTCCGCTCTTCACCCGCTGGAGAAGGTTGAATTCCACCGCATCGAGTACTTGTACGCCGGCGATGCCCTGCATTCCGGCTCTCGCTTGCAGCACGCCCGCGTGGCGCGCATTGAACCAGTCGATCGACGCTTGAATCTGGGCGGCGGTGGGAACGTAGGCGGGATCGTAGTTCCCGTCGGTGAACCAGTCTCCCTCCCAATTCTTGATGACGAAGGTCTTGCCGGTCCCCTGATAGGTCTGCAGGAGATACTTGGCCAAGTCATAGATCTCCACGGTTTCAGCGGCTGCGAGATCGGCGGTGAAAGGGGAATGAGGTTGTTTGTAGGCCCAGGAATAAGTACCGAGGCTGAGGCTCATCAAGATGTAGGTCTTGAAAGGCATCTGAAACAGCTGCTGGAAATCGGACGACTTCGCGAGATCGGTAAGGGAGTTGATCGGTCCAGGTCCAAAGTTATCTCCGGGATAATTGGAGATGCTGTACTCGGGGCTCATCGCAACCGAGATCACAGTCGCACCCATGTTCTGGACTTGCTGAGCGCCGTCCAGAAGCGGAGGGAGACCGCTCACCGTGTAAGTGGCGCCCCAGTGGTAAATCCCGAGGCCCTGCTTGGCTGGCGTCGACGCGGCCCAAACCGTCCCATGCCACAAGAGGCCGAGAAGAATCCCAAGGGCAGCAACGCGCGTATTCTGCCTCACAGGAGTGTGGACGCCGGTGCGGGCGATGCCGGCGCGGTCGATGGCGAACCGCGCCGGCGTTCACAACTCGTTCAGTTGTCCAGCACCGCAGCGAAATGGACAGACGCCATGCAGCCCTGGATCGCAGTGATATGGCCTTCGATCCCGTGACCTGTCGGATGCAAGGCGTCGATCGTTACCGCTTGCACCTGACCCACAGGAGCCCCATTGGCCGTGCAGGACGACTGCCCGTTGAGTTGGTACAGGCGGCCCGTGTGCGTCAGCGGTCCCGACAAGGTGCAAACGAGGCCGTTGTGGGCCGGGTCGACGAAGGTGAACACGAGGGTCGCGGACTGGTCGCCGCTTTGGGTCACCGTCGCGTCGAATCGCGACCGGTACACGGGCTCGTTCTGACCGGGATTAGAGCAGTTGTTGATGCTGCCTTCCCCGGCGCCCGAGTAGTTGCCGCTCATCACGTATGCCGTGAGCGTCTGCCGCTGCACGGACTTTGTGACGGTGCCGACGCCGTTGACGGTGTACGACAGCGTGGCGTGATAGGCATCGGTGGGCTTGAACGAGACCGTTCCGGCTGCCGCTGCGGTATTCCCTTGCCATGGGTTGGCGAAGTAGGTGCCAGTGGTCGCGAATAGAGTGCCCGTGAAGTTGGTGCCGGTACCGTCATCCGCGATGATCGCCACGTACCACGTGGGCTTTCCATCCTGCCCGTAGATGAAAAAAGCCAGGAACTGGGTCGTGTTGCTTTGGACGAGGAAAACGCCCCATCCGGACTCGGCTGCGTCGTAGTAGACATCGGTGTAATCGGCCGCGCGGGCGTTGAACGACAGCAGCAAGAGCGCGATCACGAACAGTCGCTTGAGCATCATAGCCTCCCTTCATTAACATAATTGACGATTGAACGGCGATTCGCAGGTCGTGCCATCGCGGCTGGCACTGTCATTCGGGCCGCCCGGTGTTCTGGCTCAGCAGGCGGCGTTCCGATTTCGTCGCTCCGACGATCTCTATGCCCTTGCTGCCTCGAACCGCTTCCAGCGGCAGAGCGGCCGAGAAATCGACGAGAGCAGGCAATCCGGGTCCTGACAACCGGCCGACAACTTCGATGACCCGGAATTCGGGCGTTTCGCGACAGGGTAGGGGTTCGAGCGTTACGCGGAGATCCGCCCACGCCTTGACGCCGGAAACCAGCAATAGCCGGCTGCCGCCGGCGAGCGCGGGCTCGCGCACCTCGACGAAATCGAAATCCACCCGGCGGCACGCTTGCGCGAAGGGAAGCGAATCAAACGGTCGGTCCAATGCCATAGCTCCGCAGGATCGAATTGCTTTGTTTCGCGTTGTTTCGGACTGCAGGGCGCATTGTTAGAACTTGGCGCGAGGCTGAGAAGGGGTCGCGAGGTATCCAAAGGGTTGCAACAGCCTCCGTGGGTGTATGCAGGCGACCGGTGTCAAAACGCCGGAAGCGCTTGGCGGCCGACTTCGGCCGGATCGCGGGGAAGGGGAAACTCGGTGCAGCTGTTAGCGTATCGCAGCTGCCTCTAACAACAACGCAGGGAGGAACATGCTGATGTTCCGATAATGCCGCCAAAAAGGAGTACGCCATGCGTCACATAATCTTAAGCGTCGCGGTTTGCACGCTTGTTGCTTCAGCATTACCCGTACAAGCCGATCCGTTCTCGACCACGCTTTCAGGCTTTGAGGAGATCGGTGCCCAGGCCGGCCCCACCGGGGCTATCCTCACGGATGGCGAGGGCTCATTGCAATTGGACTTGGATGAGCGTGGTCAGACGCTCAACTACACGCTCACGTATTCTGGTCTGTCCTCGAACGTGACGCAGGCTCACATACATTTCGGGAAGGAACATGTAGCGGGCGGAATCTTCGTGTTCTTGTGCACCAACCTGGGCAATGGCCCCGCCGGTACGCCGCCTTGCCCGGCTGCCGGTGGCTCGGTCAGTGGCACGATTACCGCCGCGGGGGTGCTCGCCGTGCCGGCACAAAATGTCACGGCGGGAGACTTCGACGCGGTCGTTCAGATCATTACTTCAGACACCGCATACGCGAATGTCCATACCGCGAAATTCCCGGCTGGAGAGATTCGGGGCCAGGTCACCCACGGCAACGGGCACTAGGCGGTCAGCTCGTTGTAGTCGCTAGACGGCCCGTTTCCGCGGGCCGTTTTCATTGCTCGCTTCTTATTAGGACCGCGAAGAGATCACGCGGACGAACCGGTTCCATCCGCGCTCAGTTCACATTCGCCCAATCCACCACAAACCTCTTCGTCTGCTCCGCTATGGAGTCTGTGACGGATCTCAAAATAGGTGCAGGCGACGCGCCCGTGTAGTCACTCAGCCAGATAACTGCCGAACCGACCTTGCCGCCCCAGGGTGTCGAACCGCTCAACGGTGCATCGACTCTAACGCTCGCGGCGTAACTACATCCCGCGAGCGTTTGGCCGATGCGACTCGGGATGACCACCACGTTTATGGCTAGGTTTGCCTGCGACGTGTTCGTCCCGGAGACGAGCTTCAGCCTGGACTGCTGGAGGACAGATTCGACCGCGGTTCTGACTGACGGCTCGGTTAGCCCGCAATCAACGACGTCCTGAGATTTGCCCGACGGCGACGCCAGTACAACGGAGACCCCGACTGTTTTTAGCCCGCGCAACGCCTCGAATTCTTCAGCGCCGCACCACGAAGCAACGAAAGCGGAACACGCGACCAGCAAACAAGCAACGCAACGCATAAACTTTCTCCCTGTCTCTTTTGTGGTGGTCGATTTTACGACATAGAAGACCCGGCCAGCGTTACTATCCAAAAATAGATGCTGACTGCGTTCTGCCTCCGACTGGTGCTCGCCTGAAATTGAAGGTACGCTAGGCGGCCACGAGGGCCGTGACGACGGAGGTTGACATGAAACAGCATGCGAGCGACTGCACAATCGCCGTTCTATTCGTGCTAATCGCCGGCATATCGCTGGTGCCCAGCGCGGGCGCGCAAACGTCCGGCGCTAGCGATAGCAGTGTCCCCAATGCCTCTGGCTTCCTACAGGATTACACGCGGCTCAAACCCGTGCCGCAGAAAGAAGGTCGCTATGCTTGGGCGGCGCCCGACGCCGAGCTTCGCCAATACACGAAGTTCATGTTGCCGCCGATGGAGATCTGGATCGATCGCGACGCCCCTTACCGCGGCCTGTCAGCCGACGTCGTGCAGCGAATCGCGAGCATCTATCAGACCAGCTTCGCCCGCGTTCTCGCCCCCGAGTTCCCCGTTGTCGATCAGCCCGGGCCTGGTGTCGCGACCTGCCGTTTCGCGATTACGGGTGTAACCCCTGAGCGCCCGGGGTTCACGCCACTCGATGTAGTGCCGATCAAGGCAGCGTTCAACTTCGTGCGCGCAGCCTCGGGCACGTCGGCACAAGTGGCGCGCGTATCCGCCGAAATCCAATGTGCAGACAGCGTTTCGCACAAGCTGTTGATGGAGGCCGTGATCACCGGTGTCGGCGAAAGAAAATTCGTCGAGGGACAACCGATCACGTGGGACGACGTCGGGCCGGTGATGGCCTCGTGGGCGCAGGACTTCAAGACGCGGCTGAACGCGGTACAGGGGCGCTGAGCTTCTGCCGTCGGCGCAACGACCGACAGAGCGTCGTACGCGCTGTGCTACCGAGAACGCTCGATCGCTGCTGAATCCCACCAGCGGCCAGCGACGACAACGCCACGCAGGACCAAACGGTGCCGGCCGTTGATCGTATCGCCCGTCACATCGACGTATCGGTAGTCGCCTTCGACGATCTCGAGGACCGCGGCGTCGCCGATGCCGCCTGCAACAAGCGTCCCGAGCTCAGGCCGACGCAGGGCAGAGGCGGGCGCCGACGTCACGGTCCTGACGATGTCGGCCAAACCAACGCCAAGACAATAGAATTTCGACATGATTTCCAGGACGTCGTGGGCTGGACCGTTGATGCTCAAGACGTGAATGTCGCTGCTGATGACGTCGGGCATGAAGCTCGCCTTCAGCATCCCGCGAGTGGTATCGAAAGAGAACGATCCGGCGCCATGTCCGATGTCGAAGATGACCCCGCGCTGCCTCGCCTCCATCACTTCTTCGCGCACGCCGACGCCGCGCGGCCCGGTCGGAGCATTGGGATAGGGGCGGAAGCAGTGCGTCAGGATGTCACCGGGCCGCAAGCGAGACAGCACCTCGCGGCGGCTCGGCGGTGGATAGTCGAGGTGCGCCATCACCGGCAGATCGAGCTCTTCTGCGGCTTCGATGGCCATGTCGAGCGGTGCGACGCCAGAGCTCCCGCCGGCGCCTCGGCCGACCCGCACCTTGATGCCGACGACGATGTCGCTGTTCTCCCTCGCGACACGCACGCACTCGCCAAGGTCGAACAGCCTGAAATCGCCGCATTCGCCGACCATCACGGTTGAGCTGAACGCAAAGATCCCGGCGTAAGAGATGTTGAGATACGCGAGAATGCGCACTGGCGATGTCTCGATGACATGCTTGCGGAAGCCGAGAAAATTCCCGGGGCCGGCGCTGCCGGCGTCGACAAAGGTCGTCGTTCCACTGCGCCGCATCACCGGCTCCGCCTCGACGCCCATCGACGTTCCGCCCCAATAGACGTGCGCGTGAAGATCGATCAATCCGGGCACGACGATCTTGCCCGCGACGTCGATCGTCGAAGTGCCTTTTTGCGGCGTGATAGACGGCTGGATGGCGGTGACCTTGCCGTCGGCAAAAGCGACATCGGCGACGCCGTCGAGTCCCTTGCCCGGGTCGAATACCCGGCCGCCTTTGAGAATCAGTTCAGCCATGCGCAGCCCTTGTCGTTACAGACCGCCGTTCACGTCCAACGTGGCACCGTGAACGTAGGACGCGCCGGCCGATAAGAGCCACACCACGGCTTCGGCGACTTCCGCGGGCTCGCCCGCGCGGCCCAACGGTCCCGTGGCGCCGATCGCGCGCGCCGCGGCGTAGCCGCCGTGGACTTCGTGAATGTCCGTGAGAATCGGACCGGGGCGCACGCCGTTGACCCGAATACCTTCGCCGCCGACTTCGCGCGCAAGTCCCTTGGTGAAGCTGTCCACCGCGCCCTTGCTGGCCGCGTAGTGCGTCTCCTTCGGAAGACCGCCGAACAGGGCGCCCCGCGAGGAAACGTTGACGATCACGCCGCCTTTCCCTCCGTGCTTGGTCGACATGCGCCGGACAGCTTCGCGCGAGCAATAGAAGTAGCTGAAGATGTTCGTGGCGAAGGTTTCGATAAGCTGCTCGGGCCGCATCTCGTCGATGCGATTGACGCCGGCATACCCGCCCGCGTTGTTCACGAGCGCGGTGAGCGGACCGAGCTTCTCGTCGACCGTTCGGAACAGCTTCTCGACGGCCTTGGAATCGCCGACGTCGGCCTGGGCCGCGATCGCGTGCCAGCCTTCCTTCGCGATCCTGGCCGCCAGCTCCTCGGCCGCTGACTTGCTGCGGTTGTAGTTGATGCAGACGCGATACCCCGCGCGAGCGCCTGCAAGCGCGATGGCGGCGCCAATTCCGCGACTGGCGCCCGTAACCAGAAGCACTGCCTCCATGTTCATTCCTGTAAATTGACTCGCAGAATATGTCAAACGTACCATTTATT
>Ga0126378_10005273_pt1 | contig 10021 bp, 7 predicted proteins | sample PanSoiMetPlot_23_FD_92587 | JGI IMG/M metagenome (GOLD analysis project Ga0126378, IMG submission 92587) | Tropical forest soil microbial communities from Panama - MetaG Plot_23 | ecosystem: Environmental > Terrestrial > Soil > Tropical forest > Bulk soil | place: Panama | collected 2016-02-17 | reverse complement strand
TGATGGTGGCGATGAACCCGCAGACCTGGGACAAGGACGTCGCGGGCATCGAGCCGGGCGGCTATCTGCTCTACGATTCCACCAAGCCGATGCCGCTGTCGAAATTCCGCGACGACATCACTGTCATTGGCGTGCCGCTGACCGCCATCTGCAACCGCGAATATACTGATCCGCGTCAGCGCCAATTATTCAAGAACATCATCTATCTCGGCGCGCTCTCGGCGTTGCTCGACATGGATGTCGTCGAAATCGAGAAACTCATCGCCGAGCAGTACAAAGGCAAGGAAAAGCTGTTCGACGCCAACAAACACGCGCTCCATCTCGGCCGCGACTGGGTGATGATGAATATGGAGCACCCAATCGGGCTGCGCTTGCAGCGCGCCAACGCGGTCGGCGGCCGGATCTTCATTGAAGGCAATTCGGCGGCCGCGCTCGGCGCAGTTTACGGCGGCGCGACGGTCTGCGCCTGGTATCCGATCACGCCGTCGTCATCGCTCGCCGAGGCATTCACCCGCCACTGCAACCGACTGCGCGTCGATACTGCAAGCAAGCAAAACAAGTTCGCCATCGTCCAGGCCGAGGACGAGCTCGCTTCGATCGGCATCGTCATCGGCGCCTCGTGGAACGGCGCTCGCGCGTTTACCGCAACCTCCGGTCCGGGCATTTCGCTCATGCAGGAATTCCTTGGGCTCGCCTATTTCGCCGAAATTCCGGCGGTGTTGTTTGACGTGCAGCGCGCCGGCCCCTCGACCGGCATGCCGACCCGCACGCAGCAGACCGACATCATCTCCTGCGCCTATGCCTCGCACGGCGACACCAAACATGTGCTGTTGTTTCCCGAAGATCCGGCGGAGACTTTCGATTTCGGCGCCATCGCCTTCGATCTCGCAGACCGCCTACAGACGCCGGTCTTTGTGATGATGGATCTCGATATCGGAATGAATCACCGGCTGTGCCGGCCGCTCGCTTGGGACGACAGCCGCAAATACGACCGGGGCAAGGTGATGACGGCGGCGGCGTTGGAAGCCGGCAAGGATTTCGGCCGCTATCTCGACGTCGACGGCGACGGGATTCCTTATCGCACCTATCCGGGCACCCACCCGACCAAGGGCTCGTTCTTCACCCGCGGCACTTCGCGCGACCGTTATGCGCGTTACACTGAAGAAGGGCCCGCTTACGCCGACAATATGCAGCGGCTTTTGCGCAAATTCGAAACCGCCAAGGACCTGGTGCCGCGGCCGATCCAGGCCAATGCCAACAAGCCGAGCAAATACGGCGTGATCTATTTCGGCTCGACCTCTCCCGCCATGGACGAGGCGATCCAGATGCTCGAAGCCAGCGGCCAATATCTCGACCGGCTGCGCGTGCGCGCCTTCCCGTTCCATTCGAGTGTTACGAGCTTCATCGCCGAGCATGATTTCATCTTCGTGGTCGAGCAGAACCGGGATGCGCAGTTGCGCTCGCTGATCGTCAACGAATGCGGCATCGATCCGGTGCGGCTGGTGCCGATCCTGCATTACGACGGCACCCCGATCACCGCGCGGTTTATCGCCCGCGCCATCGGCGAACACCTCGATGCCTTGAAAATCACGCCGCTTCGGAAAGTCGTCTCATGACCTACGTCGTCAAGCCGAAATTTCATCATCCCGAATTGCCGAAGAATAAGCTCGGCTATACGCACCGCGATTACGAGGGCAAGATCTCGACGCTATGCGCCGGCTGCGGCCACGACTCCATCACCGCTTCGATCATCGAGGCATGTTTCGAGCTCTCGATCGAGCCGCATCGCGTCGCCAAAATTTCCGGCATCGGCTGCTCGTCGAAGACGCCGGATTACTTCCTCGGCAATTCGCACGGCTTCAACTCGGTCCACGGCCGCATGCCATCGGTGCTCACGGGCGCCAACCTCGCCAATCGCGATTTGATCTATCTCGGCGTCTCCGGCGACGGCGATTCCGCGTCGATCGGATTGGGCCAGTTCGCGCACGCCATGCGGCGCGGCGTCAACATGGTTTATATCGTTGAAAACAATGGTGTTTACGGGCTGACCAAGGGCCAATTCTCGGCTACCGCAGATCGCGGCTCAAAATCAAAGCGCGGCGTCACCAATACCGACAGCGCCATCGACATGGTCGGCATCGCCCTGCAGCTTGGTGCAAGCTTCGTGGCGCGCTCGTTCTCCGGCGACAAGAAGCAGCTCGTTCCGATCATCAAGGCCGCGATCGAGCACAGCGGCGCTGCCTTCATTGATGTGATTTCGCCTTGCGTCGCCTTCAACAATCATGCTGGCTCGACCAAGAGCTTCGACTACGTGCGCGAGCACAACGAGGCCGTCAATTTTCTCGATTTCATGACAGGCCGCGCGCCAATCCATGTCGACTATGCTCCCGGCACGGTGGAGATGGTGGAGCAGCATGACGGGACGGTGCTGGCGCTGCGCAAGCTCAACGCCGAATACGATGTGCATGATCGCTTGGCAGCAATGAGTTTCATTGCTCACCATGCCGCGCTGGGACAGATCGTGACAGGCTTACTCTATGTCGAGCAGGATGCTTCCGATCTGCACGGCCATCTGAATACCGTCGCAGCGCCGCTCAATGCGCTTGGCGAAAAAGAGCTGTGCCCCGGTTCGGCCGCGCTCGACCAAATCAACGCCAGTCTGCGGTAACGCCGCTATTCCATTCTGCTCGTCCTCGCAAAAAGCGGAGACCCAGCAGTAGCACCGTCGTCAGGGCTCCTCTGGATTCCCGCTTGCGAGGGATTGAGCGGAAAAACTGCATTCGCCTACTGCAGGCAGGCGCCCATATACCGATTGCGCAAACTTCCCGGCACGGCGTAAAGCCCGGACTGGAACGCGCAGCGCGAGGCGCGGTCTTGGAACGTCTCCTGCCCGTGCGGCAGATTCGGAATGATTTGCGCGGTGCCGGGGATCCTGGTCCGGCCCTGTTCCTGCTGCAATGGCGGCACTGTCAGCGTGCCGCCACCCTCCGGCGGAATGAGCTGCGTGCGCGGCAACGGCGTCGGCAGCACCGAGCCTGACGAGCCGCGCGCGGCGTAAAGCCCGCGGCGGTGCAGCTTGGCAATGAATTTTTCACGGCCAAGAAGGCTTGGACGATGCGGCTCGGCCGCAGTCTCTGGCGCGGGGCTGACCTGATGCGTCGCGCCGCTGCCGTGGCGCGCGGCGCCTCGATGATGGCTCGCGGCGGTGCCCTCGGGAGTCATGATCGAATAAGGATAGCCGCGATAACCCTGCGGCTCCGCCGCTGCAGGCAACAGCGCGAACACGATTGCCGCAGCGCAGATATGACGAATGCGAAAAGCCATGATGGCCACCTGCCGCGCGGCACTTCCGCCACCGAGTAAACCCCAGAGAACCGTCGATGTTCCTGGCTAATCCGCCGGCGCTTCTTCGATTGGGTCGTAGCGCGTGGCGTCGAGGCCCAGCAGATTCCACGACTGCTGCATGTGTGGCGGCAACGGTGTGGTGACGTCGACCACGCCGCCCCGCGGATGCGGCACGGCGATGCGGCGCGCCAGAAGATGCAGCCGGTTCTGCATGCCGCCGGGCAATTGCCAATTCTCCCGCGAAAAATATTTGGCGTCGCCGACGATCGGATGGCCGATATGCGCCATGTGCGCGCGCAATTGATGGGTACGCCCGGTCACCGGCTTGAGCGACAGCCAGGCAAGCGACGGTCCCGCGGTATCAACGACGGCATAATAGGTGACGGCATGGCTCGCGCCCTCCTCGCCGTGCCGGGCTATGCGCATCATCGATTCCTCTTCGCGCTGTTCCTTGGCGAGAAAGGTGGAGATGCGGCCCTGGCGCGGCTTCGGCACGCCGGCCACCAGCGCCCAGTAGATCTTGCGCGCCGAGCGTGAGCGGAAGGATTTGGCGAGCGCGGCCGCGGCGAACCGCGTCTTCGCGACCAAGAGACAGCCGGCAGTGTCCTTATCGAGCCGATGCACGAGTCGCGGGCGCTGCCCGCGCGCGTCCCGCATCGCCTCGAGCATGCCGTCGATATGCCGTGTGGTGCCGGAGCCGCCCTGCACCGCAAGGCCCATCGGTTTGTTGAGCACCAGCACATCGGCGTCCTCGTAAAGCGTGATCGATTTGAGGAATTCCAGCGTCTTTTCAGTTGCGCTGTCGCCTAAGTTGCGCGGCGCCGGCGCAACTCGCAGCGGCGGGATGCGCACGGTCTGTCCCGGTTCAAGCCTGTCATTGGCGTCGACGCGTCTGCCGTCGACGCGCACCTCGCCCTTGCGGATGGCGCGCTGAATGCGGGTGAAGCTCAGGTCGGGAATACGCGCCTGCAAAAAGCGGTCGACACGCATGCCGGATTCGTCTTCGGTCACACTGACGTTTTGCACACCGCTATGCGCACTCCCCTGCCCCCGCGGAGCGGAGCGAAGCGGTGACGGGGCGTCAGGGAACTGATTCGAAAATGCACCTCCCATCCCGGCTCGCTTCGCTCGGCGACCCTTCCCAGCACGCGCTCCGTGCATGTGGGGAGGGACAGCATGCCGCGGCCCGGCGATCTGCTTACCGCCGCCGGGCTGGCGCGGTCCCCGACCGCCTCTGCTCACGCGTCGTCTCCATGCCGAACACCAAATATCCAGCCTTCGTTGCCGGAAATCTCGGGATCGTCAAATGATGGAAACAAAGCCGGGCTTTTCGACAAGCGCATCATCGCAGCGGCGCTGATCAGCGCATCAATGGCATCGATTGAATCAGGAATCCTCTCTTCATATCGCGCATCGAAGAATTTAAGCGTATCAGCGGCGGTCGCTAAATGAGCGCCGGATTCGACCTGCCTTGGCGTCGGCCGTGCGTGATCGGCCAGTCGATAGAAAGCGCTAGGATAAATCTCGGCAATGACGACTTTTGCAGTTTCTATCCCGTCGAACGGCCAGATCGCGATGTCTTTGCTTTGCGCTCGAGCGATCCTGTTCAACAACCGCATCCCGGCGAAGCTGCCGGCGCCGACTTGATGCCCCGCGAGTCGATAGACCGATTTAGGCCGTAGTCCGCTTGCCTGTGCAGCTATTTCCGTCCGTCGCAATTGTCCGCCGCTGAACAAATCGCCTTGGTATTGGCTCGTGCGCGACCAGAACTTGATAAAGGGACGAAATGGACTCTCGCGCGACTGCCAAATCGGGCTGGCGTGCAGGAAAGGCACATCGTTGCAAAAATCATCGATAAAAGCCCAGAGCTGACGTGCGCCCTCCAGTCCGCCGAAACAGACCGGCAGTGATCTAAGATCGCGATTCCAAGGCAGTGAAAAGGCGAAATCGAAGCCGACAAGGGTGTGCCGGTCGGTAACGCCGGCAATGAATTCCAGCACGCTTTGGCGCGACCAATGCGATCCGCCCGGCGGGCGAACGAGTTGCAAGCGGTATGTGTCCGTATCGATTGCTGCGACTTGAATGCCCGCTTGATATTCTCCGGCCGCGCCCGACCAATCGATGCCAATAAAGCGATCAAAGCTCTTCAACGGTCGCTCCGCTCCTTGCGCAGCTTCGCCCAGTATTCGAGACGTTTTCTAATCTCGCGCTCGAACCCGCGCTCCGGCGGATCGTAGAATTGGCGGCGGCCGAGCGCCTCCGGGAAATAATCCTGTCCCGAAAACGCGTCCGGCACATCGTGATCGTAGGCGTAACCGGCGCCGTAACCTTCCTCTTTCATCAGTCTGGTCGGCGCGTTGAGGATGTGCTTCGGCGGCAATAGCGAGCCGGCCTCTTTCGCCGTGCGCATCGCTTCGCCGAACGCGGCGTAAGCGGCGTTCGACTTCGGCGCGGTCGCGACATAGATCACGGCTTGCGCGATCGCGAGTTCGCCCTCGGGGCTACCGAGAAAATCGTAAGCGTCCTTGGCGGCATTGGCGATGACGAGCGCTTGCGGATCGGCAAGCCCGATGTCTTCGACGGCCATGCGCACTACGCGGCGGGCGAGGTAAAGCGGATCCTCGCCGGCATCGAGCATGCGGCAGAGATAGTAGAGCGCGGCGTCCGGATCGGAGCCGCGCACCGATTTGTGCAGCGCGCTGATCAGGTTGTAGTGGCCGTCCTGCGATTTGTCGTAGATCGGCGCACGGCGCTGCACGATGTCCTGCAGCGCCGCTGCATCGAAAGTCTCCGCTCCGCGCGCGGCGCGCCAGACTTCCTCTGCGAGCGTGAGCGCGGCGCGGCCATCGCCATCCGCCATGCGGACGAGCGAAGTGCGCGCGTCGTCATCGAGCGGCAGTTTTTTGCCCTCGATCGTCTCGGCTCGCGACAACAACTGTTCAATCGCCCCAGCATCGAGCGGCTTGAAGACCAGCACACGCGCCCGCGACAATAGCGGCGCAATCAGTTCAAAGGACGGGTTTTCGGTGGTGGCGCCGACCAGCACGATCGTGCCGTCCTCCATCACCGGCAGAAACGAATCCTGCTGGGCGCGATTGAACCGGTGAATCTCGTCGACGAATAGTAGCGTGCCCTGTCCGGTTTCGCGGCGCAGCCGCGCCGCGTCGAAGACTTTCTTCAAGTCGGCCACGCCGGAGAAGATCGCCGAAATTTGTTCAAAATAGAGTTCAGTCGCGTGCGCCAAAAGCCGCGCCACCGTGGTTTTCCCGGTGCCGGGCGGGCCCCAAAAAATCAGCGAGCCGAGCGAGCGCGTGTCGAGCATACGGGTGAGCGCGCCGTCGGGACCAAGCAGATGATCCTGGCCAACGACTTCGGACAGCTTGTCAGGCCGCAGCTTGTCAGCGAGGGGCCGTGGCGCCGTGCGATCGAGACCCGCGGCGGCGAATAGATTCGGCGTTTTCGATTTGGGTTTTGAAGTCATACCAATTGCTGGTGCACGTCATGCCCGACTTTATGCCGGACATACAGGTCTTTCCGTCTCAGTAAAATAAAGTCGTGGATGGCTGGGACAAAGGGGTCCCCGCGACGCCAGTGTCGCGGGGGCCGTGTCCGGCCATGACGAGCAGGCTATAGCTCAGCCGGACAACGTCACCGAGATCTGCTGGCCGCCGCGCAGGATGGTGATCCGCCATTGCCGGCCGCCGGCACTGGTTACGCGCTCCAGATCGGTGGGCTTGTTGATCTTCTCGTTATTGACTGACACCACAACGTCGCCCTTCTGAAGGCCGACCGATTGCGCCGCCGAGCCGTCGGCCACGTCGGTGATGACCACCCCGTCGGCCTGCGCGTCGAGGCGCAATTCGTCGGCCAAGGCCGGCGACAGGTTCGCAACCGTTGCACCACTGAACGGCGAGCGGGCTTTGATCTGCACTTCCTGGCGCGGGCTGTCAGGAAGGCTTTGCAGCGCGATCGGCAGCGTCATGGAGCGGCCCTGACGCAGAATCCCGAGCTGCGCGGTGCCGCCAAGCGCTTTGGTGGCGAAGCGATAGCCGAATGCATTGGGGTCATCGACGCTGGCGCCGTCGATGCTGACGATCAAATCGCCGGCTTTGAGTCCGGCCTTGGCCGCAGGGCCGCCGGAGACGACGTTTGCCACCAGCGCGCCGCTCGGCCGCTGCAATCCCATACTATCGGCGATATCGGCGGTTACGGTTTGAAGCTTGGCGCCGAGCCATGGCCGCTTGACCGCGCCGCTGCCACCCTCTGCCGAGGCTACGACGACGCGCACCATGTTGGCCGGGATGGCAAAGCCGATACCCTGCGACCCGCCCGAGCGCGAATAGATCGCCGAATTGATGCCGACCAGCCGGCCGGTCATGTCGACCAGCGCGCCGCCGGAATTGCCCGGATTGATGGCGGCGTCGGTCTGGATAAAGAACTGATAATCGCTGATGCCGACCTGGGTGCGCGCCACCGCCGAGACGATGCCGTGCGTCACAGTCTGGCCGACGCCGAACGGATCGCCGATCGCCAGCACCACGTCGCCGACCTGCAGCTCGTCGGAATCAGCGAATTCCAGCGTCGGAAAACGCTCCTTGGCGTCCTTGACGCGCAGCACGGCGAGATCGCTGCGCTGATCCTTGAGCACGATATCGGCCTCGAACTCGCGCTTGTCGGCGAGCGCCACTTTGATCTGACTGGCGCCGTCGATCACGTGGTAGTTGGTGACCACAAGCCCGGCCTGATCGATGATCACACCGGAGCCGAGCGAGCGCTCGACCTGCTCGCGCGGCACCGCACCGAAAAATTGGCGGAAAAACGGATCGGCCAGGAACGGATTGTTGTTGGCGACGATGCGCGCCGCGTAGACATTCACCACCGCCGGCGCGACGCGCTTGACGATCGGCGCAAACGACAGTTCAAGCTGGCCGGTGGAAGTCGGGACCTGCCGCTGCTGCGCGAGCGCAGCGGGCATTGCAGCCCATGACAGGCAAAACGCAGCGGCGATGAACAGGACAACACGCGGCAACGGCGGCATGAACACCTCGATTCAATACGCCCTTCTTTTGGCGCCGGACCGAGGCTGCAGCAGGGCGGCGACGCCGCTGATCATCCCGTAAGATCAGGCCGGCGCGGGCGCTTCGGCCTCGACGCGCTCCTGGACCGGGCCGGAGTCGAGCCCCTTGGCCTCGACGTCGCGGTCCACGAACTCGATCACCGCGACCGGAGCGGAATCGCCGTGGCGGAAGCCGGCCTTGAGCACGCGCGTATAGCCGCCGTTGCGGTCCTTGTAGCGGGGGCCGATCACCTCAAACAGCTTCTTCACCATGGCGATATCGCGCATTTGCGCAATCGCTTGCCGGCGCGCATGCAGCCCGCCGCGCTTGCCCAGCGTGACAAGCTTTTCCACGACTGGACGCAGGTCCTTCGCTTTCGGCAGCGTTGTGACGATCTGCTCGTGCTTGATGAGCGAAGCGGCAAGATTCGCCAGCATCGCGCGGCGATGGTCCGAGCGCCGGTTGAATTTGCGGTGAGTCTTGGCGTGACGCACGTGTCCTCCGGACACAGGATCAGGAAACAGGCATCAGGGATAAAATAAAATTCTGATCCCTGGTTGCTGATATCCCATACCTGTCAGTAGTGATCCTCGAAGCGCTTGGCCAGCTCCTCGATATTCTCGGGCGGCCAGCCTGGCACTTCCATGCCGAGATGCAGGCCCATCTGCACCAGCACTTCCTTGATCTCGTTGAGCGATTTGCGGCCGAAATTCGGCGTGCGCAGCATCTCCGCTTCGGTCTTCTGAACGAGATCGCCGATGTAGACGATGTTGTCGTTCTTCAAGCAATTGGCCGAGCGCACCGAGAGTTCGAGCTCGTCGACCTTCTTGAGGAAGGCCGGGTTGAAGGCAAGATCGGGGATGGCCTCGTGCGCGGTTTCGCGCTTGGGCTCCTCGAAATTGACGAACACGTTGAGCTGATCCTGAAGGATGCGCGCGGCATAAGCGAGCGCGTCCTCCGGGCTGACCGCGCCGTTGGTCTCGATCGACAAGGTCAGCTTGTCGTAGTCGAGGATCTGGCCCTCGCGGGTATTTTCAACCTTGTAGGAAACCTTGCGCACCGGCGAATACAGGCTGTCGACCGGAATGAGCCCGATCGGGGCATCCTCAGGGCGATTGCGCTCGGCCGGCACATAGCCCTTGCCGGTATTGACGGTAAACTCCATCCGGATTTCGGCACCCTCGTCGAGCGTGCACAAAACGAGCTCGGGATTGAGCACCACGATGTCGCCCACGGTCTGAATGTCCGCGGCGGTCACGGTGCCGGGCCCCTGCTTCTTCACCACCATGCGCTTGGGACCGTCGCCCTGCATCTTGATGGCGATGTCCTTGATGTTGAGCACGATGTCGGTGACATCCTCGCGCACGCCGGCAATCGAGGAGAACTCGTGCAGCACGCCGTCGATATGGACCGACTGCACCGCGGCGCCTTGCAGCGAGGACAGCAAAATGCGCCGCAGCGCGTTGCCCAGCGTCACGCCGAAGCCGCGTTCAAGGGGCTCGGCCACGACCGTCGCCGACCGGCGCGTGTCGGCGCCGGCGCTGACCTGCAATTTATTGGGCCTGATCAGTTCCTGCCAATTCTTCTGGATTGTCACGTTATCACCCGTCGCGTTGCGC
>Ga0126378_10005270_pt1 | contig 10024 bp, 7 predicted proteins | sample PanSoiMetPlot_23_FD_92587 | JGI IMG/M metagenome (GOLD analysis project Ga0126378, IMG submission 92587) | Tropical forest soil microbial communities from Panama - MetaG Plot_23 | ecosystem: Environmental > Terrestrial > Soil > Tropical forest > Bulk soil | place: Panama | collected 2016-02-17 | reverse complement strand
GGTCGTCTTCATCTCGATCTTGTTCATGCTGCCGACGGTGAGCCCGATAACCCACGCCACCTTCAACTACACGGTCGTTGCCTTGGCCGTGGTGATCGGCTTCGCCGGGATCTACTGGCTGGTCTCCGCGAAGAACTGGTTCACCGGGCCGCGGGTCCAGGGCACCGCGGAGGAGCTGGCGGCGATCGAGCGCGAGCTCGAGCAGATCTGAGCGGCGGGGAGCGGCTGGCCGCCATATACCGGCGGCCAGCCGCAAATACGAGCGTGAAGGACGGTCATGACCGAGGGCCACGACGCGGGGGCGCACCCCAGGGCGAGCCACGGTCCGGCTGCCAGGCCGGGCATGCTGAGCATGGACCGTTTGCGCGCGGCGGTCGGTGCGGGCGAAATCGACACAGTGATACTCGCGTTCACCGACATGCAGGGCCGTCTCGCGGGAAAGCGGCTGTCGGCTGAATACTTCCTGGACGAGGTCGCCGAGCACTACGCGGAGGGCTGTAACTACCTACTCGCGGTCGACGTCGACATGAACACCGTCGGCGGTTACGAGATGTCTTCCTGGGAGCGCGGATACGGCGACTTCGTGCTCAGGCACGACCCGACAACCCTGCGCCTGGTGCCGTGGCTGCCGTCTACTGCACTGCTACTCGCCGACGTGACCTGGCTGGACGGCGCGCCGGTGGTTGCCTCGCCGCGTCAGATCCTCGCGGCGCAGACGGCCAGGCTGGCCGAGCGCGGCTGGGTCGCGCTGACCGGCACAGAGCTTGAGTTCATCGTCTACCGCGACAGCTACGAGCAAGCCGCGGAGAAGGGCTACTCGAACCTCGTCCCCGCCAACCAGTACAACGTCGACTACTCGATTCTCGGCACGTCAAGGATCGACCCGCTGCTGCGCCGGATCACGGCCGGCATGGCAGGCGCTGGCATGTACGTCGAGTCCGCCAAAGGCGAGTGCAACCTGGGCCAGCACGAGATCGCGTTCCGCTACGCCGACGCGGTCACCACGTGCGACAACCACTCGATCTACAAGACGGGCGCCAAGGAGATCGCCGCTCAGGACGGCATGGCACTGACGTTCATGGCCAAGCCGAACCAGCGGGAGGGCAACTCCTGCCACATCCACCTTTCGCTGCGCGAACGGGACGAGGAACCTGGTCCAGGCGGGAAGCCAGGGCTACGCGGCCGGCCCTTCCTGGCCGGAGAGCGGCCGCACGGCCTGTCCAGGCTCGGCGAGCACTTCTTGGCCGGTCAGCTCGCCGCGATGCGCGAGCTGACGCTGCTCTACGGGCCCAACATCAACTCCTACAAGCGGTTCGTGCCTGGCAGCTTCGCGCCTGTCGCCGTCCGCTGGGGTGTCGATAACCGGACCTGCGCCCTGCGCTTGGTCGGGCACGGCCAGTCGCTGCGCGTCGAGAACCGCGTTCCCGGCGGCGACGTGAACCCGTACCTCGCGGTCTCGGGCATGATCGCGGCCGGCCTGCATGGCATCGACAACGAGATCCCGCTCGAAGAGGCCTTCGCTGGCAACGCGTATATCGATGACGGACCAAAGGTCCCGCACACGCTCAGAGACGCTCTCGAGCTCTGGGAGGGCAGCGATTTGGCCAAGCAGGCGTTCGGCGCCGAGGTGGTCAGCCATTACGCGAACTACGCCAGGGTCGAGCTCACCGCGTTCGACGCGGCAGTCACCGACTGGGAACTCAAGCGCGGTTTCGAGCGGTTGTGATGACCGTGACCACCTATACCGTCCTCAATCCCGCCACCGAGCAGCCAGTCATCACCGTCCCAAGCACCTCGTCCGAGGAAACTGACGCCGCGATCGCGCGCGCCGAGGTGGCCCAGCGCTACTGGCGTGAAATCGCGCCTGGCGACCGGGCGAGGCTGCTGCGCGCGTTCGCCGCGCAGGTGGACACGCACGCCGAGGAGCTTGCCCAACTCGAGATCGCCAATTCAGGGCATCCGGTCGGAGCGGCCCGCTGGGAGGCCGGGCAGGTGCGCGACGTGCTCCAGTACTACGCGGCCGCGCCAGAGCGGCTGACCGGCAAGCAGATCCCCGTGCCAGGGGGCCTCAACGTGACCTTCGCCGAGCCGCTCGGCGTCGTGGGCTTGATCGTGCCGTGGAACTTCCCGATGCCAATCCTGTCCTGGGGCATGGCGCCGGCGCTGGCTGCGGGCAACGCGGTCGTCGCCAAGCCGGCCGAGATGACCCCGATGACCGCGATGCGGATCGGCGAGCTGGCTTTGGAGGCCGGACTGCCCGAGCACGTGTTCCAGGTGCTGCCCGGCAAAGGATCGGTCGTCGGCCAGCGGCTGGTTGACCATCGGGGGGTCCGTAAGATCGTGTTCACCGGCTCCACCGAGGTCGGCAGGCAGATCATGGCGGGCTGCGCGAGGCACGTCAAGCGGCTCACGCTGGAGCTCGGCGGCAAGAGCGCCAACATCGTCTTCGCCGACTCCGACCTCGAGCGCGCGGCGGCGACCGCCCCGTACGCGGTATTCGACAACGCGGGCCAGGATTGCTGCGCCCGGTCGAGGATCCTCGTGCAGGACTCGGTTTTCGACCGCTTCATGGAGCTGCTCGAGCCCGCGATCACCGGCGTGCGGGTCGGGGATCCGGCATCGGAACGGACCGAGATGGGCCCGTTGATCTCTGCAGCCCACCGGGCGAATGTTGCGAAATATGTTCCAGACGATGCCCCAGTCGCGTTCCGCGGCAGCGCGCCAGACGGCCCAGGCTACTGGTTCCCGCCCACGGTGCTCGCGCCGATCGCGCTCGACGCGCCTGCGTACACCGAGGAGGTGTTCGGGCCGGTAGTCACCGTCACCAGGTTCAGCGACGAAGCCGAAGCGATCGAGATCGCCAACGACACGCCGTACGGGCTGTCTGGCTCGATCTGGACAAGCAGCGTCGGCCGGGCGATTAGGGTCGCGCGAGCGGTGGAAACCGGCAACCTGTCGGTCAACTCGCACTCGTCGGTGCGGTACTGGACGCCATTCGGCGGCTTCAAACAGTCGGGACTCGGCCGCGAACTCGGCCCGGACGCGCTCGACGCGTTCACCGAGACCAAGAACGTGTTCATTTCCACCCAGGACTGACAGCCAACCCAGAAACAGGAGTCGCCCATATGCAGCGCTTGCAGGACCGTGTCGCTGTCGTCACCGGAGCTGGCAGCGGCATCGGGCTGGCCAGTGCCAGGCGGCTGGCAGCCGAGGGCGCCAAGGTCGTGGCCGTCGACATTGACAAGATTGCCGGGCAGGCTGCGGCGGACGAGACCGGCGGAACGTTCATCGCCGCTGACGTCGCGAGCGAGGAAGATGTCAGCCGGCTGTTCGAGGGCGTAGCAGGCGAGTTCGGCCGTGTCGACATCGCGTTCAACAACGCTGGCATCTCGCCGCCTGAAGACGATTCCATCCTGAGCACTGGTATCGACGTGTGGCGCCGGGTCCAGGAGATCAACCTCACCTCGGTCTACCTGTGCTGCAAGTACGTCCTCCCGCACATGCGGCGCCAGGGCAAGGGATCGATCATCAACACCGCGTCGTTCGTAGCCGTAATGGGCGCGGCCACTTCGCAGATCTCGTACACGGCGTCCAAGGGCGGGGTACTGGCGCTGAGCAGGGAGCTTGGCATCCAGTTCGCGAGGGAGGGGATCAGGGTCAACGCGCTGTGCCCTGGCCCTGTGAACACTCCGCTGCTCCGCGAGCTCTTCGCCAAGGACCCTGAGCGGGCCGCCAGGCGGCTGGTGCACGTGCCGCTCGGCCGTTTCGCGGAGCCCGAGGAGATCGCTGCTGCCGTCGCGTTCCTGGCCAGCGACGACTCATCGTTCATCACGGCCTCGCAGTTCCTCGTTGACGGCGGGATCGCGGGCGCCTACGTGACGCCGCAGTGAGCGCGTCAAACGCCCCGCTCATCGGGATCAGCGCCTACGGCGAGGTCGCCCGGTGGGGACTGTGGGAGCTTCCGGCGGCGGTACTGCCCCGCAATTACGTGGATCAGGTCGCCGCGGCCGGCGGCACGCCGGTGCTGCTGCCGCCGGTGCCGGAGGCGGCAGCAGCCGTGAGCAGGCTGGACGGGCTGATCATCTCCGGCGGGCCTGACGTCGAGCCAGGCAGGTACGGCGAGCAGGCCGGGCCGTGGACCACTGTGGTGCGACCTGAGCGGGACGAGGCCGAGATAGCGTTCTTCCGTTCAGCGCTCACGGCGCGCGTGCCAGTACTCGGTATTTGCCGTGGCATGCAGCTCATGAACGTGGCACTCGGCGGCACGCTGATCCAGCACCTGCCCGACGCGGTCGGCCACGAGGAACACTCCCCAACGCCGGGCACCATGGCCGAGCACAAGATCACCATTGGCCGGAACGCGGCCGGGTCGAGGCTGGCCGCGATCCTCGGCGCCGGCACCCGTATCGTGCCGACCCATCATCACCAGGGCGTCGGCCGCCTCGGGGCCGGGCTTGCCGCGACGGCCTGGGCCGAGGACGGGACGATCGAGGCGGTCGAACTCGAACAGCGCGACGAGCACTCGTTCGCGATCGGCGTGCAATGGCATCCTGAGTCGGCCGACGACCCGGCCCTGTTCCGCGCCCTCGTCGAGGCCGGACGAACGTCGCCGTCGCGTTAGCCTGATTGCCGTCCCCGAACCAAGAGGAGTCGAGCATGCCAGGCGAGGCTGACGCGCAGGAGAAGAGCGCAGAGGTTGCACAGGAGGGGCCAAGCTCGGGCAACGGCGAGCGGAAGGAAGCCGAACCCGCCGACGACCTGGTCACCACCTCGCACGCGATCACCGCGGACGGCGCAGAGCTTCGGTACACGGCCACGGCAGGCCGGGTCGTGCTGCGGACCGAGGAACATACTGACGACAAGTTCGACGGCCCGCTGGCCAAGGCCGAGATGTTCATGGTCTCCTACACGCTCGACGGCGCCGATCCGTCGGACAGGCCGGTCACGTTCGCGTTCAACGGCGGGCCAGGCTCCTCGAGCATCTGGTTGCACCTCGGCGTGCTCGGCCCGCGCCGGGTGCTGATGGGTGATGTCGGCAACCTGCTGCCGCCGCCGTACGGGCTCGCCGACAACGCGCAGACCCTGCTCAGGCAGAGCGACCTCGTCTTCATCGACCCAGTCTCGACCGGCTACTCGAGGGCGGTGAAGGGCGAGAAATCGAAGGAATTCCACGGGTTCGGCGGCGACATCTCGTCGGTCGGCGAGGTGATCAGGCTGTGGACCTCACGCAACGACCGGTGGATGTCGCCGAAGTACGTCTGCGGCGAGTCCTACGGCACGACCAGGGCGGCGGCGCTTGCCAGGCACCTGCAGGAACGCTACGGGATGTATCTTAACGGCCTGATCCTGATCTCGTGCTTCCTCAATGGCGGCTCGGTGATGTTCACCGAGGGCAACGACGACCCGTACGTCGCGTACCTGCCGACGTACGCGGCGATCGCGAACTACCACGGCAAGCACGACGGCCGGCCGCTGCGCGAAGTACTCGACGAGGCCGAGGACTACGCGTCGGGCGAGTATCCCAGGGTCCTCGCGCTCGGATCGCGCATTGGGGCCGACGAGCGCGCGGCGGCCGTCACGAAAGTCGCGGCGCTGACCGGGCTCTCCGAGGATTACGTCGACCGGGTTGACCTGAGGCCCGAGCACATCAGGTTCCTGACCGAACTGCTGCGCGACCGGCGGCGCACGGTCGGCAGGATCGACGGCAGGTTCACGGGCTGGGACGTCGATTACGGCAGGGAGAAGTGGACCACAGATCCGTCGATCGATGCGATCATCGGCCCGTACGCCGCTGCGCTGAACCACTACGTGCGCGCCGAACTCGGTTACTCGAGCGACCTGCCCTACGAGGTGCTCACTGACCGCGTCCAGCCTTGGTCCTACAAGGAGTTCGAGGCGCAGCATCTGTCCGTGCTCGAAAAGCTGGCCGAGGCGATACGGGTGAATCCGCACCTGCGGGTGCACGTCGCGTGCGGCTACTACGATGCGGCCACGCCTTATTTCGCAGCCGAGAGCGACATCGCGCACCTTGCGATACCGCCCGAGCTCCGGGCCAATGTCGAGTTCGCATATTACGAGTCAGGCCACATGATGTACCTGCACGAGCCGAGCCGGCTCGACCAGGCGGCCAGGCTCGGCGCGTTCGTGACCGCTGACACCGCGCCGCCGGCAAGCTAGCCGGGCCGGCCGACCACCGCGAGACTGTGCCCGTAGCCCGCGGCGACCGCGGTCACGCCTGACAGCATGGTCGGCACATCACGCTCGCCGCAGTCGTTGCTCCCCCACGCGGTGACCGTCCCAGCGGCGGTCACCGCCAGGCAGTGGGTTCCGTTGCCCGCGATCGCGGTGACGCCGTCAAGCCCGGCTGGCACTGCCGTCTCGAAGTTGTCGCTGCGCCCCCAGGCCACGACCTTGCCGTCGCAGGTCAGCGCGGCGCTGTGGTTGACGCCGGCGGCGATCGCGGTCGCCGGGGGCAGCCCCGCCGGCACGGCGGTCTCGCCGAAGTCGGGAAGGCCCCACGCGATGATCGTGCCGTCAGCGGCCAGTGCGAGGCTGTGCTCGGCGCCGGCAGCGACGGCGACGATCTCGGGCAGCCACGGCGGCACATCGGCTTGCCCGCAGCCGTTGCCGCCCCAGGCGATGACCTTGCCGTCGGCCACAGCGAGGCTATGTTCGGCTCCTGCGGATACCGAGATCACCCCGACCAGTCCAGTCGGCACCCTGGACTGCCCGAATCCGTTGCTCCCCCAGGCCACCACGGTGCCGGCGACGGTCAGCGCCAGGCTGTGCAAGCGGCCCGCCGCAATCGCGGTCACGCCGCGCAAGCCGACAGGAACCGCGATCATGCCGTCCGCGTGGCTGCCCCAGGCGACGACCTTGCCTTCTGCCGTGAGGGCCAGACTGTGATACCAGCCGGCGGAGACCGCGATCACGCCGTCCAGGCCGGCGGGCACGTCGATTTCCCCCTCGTCGTTGTCGCCCCAACCGACGACTGTCCCTGGGCCGGCCTCCTCCGGCCTGCCGAGGCCGCTCGCCCAGCTAGTGCCGGCGGGTCCGAGCAGGGTTTCGGGTCCGGCCGGGATCGTCTCAAGAAGGGTGCGGGCCTGACCGATGTCCGCGCCCAGCGCGATCGCGAGCTCGCCGACCACCCAGGCGCACGCCTCGTCGGTGAACGGCATCCGCTCCGCGAACCAGCCGGAAGCCAGGCGCGATGAGGTGCGCAGGTCGAGGCCCTGGTCCAGGTGCCCGGTGAGCACTCCTGTCAGGTCGCACTGCGCTGCCGCGACAAGCAGCGCCGATTCCCTCGGCAGGTCTGGGAGCAGGTCTTTGAGCAGGTTCGCCATGACGTGGGGATCGGCCAGGACGGCCGTGCCGAGCTGCGGGTCGCGGACGATCGACGCGAGCGCCAGCCGCACGTCGCCGCCGACGTCCCAGGCCGTCTGAGTCATCCACGCTCCTCGCCGCGCACGCAAGCCCGCGCCCCGTCCGATTATCGAGCCAGGAAACAATAGGCTCGCAGCCGCGCCGCAAGAAGCTATCATCCTGTTATGACACGATCAGCGCGCAAGGAGATGCTGCCCCGCTCGCGGGGCCAATGACGCGCGGATGTTTGTTTCCGAGGCCCTGCTCTGGGGCCTCGTTTCATTTCTGGTGGACCGGAGCCCCGCCTGGAGGTTCCAATGAACAGCTGCCACATTTACCTCACGACGACGATCCCTTACGTCAACGCGGCGCCTCACCTGGGTCATGCGCTGGAGTTCGTCCAGGCCGATGCCCTTGCCAGGCACTACCGCCGGCGAGGCGACCCAGTCAGATTCCAGACAGGAACCGACGACAACTCACTGAAGAACGTGCTGGCCGCCAACGCCGCGGGCGTCAGCGTGCGCGACCTCGTCGACGCCAATGCGGCCGCGTTCGAGGCACTCGCGGGCCCGCTGTCGCTGAGCGTCGACGACGTGATCAGGACTAGCAGCGACCCGCGACACCGGGTCGGCGTCGAGCGCCTCTGGCAGGCATGCGCTCAAGCCGGCGACCTGTACCGCAGGCACTACGAAGGGCTGTACTGCGTCGGGTGCGAGGCGTTCTACACCGAGAGCGAGCTCGATGGCGGCGTATGCCCCGACCACGGCATCCCCCCTCAGCTTGTCGCGGAGGAGAACTGGTTCTTCCGGCTGTCCAGATACGCGGACAGGCTGGGCGACGAGATCAAGGCAGGGCGGCTTCGAATCGAGCCCGCTGGGCGGCGCAACGAGGTGCTGGCGTTCATCGAGGCCGGCCTGGCCGATTTCTCAGTCTCCAGGTCAACGGCGCGCGCACACGGCTGGGGCATTCCCGTGCCAGGCGATCCTGGCCAGGTGATTTACGTCTGGTTCGACGCGCTCGGCAACTACGTGACCGCGCTCGGCTACGGAAGCGACGAGGCGAACCTGAGCCGCTGGTGGACCGGCGCGAGCCGCAGGATCCACCTGCTCGGCAAGGGCGTACTTCGGTTCCACGCGGTCTACTGGCCCGCCATCCTGGCGTCGGCCGGACTGCCGCTGCCCACCGACCTGCTCGTGCACGACCACCTCACCGTGGAGGGCAGGAAGATCAGTAAGTCGGGCGGCATAACCGTCGACCCAGCGGCGCTGGTGGCCGACTTCGGCACCGATGCCGTCCGGTGGTGGCTGCTGCGGGAGGTGCCGAGGATTGGCGACGCAGACTTCAGCCGCGAGCGGCTGGTCGCGCGTGCGAACGACGAGCTAGCGAACGGGATCGGCAACCTAGTCAGCAGGGTATTCGGGCTAACCAGCCGCTACCGCGACGGGGTGGTGCCCGCCGCTGAGCGCCCGCCTCCATCCTCTAATGCCCTGCTCGACGCGCGGCGCAGTGCGCCGGAGCTCGCCGAGGCCGCGCTCGCCGTCGGAGATTTCCGCCGCGCCACGGCGGCGGTCTGGGCCATCGCCGCTGAGGCCAACCGCTACGTCAGCCAATCCAGGCCGTGGCTGCTGGCCGAGGCAGAGCGGAGCGGCAACCAGCGGGCAGGCCGGGACCTTGATGCGATCCTGGCGTGCCTGGTCAGCACCTGCCAGGATCTGGCCCGCCAGCTTGAGCCGTTCCTGCCTGACGCGTCGGAGCGGATCGCCGCCGCCTGCCGTGCTCCCGGCGAGCGTGCGCCGGCCGCTCGGCAGTTGTTCACCCGCCTCGCGCCGTGCGGCACCAGCGCGGCTGTCGAAGCGGCACCCTAGACTCGCGTCCGTGAGCGAAGCGCCGGCCGTCGAGATCAGCGGCCTTGTGAAGAACTACGGGCCCATCGCCGCCGTGGCGGGGTTGTCGCTTCGCGCCGAGCGCGGCCAGGTGACGGCCGTACTCGGTCCGAATGGCGCGGGCAAGACCACGACGATCGAAGTGTGCGAGGGGTACCGGCGGGCGGACGCAGGCACAGTGCGCGTGCTCGGCCTCGATCCGGTCGCTGACGCGAAGCGGCTTCGGCCGCGCGTTGGCGTCATGCTGCAGTCTGGAGGCATTCCGACAACCGTCAGGCCAGCTGACTACCTGAGCGTCCTGGCCAGGTTCTACGCGCACCCGATCAGCCCCAGCACGCTGCTTGGCCAACTCGGCCTTGATGAGTCCGCCCGCACGCCGTTCCGGCGCCTGTCGGGCGGCCAGCAGCAGCGGCTCTCCCTCGCGGCGGCTCTCATCGGCCGGCCTGAGCTCGTGTTCCTTGACGAGCCCACATCTGGCCTTGACCCGCAGGCCAGGCGCGCGACGTGGGACCTGATCAGCGCGCTGCGGTCCGCTGGCTGCACCGTCATCCTGACCACGCACTACCTGGAGGAGGCGGAGCGGCTCGCCGACCTAGTCGTGATCGTCGACCACGGCATGCTGGTCGCCCAAGGAACCCCTGCCGAGCTGACCGGCCGGGAGGGGCAGCTCAGATTCCGCGCCGAACCTGGCCTCGATACGAGCAGCCTGGCCAGCGCGCTGCCACCGGGTTCGGTGGTGAAGGAGTCTCCCGCGGGTGCGTACCTCGTGGAACTGCCGT
>Ga0126378_10005269_pt1 | contig 10027 bp, 11 predicted proteins | sample PanSoiMetPlot_23_FD_92587 | JGI IMG/M metagenome (GOLD analysis project Ga0126378, IMG submission 92587) | Tropical forest soil microbial communities from Panama - MetaG Plot_23 | ecosystem: Environmental > Terrestrial > Soil > Tropical forest > Bulk soil | place: Panama | collected 2016-02-17 | reverse complement strand
GATCAGGGCGCTGAACAAATCGAGGTCGGAATCGGACGAGACCAAGAAGTAAACGCGTCCGCCGGGGGCAAGCCGCTCGCGTGCTTGGTCAAACAGCGAAACGACGTCACGATAATTCGGACCGGCATGCCACGCACGGTCGGCGACATCTCGCGGCTCGCCCGGGAACGACGGCGGGCTCGATATGATCACATCGAAGAGCGCAACAGGGGCGAGCGCGGAGAGGAGATTCGAGCACACTGCCGCGAAGCGCTCGCTATGGCCGTTTGACCGGGCGTTCTCGGCGGCTGCCAATGCAGCGTTTGGGTTTACATCGATCGCCATGACATGCGCCGCGCCGGCCCGGACGGCGGCGAGAGCAAGGATTCCTGACCCCGTCCCGACGTCCGCCACCTGCTTACCGCTCAGATCAAGCTGGCCAATGAAAGATGCGAAGAATTCGCTGGTGATGAACCAGCGCGGGTGAAAGACCGTCGGTCTGATGATGAGCCGAAAGCCGGCCGTCCGTGTTACCCGCGTCGAACGCCGTTTCAAGATCAAATGATATGAAAAAAAGTGGATGGCCTCGCGCAGCCGACGCCGCCAAATTCCTTGCGGAACGGTCTGCCGGTCAAGCCCAGAGGTGAGCTCAACCAATTCGGTAGCGTCGTTCATTTCCCCTTATAACGGGGCTAAACCACAAAGCTCCGAACTTTCATTCAAAAAAACCATTGGTCAAATTTGTGCGAGGCTGGATCGTATGGTCCGCAGTGATCACCTGCTGGTTTTCAAGGTCCGGAACCAAACGGTTTCTCTAATAGTTTTCTTTGAGCAAGCAGCGAAGGAGGTCCGCCTTCCTTCCCCCCTTGAAGTGTGCAGGACGGCAGGTCAGGCCGGCGGTGGGCAGGGACATGCTGAGATCATCCGTTTTTCGTACAGTCGATTTCTGCACCCGGCATGCCTGGTGGGCGATCGTGGTCGCTATCGCACTGGCAGCCGCATCCACGGTCTATGCGGCGCGGCATTTCGCGATCAAAACTGACGTCACCGATCTGTTTCCGCCCGATCTGCCATGGACGCAGCGCGCTTTCCAATACATGCGGTCGTTCCCGCAGCCAGATATACTGGTCGTTGTCGATGCGCCGACACCAGAACTGGTCGAGCAGGCGACAACCAGGCTGGCGCAGGCGCTTGATGCCCGTCGAGATGTCATACGCGCTGTCCACCAGCCTGCCACCGGCAAGTTTTTTGAGCGAAACGGCCTGCTGTATCTGCCGACCGGCGAGGTTGCGGAGCTAACCGCGGGACTCGTTCAGGCTGACCCGCTTCTGCAAAAGCTTGCCGCGGATCCGAGCCTGAGGGGAAGCCTCAACGCCCTGTCGTTGGGCTTGATGGGTGTCCAATATGGGCAGCTCAAACTCGACGATCTGACGCGGCCGATGACAATGGCTGCGGATACGGCGGGCTCGGTGCTCGCAGGCCGGCCAGCAAGCTTTTCGTGGCGTGTCCTTGCTGGCGGAAAACCGGCCCAGCCGCAAGAGCTCCGACGCTTCATCGAAGTCGAGCCGGTGCTCGATTTCAGCGCGCTCGAACCGGGTCGAGCAGCCTCCGAGGCGATCGCGCAAACCGGTCGAGATCTTGGGCTCACGGGCAATTATCAAGCACGGCTACGCCTGACGGGAATTGTGCCGATCAACGACGACGGGTTTGCGACCCTAAAGCACAATGCAGCCCTCAACATTGGGGTGTCCGTTCTTGCGGTCCTCGTTATCTTATGGCTGGCGTTGCGCTCGTTTCGCATCATCACCGCAGTCGCGGTCAGCCTGATCATAGGTCTTACGATCTCTGCAGCCGTCGGGCTGTTGCTGGTAGGCGCGCTCAACCTCATCTCGGTGGCGTTCTTCGTGCTGTTTATCGGCCTCGGCGTCGATTTCGGGCTGCAATTCAGCGTACGGTACCGCGCCGAACGGCACGACTTCGGCGATCTGCGCGCTGGGCTGAGAAGCGCCGCAAGAAAAGCCGGCGTTCCTTTGGCCCTGGCTGCGGTCGCAACCGCCGTTGGTTTTGCGTGCTTCGTGCCGACCGCCTACCGAGGTCTGGCAGAACTGGGTGAGATCGCCGGCTGCGGCATGATAATCGCCTTTTTTACCTCGATCACGATTTTGCCCGCGTTGCTGAGGGTGTTAAATCCGCCCGGCGAGCCGCACCCGATGGGTTTTGCCGCACTCGCTCCGGTAGACGAGTTTATCCAGCGGTATCGTATTCCGGTCGTCGTTACGACCCTTCTCGTGGTCGGGCTCGCCTCGCCACTGCTATTGTTCCTGCCGTTCGATTTCAATCCACTGCATTTGCGCAACCCAAGGGTCGAATCGGTTGCTACGTTCTTCGAACTGAGAAAGGACCCGCAGACCGGGGCCAATGCCGTCGAAATCACAGCGCCAAACCTTGGCGCGGCGGACGCACTCGCCGGGCGTCTTGCGGCCGTGCCGCAAGTTTCTCAGGCGAACACGCTCAGCCGGCTGATTCCCACAGATCAGGACCAGAAACTCTCACTGATCCAAAATACGGCGGAGGAGATCAAAACCTCGATTACCCCGACCGAGGTGTCCCCACCTCCAACTGATCAGCAAAACATCGAAGCACTTACATCGACCGGCAACACTTTGTCCGCGGTTGCCGGGACCGGTGAGGGCCCGGGAGCCGAAGCAGCGTGGCGCCTCTCGGCGCTCTTGCTGCAAATGGCAACGTCGGAACCCGCTGTCCGTAAGGCATTCGAGGCGGCGGTGGTCGAGCCGCTCCGGATCTCACTCGATCGGCTGCGCGAGCAGCTCAATCCTGAGCGCGTCACCGCCGACACTATTCCGGCCGATCTCAAAAGAGACTGGGTGACCCCTGACGGCCGGGCGCGCATCCAGGTTCTGCCCAAGGGCGACCCGGACGACACCAAGGTATTGCGGAACTTCGTTTCTGCCCTATTGGCGATCGAGCCCAATGAAACAGGACCCGCCGTACTGCTGTTCGAAGCCGGCAATACCGTGGTGCGAGCGTTCATCGAGGCCGGGGTCATTGCACTCGCTGCTATCGCCATTCTGTTGTGGATCACTTTGCGTCGGATTACCGATGTTTTACTGACACTGGTGCCGCTTCTTGTCGCCGTCGTGGTGACATTGGAGCTTTCCGTCGCGTTCGATCTGCCGCTGAACTTTGCCAATATCATCGCGCTGCCGTTGTTGCTCGGCGTCGGTGTCGCCTTCAAAATCTATTACATTATGGCGTGGCGAAGCGGGAAAACCGCGCTCGTCCAATCAACCCTGACGCGCGCCGTGGTCTTTAGCGCGATGACCCAGGCAACAGCATTCGGTAGCCTGTGGCTGTCCAGCGATCCGGGCACCTCCAGCATGGGGAAATTGATGGCGCTGTCGCTGCTTTGCACGATGGCTGCGGCGGTGCTGTTCCAGCCAGCCCTGATGGGACGACCGCGGGTTCGTATTGCGCCACAAGAGGCGGTGTTCGATCTCGAACCGGAGGTCGAATTTGGCGAGTCAGCGCGCAAGACCGCCGAACGGCCGGCCGCCGAAGTGGTCGATCGGTGACCACTATGCTTGGACCCGGCTTGGTCCTTCCGAGAGCGAGCTTGGCGCTCGACAATCTGCGGGGGTTTGTGATCCTCCTCGTTCTCTCGTTCCATTCCGTCTTGGCCTGCCTTAACTTTCTGCCCGCTTTGCCGTTTCCATTCGATGCCCCGCCTTATCTTTGGCGGGCCTTTCCGATCGTCGACACGGCGCGGTGGTTTGGCTTTGATCTGTTCTGTGCATGGCAAGACGTCTTTCTGATGTCGCTATTCTTCTTCCTCTCGGGTCTCTTCGTTTGGCGGAGCCTAGAGCGCAAGGGAACGCAGATATTCCTCCACGATCGTATGCTTCGGCTCGGTGTGCCGTTCGCCGTTGTGGTCGCACTGTTGATGCCGCTGGCTAATTATCCGACCTATCTACAGACCGCAGCTGATCCCAGCTTCTTTGCCTTTTGGCGCAATTGGCTCGCCTTGCCGTTCTGGCCATGTGGGCCGATGTGGTTTTTATGGCTGTTGCTGGTGGCCGATTTTGCTGCAGCCGCCCTTCACCGGTTTGCACCTCGATGCGGCAAAGCGCTGATTCGGGTCTCGTCGTCTGCCAGTACTAGACCGACACGATATTTTGCCGGCTTGGTGATCGCGTCGGCTCTCGCTTACGTTCCGCTAGCGCTCGCCTTTACACCATCGGCGTGGGCGGCCTTTGGGCCGTTCGGATTCCAGCTCAGCCGTCCGCTGCACTACGCGGTTTATTTCTTCGCCGGCGTGGGCCTCGGGGCATGGGGGATCGAGCGCGGTCTGTTCGCGGCGGATGGTGCACTGACACGCTACTGGATCGTCTGGCCGGCTGCGGCGCTGGGGTCCTTGCTGCTTTGGATGGCGCTCACTGCGTTGACGATGAAGGGTTCCGGCTCGCCATCGTTGTGGTTGCAACTCTTCGATGGCTTAAGCTTTGTTCTCGCCTGCTTCAGCAGCTGTTTTGCGATGCTGGCGCTGGCGCTGCGGTTCGCCGGAAGACGATTACCGGTATTGGATGCCCTAAACCGCGACGCGTATGGCATATACCTGGTGCACTATGTGTTTGTCGTGTGGCTGCAGTATGCTCTTGTTGCTGCTGCTCTTCTTGCGGTCGTCAAAGGTGCGATCGTATTCGGCGGGGCACTTCTGTTGAGCTGGGGTACCGTTGCCGCGGTCCGGCGGATTCCCGCGGCTGCTCAGGTCATCGGGGCCGATCGGCCGCAGCGTGCGGCGGCCTGAAAAGCGTCCGCTACGAATGCGCCGATGCGCTCGATCGCCTGCCGTGCCTCGGGCATCACCGGCGCGAACAGATGCCAGACGTGCGGCATGCGCGGCCATATTTCGAGCTCGATGCGGCACCCTGAAGCGCGCATCCGATCGGCCATGCGCACCGCGTCGTCAAGCAGCAGCTCGTCACTTCCCACTTGGAAGATGGTCGGCGGCAGACCTTCCGGGTTGCCGTAAAGGGGAGAGGCGTACGGATCGCAAGGATCTGCGCCGGCGAGGTAATAGTCGACGAATTGACGCGGCTGCTCCGGGCTCACCAGCGGGTCGGCGTTGGCGTTCACGCCGAGCGAGGCTCCGGTGAGCGCGAGATCGGTCCAGGGCGACAGAGCGACGGCAGCGGCGGGTAACGGAATCCCGTCATCGCGAAGCCGCAGCAGCAGTGACAATGCCAAGCCCCCACCCGCGGAGTCGCCCATTACCGCCATCCGTTGTGGGTCGGCGCCGTCCGCCAGCAGCCAGCGATAAGTCGTGACCGCGTCGTCGAGCGCCGCGGGAAAGGGGTGTTCCGGCGCGAGCCGATAGTCAACGGACAATACGCAAGCGCGCGCCGCCGACGCGATGCGCCAAGTAAAGTGGCGGTAAAGAGTGGGCGAGCCGACGATGAAACCACCACCGTGTAGAAACAGGATATGGCGACAACATTCTGAGAGTGGAGTGCTGACGCGATCTGCACTGACTCCGTCGGCATCGACCGCAAGTGTCCGAGTGTCTGCGGGCGGCCTTGGGACCAGGCGTGCGGCGGTCGCCGCGCGCCGCCGCTTCTGCTCGATAGTTACATCATTGCGGCCTTGGTGCTTGAGCAACCAGCGCCCGCCCAGCCGAACGAGTTCGGCTCGAAGGCTCGCTCGCCGTTCGCACCCTGCGGTAATGGTGGAACAAGCCTGCGGGCCAATCTTCATTAGGAGATTATGGCGCGACCACCGTCACTTGTCGATCGCATCGCCGGTCGAGGGAAACGGAGCCCGGGGGTTCACCAGCAGGGATGACGGCCACGATATCTTGCAACTCCACCTGAGCGGCTGGCCCGATGACCATCTCATCTGCACACAGCCCTACACTACACTGTAGATCGATCCGAAACTCTGCCACGACCGAGGACGCTATCCTTACGCATCAGCGATGTGTGAGCGGGATGGAGCGAGAGCCTGTGTACCTGACTAAACTCGTTTGGAAACTTCGTTTTTTGTTTGGTCAGTTGCACGGGATTTCCGAACCGATTAGAACCCGCACAATCCTCGGGGCGGGGCGTGGCTCAGCCCGGTAGAGCGCCTGCTTTGGGAGCAGGATGTCGGAGGTTCGAATCCTCTCGCCCCGACCATCTCGAGGTCGATAGCATCATCGCGCTCGGTTTTGTCAGGATGAGAGATCGATGGCGGCGGCACGCATCTACAGGCCGACCAAGACGGCAATGCAATCAGGGCGTGCGCAGATGCGCAAATGGATCCTGGAATACGAGCCTGCGACCCCTCGCCGGCCCGACCGATTGATGGGTTGGGCGAGCGCGGAGGATACCCTGAACGAGGTGCAGGTGCGCTTCGACACACGCGATGAAGCGGTCGCCTTCGCTGATAGGCTTGGCCTCGACTACACGGTTATCGCCCCGCAAGACACCGCCGAAAAGCCGAAGAGCTATGCCGACAACTTTCGTTACGACCGGGTCCGTAGCTGAGCGACTAGAGGGATTGCTGTCCGCGGCTCTCAATGCGATAAGGCGGCGGCGTAGGCCGCCGACCCCGTAGCTCAGCTGGATAGAGCACTCGCCTTCTAAGCGAGTGGTCGCAGGTTCGAATCCTGCCGGGGTCGCCAACGTTTTCAACCACTTAGTTAACCCATCCGCTTTCTCCACGCTAACGAAATTGGCGTGAATCCAACGCGAACGGACCGAAAACGGTCGATTCGTGCCCGACCAGGGAGCGACCAGTGTTCGCGTGGCATTCCGCAGGCGTTCTCGCCCTTTAGGGATAGGGTTCTTCGCGGAGCCTCTCCGCGTCGCGTTAGAGAGTGGACTGCGGTCAATTGGTGATGGGGGCGTTCAGCGCGGCTGGTCGGCGCCGTTCCCGGTGGGTGAAGTGGGCGGTTGAAAAGGAAGATTTTGCACGGGGCGCGACCCAAGGGGACCGGGCAAAACGGGACGGGGATGCCGCGTTTTGGGAGCTCCTCCTCGAGCACCGCGCGCGTGTGGGTCCGATCCATCAACGCGATGTGGTTCTCCTCGATGACGAAGATCGGCACGAAGGTCCGCTGACGAGATCTTCTTGGTCAGTCCGAGCGACCTCACTATCTCGAGGAGCATGTCGCATCTCCTCTCCTCTCCTCAATGATGGAGAAACCGCGGGCGTTGTTCAGGTTCGGATCGTTCAGCGCCGCGGGAGTCCTGAGCTGGCGTTCGCCGGCCGGCGAGTGGGTTCGCTCCTTCGCGATCATCATCAGCACACCGGACGAATTGTGCGCCGAGCTCCACGACCGCATGCCCGTCGTGTTGAAACCGGACGTGGGGCCGGCATGGCTCGGCGAGGAGCCCGCGAGCGCGCAAGATTTGAAGGCGATGCTGGTCCTCTACCCTTCGGATGAGATGATCTCTTGGCCGGTGAACACGTGTCGGCAACGTCAAGAACAACGACCCCAGCCTGATCGAGCCGATTACACTGCATTGATCGAGCGATGCGGGCCGCTGCGAATGGCTATATGCTTCGCGCGTTACCCAGACCGGGAGCGATCGGCCAATGCCTGAAGCGGAAATCCAGAAAGCGATGCAGTTGCTCGATCTGATGCTCGAGTTTTTCACGGACGACCGGCACTGGACGCGCGGTTCCTATAATGACGGCAACGGCGGCCACTGCCTTGTCGGCGCTCTTCTGCATCTGAGCCGCCAGCATCGCCTTCCGTCAGGACCGGCGATCGCGCTCCTGCAGGATGCGATGCCGCGTCCGGGCCTTCCGCTCGTCTACTTCAACGACGATCGTTGCGGGAGCGCCGCCGAGCTACGCTCTGTGATCCTCAAGGCGCGCCGTCTCGCGTATGATGATGCGGAGAGAGAGCGAGCCGCCGTCGCAGCGAAGACTTGGCTCCTCGCCCAGATAGGGAAAAAGCGGGCCGCAACCGCGGCAAAGTTCGAACCGGAGCAAGATGCTCCGCTCTCACCCGAACGTCTCGCGGCCTAGCGACATTTCAAAGAGAATGCACTCTCACTAACGGGAAAGCGGCCGGTGTGCGCCGCCCGGACCAGGAGTGATGAAGAGAAGATGGCTCGGCTCGCGGAGTTCGACCCGATGCCACACGCCCTGCGCCACGACGACTGCCTGACCGGGTTTGACGCTGACCGTCCGATTGCGAGATTATATCGTCCTATTCAAACTGCAGCGGCTTTTGATTGAGCCGCAGGCCAAGTTGTTCAGAGAACTTCAGGAGAACTACAAACAGCAACCTGGTCTAAATTTCGAGAACGCCGCTATTGGGCATAACAATGGTAAACAGCAGCTTTACAGAATTAAGGACAACCTTGATTTTTTGGCATATATGAACCAGGGCGCATCCTTCAATTTGGGGCATTTGCGCAAGTTACTGGCAAACCACCTCCGGCATGGAGCTGCTCGGGACGTTGTTCAACGGGTCAGGGAATTAGGGCTCAGTGTCGATGACTGCATAGAGGCTGAGACCGTCGAAACGTACACTTTCGAAGCTGTTCTCAATAAATACAGGGTGCACCGTATCGATCTATTGCAAATCGATACGGAGGGGTTCGATTACGAAGTAATCAAGATGGCCAACTTAAGCAAATTCAGGCCGGCATTGATCAATTACGAACATGAACATCTAAGCGACGGGGACCGGCTTGAATGCTGGCGCGATTTGAGAGCCTTTGGCTACCGCTTGTTCACCCATGGCGGCAATACCTGCGCTTACCAAGCGGATTGGAAAATTCGATAAAGCCTTATACCGCTGCTTCCGGTGAGATCAACATCTTGTAGGGGCGGGGTGGCTGAGCGGCGGCGATGGCAAGCAAGGATCGGAAAGGGGCATGTCGGGTGCGCCGGCGATTGAAGCGGAAGACGAACTCATCGAGATAAGACTGGAGGTGCTGGCGGCGTAGGCCGTGGTAAACGCCCACGGCCCAAACCTTGAGGCTGGCGAGGATGCGATGAACCCAAGGGAGCACGATGTGGGCGGCCATCTTGCCGACGACATGAGGTTCGGGGGCGGCGCCGGGGTAGCCGGACCAACCATCGGTTTTGGCGGTGGCGCGAAGGGCGAGGTTGGTGGCGAGGAAGGCATGAAGGCTGGCGGCCGAGTAATCGGCGACTCGGCTCAGGCGGATGCGGCGCGGGCCAAGGCCGCCATCGGCGAGCTCGACGGCGCCGACAACGAGCATTTTGCCTTGATGGCGGCGACCGCGGCCGCCCTTGACCGGGTCGTTTTTGCTGCGGCAAGCGATTTCGGTCTCATCCACCTTAACCAAACCGGTGAGTGGACTGCGGCCTGGAGCGAGCATGCTGCAGCGCAGACTGAGCGATCACCGCCTCGCGCTTGGTGACCTGCCGGCGTTTGCCGTTCTCGGTGACTGTCACCTTCTCGTTGAGTGCGGCGGCCAAAAGTGCGGGCAGGTTTTTTGCCGGCCGGCAGCGCGAGTTGCCGGATTGGCCTTTCTTAAAGCGGGTGTGCACGGGCGGCTTGCGGTAGTTCGCCGCGTATTCGCGCTGGGTCTCAGACATCTTGTCCTCTAGTGAGTTTTCGGCTACATAGCAGCGTGTCATCAATTTATCAATATAGCAATATCATGATCACAAAGACTGTCCACCCTGTTCGCCCCCTGATAGGCCGATTCCGCCCCCTGCAGGAAGCGGTTGCGACCCTGCTCGCACGCGTCGCTATATGGCTTCTAAGCGCTTGATCCGGCTAATTTTTTGGCGGATAACCACAGGCAAAGGTCAGGGCGAAATCGAAAATTCGCCCTGTTTTCCGGCTTTTACAGGGGTCGGCGCGCGCTCTAATGTAGCATCCGAGCGGCTTTTAGGATCAACTCGATAGGCTGCCGCGCAAGGAGAAGTACGAATGGCGTTCGAGTTCGGCATGTTCCACGAGTTTCAACGGACCATCGGGGTGACCGACGAGGAGGCGTTCGCCACGTCGTTTGACGAGATCGACGCCGCCGAGCGCTGGGGGCTCGACGCGATGTGG
>Ga0126378_10005266_pt1 | contig 10032 bp, 11 predicted proteins | sample PanSoiMetPlot_23_FD_92587 | JGI IMG/M metagenome (GOLD analysis project Ga0126378, IMG submission 92587) | Tropical forest soil microbial communities from Panama - MetaG Plot_23 | ecosystem: Environmental > Terrestrial > Soil > Tropical forest > Bulk soil | place: Panama | collected 2016-02-17 | reverse complement strand
TCGGTATCGATGGTGCGCAGGGCGGCGCGGAGCGGGGGTGGCGCCTGGGGCTGGTCGCCGGCCATGAGGGGGCGCAGGATGCGGTCGTGGACCTTGGTGTAGAAGATCGCGAATCGCAGGCCGTCGGGGGTGAGGGTGTACAGGTTGCGGTGCGGTATCCGGGTGATCAGGCCGTTGCTGGGCAGGCGGGCCAGATCGTAGGAGGCCTGGTTCATGCTGTAGGCGGTGCCGAGCAGGCCGGTCATCAAGGCGCGCAGGCTCTTGTTGGTGATGCCGGTGACGGCGCACAGCACGTTGGCGAGGGCGCCGGCCAGGGCTTGCACTCGAGGGTCGCCGAACCGTAGTCCTGGGGCCCTCCGGCCGTCCTCGGTGAGAGAAGGCTGCGATATCCGCGCAAAGGCTGGACTATCGAAGACGCATCCCTGGCCGGCTTTCTCAGTGTGCAGCAGCCGGGTGTTGACCGCACGCGCCCGGGTCTGCAGCTCGGGGAGGTTGTGGATACGGCGCTGGCAGCCGAGGTCATCGGGCGAGTTCACCACGGTCTCGATCCGCAGCGCCCGGCTGTCCTTCAGGTACTGCTTTACGCGGGAATGGCGCCAGAAGGCGTTGATGGTCACGCCGTCGCAGCGGCGGTCGATCGCGGTCTTGAACACCCCGCCAGCCTGGTCCTTGGGCTTGCGGCCCTGGGGCGAACGCTTGAACAGCACCTCGACGTTCTCCGGGCGGCCCAGGTCGAGGTTGTCGGCGATGAGGGCCTCGAAGAACGCCCGGGCCTGGCGCGGCGCGTCGAATACCAGGGTCCGGGAGACCTCGACCTGCCGCAGGGACAGCTCCCACCAGTACCCGGCCGTCCGGTCGTCCGGGGTGAACGGGACCGGGATGACCGCGGCCCACCGGTCGAAGAACGCCTGGATGTCGCCCGGCCCGAGCCGGTCGCAGATCAGCTGCAGGCTGCCGGGATCATCGCAGCGGGCGAACCCGTTGGACAGCTCGGTGAAGCTGATCCCGGCCCGGGCGGCCGCCCTCTTGGCATGCTCATGGCCATTGAGCCAGACCTTCACCGGGTACGGGAAATACGCGCAGACCTTGATGAACCCGGGCCCCCAGAACTGGTCCCAGACATAGAAGTAGTAGCAGGTCACGCGCCGCTCCGTCTTGGCGAAGGAGAACTGCGGGGGCTTGGCCGGGTCAGTGTCGCGCTTGCGGGCGGTCCACACAACTGGAACTCTTGCGCCCAGCCGATCGCCACCACGCGGGGCCTGCCTGCCCGGGCGGCCCACCGCAGCAGCGGTTCCATGACCCCGGCCTTCCGGATGCCCTTCTTGAACTTGATCACCGGGATGTCGTTGTTCTCGGCGAACCGGGCCACCGCCTGGCGGAAGCGGGTGCCGATCTGCTCGAACACCGCCGGGGAGGCGATCGGCATGCCACGGTGATCGTGCAGGAACGTCAGGACCTGGCCGCCCACCTGCAGCATCGGCACGTAGCCGTTGAGGTAGATGCGGTCCAGGCACTCGATGTCCAGCACCGTGTGACCATCCAGCAGCTCGGGGACCGTGACCACATGCGACATGACAACCGCCCTGCCCAGCCAGCATCACGGTCCCAGCCTGGACCCGCCAGCACCGCTGAGCAGGCCGACCCGTCAACCTTGGCGGTCAGAGGCAGAGCCTCGCTGGGACAATGATCGGCTATCGGCCTCACCTCGTGATCTTGAAACGGCCGTGCTGGGTGCGCTGAGGATGGTTCCGGGTGGGGCGTGGAAGGTGGGGAAGGCGAAGTAGCGCCGTGTCCATGGCCCGTAGATGATCAGCCAGTCCGGGCTGGCCTGCTGGAGGCGCGCAGCGGCGAGGTATTGCTCCGCGTCGTAGGCCGTGGTCATGTGCCATCAGCCATGGCGTCCGGGGGCGGGGCTGCGCGCAGAAGGTCGGTTACCTGGCGGGCGGCAGTCAGTGGGTCATCGGTGGCGCTGATTCGCCGGGACCACGCCCACCAGTACGACAGGCGGTCGGCGTAAATGTCTTCGGCCGCGTGGGTGTGCCGGCTGGCCACGGTCAGGCACGGCCGGCGGCCCGGCCCGGTCACCAAGATCGTTGCGAACTCGCGGGGGTCCAGCTCGGCGGCGAGGTCGTCCAGCGCGGCCTGGGCTGGGGTGCGGCTACGGCCGGTCACGGACGGTCTTCGGGGATGCGGGCCACGCCGCCATACAGGTCGGCGGGCTGGGGGAACGGGCCGCCGATGCGGGGCCGCCACTGAGTGATCTTGACCACCCCTGGCGCGGCCAGCGGCAGCCCGCCGAACAGCGCAGTCACCTGCGTGCGAGTGCGGGCGGTGACCGGCACCGGGGCGAGGTTGTTGTAGGCGCTGGTGGCGGCGGTGACCTGAGCCGGGGCGAAATCGGCGGTCAGGTGCGAGATGGCGATGTGGCTGCCGGACGCTACGCCGGCCGCTAGCGCGGCCACGATCCCGGCCGGGTCATCAGCGTCGGGGACAAGGTGCAACACGGCCAGCAGCAAGACACCCACAGGCTGGGCCAGGTTCACAGTCTGGGCGGCGTGGCCGAGGATGGTCGCCGTGTCCCGCAGGTCAGCGTCTATGTAGTCGCAGGACCCTTCGGGTGTGCTGGTGAGCAGCGCGCGGGCATGGACAAGCACCAGCGGATCATTGTCCACGTAGACGACCCGGCAGTCGGGGGCCACCCGCTGGGCGATCTCGTGGGTGTTGTCCGGCGCGGGCAGGCCCGTGCCAATGTCCAAAAACTGGCGGATGCCGCACTCGCCGGCGAGGTAATGGACCACGCGGGCGAGGAAGTGCCGGTTCCCCCGGGCGCTGGCGACCACTTGCGGGCGAAGCCGGATCACTTCCTCGGCCGCCTTGCGGTCCGCCGGATAGTGATCTTTCCCGCCGAGCCAGTAGGAATAGACCCTGGCTGCATGCGGCACACACGGGTCATACCGCTCGTCTGTCGCGGTCTCGCGAAGGTCCGACGCCCAGGCGGACACGCCGGCCGTGCCAGATCGCGGATTCTGGCACGTCTGTCCGGGGTGCGCCGGGGTGGCGTCATGGCGTGGGCCGTCATCGTTGGTCGCGGAGGGCATAGCTGTCGCTCCTTGAATGTGCTGAGGCAGACACATGCAGTGAACGGCTGCCGCCGGTAGGCTGAAAGGCGTTACCTGCGGCGGGAAGCAGGGCAACACGCAATGGCAACGAGTCACGCGTGATTGGCGCACGCTGCATGAGCGAGTTCGGCCGCGAGCTCGGCGCCTGATGGCGGTGCGGGGAGTGGGCGTGCGGGAACTCGCCCGCCGGGTGCCCTGCAACCCGGGCTACCTGTCGAATCTCCGCAATGGCAATAAGCGGCCGTCACGCCAGATTGCAGCGCGCCTCGATGAGGTTCTTGATGCGGGGGGAGGGCTCGTCGCGCTGGCGGCTGGGTCCTTTGCTGACCACGACGCGCCGCTGGACGAGGTAACGCGGCTGCGGCTTGATGCGCTGTCAGCGGGGCAGCTCGATGAACTGATTTCCCACTTGGGCGATCAATGGCATGCGCTGGTGAAGACCGACAACTTGCTTGGCCCGCGTCATGCACTGGATGCAGTCCGGGTCTACCTGGGCGTGATTAGTGCCGTGCTCAGGGCAGCACGGCCGCCTATCCGGCGGCAGGTGCTGGCGCTGGGCGCACGGTATGCCGAGTCAGCGGCATGGTTGCATGAGGATGCCGGGGACCTGCCGTCCGCCCGGTACTGGACGGGGCGGTCGATGGAATGGGCGATCGAAGGCGGCGACCGGCTGATGGTGTCATGGACGCTGTTTCGCCGCAGCCAGCAAGCAATGCCAGCCCGTGACCCGGCTCAGGTAGCCGGGCTCGCCTCAGCCGCGCGGCGGGGAGCACGCGGCCTTCCGGGGCCGATGCTGGCAGCGATCCTTCAGCAGGAAGCGCACGCCCACGCCCTGGATGGCGCCGAGAAAGACTGCCACAAGACGCTGGACCGTGCTCACGCCCTGGCCGCTGAGCCCAACGACCCCGGGGACGCGTCAAACGGCCACGGCTCGTTCTGTACGCCCGCATACCTTGAGATGCAGCGGGGAATCTGCTGGCTCACCCTTGCCCAGCCCGGAAAGGCGCTGCCGGCACTGGAGAGTGCTCTACGGTCACTTCCGCCGGTCTACCGGCGTGACCGGGGCCTGGGCCTCAGCCGTCAAGCGGCGGCTTTCACGGCTTTGGCTGAACCGGCCGAGGCCGCTGCGGCGGCGACACGAGCCCTTGAGATTGCCCGGGATTCGGGGTCGGGAAGAATTCTGCGCATGATCGTGCCAGTAGCCGCGGCGCTGGAGGCGCATAGTCACCTGGAGCCGGTCGCTAAGTTGCGGGCGGCGCTGGCTGAGGCACCGGCGGTGTGATGGCGCGGCCGGGTGAAATCGCCGCGATGCGGCGGGCCATCGCCATCTCGGCGGCTGGGCTTGGCGCGACCAGCCCCAACCCGCCGGTGGGGTGCGTGGTCCTTGATTCGGGGGGCCGGATAACCGGGGAGGGCTATCACGAGCGCAAGGGAGAGGCGCACGCGGAAACGCAGGCGCTAGCGGCGGCGGGTCCACTGGCCGCGGGAGCCACCGCGGTGGTCACCCTGGAGCCCTGCAACCACCAGGGGCGGACGCCAGCGTGCCGGCAAGCCCTGATCGACGCCAAGGTCAGCCGGGTAGTGGTCGCGTTGATCGATCCGACGTCACGCGGCGAGGGCGGCGCGGCCGAACTACGGACGGCGGGCGTTGACGTGGAGACCGGTGTGCTGGCCGAAGAGGCGCGGGTCGTCCTCGGCCCGTGGCTCACCGCACTGACCGCGGGACGCCCGGTCGTGACCTGGCCGTATGTCATCTCCGATCAGGGCATCAGCGCACTACCCGATGAAAGCGAAGACGCCCGGCGGCTTCGCCTGAACGCCGACGCGGTGCTACGCGCAGACGGCAGCGTCACCGAGGCCATGCCCGGCAGCCACGGCGCAGGCATTCTCCACCTCGACCACGGACCGACAGATGATCCGGCGGGTGTGGTGACATCCCTCTACCAGGGCGGTGTCCGCCACCTTCTTCTCGCCGGCGATCTGGCCATGATGGCACCGTTCCTGGCCAAAGGGCTGATAGACCGCATCTATGCCTACATCCCGGACGGGAGCCCGTCCCGGAAACCAGCCACAAACCTGCCCTGGCCTCAAGTGCCACCCGGATTCCTTATCACCGGCGCCGCCAGGCTGCCCGGATTCGTACGCATCCAGGCACAACGGAAACCAGACCTGTAACCGCCGCTATCGTCGCCACCCCGCATTTCCCGGCGATTTTGCCACCTGGGCACTGATTGGCCCTCCCCGCGTGAGCGGGACCCAGGATCCTGCCGGGTGGCTGACGCTGCTCCTCACCGCATGACTGCGCCGCAGGCGACTCCCCGCCCGGCGCGGAATATTTAGTTGATTTACATGCATGAGTGATGCATAATTGAAGGCGTGAGCCAGCGGCTTGACAACCTGCTAGGGGCGCTGGTGGTGGCGCTCTCGGACACGATGTCGTCCGCAGTGGCGGAGGCGGCGGGCCACCCGGGCGCGCTTAGCGCCGCGCTCGCGGTACTCGCGCAGGAGCCGGGTCTTTCGATCGAGCAGCTCAGGCTGCCGCTCGGCCGCACGCAGTCCGCCACCGTCCGGCTCGTCGACCAGCTCGCCGCCGACGGTTACGCGGAACGGCGACCAGGCCACGACCGGCGTTCGGTCTCCGTCGTGCTCACCGAGAAGGGCAGCGAAGCGGCGGCGCGCGTGCTCGACCGCCGCCGCCAGGTCCTTCACGACGCGACGGCCTCGCTCGATGCGAGCGAGCGCAAAGCGCTCACCGCCGCGCTTGAGAAGGTGCTGGCGGCGATCACCACGGACCGGGTACATGCGGACCAGATCTGCCGGCTGTGTGACCTTGCCGTCTGCCCGGAGCCCGCCTGCCCGGTCGAGCAGGCCGCCACGAAACCGCATCCGGACGGCTGGCCGACGGCGCGGCCGGTGCCCTCAAGGTTCAGGACAGGGGAGGGCCGCCAGTGACCGCGATCACCGACAGGGACCGGCGCAGGGCCTGCCGCCTGGCACACGTGTTCGGCGCGGCCACCGCGGCGGCGTTCGGCTCGCTGCTCGCCGCCACCGCCATGGTCAGGACCCAGCCGCTGGCGCCCGGCGTGCTGCTGGCCGCGGGCCTGGCCATCGCCGCGCCCGCTGGCCTGCTCGCCGATCTGGTGGTGCGCCCGCCGCTGGTCCTGATCGAGGACGGGTGGCTGACCGTGTCGATGCTCGGCCGCCGGCGACGGGTGGATCTCCGCCGTCTGGCCGTTCTGTCCGCATGCCAGCGCGTCGCGGGCGCCGTCATGCTGGCCGACGAGCACGGCAACCAGGCCACGATCGACGTGCGCTGCCTGGCCAGGAACCCGCTGATCTGGCAGCAGGTCGCGACCGGGGTGTCGCGCTCGCAGGAGCGGGGCTCGCTGGTGCTTGCCGGGCCCCAGGCCAGGTTCTGGGCCGGTGTCGCCCGCGAGGTGGCGGCGGCCGACCGGCGGGTGCTGGCCGCGCTTGACTTCGACCCGGCCGGCCCGGCCGGCCCGGCTGCGGCCGGGCGTGTCCGGAGGACGGCGGCGCGCCCCCGGCCCCGACCCCGGCGCGAACGCCACGGGGGGCTAGGGGCGGCAGGTCTTTCCCTCGCCGCCAGGCTGGGCGGCAGCGCGCTCCTGCTTGGCTGGCTTACCGGCCAGCCTCATGACTCGCGCCGCGGCCGGTGAGCCCGCAGGAGCGGCGACCTCCCTCGACATGAGGTCCGATTCCCGCTAGCGCATGTCACCGGCCACGGCTTGACTTGCAGTCGTGACGCTCGATTTCGACACCTGCTACCGGGCGGTGCTCGCCCGCGATCCCAGATTCGACGGGCGGTTCTTCACGGCGGTCACCAGCACCGGAATCTATTGCCGGCCAATCTGCCCCGCCCGTACCCCGGCGCGGCGCAACATGCGCTTCTATCCGCACGCGGGCGCGGCGGAGGCGGCAGGATTCAGGGCCTGCCGCCGCTGCCACCCGGAGACGAGCCCCGGCTCGCCGGAGTGGAATGTCCGGGCAGACCTCGCCGCCCGTGCGGTCAGGCTGATCACGGATGGCTACGTGGACGAGCACGGTGTGGCCGGGCTCGCCGGGCGGCTCGCGGTCACCGAGCGTCACTTGCGGCGGCTGCTGATGGCCGAACTCGGCGCCGGCCCGCTCGCCCTGGCCCGCACGATGCGGCTGCAAACTGCGCGGCGGCTGCTGGCGGAGACGTCCATGCCGATCACCGACATCGCGTTCGCGAGCGGCTTCTCCAGCGTGCGCCAGTTCAACGCCAGCTACGCCGAGTGCTACGGCCGGCCGCCGTCTTCGCTGCGGGCGAGCGCGGCCGGGCGCGGCCCGGCCCGCTGGGTTCCGGTCCGCGACGGCCGCGGTCAGCTGCGGGCCCTGCGCCCGGAAACAGCAGCGGACGGCTCCGCCGCCCCGGACGGCTCCGCGGCTCCGGACGGCGACGGCCAGCCGGGCGGGACCTGGCTTACCCTCCGGCTCGCCCTGCGGGAACCCTTTCACGGCGGCGCGCTGCTCGGGTTCCTGGCCGCCCGCGCCATCCCCGGGGTCGAGCGGGTGTCGGGCGACCGCTACACGCGCACGATCCACGCCCCCGGCGGCCCCGGGGTCATCGAGCTGGTGCTTCCTCCCCCCGACAAAGGCGCCGCCGGCCGGCCCGGCGCGCCGCGCTCCCGGCTGGTGCGCCTGCGGGCGCGGGTGCCCCGGCTGCGCGGCATCGGGCAGGTGGTGTCACGCTGCAGGCAGCTGCTCGACCTCGACGCCGACCCGCAGGCGATCGCCGCCGTGCTCGCCGCTGACGAAGCGCTCGCGCCGCTGGTGACCGCCCGGCCGGGCCTGCGGGTACCCGGCGCCTACGACGGTTTCGAGCTTGCCGTCCGCGCGGTCCTCGGCCAGCAGGTATCCGTCCCGGCCGCCTGCACCCTGGCAGGGCGGCTGGCGGAAAGGTTCGGCACCCCGCTGGACGCGGCCGCCACGGCCGGCGGGTCACCCGCGGTGCTGTTCCCGCGCGCCGCCGCCCTGGCGGAGGCGGACCTGTCGGGGCTGGGGCTGACCACCGCCCGGCAGGCCACCTTGCGCTCGCTGGCGGCGGCCGTGGCAAGCGGGCGGCTCGTGCTCGATCACGGCGCCGATCCCGAGGAGACCACGGCCCTGCTGGCCGAGCTGCCAGGCATTGGCCCGTGGACCATCGCGTATGTGCTGATGCGTGCGGTGGGCGACCCCGACGCGTTCCCAGCCACCGACCTTGGGCTGCGCCGCGCGCTGGCCAGGCTCGGCCGCGACCCCGCGCGGCCGGAGCGGTGGCGGCCCTGGCGCGCGTACGCGGCCGTGCACCTGTGGACCGCTGAACACTAAGGAGTGATCATGCCGGCTTCCGCCGACCCGGTTCTGGCGACCGTCCTGGACACCCCCATCGGCCCGCTCAGCCTGCTCGCCAGGGACGGCACGCTGGTCGCGGGCGGGTTCACCGGCGACCCGGCGAGCCTGCACGCCCGCCTGCACCGGTCGCTGCGCACCGGGAAGCTGGTTCCCGCCCGGAGCGGTGACCTGGCGTGGCTGGTCAAGCCGCTGCGGGACTATTTCGGCGGGGACCTGACCGCGATCGACGGGCTGCCGGTCTACCAGCCAGGATCGGCGTCCCGGCAGCGGCTGTGGGGGCTGCTGCGCGCCGTGCCGGTGGGCAGCACGGTCAGCTACACCCAGCTTGCGACCATGGCCGGCCAGCCTCGCGCGCCGCGGGCGGCCGGGGCTGCGTGCGCCGCGAACATGATCGCGCCGGTCGTCCCCTGCCACCGTGCGGTCCGCGGCGACGGCAACCTCTGTGGCTACTACTACGGCCTGGAGCGAAAGGAGTGGCTGCTGAGACACGAAGGCGCGCTGAGCGCGTGAAACCCCGGCGTGATCGTGGCAATCCGGTGCTTCCAGGTTGGCATGACAAATAGCGCAAGGACCGCCTCGCGGTTCTCGTCGGTGATCTCCTCGAGGGTCACTACCACGGCCGCCAGGTTACAAGCCACGGCGGCCGGAAGCTGGCGTGAGCAGGCTTGTGGCCGTCATGTTGCGGGTGGCGGCGGATGTGCTCCGGCCGCGCCGGCCTGGTGATCATTTTGCTGCCGAGGCGGCCGGGCCGCCTGCCCAGGAGGGCGGCGTTGGCGTGCTCGAACAGTGCGGGGCCGACGGCGGCGTCGGCTAGGTGGGTCTCCAGGAGGGGGCCTGCTGGGGCGCTGTTGTCCCGGCGCACGGGGCTAACCGCCATCTCACTAGACTCCTCGGCAGTTGAGAGGAGTCTTTTCGTGCGCAAGGTGCTGATCGCGAACAGGGGGGAGATCGCCGTCCGCGTCGTGCGGGCATGCCGGGACGCGGGCCTGTCGAGCGTCGCCGTTTACGCCGAACCCGACCTTGACGCGCTCCACGTCACCATGGCGGACGAGGCGTACGCGCTGGAAGGGCAGAGCGCCGCGGAGACCTACCTGTCCATCGAAAAGATCCTCAAGCGGGCCGCCGACTCCGGTGCCGACGCGATCCACCCCGGGTATGGCTTCCTGGCCGAGAACGCGGACTTCGCCCGCGCCGTCACCGACGCCGGGCTCACCTGGATCGGGCCGCCGCCCGCGGCGATCGAGGCGCTCGGGGACAAGGTCGCCGCCCGGCGGATCGCCGCCTCGGCGGGCGCGCCGATGGCGCCGGGAACGGACGGCCCGGTCAGCAGCGCCGAGGAGGTGGAGGCCTTCGCCGCGCGGCATGGGCTGCCGATCGCGATCAAGGCCGCGTTCGGCGGCGGCGGCCGCGGGCTGAAGGTGGCCCACTCGGCCGGCCAGATACGGGAGATGTACGAGTCGGCGGCGCGGGAGGCGCTGGCCTCGTTCGGCCGCGGTGAATGCTTCGTGGAACGGTACCTGGAACGCCCGCGGCACGT
>Ga0126378_10005265_pt1 | contig 10032 bp, 7 predicted proteins | sample PanSoiMetPlot_23_FD_92587 | JGI IMG/M metagenome (GOLD analysis project Ga0126378, IMG submission 92587) | Tropical forest soil microbial communities from Panama - MetaG Plot_23 | ecosystem: Environmental > Terrestrial > Soil > Tropical forest > Bulk soil | place: Panama | collected 2016-02-17 | reverse complement strand
GGCGGTGGTGGTGGTGGCGGCGGTGGGGGTGGCGGTGGGGGTGGTGGTGGCGGTGGTTACGGCGGCGACGGGGGTGGCGGTGGCCACGGCGGGGGAGGTGGCGGCGGACACGGCAGTGGTGGGCACGGCGGTCACTCCAGCGGCGGCCACGGCGGCGGCAACGGCCCGGTCGGAGGCGGTGGCGGCGGCGCGACCTTTTCCCGCGGCGCGATCTCCACGCGCGGACCGACGACGAGCTCCGGGTTGAGCCACCTGAGCACAGTGCATCCGGGCCACGGGCGCGGCCATGGCCGCCATCACCGCCACCGCGTCTTCGTCTCCGGCGTCGGCTGGACCTACGTCGACGTCTATCCCTACACCTCATGCTGGCGGTGGGTTCACGTGAAGACCCGCCACGGCTGGCGGTGGCGGCACGTGTACGCCTGCTAGCATCCGCGCCCGCGGTGGCGACGCCGCATTCGCGCCCCAGGCGCTGCCCGTGACGCGGGCTTCCCGCCTGGGCGCGCTTGGGCTATGTGCTCGCGCGCATTCCCTGCACGCGAGATCGCCGATGTTCCCGACCCCCAAGCCCGCCTTGCTGCCCAATACCTACGCCTACGAGTCGGAGCCGATGGTGAAGGCCACCGGGTTTCGCGAGTACGACGCGCGCTGGCTGTTCGGCAAAGAGATCAACCTGATGGGCGTGCAGGCGCTCGGCATGGGGCTCGGCACCTTGATCCGGCAACTCGGGGTGCGGCCCGACATTGTCACTGGCCACGACTTCCGCGGCTACTCGGCGAGCGTGAAGATGGCCCTGGTCTCGGGCCTCATGGCCGCCGGATGCAAGGTCTATGACATCGGGCTCGCGCTCTCGCCGATGGCCTATTTCGCCCAGTTCGCCCTCGACGTGCCCTGTGTGGCGATGGTGACGGCCTCGCATAACGACAATGGCTGGACCGGCGTCAAGATGGGCGCCCAGCGCCCGCTGACATTCGGACCCGAGGACATGCGGGCATTGCGCGAGATTGTCCTTAACGCCCGCTTCGATCTCTCGGCCGGGGGATCCTATCAATTCGTGGCGGATATCGGCGCCCGCTACATCGCCGACCTCATCAACCGCCCACGCTTCACCCGTCGGCTCAAGGTCGTGGCCGCCTGCGGCAATGGCACCGCCGGCGCTTTCGCACCCAAAGTCCTCGAGGCGACCGGGTGCGAGGTGGTCCCGCTCGACTGCGAGCTCGATTACCGCTTTCCCAAATACAATCCCAATCCCGAAGACATGACGATGCTGCATGCGTTGCGCGACGAGGTGCGGCGCACCCGGGCCGACGTCGGCTTGGCCTTTGACGGCGACGGCGATCGCTGCGGGGTGGTCGACAACGAGGGCGACGAGATTTTTGCCGATAAGGTCGGGGTGATGCTGGCGCGTTACATGTCGACGCTCTATCCGCGGGCGATCTTCGTGGCCGACATCAAAGCAACGGGGCTCTTTACCACCGACCCGGTGCTCCAGCGCAACGGCGCCAAGACCGAGTATTGGAAGACCGGACACTCCTACATGAAACAGCGCGTCAACCAAATCGGCGCGCTGGCCGGCTTTGAGAAATCCGGGCACTTCTTTTTCAACGCGCCGTTCGGGCGCGGCTATGATGATGGCCTGCTATCCGCACTTGCGGTCTGCGACATGCTCGATCGGCAACCCGGGCAGAGCATGGCCGAGCTTAAGAACGCGCTGCCCAAGACCTGGCAGTCGCCGACCATGTCGCCGCATTGCGCCGATGAGGTCAAATACCGTGTCGTCGACGAGGTGGTCAGTCATTTTCAGGCCGCGCGGGCCCAAGGCGCCACCGTCGCCGGCCAGAAGGTGCGCGATCTGTCGACCGTCAACGGCGTGCGCCTCACGCTCGAGGACGGCACGTGGGGCCTGGTGCGCGCCTCCTCCAACAAGCCCGAACTGGTGGTCGTGGTCGAGAGCCCGGCGTCCGAGGCGCGAATGCGCGAGATGTTTCAGGCGGTCGATGCGGTGCTGCGCACCCACAAAGAAGTGGGAACGTACAATCAATCGCTCTGACGGCTTGGGCCGCCGTGAGCGCGATCACTTCGGCGGGGAGGCTTTCTCGGCAAAGCTGGCGCGGAACGGGTGCGCCCGATAGACGCCCAGGATTTTGAGCTCCTTGGAGAAGAACGCCAGCTCGTCGAGCGCCAACGAGAGCTGGCGGTGGTGCGGGTGTCCCTCGACGTCGGCATAAAACTGCGTCGCGAAGAAATTGCCCTCCACCATGTAGCTCTCAAGCTTCGTCATGTTGACGCCGTTGGTGGCAAAGCCGCCAAGCGCCTTGTAGAGCGCTGCCGGCAGATTACGAACGCGGAACACGAATGTGGTGATTACTGGGTCCGCCGTGTCCGGCGGCCAGCGCGGCTCGCGCGCGAGCACGATAAAGCGCGTGGTGTTATGCGCCTCGTCCTCGATATTCTCCGCGAGAATCTCAAGTCCATAGATCTCCGCCGCGAGCCGCGAGGCAATCGCCGCCCGGCTGCGGTCGGCGAGCTCGGCAACCTTTCGGGCGGATCCGGCGGTGTCGGCGGCGACGATCGCCCTGAGCTTGAGCCTGCGAATCACATTGCGGCACTGCCCCAGCGCCATCACGTGGCTTTCCACCGAGCGGATGTCCCGCAAGACGGCGCCCGGCGGGCCCATGAGCTGATGACGGACCGGGAGGAACCACTCGGCAACAATGTGCAGCCCGGCGACCGGCATCAGATGGTGGATGTCAGCGACCCGACCGGCGACCGAGTTCTCGATCGGGATCATACCGAGCTCCGCCTCGCCATTGGCCACCGCCGCCAAGGCGTCCTCGAAGGTGGCGCACGGCACGGCCTGATGATCCGGATAGGCCTCCCGACAGGCGAGGTGGGAATTCGCCCCGGGTTCGCCCTGGAATACGATTTTGGGCAGCGAAGGCGTCATTCGCAGCGCTCACATCGGTGCCCGCAGGGCCGCGGTAGCGGCGGCGAGATCCGCCGGTACGTTGACCTCGGGCGGTGCCCGCTCGACGAGCGCGACATCGATCCGCATGCCGGCTTCGAGGGCGCGCAGCTGTTCAAGCCGTTCGCGGCGTTCGAGCGTGGAGGGCGGTAGCGAGACGAACCGCGCCAGCGCCTGCCGGCGAAAGGCGTACAGTCCGAAATGGTGGTAGAGCGGTCCCTCGCCCCAGGGCGCGGTGGCCCGGGTGAAATACAGAGCCCGCAACCGCGCGGTGCTCAGGGGCGACCCCACGACCTTGACCGAGTTGGGATCGGCCCGCACCGCCGCGTCGTGAATCTCCGCGGCCGTGGTGGCGATATCGACGGCCGCATCGGTGAGCGGCGCCAGCGCCGCGCGGATCGCGCTCGGCTCGACGCTCGGCATGTCGCCTTGGACGTTGACCACGATGCCAACCCGACGATCCGGATCAAGGATGTCGGCGGCTTCGTTGACCCGGTCGGAGCCGGATTCATGGTCGTCCCGGGTCAGGACGGCACGGCCGCCGGCAGCGGTTACGACCGCCACAATGGCGTCCGCGTCCGTCGCCACCACGACGGGGCCGATGTCGGCCTTTTGGGCCCGCTCCATCACGTGCAGGATCATCGGCCTGCCGGCGAGCTCGGCCAGCGGCTTTCGCGGCAGCCGGCTCGAGGCCAGGCGAGCCGGAATGACGACGAGAATGTCGGCCATTGAGTGGACGTCCAGATGGGGCCCGGGAAGAGCACCCGTTCGCTCGCCGCGCCCCTCTGAAAGGCAACGGCTGGGGTGCTTATACGGGTTGCCAGATCGGAGGCAACCCGTTATCTGTCCGCGCAACCGTGCTCGCGCCGCGCTGGTGCGGATCGGGTGGCGCAAGGAACGTCCCGTAGCGCAATGAACTCCTTTGAAATCAATAAGATTATTGGCGCGATCCTGTTGACCTGTTTGGGCTTGGTTGCGCTCAACATCACCGCCGGGGCGTTGTTTGCACCGGAGATTCCAGCCAAGCCAGGATATGAGATTGCGGTGAAGCCGGCACCGAGCGAAACCGGCAAGGCGGCGCCCGCTGAGGTTCCCATCGAAAAGGCCCTCGCCAGCGCCGACGTCAAGCGCGGGGAAGCAACCGGCAAGATCTGCCAGACTTGCCACAACCTCACCAAAGGGGCAGGCCCCAAGATCGGACCGGATCTGTGGGACGTGGTCGGACGGCCCAAGGGATCGATCGCGGGATTTGCCTATTCGGAGGCCATCAAATCCAAGGGAGGCGACTGGACGGTCGCCGATCTCAACACCTTCCTGACCAATCCACGCGGCTTTGCGCCCGGCACCAAGATGACGTTCGCCGGATTGCCGCGCGAGGATCAGCGGGCCGACGTCATCGCCTTTCTCAATACGCTCTCCGACCACCCCAAGCCGCTGCCGACCGCCGCGACCGGGCCTGGCGAGCCCGCCAAAAGCGCCGCCGCCCCGCAAAATCCCCCGCAGCCGCCCGCGAACACCCCGCCGGCCGCGCCGCCTGCGAATGCTGCACCGGCGACGCCGCCTGCGCCCCCCGCCGATCACAAGCCCGACTAAGAGCGGCCGTCGACAGGGCGCGCACCGGCTCTTCCATCTCACCGGGATGTCATCGGCAGGGCGCTGCGCCGCGCTAGCCGCGGGGGCAAAAACCATATAATCCGCCCCGATCGTGATCCTCGCGCAGGAGAGCACCGTGGAGCCGACCCGTCGCACCCTCCTCCGTCTCGGTGGTCTGGCGCTGGCCGCCCCTTGGGCGCGCCCGCTCAAGGCCGCTTCAACCGAACCCGACGAAGGCGCGCCACCCTGGCGTCATGCCGTCTCGCTATTCGGCGATGCCCGGTACGGCCCGGACTTTGCGCACTTTGACTATGTCAATCCCAACGCGCCCAAAGGCGGGGTGGTGCGCGAGGCCGCCTTCGGCACCTACGATAATTTCAATTTGGTCGTGGCCGAAATCAAAGGCAGCTTGGCGTCGGGAATCACGCGGATCTACGACCGGCTGCTAACGCCCTCGTCGGACGAGATCTCGACCGAATACGGGCTCTTGGCGGAGGCGGTACGTTACCCGGCCGACACCTCGTTTGCCATCTTCCGGCTGCGCCGCGAAGCGCGCTGGCATAACGGCGAGCCGGTCACGCCGGAAGACGTGATCTACTCGTTCGAGGTGTTCAAAAAGAATTGGCCGGGCTACGGGGCCTATTACCGTCACGTCGTCAAGGCGGAACAGAGCGGCGAGCGCGAAGTCACCTTCCGGTTCGATCAGCCAGGAAACCGCGAGTTGCCGCAGATCCTCGGGCAGCTCACCATTGTGCCCAAGCAGTGGTGGGAAGGCACTGACGCGCGCGGCAAGAAGCGCGACGTCACGGCCACCATGCTCGAGCCCCCGCTGGGCTCCGGCCCCTATCGCATCAAGGACTTCGTGCCCGGCCGCTCGATCGTGTACGAGCGCGTCAAGGACTATTGGGGCCGCAATCTCAACGTCAATATCGGCCGCGACAATTTCGACGAGCTGCGGATCGAATATTATCGGGATTCAACCACCGAGCTGGTGGGGTTTACGGCCGACCAATTCGATTGGCGCGTCGAGTCGAGCGCCAAGAACTGGGCGACGGCGTACGATTTCCCCGCGGTGCGCGACAAGCGGGTGCTGCGCGAAGAATTCCCCGTGCGCAGCCAGGGGATCATGCAGGCTTTTGTGCTCAACATCCGGCACGACAAGTTCGCGGATCCCCGCGTGCGCCGCGCGCTCAACTACGCGTTCGATTTCGAGGAAATGAACAAACAAATCTTCTATGGGCAGTACCAGCGCATCAACAGCTACTTTTTCGGCACCGAGCTTGCCTCGTCGGGTCTCCCGCAGGGGCTCGAGCTTGAGATCCTCAAGGGTCTAAAGGAGGCGGTGCCAAGCGAACTCTTCACCACGCCCTACACCAACCCGGTGGGCGGCAATTCCGACGCGGTGCGCGCCAACCTGCGTGAGGCGACGCGACTGCTTAAGGAGGCGGGCTACGAGGTGCGTGATCGCAGGCAGGTCAATAAGACGACCGGCGAACCGCTGACGATCGAAATGCTGGTCGAGGACCCCACCTTTGAGCGCGTCATGCTGTTCTACCAGCCCTCGCTGGAGCGGCTGGGCGTGGGCGCGAGCGTGCGCAACGTCGATCCCTCGCAATTCGAGAACCGGGTGCGGGGCTGGGATTACGACATGATCATCGGCTCGTGGCCGCAGTCCTTGTCGCCAGGCAACGAGCAGCGCGGCTATTGGGGATCGCAAGCGGCGGATCTGCCCGGCTCGCAAAACCTGGTCGGCATCAAGAACCCGGCCATCGATGCGTTGATTGATCGCTTGATCTTCGCCAAGAGCCGCGAGGAGCTTGTCGCCGCCACCCGGGCGCTCGATCGGGTGCTGCTGTGGAACTTCTACGTGGTGCCGCAATGGAGCTATCCCAAGCAGCGCACCGCCCGATGGGATCGTTTCGCGCGCCCCGACCGATTGCCGGAGTACGGGATTTCCGCGTTTCCAGACATCTGGTGGTGGGACGGGGAGCGTGCCGCCAAGCTTGGAAAAGCCCCGTGATCAAACCCTCGGCGGGGTGGCAAGGCGCCCCTTCGCTCACGCGCCGGTCCGCACTGATCGCCGGCGTCGCGCTGGTTGCCGCCGCTCACGGGCGGATTTGCACGGCGACGGCCGCGGAAACCGAAACCCATGGGCTATCGGCGTTCGGAGATCTTAAATATCCGGCCGACTTTACGCATTTCGACTACGTCGATCCGCACGCCCCCAAGGGCGGCGCATTCTCGCAAATCGGGCCCAATCGCCAATACAATCAATCGTTCCTGACCTTCAACTCGCTCAATAGCTACGTGCTTAAGGGCGACGGTGCCCAGGGCATGGATCTGACTTTTGCGACCCTGATGGCGCGCGCTGCCGACGAGCCTGACGCCCTCTACGGGCTTTTGGCCCGCGCGGTTCGCATCAGCGCCGACCGGCGCACCTACCGGTTTTTGCTCCGAGCCGACGCGAAGTTTCATGACGGCGCGCCGCTGCGCGCGCCGGACGCGGCATTCTCGCTTACCACGCTCAAGCAGCACGGCCATCCCCTCATCCATCAGCGCTTGCTGGAACTTGAGGGCGCCGAAGCCGAAGACGACAGCACCCTCATTGTGCGCTTTGCCGAAAAGCCCGCGCGCGACGTGCCGTTGTTCGTCGGCCTGCTGCCGATCTTCTCGCGCGCGTTCTATGCCAAGCGTTCCTTCGAGGAGTCCTCGCTCGAGGTGCCACTCGGGTCGGGACCCTATCGGGTCGGGCGGTTCGAACCGGGGCGCTATATCGAGTTTCTGCGCGTCGAAGACTGGTGGGGGGCGGATCTGCCGGCCTCGCGCGGGCAGTACAATTTCAACGTGGTGCGCTTTGAGTACTATCGGGATCGCGATGTTGCCTTCGAGGGCTTCACCGCGCGCAACTATCTGTTCCGCGAGGAGTTCACCTCGCGTATTTGGGCGACTCGCTACGATTTTCCGGCGGTGCGTGACAACCGCGTCAGGCGCGAAACCCTGCCCGATGACACGCCTTCCGGCGCCCAGGGCTGGTTCATCAACACCCGGCGGGAGAAGTTTCGTGATCCGCGTCTGCGCGAGGCGCTCATCGACGCTTTCGATTTCGAGTGGACCAACAAGACGATCATGTATGGCTCCTATCAGCGCACGGTGTCGGTGTTCCAGAATTCCGACATGATGGCGCTCGATGCGCCGAGCCCCGAGGAGGTCGCGCTGCTCGCGCCGTTCCGCAACAAGCTCCCCGAGGAGGTGTTTGCCAAGCCGTTCCTGCCACCGGTGTCGGACGGTTCTGGCCAGGACCGCTCGCTGCTGCGCAAGGCCTCGCGGCTGCTTGAGGCCGCCGGCTATCCAATCAAGGACGGCAAGCGCGTCGATGCCAGCGGGGTTCCGATCACCGTGGAGTTCCTGATCGATGAGGCGGCGTTCGAGCCTCATCACATGCCCTACATCAAGAACCTCGCTGTTCTCGGCATCACCGCCACGTTGCGCACCGTCGATCCGGTGCAGTACCAGCGCCGCAAAGACGCGTTTGATTTTGACATCACGGTCGAGCGTTTCAGCTTCTCGACCACCCCGGGAGACGAGTTGCGGGCCTTTTTCGGATCGCGCAGTGCGACGCTTGAGGGCTCGAACAATCTTGCCGGGATCGCCGATCCGGTCGTCGACGCGTTGATCGAGGCCATCATCGCGGCTGACAACCGTCCGGCCCTGGTGAACGCCTGTCGGGCGCTAGACCGCGTCATCCGCGCGGGCCGTTACTGGATCCCGCACTGGTTCAAGCCGTCCTTCTGGATCGCCTATTGGGACGTTTTCGCGCGGCCCGCGACAAAACCGCGCTACGCGCGGGGAATCCCAGAAACCTGGTGGTACGATCAGACGAAGGCCGCAACCCTCCTCGGAGCCCCTTGAGCGTGATCAACCGGACCCCATGATCGCCTATATCGCCCGCCGCTTTCTGCTCATGATCCCGACCCTGTTCGGCATCATGCTGGTGTCGTTCGTCGTCGTGCAGTTCGCCCCCGGCGGCCCGGTCGAGCGGGTCATCGCAAGGCTCAACGGTTCGGATACCGGGGCGCTCTCGCGGGTGTCGGGGGGCGCAGGCGGCGATTTCGCCACCCGGGGGACAGGGGGGGCCGGGCGCGTCGATGCGGTGAACTCCCAGTATCGCGGCGCGCAAGGCCTCGATCCAGAATTCATCAAGCAACTGCAGAAACAGTTCGGCTTCGACAAACCCGCCTATCAGCGCTTCTTCATTATGCTGTGGAATTATCTGCGCTTCGACTTCGGCAAAAGCTACTTCCGCGACGTTCGCGTCATCGATTTGATCCGCGAGAAACTCCCGGTGTCGATGTCGCTCGGCGTGTGGATGACGCTGCTGACCTATCTGATCTCGATCCCGCTCGGCATCCGCAAGGCGGTGAAAGACGGCTCGACGTTCGATATGTGGACTTCGGGCATCATCATCATCGGCTATGCCATTCCGGGGTTTCTGTTTGCCATTCTGCTCATCGTGCTGTTGGCGGGCGGCTCGTTCTTCGACATCTTTCCGCTGCGTGGATTGACTTCCGATAACTGGCAAACGCTGCCCTGGGGACAGAAGATTCTCGACTATTTCTGGCATCTCGCCCTGCCGATCGTGTCCATGTCGATCGGAGCATTCGCGACCATGACGTTGCTGACCAAGAATTCGTTTCTCGATGAGATTCGCAAGCAGTATGTGCTGACCGCCCGGGCCAAGGGCTGCGCCGAGCGCCAGGTGCTCTATGGGCACATTTTCCGCAATGCGATGCTGATCGTGATTGCCGGCTTCCCCGGCGCGTTTGTGAGCGCGTTTCTGACCGGCGCGTTGCTGATCGAAACCATCTTCTCACTCGACGGCATGGGCCTGCTCGGCTTCGAGAGCGTGCTCAACCGCGACTATCCGGTGGTGTTCGCGACGCTTTACATGTTCTCGCTGGTGGGTCTCTTGGTGAACTTGATTTCCGACCTGACCTATACGTGGGTCGATCCGCGAATCGATTTCGAGACGCGAGAGGTGTGAGATGGACGCAACCACCCGCACCTCGGCGGAAACCGCCGTCGTCGCAACCCCGCGGCCGAGAGTGGCCGGCATCAAGCTCTCGGCGCTCAACGCCCGCCGGTGGCAGAATTTCAAGGCCAACCGGCGCGGCTACTGGTCGTTCATCCTCTTCATGCTGCTGTTCGTGATCTCGTTGTTTGCCGAATTCATCGCCAACGACAAGCCGTTTCTGGTCGAATATGACGGCCGATACTATTTCCCCGCGCTCGTTACCTATCCGGAGACCAGGTTCGGGGGCGAGTTCGAAACCGCGGCCGATTACCGCGATCCCTACGTGCAGAAACTGATCACCGAAAAGGGCGGCTCTATGCTGTGGCCGCCGATCCGCTATTCCTACGATACGCACAATCTCGACCTGCCGACGCCTGCGCCCTCGCCACCGACCTGGCTCCTC
>Ga0126378_10005264_pt1 | contig 10033 bp, 9 predicted proteins | sample PanSoiMetPlot_23_FD_92587 | JGI IMG/M metagenome (GOLD analysis project Ga0126378, IMG submission 92587) | Tropical forest soil microbial communities from Panama - MetaG Plot_23 | ecosystem: Environmental > Terrestrial > Soil > Tropical forest > Bulk soil | place: Panama | collected 2016-02-17 | reverse complement strand
TAGTGCACCTAGGCCAGGGGTACACCCCAAGCGGCCCTCAGGAAAACTGCTAAATTCTATGATGCCTTGCACTTCCGGAACGTCACCTGGCCCGAACCAGCCAGGGATCACGCCAAATACTTAGTTATTATCGCTGCCCGTTCCAACACGGTCAACGATTAAGATGTTCAACAAGTCACCGGGTGGCCGGAAAGTGTCACAGCGGCACATTCGGCGGGGCGTCAAGCATTCGATGCACCAGCACTTCCAGCGGAGACGGCAGGGGCTGGCCCTCGCGCTGTAGCACGGATGGTTTCTCTTGCAGGAGCTTGGTAGGGAGTTTCATCCAGAGCGGGGCCGGGGGAGAGTCGCCGCCGGGCGCGCCGCGCAGCACCAGGGCATGCGCGCGGTCCAGCGCAATCTGCGCGGATTGCTTGAAATCGTCGCGCTGCGGATCAATCACCGCAAAATACAGCGAAGGCTTCAGAAACTGCATGAGCGAATTGCTTTCGAGAATCACCGCCATCTCGCTTGGCTCTTTTTCCCCCGCTTTTCTCGCCACTCGCTTGCCCTGAGCGGAGTCGAACTGCCACGCGCTTACCCTCAGCGAAGCCGAAGGGCCACGCGCCACTTCCTCTAACGCTTGCCTGAGCAGCGGCATTCCCTCCGCCAGATAGCCTTGCTTGGTGCGCAGCCAAAAAGAACGCTTCGCTCCGGCAGCAAGGAAGCGCGCGCTGTCCGTACCCGTGTCGGAGCGGCTTTCCCAATCGAGAGCGCAAACGTGTTCCGTCGGTGCGCAATCGCAGTTCTCGCCGTTTTGCGCGCACACGCCGTGGCCATATTGCGTAATCTTCCCGGCAATCCAGTCGGTCTTCGGAAATGCCGCGATGATGTCGCACACCAACTGCGTCTTGCCGATGCTGCGCGTGTGCCCGCCCACCACCACCACCCGCCACAACGTCCTTATCTTTGTATCGGTGTTAACCATTCTCTTCTCTGTGCTCTCTGCGACCTCTGTGGTTAACTCTTGTCTTCCAGCTTCTTCACCCGCTCCACCAGCTCTGGCAATCGCGCAAACCAGAAATACGCTTCCTTGAACTGGTCCAGCGGCCGCGCGGGTGTACCCCAAACCGTCTGCCCCTTGCGGATAATTTTCCCGGTCGGAATTCCCGCCTGCGCACCCGCGATCGAACCATCCTCCAACGTGCAATGATCGGCGATCCCCACTTGCCCGCCGGCGACCACGTGATGCCCCAGCTTGCTCGAGCCGGAAATTCCAGTCTGCGCGGCAATTACCGTATGCGCGCCAATCTGGACGTTGTGCCCCACGTGCACCAGATTATCCAGTTTAACGCCTTCCGCGACCCGCGTGTCATCCAGCGAGCCGCGATCAATGGTTGTGTTCGCTCCGATTTCCACGTCGTCGGCAATCTCCAGCAATCCCACTTGCGGAAATTTCCAATAGCGCGTCCCGTCAAACGCATAGCCGAATCCATCCGCGCCGAGCACCGCTCCCGCGTGAATCTCCACGCCATTCCCAACGCGCACGCCGGCATAAAACGTCACCCTCGGATGAATGCGGCAATTTTCGCCAATCCAGCTTCCTGCACCGATCACGCAATGCGCGCCAACCTGCGTGCCATCCCCCACGTGCACATCCTCGCCGATCACCGCGTACGGCCCAATGCCTACGTTCGAGCCGAGGCGCGCCAGGGGCGCAACAATCGCCGTGGGATGAATCCCGGTGGCAATAAGCGCGCGTTCCAGCAGCAGTGTAGCAGCCTTGGCAAAGGCCACTTTGGGTTGCGCGCTATGCAGCATCGTCTTGCCGGCAAGCGAAAAGTCCTCGCCCGCCACTACGCAAGTCGCTTGCGAAGCCGCGGCTCGGTCAGCGTGTTTCGGCGACTCCACATAAATCAGCTGCTTGCTTCCGGCGCGTTCCGGTGCGGCCACTCCGGTAAGTTCCAGCCATGCGTCCCCTTCGATTCGAGCGTCAATCGCCTTCGCCAATTCTCCAGCAGTCCACTTCATCCCTGCCTCCGATCCTCAGCGTCTTCTGCGCGCTTCCTCTGCGGCCTCTCTGTCCTTTCTGAATTCTTCCTCACAAAAAATCGTACAGCGGCGGTTCGCCCTCCGGTCGGTTCTTCCACCGCGCGTGGATCCACACCCACTGCTCCGGACACTTGCGAATGATGTCCTCGATCACTTTGGTAAAGCGCTGCGTGTTTTCACGAATATCGCACTCCGCATCGCCTGTCCGGATCAACTCCACCGGTGGCTCAAAACGCAGACGGTATTTGCGAAGATTGGCATCCCAATAGGCGTAGCCCGGAACCACTGCGGCATCGGTGTGCAGCGCCACGCGTGCGATTCCCGTGGTGGTGCACGCGGGCTTGCCAAAAAAATCCACAAAAATTCCCTCGCCGGGCATGGTGTTCTGGTCCGCCAGGATGCCGATCGTGCCCGCGTCCTTCAACACGCGCATCATCGTGCGCGCCGCTTCATTTTTATAAACGGGCTGGTTGCCGGATCGCCCGCGATATTCGTTCACCAGTTTATCGAGCGGCGCGTTGTCCAGCGGGCGCGCCATATAGTGCAGGGGAAATCCGTAGAGGGCATGTGCATAAGAAGAAAGCTCCCACGCCCCGATATGGCCGGTGAGATAAATCACTCCCTTGCCGCGGCTCTTCCCCGCCAGGAAATTCTCGTGGCCGTCGAGAATTACCACGTCTGCAATATTTTCGCGCGTGTATTTCGGCAGGCGTGCAAATTCGGCGGCCATCCCTCCGAGGTTTCGCGCCATACCCTGCAGGGCGGCGCGCCGTTCGGCGTTGGTCCATTCGGGAAAGGCCAGGCGCAGATTGAACTCCGCCGTTTTGCGTAGCTTGGGCATCAACAGCAACAGCAAACGCGTTGTGCCTGCCGCCAGGCTGCGGGCCACCGAACGCGGCAACACGCCCAGCGTCTTCACAAACGCCCACGCCACCGCGTAGTGCAGCCATTCCATCATTTCCACCTTTGGAATTGAGGCACCGGAACTAGATTCTCAACCTACCAAGATACACCGACAATGCTAAACTCCTCTTTCCGTGAACCAGACCAGCGTCCCACCCGACACATCTTCGCCGCTTTCCCCTGCCGCGCGCGTTCTCTGGGCGGTACTCGTCCTCGCTACTCTTTATCTTTGCTATTTTCACAATCTCGGCGCGATTGGCTTGGTCGGGCCCGACGAACCGCGCTACGCCTGGATCGCGCGCGACATGGCCGAAACCGGCGACTGGATCACGCCCCGACTTTACGGCAAGCCCTGGTTTGAAAAGCCTCCGCTTTATTATTGGGGCGCAGCGCTCAGCTTCAAGCTCTTCGGCGTCAGCGAAGCGGCGGCACGCCTGCCAAGCGCCGTTTGCGCCCTGCTGGGCACGCTGGCCATGGCGTGGCTTGCCTGGCGCATCTGCGGTGCGGAAACCGCGCGATGGGTATTGCTCTTGCTGCCCACAACGGTCGGCATGATCGGCTTCTCCCACGCCGCCGCCACCGACATGCCCTTCGCGGCCATGCTCACCGTAGCCATGGTTTTCGCCGCGAAACTGCTCAATCTAGTTCCGCCTCGTCCATCCAGGGAGACTTCTCCCGACTCGCTCCTCTCCTTACCTTCCTATACCACCGCAACCTACTTTGCCTCCTTCTTCTTCGGGGTCTTTCTTGGCCTCGCCACCCTCGCTAAAGGTCCCGCCGCCCTGATCCTCTCCGCAGGCGGCGTATTGCTCTGGGCAGTTTTCAGCAAATGCTGGCGCGACGCTTTCCGCTGCCTTCACCCGGTCGCCATCATCGGCTTCTGTCTCACCGCCCTCCCCTGGTACATCCTTTGTGCGCATCGCAATCCCGTTTTTTTTCGCATCTTCATTATCGAACACAATTTCAAGCGTTTCCTTACCCCCGAATTCCAGCATATCCAGCCTTTCTGGTATTACGCTCCGGTTCTTGTGATTGCTTTCATTCCTTGGACCTCCCTGCTCTTGTTTGCTGGATACTTTGGAGGCCGCAAACTCTGGAAGGACCGAAAGGTCTCTGCCCCCGCGCTGTTTTGCTCCTGGTCCTTGTTCTGCGTACTTTTTTTTTCTATTTCTAAATCTAAGCTGCCTGGATACATTCTCCCTGCGCTTCCGCCTGTCGGCCTATTGCTGGCTCGGTCGCTGACTTTGTTGATGCCGCAGTTTACAAAATATTTCCGCTGGTTACTCGCGCTGTATGGCGGTGTATTTCTCGTTACCGCGATTCCATTGTTCTTTTTCCTCGGACATACACATGGGTCATATGCAACTGCGGCGGCAGCACGTACTCTTGCACTGATATTGGCCTTGTCCGGGGTTGCCAATTGGATTCTTGCCATCTACAAAACGAGCTTCAAGTCGCGCTTACCTTTCAGCGCTCTTTGCGTTCTGCCCATACTGGGCCTTACGTTGTCGGTGTCGAGTTTGCTCCCTGAAGTCTTTCCGTATGACCCTTCCGGAAAAACCCTCGCTGCCGAGCTGGTCTCCAAGCAGATTTCTTCCGATTTATTTGTTGGCCCAATGGGCCGTGGCCAATATTTCGGGCTGAATTTCTATCTGCATCAGGAGCTCGCAAACTGGGATTCAAGCAATCCGAAACAAGGCTATTTACTTCTCTCGTCGAAAACCTGCAAATTACAGGTAAAGGCACCTTGGGTATGTGAAACTACCCCGTCGTATCTACCAGCGAGCGGTTGGTTTGTTTATAAAGTCCAACGAAGCAACTCACCGAGCGAGCTTGGCGGGAGCGGCAACGGGGGCACTGGTGGAGGGAGGGCTGGGAGCAACCTGAATCACGGGCAGCCGCGTTAGAAAGAACGTCACCACACCGTTTTCGTAAACGCGCTTCTCCTCATCCGGAAGATTCACGAAGTTTCCGTGCGGAATAATCACCTGTTCGCGGGGTTCCGGAGCCTTCAGAAACATTTCACGCGTGATGGAGGAAAGTTCAGGGTCGTCCGCGGCCTGCACAAAGAGCATCGGCACGCCAGCCATAGCCTTGAGCTTCGTGGAAATCGGCGGCTCGTCCTTGTATTTGTAATTAAGCCATTCAAAACACGTCTGTGCGGATTTCACCATCATGGGAAAGCCGCCGACGCCGGTGCGGTCCACGCCCACCTTCACCATCTGATTCGGCGAATCATAAACGGAATCCAGCACCACGGCGCGCACACGCTTGTCTTTTTCCGCCTCGCGCAATCCGGCATAAGCGCCCAGGTTGTAACCCCAGATGCCGAACCGTGCCGCATCCACGTCGTCGCGCCTCGCCAGCGTGTCGATCGCGGCGCGCACTTCATCGGCTTCGCGATAGCCGAACGTGGTCAGGCCGCCGTTGCTGCCATGGGCGGCAAAATCGAAAACAAAGGCGTTGAACTGGTGATCCTGCAACGCAGAGACCAGGGTCAGCAGCTCCCCGCGGCTCGATTCATATCCATGCAGCAGAATAATCGTCGGCGCGCCGCGCAGTCCGGGAAAGAACCAACCGCGCCGCTCGCCCAGTCCGGCGACCGCGAAAACCACTTCGTCGGGCCGCCCCGGGAAGCTTTCCATGTTGATTTCGGAACTCGTCCGCTGCGGCTTGACGATCCAGTAGGTGAGCACACCCGAAATCACCAGCGTGGCCAGGCCGGCAAAGAAAACCAGCGCTAAAATCACAATCACCAGCTTGGTGTACCAGCTTCGAGGATAATGCAGTTCATCAACAATCGACATGGACTTGGGAGCTGGCCTCCGCCAGCATGTCTGTTCCTGTGTTTTACAGCAACTTTCAATCCTATGTCCGCATCGTAGCATGCGGCTTTCTGCTCAAGGCTTTCCTTCTCCCCCGCATGTGCCCGATTCGTATCGGCCTCGCCAACCGCATTTGGCAGGCTTTTCCCGGAACGGCTATGATGGCACGTGCGCAGGCAGCCAGCCGCCTGCATTCTCCCGATGAATATCGTTGACCTCCGCCAGACGACGGTTCGTCAGTTGGAACCTTTGCTGCTTGAAGAAGCCCGCCATTGGCGGGAAGAGCTCCATTGGGATTACCGCAGCGCGCTGGACTTGATCAAGCGCTTCCTGGACGCGCATGCGTTATCCGGCTGCGTGGCGTTTGAGAACGGGCACGCCGTCGGCTATTCCTTTTATGTGCTGGAGGACTACAAAGGGCTGATCGGGGGGCTTTACGTTTCGCCGAGCCAGAACCAGGAGCCGGTTGGGCGGCGTCTGCTCGACGAGATGCTCTTTGCGATGCGCGCCCTGCCGCAGTTGCACCGTATCGAGGCGCAGTTGATGCCCTTCGGCGGGCCGGTAGAAGGCGCGCTTCGCGATCAGGGCTTCCGCCTTTACACGCGGCAGTTCATGTTGCTGGATCTCCAGAAGTCGCATGATGCCGTGCCCAGCATGAACTCCGGCTTGCGCCTGGACCGCTGGAACGACCGTTATTTCGAACCCTGCGCGAAGCTGATTTATTTGGCGTACGCGAATCACGTGGATGGCGACATCAACGACCAATACCGCACGCGCCATGGCGCACTGAAGTTCCTGAAAAACATTATTCTGCTGCCGGGCTGCGGCCAGTTTCTGCCGAATGCATCCTTCGTGCTGCATCATCCGGGAAGCGAGGAACTCGTCGGAGCGATTTTGACCAGTGAAGTGTCGGCAGGTGTCGGCCACACCACCCAGATTTGCGTCATGCCCGGCTTTCAGGGCCACGGTCTGGGGCGAGTTCTGATGCTCACGGCCGCAGAAACGCTCCGCGCGCTTAAGTTCACCGAGTTAACGTTGACGGTGACCTCGGAAAACCGCACGGCGGTGCACCTCTATGAACGACTTGGTTTCTCGAAAGTCAAAACGTTTACGGCTGGAGTTTGGCCGAAATAAGAGCTATCCGTTTGGCAAAACGAGCAAACCGGCAGTAGCCGTAGAGATGGGCTGGTAACGCCCCGCCATCGCTGCTACGTGAAGGGTTCCGGTACAATTATTTCCCGCCGGCGGCTGGAGAGCCAACCGAGAGGCAATTCAAAAGAGCACGTCAACGTGAATTGCCGCGTGCCGGCCGATTGCGGTGCGCCTTTCGAGCTTTTCACTTCCTCTCGAACAGCCGGAACCAGGAGCGGGGGCCCACTATCGATAATTACATCGATGACCTTCCCATTGGCAGCTACGGATACGCGCGCAGTCACGGGTCCGCTGATGCTTGTTTGCCAAGCTAGGATCGGGTACGTGATGGACGCTTCGCGAAGACGGAGTTCCGGGTGGTCAGCGAAGCGTCCCCGTCGATGTTCAACGAGTGCAGTTTCTTTTGGGCAGGTGCAAATTCGTCGCCGGGGAGCCAGTTGATTGCGCTGCTCGCAGAAGCAGCCGCTTGACCCAGCGCGTAACCAAAACTCGCCATCTTCGCGTCGCCAGTGAAGTCCCAACTCTCCACGAACGCGTCGGCGGGCTTGTGGTAGCGGTTGCTGACATAGTCCTTAGATTGCGCTTCGCCCCAAGCTAGATCATGGCTTTTGTATTTCAGTCCTTCGCTGATCGAAAACGCCGGAATACCTACGCGCCCCAAACTAAAATGGTCGGAGCGATAGTAATGGCCGGCTTCCGGATGCGCGTCGGATTTGATGGCCAGAGCAAATCCCTTCGCGATTTTTTCCACTTCGGGATAGAACGAAGTGCGCTCCGCGCCGCTGACCTCTACCTCTTCCGGAATGCCCAGCGGGGGCAGCGCGTCGAAGTTCAAATCAATGACCGGCTCGGCTGGCAGTTGTTCGAGATGCCTGCCCAAAAACTCGGATCCGAGCAGGCCCTGCTCTTCAGCAGTGACGGCGGCAAAAAGAATGGACCGCGGCGGAGCAGGCTTCGTGCCGGCCCACGCACGCGCAAGTTCCAGCAAAATGCCGCAGCCCGTGGCGTTGTCCACGGCGCCATGATAAATCTGGTCGCCCTTAGGCCGCTCGTAATCGATCCCGAAGTGATCGTAATGCGCGGTGTAGAGGACTGCTTCCGCTCGCTTCTGCGATGTATCCAACCCTTCGACAATCCCCAAAACATTGCGCGAAGAAAACGGTCGAATAGACGAAGCAATGTGCGCCTTCAAATTTACCGGCAACTCGACAGGCTTGAAGTCGCGCGATTGCGCCTGCTTATACAAGCTGTCCAGATCCAATCCGCCCATGGCCACCAGTTTGCGTGCGACCTCCAGCTGGATCCATGAAGCGGCCTGTAGCTTCGGTGTGCCATCCAGCTTCAAATACGAGCGCTCCGAGCCCCACGAGTTGCGCACCACTTCCCAGGGATAGCTGGCCAAATCGGTGCGGTGAATGATGAGCGTAGCGATCGCACCGCGCCGCGCGGTCTCCTCGTATTTGTAAGTCCAGCGGCCGCTATAGGTGAGCGCCTTGCCTTTGAAAAAGCTCGGGTCGTTCGATTCCGGCTCGCTCACAAAAAGCAGCGCCACCTTCCCTTTCAGGTCGTAGCCCTTGTAGTCATCCCACTTATTTTCTGGCGAGGTGATGCCATAGCCTACATAAACGATGGGACCATCAATATCGGCGGATTCCGTTTGTGACTGATTGCTGGTGACGTAGTCGTCGAGGTTTCTAAGTTCCACCGGCGCGCCACTTGCCGGCACGAACGAGAACGTGGTCGTCAAAAGCGTCTTAACGCCCACCATGGGCACTTCCTGAAAATAGGTCCCGTTGGCGCCGGCGGGCTTCAGGCCAAAACTCTTGAACTGCTCGGCGATCCAGTTCGCGGCAGCGTCGCCGCCTTTCTGGCCCGTGCCGCGGCCTTCGAGCGCGTCGCTCGAAAGGTATTTCACGGCAGCGCGGATGTACTCTACGTCGATCTTCGGCGCACGGGATTTTTCCGCGAGCAGCGCGCCCGCGAAAACCCCGATAAATAAAGCGAGAATCATCCATTTCCGCATGGGAAATCTCCTTGCTATCTAGAAGCCGCCTAAGCTTCACGTGGCAGCATCATTTTACGCGCAAAAAGCGAAGGCACGCCTGCCATGCTAGGCTACCGTTCGAAACGGAAGGGCTGCAAATGCGCAAGAAGCCGCAAAAATCTCATTTTTTCTGATTCGTTCAAACGGCCGTCGCCGCAAATCCACCGCCTGCAAAGCGATTGAAGTTGGCGCGCCGACATTTTCGCGGGAGACGCCCCTATTTTTTGACCGCACGATCTTTCAGCAGGTTCTTCAGTTCGGACATGAACTCCTGCACGTCCTTGAAGTCCATGTAGACGCTGGCGAACCGCACGTAGGCCACTTTGTCGAGCTTCTTTAGGCGGTGCATGATCATTTCGCCGATTTCCGTGGTGGTCAGTTCGCGCTCCGTGGCCTCGTGCACCACGCCTTCGATCTCGTCCACGATGGCTTCCAGCTTTGGCGTGGGTACCGGCCGCTTTTCGCAGGCCTTCAGCAGACCTTGCAAAATCTTTTGCCGTTCAAAACGCTCGCGCCGACCATCCTTTTTGATGACCATGTACGGAATTTCGTCGATGCGCTCGTAAGTGGTGAAACGGCGGGAACATTTCAGGCATTCACGGCGGCGGCGGATGGTGTCGCCGGCACGGCCTTCGCGGGAGTCGATCACTTTATCGTCGAGATGCGCGCAGAAAGGACATTTCACTCGCTGGGTTCTCCTGGTGTTAGCAGGATATTACAAAAACCGGATATCAGAAATCAGAGATCAGGAAGCGCGATCCCCGGAAGGTGCGGCGATTTCGGCGTCGATTTCCGCGGTTTCCTGCTGCTTCAAGCGCTTAAGCTCGCCCAACGACCAGCCTTCGCGGAACAACAGCGGAACTCCCGCCAGGGTGCACGCCGCGAATGTCACCAGCCAGAGAATCATCGCCGCCGCCACCGCGGGTTCCTGCTCGATTCCGTACAGCTTGGTCAGCGCCACGAGGGCCAGAGCTTGCGCGCCGCCGCCCACACCAGGCAACTGCACCGCAGACCCAACGAGACTGAAGATAAGGATCATCAGCGAGTCAGCAAACGTCAGCGTGCCCAACTTTCCGCC
>Ga0126378_10005262_pt1 | contig 10033 bp, 8 predicted proteins | sample PanSoiMetPlot_23_FD_92587 | JGI IMG/M metagenome (GOLD analysis project Ga0126378, IMG submission 92587) | Tropical forest soil microbial communities from Panama - MetaG Plot_23 | ecosystem: Environmental > Terrestrial > Soil > Tropical forest > Bulk soil | place: Panama | collected 2016-02-17 | reverse complement strand
TGTCGACCAACGACACCGTGCTGCTGCTGGCGAGCGGCGCGTCTGGGGTGCGGCCTGGCCTGACCGAGTTCGCCGAGCTCGTGCGCACTGCCTGCGGCGACCTGGCCCGCCAGCTCCAGCTCGACGCTGAGGGCGCGACGAAGGCGATCGCCGTCGAAGTGACCGGCGCTGCCAGCGACGACGACGCGGTCACCGTCGGACGGGCGATCGCCAGGTGCAACCTGTTCAAGTGCGCGATCAACGGCGAGGACCCGAACTGGGGCCGGGTCCTCGCCGCGGTCGGCACGACCAGCGCGGTCTTTGACCCTGACAAGGTCAGCGTCGCGATCAACGGCGTCTGGGTGTGCAGGAACGGCGCGCCAGGAGATGATCGGTCGGCGGTCGACCTGCGGGCTAGGGACGTGACCGTGACCGTCGACCTATCAGCCGGCCCGGCCGCGGCCACGGTGCTGACCACCGACCTGAGCGCCGCCTACGTGCACGAGAACTCGGCGTACTCGACGTGACAGGACTCTCGCACGCCAGCGCGATGGCGAAGGCAGCCACGCTCATCGAGGCGCTGCCTTGGCTCGAGCGGTTCCACGGCCAGGTCGTAGTCATCAAGTACGGCGGGCATGCGATGACCGACGAGTCGCTGCGGATGGCGTTCGCGCAGGACGTGGTCTTCCTGCGCTACGCCGGGCTGCGCCCCGTTGTAGTGCACGGCGGCGGGCCGCAGATCAGCGCGCACCTTGACCGGCTCGGCATGGAGTCAACCTTCAAGGCCGGGCTGCGGGTCACTTCGGCTGAGGCGATGGACGTGGTCAGGATGGTGCTGACCGGCCAGGTGAACAGGGATGTCGTGGGCTTGATCAACAAGCACGGCCCGTTCGCCGTCGGTATGTCGGGTGAGGACGCGCACCTGCTGACGGCCCGCCGCGTCGGAGCCAGGACCGAGGACGGGAACGTCGTCGATATCGGCCATGTCGGCGAGGTCGAATCGGTGAATCCCGGCGCCGTCAGCGCGCTGATCGCCGATGGCAGGATCCCAGTGATCTCCACGGTGGCGCGCAGCGAGTCAGGCGAGGTGCTCAACGTCAACGCCGACACGGCCGCAGCCGCGCTCGCCATGGCGCTCCGGGCGGTGAAGCTGGTGATGCTCACCGACGTGGCGGGGTTGTATGCGGAATGGCCCGCCGCGGCCGCCGCCGCCCACGGCCAGACGGGGAACGGCAGTTGCGCCGGGCGCTCGTCCCAGGTGATCAGCGAGCTGACCGCCAGCGAGCTCGCGGCGATGCTGCCAGGCGCCGGCGCGGGGTCAGGCGGGCCGCCCCCTCGGGCAGTGCTGAGCGACGGCATGATCCCCAAGATGCGGGCCTGCCTGAGCGCCGTGACCGGCGGCGTGCCGCAGGCGCACGTGCTCGACGGGCGGCTGCCGCACGCGGTGCTGCTGGAGATCTTCACCGACTCGGGAATCGGCACGATGGTCGTGCCAGATGCAGAGCCGGTGGCGGCGCAAGCGGGAGACACCACATGACGGCTTCGGAACTGATCAGTCGGGCGGGAGGACCCGCAGGACCCTCAGGCAGCCCGCGGCCGACGGCTACAGGCGCGCTCCAGGAACGGTACGCCGCTGCGATGATGCCCAACTACGGCCTGCCTCCGCTGGCGCTCGCCCGCGGCGATGGCTGCACGGTCTGGGATGTCGATGGCAACGCCTACCTCGACCTGACCGGCGGGATAGCTGTCAGCGCGCTCGGGCACGCACACCCCGCGATCGTGGCAGCGGTCAGCGACCAGGTCGCCAGGCTCGCGCACATTTCCAACTTGTACCTGCACGAAGGGCAGGTACGGCTGGCAGAGCGGCTGCTCGGACTGCTCGGCGCGGACGGCCGGGTGTTCTTCGCTAACTCAGGCACGGAAGCTAACGAGGCGGCATTCAAGCTCGTCCGCCGCGCGCAAGGACCATCCAGGCCGGTGCTTGTCGCCGCTGAGGGCGGATTTCACGGCAGGACGATGGGATCGCTCGGCCTTACAGGAAAGCGCTCGATCAGGGAGCCGTTCGCGCCATTCGGGGCTAATGTTCGGTTCGTTCCTTATGGTGATCAGGAGACACTCAGGGACGCCATCGGGCCGGACTGCGCGGGCGTGTTCCTCGAGCCATGCCTGGGCGAGGGCGGTGTCGTGCCGGCGCCGCCCGGCTACCTGCAGACGGCGCGGGCAGCGTGCGACGCGACAGGGGCGCTGCTTGTGCTCGACGAGATCCAGAGCGGCATCGGCCGGACGGGCGCCTGGTTCGCCTGTCAGAAGGCTGGGATCGTCCCTGATGTGATCACGCTGGCCAAGGGCCTCGGCGGTGGCCTGCCGATCGGCGCCTGTATCGGACTGGGAGCTGCCGGGACTGCCCTGGCGAAGGGTGACCACGGCAGCACGTTTGGCGGCAATCCCGTGGCCTGCGCGGCTGCGCTGGCGGTGCTCGACACGATCGAGCGCGACGGGCTCCTCGATCACGTGACGCAGGTCGGCTCGGCGCTGTCTGGCGGGATCGCCGAGATTACCCACCCGCTGCTCGCCGGCGTCCGTGGCAGCGGCTTGTGGCTGGCCGCTGCGCTCACCGCGCCGGTGGCCAGCGCGGTGGAGGAGGCGGCGCGGCGGGCAGGTTTCCTCGTGAACGCTGTGCAGCCGGACGCGATCAGGCTCGCTCCGCCGCTCGTGCTGACCATCGGCCAGGCAGCGTCGTTCACCGCCGCGCTGCCTGGGATCCTGGATCAGGTAGCCGGGGTGATCCGTGAGGACGCTTCCGCGGGCCAGCACAGCGCCGCTGGCAACCGGGAGACGTGATGCACGGATCGGGCAACGGCACCGGTACTGAGCGGATCAGCCCCGCCACCAAGGCCGCCAGGCACGCGAAGATCGCGGGCATACTCGGCAGGCACGACGAGCCTGTACGGTCCCAGGATGACCTGGCGGACAAGCTCGCCGAGGTCGGCATCAAGGTCACCCAGGCGACGCTGTCGCGCGACCTCGTCGAGCTCAGGGCGGTGCGGCTGCGTGGCCCTGACGGCGGGCTGGTTTACGCGCTGCCGCCCGATCCCGCGGAGCCGCCGGCCGGCGGTGCCGACGACGACGCGGCCTTCCGGCGAGCCGCCGCGGCCCTCGGGGGCCTCGCCGGATTCACCGCGGGCTCAGCCAGCGCAGCGGCCGCGGCGCTCGCGAAGACCGCGGCAGACCTCCTGGTCTCGGCCGAGGCGAGCGGGAACCTGGTCGTGCTGCGTACGCCGCCCGGCGCCGCCCAGCTGATGGCTTCGATGATCGACAGAACGGCGATGCACGCGGTCCTCGGCACGGTTGCCGGCGACGACACCGTGCTCGTCGTGGCGCGCGACCCGGCAGGCGGGGACGGTCTCGCAAGCCTGCTGCTGCGGCTCGCTGAGCGGCGTCCTGCGAGAACGGCGCTCCCTCAGGGGGCCGAGCGCCTCGTGCCGCGCGCGGAGACCCCCCACAAGGAGGAGCTGTGACACAGCGAGTCGTGCTTGCCTACTCGGGAGGCCTCGACACGTCGGTAGCGATCGGATGGATCACTGAGCAGACGGGCGCGGAGGTGATCGCGCTCGCGATGGACGTCGGCCAGGGTGGTGAAGACTTGGAGACGATCCGGGCCAGGGCGCTGGCCTGCGGCGCGGCCGAGGCGGTGGTGGTCAATGCGCGGGCGGAGTTCGCGGCAGATTTCTGCATGCCAGCGCTGCGGGCGGGTGCGCTGTACATGGACAGGTACCCCCTTGTCTCGGCCCTGTCCAGGCCGCTGATCGTGACGCACCTGGCGCGGGTTGCCGGCGAGTTCGGCGCGAGCGTCGTGGCGCACGGGTGCACCGGGAAGGGGAACGACCAAGTCAGGTTCGAAGTCGGCCTGGCCGCGCTCGCGCCCACCGTGAAGGCGATCGCGCCGGTCCGCGACTCGGGCATGACCAGGGACAAGGCCATCGAGTTCGCGACCGCGAAAGGATTGCCGATTGACGTGACGGCGAGGTCGCCGTACTCGATCGACCAGAACCTGTGGGGGCGCAGCTGCGAGACCGGCCACCTGGAAGATATCTGGGAGGCTCCGCACGAGGACGTGTACGGCTACAGCGACGATCCTGGCGCTGGCAAGCGCGCCGAGGAGGTCACGATCAGCTTCGCCGACGGCCTGCCGGTCGCGCTCGACGGCCGGCCCCTGTCGCCGCTCGACATGATCACCAAGCTGAACGCCCAGGCAGGCGCGCACGGTGTCGGCAGGATCGACATGGTCGAAGACCGTCTTGTCGGGATCAAGAGCAGGGAGATCTACGAGGCGCCCGCGGCGATGACGCTGCTCGCCGCGCACGCTGAGCTTGAGGCCGTGTGCCTGGAGCGGGACCTGGCCAGGTTCAAGGCGATGGCCAGTCAGCGCTGGGCCGAGCTGACCTACGACGGGCTCTGGTTCTCGCCGCTACGCCACTCGCTCGAGGCCTTCATGATCGAGGCGTCCAGGAACGTGACCGGTGAGGTGCGGGTACGGCTGCAGGCCGGCCAGGCCGTGGTGACCGGCAGGCGCAGCCCGGTGGCGCTCTACGACTACGGGCTCGCAACGTACGACACGGGCGACATGTTCGATCAGAAGCTGGCGAGAGGATTCGTCGAGCTGTGGGGACTGCCCACGAAAATCGCAGCCGCTCGAGACCGGGTTGCCGCCGCGGCGCCGTAGAGCCATGCGCGGATCGGATCCTGCGCCGTTCCACCAGGCGAAGCTGAATGCTCGGAAAATTTGCGCATGAAGGGCAGGCGCGGACAAATGCGCTCCATTAGGGTTGTCCTCCGAACCGGGTAAGCCGACGGCGTGGTGCTGCGCGGGCGGAGGTACGGGCCAGTGGGGTTGAAATTCAATCCGCCGCCCGGCTGGCCGCTGCCGTGGGACTTCGAGCCGCCGCAAGGATGGGAGCCTGACCCGGCTTGGCCAGCGCCGCCGCCCGGCTGGCCGCTGTGGATCGGCAGCGGCGCGCCGAAGGTCTTGTATCAACTGCCCACCAGCGCCGCTTACGTTCCCCGCTACATGCGCGAGTCACTGGAGCCCGAACCTCCGGCCGGCCTGCTGCGACCATCTAGGTGGCGTTCGGCCATGCGGCTGCCGCGACGCAGGGGCAGGGCAAAGGGGGGACACCGCCGGCCGCGGAGGGCGCGGATTTCCGGCGGGCAGGCCGCGCTGGTTACGGTCGGCTTCGCCGCGATCGGGTTCATCGCGTTTGCGCTGCCCGGCCAAGGGGTCAAAGACCCGTCACGGGCCACTACTGCCGGCACCGCCCACCATTCGCATCCCGTGAATCTCCTCGCACTGCGGACAGGGTCCTGCTTCCAGGATCCGGCGCAGGGGCGTCCGATTGGCGGCTCTGTCGCTCACGTCACCGCGCTGCCCTGCGCGCTAGCACATAATGCCCAGATCTTCGCGCGCTTCCCCGCGCGGGGCCTGGTGTATCCGGGGCGGACAGCGCTGCTTCGGCAAGGCCGCCGGCACTGCCGCTCGGCGCTCGGCGCCGAGTTGGACGGCTCGAAGTTGTCGCCAGGCACATCGGTGATTGACGTCGTGCCGTCGCGTGCCCGCTGGTCGGCCGGTCTGCGGACGATCAGCTGCGCGGTGATTGATCCTGCCGCGCGCTGGACGAAGTCATTGCTCAACGGGCACCGCGGACGCAAATTTTCGCGGCACGAGCATGCGCGAGGCGACGCGCAGGGCTCAGCACGCAGCCACGACTCGGCGTCAAGGCGGAGGGATCGTCTCGCCGGCCGGAACCGCGCCGGCTAGAGCGTTCGGGTTGGCACGCGACATGGTCTGCCGCGGCGCCGGAGTGGCCGCGCGCATTCGTTGGGCATGTAGCTTGTCGGTTGAGCGGGAAGGCCGGACTACGGGAGGGGTCGTGAGCGGCGAGCCTGAGGCATCTGCACCTCGGGGGGTTCCAGAAGATCGCCCACCAGGGTCGGCGGTGCGGCTGTGGGGCGGGCGATTTGAATCCGGGCCGGCCGACGCCCTGGCCAGGCTCTCGATGAGCGTGCAGTTCGACTGGCGGCTCGCCCGCTACGACCTGCTCGCGTCCGGAGCGCACGCGCGCGTGCTGCACAGGGCCGGCCTGCTCGATGACGACGACGTCGCCAGGCTGCTCGCGGCGATCGACGAGCTGAGCCGGGACTGCCAGACCGGCGCGTTCCGCCCGTCGGCGGCCGACGAGGACGTCCACACGGCGCTTGAGCGGGGCTTGCTCGAGCGCGTCGGCTCGCTCGGCGGGCGACTACGAGCTGGCCGGAGCAGGAACGACCAGGTCGCGACCGACCTGCGACTGTACCTGCGCGACCACGCCAGGCAGGTGGTCGCGCGGCTAGCAGAGCTGCAGACCGCGCTGATGGATCAGGCCGAGCTGCATCTTGCGGAGCAAACACCTGCGCCCGGCATGACACACATGCAGCACGCACAACCCGTGCTGCTCGCTCACCAGCTGCTCGCTCACGTGCACGCACTGGCCAGGGACGTCGCACGGCTGCGTGACTGGGACAAGCGAACCGCGATTTGCCCGCTCGGGTCGGGCGCCCTGGCGGGGTCCTCGCTGCCGCTCGACCCCGAGGCCGTCGCGGCTGAGCTGGGCTTCGACTCACCGGCCGCGAACTCGATGGACGCGGTCGCCGACCGGGACTTCGCGGCGGAGTTTTGCTTCGCCGCGGCGCTGGCCGGGACGCACCTGTCGAGGCTGGGCGAGGAGGTCGTGCTCTGGACCACGCACGAGTTCGGCTGGGCCGAGATCGACGATGCCTATGCGACAGGCTCGTCAATCATGCCGCAGAAGAAGAACGCTGACGTGGCTGAGCTTGCGCGCGGCAAGGCCGGACGGCTGATCGGAGGGCTCGCTGGGCTGCTCACCACGCTGAAGGGGCTGCCGCTGACATACAACAGGGACCTGCAGGAAGACAAGGAACCCGTGTTCGACGCTGTCGACACCCTGCTGGTCGTGCTGCCGGCGATGGCAGGCCTGGTGAGCTCGATGCGCTTCCACCAGGGAAGGCTCGCGACGGCGGCGGGCGCGGGGCACGCGCTCGCTACCGACGTGGCGGAGTTGCTCGTCAGGAAGGGCGTGCCGTTCAGGGAGGCGCACGAGGCGGTCGGGCACCTAGTCGTGTGGTGCCAGGTACATGACTGCGAGCTTGCCGAGGTCAGCGACGATGACATGCAGAAGGTGTCACCGTACCTGACGCCAGACGTGCGGTCGGTGCTGTCGGTGGCAGGGGCGATCGCGGCGCGGGATCAGACGGGTGGAACCGCGCCTGAGCGGGTCGCCGAACAGCTCGACGCGCTGCGCCATGTCGTAGCCGGCGACGCCACGTGGGCCGCCTCATGACAGCTGCGCAGCAAGCGGCTGAGGCTCAATGGCTAGTGCTTCGGCGGGAATTCTTCTGGCGGGAGGCGCTAGCGGTCGCGCCACAGCTGCTCGGGTGCGTGATCGCGCACGAAACCGGCGACGGCATGGTGGCGGCGAAGATCACCGAGGTGGAGGCCTACCGCGGAGAATCAGACCCCGCGTCGCACGCGTTCCGCGGCAAGACGGCACGCAACGCCGTGATGTTCGGCGAGCCAGGGCACGCGTACGTGTACTTCACCTACGGGATGCACTTCTGCGTGAACCTGGTCTGCAGGCCGCCCGGCGAAGCGGCTGCGGTGCTGCTCAGAGCAGGCCGCGTGGTCGAGGGTGCTGATCTAGCCTCGGCGCGGCGGATGGCCGATGCCGGAACTGGCGTAACGGTGCGTGGTGCGAAGGCACCCGCGGAGCGCGACCTAGCCCGCGGTCCTGCGCGGTTGTGCCAGGCACTCGGAATCGGCAGGGCGCAGAACGGTGCCGACGTGTGCGACCCGACGGGACAGGTTCGCGTACTCGCGCCCGCGGGGTTCGCCGGCTTGCCGGCTGCGACGGTGCGCTCGGGTCCCAGGGTTGGCGTGCGTCTCGGCGCTGATGCGGACTGGCGGTTCTGGGTTGACGGCGACCCGACGGTCTCGGCGTACCGGCCGCACGTCCCGAAGAGGCGCTGAGCCGGCGCGGGCGCGGAGGGTCCACACCGAAACCGATGTGACCGCGGCGCCCATGAGATGGGAGTATGCAGCCGTGAGCGACATCATCGACGAGCTCGAGTGGCGAGGCCTGATCGCCATCTCGACCGATCTGGACGACCTGCGCAAGTCACTGGATTTCGGTCAGGTGACGCTATACGGCGGGTTCGATCCGACCGCGGCGAGCCTGCACATCGGTAACCTCGTCCTGCTGCTCACGATGCGCCGGCTCCAATTGGCCGGACACCGGCCAATCGGCCTGGTGGGCGGCGCGACAGGTCTCGTCGGGGATCCGAGCGGCAAGTCCGCCGAGCGGGCGCTCAATCCGCCTGAGGTTGTGGCCGGATGGGTCAGGCACATCGGGGATCAGGTCGGCCGGTTCCTCGACTTCGAGCCAGGCCCGGCGTCCTCGCTCATGGTCAGCAACCTGGACTGGACCGAGGACCTATCGGCGCTGGCGTTTCTGCGCGACGTCGGCAAGCACTTCCCGCTGAGCCAGATGCTCTCCAGGGAGACGGTGCGGGCCAGGCTGGAGTCAGGCGGGATCAGCTACACCGAGTTCAGCTACCAGATCTTGCAGGCGAACGATTTCCTCGAGTTGTACCGCAGGTATGGCTGCACGCTGCAGATCGGCGGCAGCGACCAGTGGGGCAACCTCGTCTCAGGTGTGGACCTGATCAGGCGCGTCACCGGCGAGACCGTGCACGCGCTCGCGACGCCGCTGATCACGAAGCCGGACGGGACCAAATATGGCAAGACTGAGGGCGGGACGATCTGGCTGAGCCCCGAGCTGATGAGCCCGTACGCGTTCCACCAGTACTGGCTGAATCGGTCGGACGCCGAGGTGCCTGGGCTGCTACGGGTGTTCACGTTCCGCGGCCGGGAGGAGATCGAGGGCCTGGAACGTGAGATCGCCGAGCGGCCGGCCGCGCGGACCGCGCAGCGCGTGCTCGCCGACGACCTGACCACGCTGGTGCACGGGGCCGACGAGATGGCCAGTGCCGCCGCGGCTGGACGTGCCCTGTTCGGCCAGGGCGACCTGCGCGATCTCGACGAGCACACGCTGGCTGCCGCGCTCGCCGAGGCGGGGCTTGCCGTCGTCGGCCAGCTCGGGGCTAGCGTCGCAGACCTGATGGTCGCCGCGGGTATCGCGGCGAGCAAGTCGGCGGCCAGGAGGGCGATCGAGGGAGGCGGCGCGTACTTGAACAACGTCAGGGTGACTGATGTCGACGCGATCCCTGCGGCGAGCGACCTGCTGTCCGGAAGGTTCCTCGTGCTGCGGCACGGCAAGCGGACCGTCGGGGGCGTGGAGATCGAAAGCGATGGGCGCTCGACGCGCTAGCTGGTGCCCCCGCGCCGGATTTGACACGCTAGCCGTGCCTCCCTAGTGTTCAGTACGGCTCGCCGCAGTGCCCGATGGCCTAGGCCGCGGCTGCGGGAGCCGCCAGCCAGATCTCCGCTCGTTGTCGCGAACCCCGCGTGGTTTGGTGACTACTGTAGGGTTACGCTGGATAGCAATGAGTGATAGATCACAACTGAATCTGCTAGACAGCCTTGACAGTCGTGTGACTCGCAGGTAAGTTAGCAGGGTTGCCCCTGAGGGAGTTTGATGGCTCCTGACGGTGTGCGTCCGCTCCTTGAGAACTCAACAGCGTGCTAAAAGCCAGTGCAACATGCACAAACCCCGTCATACGGGCCTGCGCCTAGCGGTGCAGTGCCCAGACGGAAACATGCCAGACCGCCTCACCGGCCTCGGTGCAAGAAGCCGATGGGGCGTCTCTTCAGTCTGCAATCCGTCAGGCCGCCTTCGCGCGGCGACGGTTGCGATAGACATCAATGGAGAGTTTGATCCTGGCTCAGGACGAACGCTGGCGGCGTGCTTAACACATGCAAGTCGAGCGGAAAGGCCCTTCGGGGTACTCGAGCGGCGAACGGGTGAGTAACACGTGAGCAACC
>Ga0126378_10005261_pt1 | contig 10033 bp, 11 predicted proteins | sample PanSoiMetPlot_23_FD_92587 | JGI IMG/M metagenome (GOLD analysis project Ga0126378, IMG submission 92587) | Tropical forest soil microbial communities from Panama - MetaG Plot_23 | ecosystem: Environmental > Terrestrial > Soil > Tropical forest > Bulk soil | place: Panama | collected 2016-02-17 | reverse complement strand
GACCCATGATGAGCGCGCGCCCGCCAGTTGGAATCATCAGCGTCGAGAGGATGCGAAAGGTCGTAGTCTTGCCGCTGCCGTTGGGACCTAACAGCCCAAAAATCTCTGCCGGACGTACTTCGAATGACACACCAGCCAGCGCGGCTCGCTCGCCGTACTGATGCCGCAGATGTTCGAGCTGAATGACAGGCGAGATCGCTCGTGCATCCGCACTCGGATCCACGTGTTCGATCTCAGGTGTGGCTGTCTTGGAGATCACGGTGATTCAATGTCAGCTCGTCCGGTTGAGCATCATCAGCGCAAACAACAACGGCAGGTAGAGTACCGTCGCCTGCAGCAGATGACGCGCCCGCGCCTTTGAGGTTCCGGCTACGGGAGCCAGTTTCATCGTCCACATGCGCAGACTGAACCAAAGCAACGCCGCGCCGAGTACGGCAGCGCCGGTGAAATAAATCCATCCACTCATTCCCATCAGCGTGGGGGCCAGCGTCACGGGCAACAGCGCCACTGAGTACGTGACGATTGCGCGAATTGTCGAGCGCCCGTCGCTCTCTACGACCGGCAACATGCGCACGCCTGCATTCTCGTAATCTTCGCGGTAGAGCCATGCGATCGAGTGGAAATGCGGGAACTGCCAGAAGAACATGATGGCGAATAGCACAATCGCTTCCGGATCGATTCGCCCGCGCACCGCCACCCATCCCAGCACCGGAGGCATGGCGCCGGGAAACGCACCCAGTAGCGTGCAAATTGGGTGCACCTGCTTCATAGGCGTATACACCATTAGGTAGCAGGCTGACGTTAGCGCCGTCAGAATCGCGGCTTGCCAGTTAGTTGTCAGCCAAAGAAAGACAATCCCGGCGACCGTCATTCCCACGGCTACAATCGACGCATGCAATACGCTCAGGCTCTTCGTTACCAGCGGCCGCATCGCTGTACGCCGCATGCGCGCATCCAGGTCACGTTCCATGACCTCATTCATGGCGGCCGTCCCGCCGCTGACCAGGCCAATTCCCAGTAGAGCGTTGAAGATCGTCCACGATAGCGAGGGAATTCCTGACTTCGCCGCCGCCAGATACGCGCCGCACCACGCCGTCAAGATCAGCAGGGTCGTCACGCGCGCCTTCACCAGCACTGAATACTCATGCGCCAGCGCGGTCACGCTGATGCGCGGAATCACCAAAGGCTGGGTGGCCGTACTCACGCGGCAACCACCTTTCGGCTCGGCGATGCCGGAGCCATGGCCGTTGCTTTAGCCGTAATCATGCGGCGTGTCTGAATAGCCAGAATCACTGTAGTCGCCAACACGAGTGCTCCCCCAGCAACATGAGCCACCGTGCTCACCACCATCCCCATCAGCGGTTGCACGGCATCTTTGCCCCATTGCACGCGCGTGATGTAGGCGATAAAGCCCAGAGCCAGTTGCAGCATAAGCAGCACCAGAACCGCTTGTGCGGGGCTCCGCAATTGCTCAACGCTTCCGTAGCGCGACAGTACCCTTATTACTGTCCAGGTGAGAATCGCCATCACCACAGCTGCGCCCAGCAGATGCGGCAGCAGCTTCACGCCAGAGTGCCGAAACGCCGCGCCGAGGATGAGTTGCACCCACACACATCCAGCCGCGAGCGCGGTCAATATGGGAGTGCTAGGCCAAAGCCCGTTCTCCATAATCGCTTCCGACTCCTGTAGCCAGCGCTTGCTGGTGAACCACGCCATCGCCGTCACGACACAGAAAATGGTCTGCGCCAGTGTTGCGTGCGCCGTCGAAATCGCCCACGGGAGATAGAAGAGCACGGTGAGTCCGCCCAACACGCCCTGCCCAATCACCGCTGCCAGAGCAATCCAGCCGAGCACCTTCATCCACTTGCGCTGCTCCACGCGCTGCGTCCATACAGCCATTACGATGATCAGCAACCCGATGAACTCGGCGAACATGCGGTGGCCGTGTTCGTACTTCACGCCACCCACCATCGGAGGAATCTTATACAGCGATCCGAACGACGTAGGCCAGTCAGGCACCGACAACCCGGCGTCTTTGCTGGTCACCAGCGCGCCCAGCACAATCAGCACCAGCGTCGCCCACGCGAGAAAAGCAGCGAAGCGATGGTGCGTCTGGTTATACGGAATCGTCCCTGGATTCAGAGCAGCTCCTCTGCCATCTTCGGCGAATGACCGTCATTCTTGTAATTTTCAGGCCGGTTGGCGCGGTAGTATTCCTTCTGCCTCCGAACGAATACCAGTGCAGTCGCTCTCGTATTGTAGCAAACGAATTTTCGGAGAAAGTTGTAAGTCAGACGCGCCGGGGAAAGCCACCGGGAGCCTGATCCTTACTATCTTCCTGACTCCTCAAGAACTCGCGGAAGCGGTCAATCGCCAGCGGACTGTACTGGCCCACTTCGATCAAGTACCCGTCCGGGTCTCGCATGTAGCAGCGCAATTCGTGACCGTGATTGTCCCACGGTTCGGTCAGAAACTCCGCGCCCTTCGCTTTCCAGTCGTGATAGCAACTCCAGATGTCGGCGACCCGCAGGTTCAAAAAGCTGCTGACGCGACGCGGATCTTGAGGCGTCTCCAGCACTACCTCAGGTTTGTCGGGTGTTGGGCCTCCGCCGCTGTTCAGGATAATCCACGAATTCGACAGCTTGATATAACACGGGTTCTCTTCCTTCACAACCCGACCGCCCAGGATTCCGACGTAAAACTCCTTCGAGCGGGCTTGATCTGCGACGGTTAGAAAGTGGGTAACGTAGAAACCTTCGTGTGCAATCGGCGCATCCGGCGAACTCATGCAAGACCTCACCTCATGGGTGGAACTCAAAAACAACGGCTCGTTTATTATCCTTGGGCGCAACCGTCAGCTTCATCTCCTGCTCCCCCAACCTCTCATGTACCGCCGCAATGATGTAGGTCCCCGCCGGCAATCCTTTGAGACTGAAGTTTCCATCTTTACCGGTCACGGCGAAGAACGGATTGTCCACGACATTCAGGTACATCCTCATCCATGGATGCTGATTACACTTCACCGGAATCATCAACTCGGCCGCGGCAAATGGGCGGGCAAACTGACCATTTGGCATCTGCGCCTGGTTCCACTCTGGGTTGCTCTTCGGCAGGGGATGGATGTTGTGCAGCGCGTCATCGCTATTCAAGAACTCGACTGGTTGCCCCACCATAGCTGCTGCCACGTGTGGCACAAACCGGCAGCCTTTCTGATCGATGACCACCTTCTCCGACGGGGCAGAGAACTTGTGTACTCCGGGACCTTCCTTCACGTAGATCAGCACGTTTGCCAGGCGGCCATTCTTCACAACCACAATTTCGCTCTCGTTCTGACCCTGGCAGCCCGAGTCCGCTGACATGTCGATGCTCTGCGGAGGCGGCGGCGTTCCCTCAAAGTTCACTACGCCGCTGATCGACGCTGCTGTAGCGGGATCTATCTGCGTCACTGCAGATTCGCTCGATTGTGGTGATCGATTTTGAGACCCACTCTGCTTGCTGCATCCCGCTGCCAGCAGAATTAGTAGCGCAGCGACTATAACCCAAGTGTGCCTTACGGGCACCGGGCGTGGAGTTGTGGCCCAATCTGTAACTGACATTTGACAATCGACAACTTACTATAGCTCCGCCTCATGCGATACCAAAGCCGGCACAGGAATGGCTTGCAGTGCCTCGATCACAGCATCAGCAAATTCGCTGGTGCTGGCCGTTCCTCCAACATCGCGCGTTACATGCTTCTTCTCGGTATAGACCTGAGCCAGCGCCGCATTGATGTGGTCTGCCGCCGAGTATTCGCCCAGGTGTTGCAGCATCAAAACTGCTGAGCGCAGTACCGCAGTCGGGTTCGCCATGTTCTTCCCGGCAATATCAGGTGCCGAGCCGTGTACCGCCTCGAAGATCGCGCAGTCAATGCCGAAATTCGCTCCCGCCACCAACCCAAGCCCTCCGACAAACGCCGCGCAAAGGTCCGAAACAATGTCGCCATACAGGTTCTCCAGCAGCAGCACGTCGTACTGATAGGGATTCATCACCAACTGCATGCAGGTGTTATCGACGATGTGCTCACCGTACGTGATCTCCGGGTAATTCCGCGAGACATGCCGCGAGCAGCGAATGAACAGCCCGTCCGACATCTTCATGATGTTGGCTTTGTGAATTGCATGAATGCGCTTGCGCTTGAACTTGCGCGCGTATTCGAAGGCAAATTTGGCGATGCGTGTCGAAGCCTTCTCCGTGATGATTTTCAGGCTTTCCACAACGCCGGGCACCACTTCATGCTCAATGCCGGAATACAGCCCCTCGGTGTTCTCGCGCACCACGATCAAATCGACCCCGGGATACTTGGTCGGTACTCCTGGCAGGTTGATAATCGGACGGAAATTGGCGAACAGCTCAAACTTCTTCCGCAGCGCAACGTTGATGCTTGAGAATCCGCCGCCCACCGGAGTCGTTACCGGGCCCTTAAGCCCGACGTGCGTTCGCTCAATCGATTCCGTCAGCTCTTTTGGAATGTATTCTCGATACTTTGCGTACGCCTCGGCCCCGGCCTCGAAGCTCTCCCATTCGAACTCGACTCCGGTCGCCTCCAAAATGCGCACGGTCGCCTGTACCACTTCCGGTCCAATACCATCACCCGGAATCAATGTGACTGTATGTTTCATCTCTTCCGATAGCCTGCTGTTGGAAGCGGCACGGCTTCCGCCATGCCGTGAGAGTGTAAAAAGAAAGGAGCCTTTAGCCCCAGGGAAACTTAGTTCACACTCTTCGCCTTCATCCCTGTTCCTTCTTTTGTATCCAGCAATTCCTTCAACTCTTCCATGAACTCACGGACATCCTTGAAGTCCAAGTACACTGATGCGAACCGTACATAGGCAACCTTATCGATCCGCTTCAGCCGGTTCATGATCAACTCGCCGATCTCGCTGGCCTTGCGCTCCCGTTCCGGAGAATCGACAACCAAGCCTTCTGCATCGTTCACAATCTGCTCCAGCTTGCCCATGGAAACCGGGCGCTTCTCGCATGCCCGCAGCAGGCCGTTGAGAACCTTCTGGCGCTCGAACTTCTCCCGCCGGCCATCCTTCTTGACGACCATGTACGGAATCTCATCGATGCGCTCGTAGGTGGTGAAGCGCTTCTCGCACTTTAGGCATTCGCGGCGGCGACGAATCGACTCGCCTTCCTTACTTTCGCGCGAGTCCACTACCTTGTCGTTTTCGAAGCCGCAGAACGGACACTTCATGGATGAGGGAGCGTGGTTGTGACCCCACCGACCGATTGTAGCAGGGCGACCAATGTGCTCCCGTCCGCTCGTTTGCAGCATTTCATAGGCGGAGATTCCTTTCCCATTTTGGGCAAGAGCACAGGGGCTAAATCGAACACGGTCCGATGTTTCATCAGTTCGGCTGGTGGTAAGGTACCGATTGGCAAGTCGAGAAACTTGACGTCTGTGCCCTCCAAGGCCACGATTTCACCTTGACCCTGCTCGGCTCTGACCGTCCCTATGGTGGGCACGCCAGCTATGTCAATCTGGACGGCTTCGGTGCTGCGCCTCCTCCCCCCACTACACCCGAACCGGGCACTCTGCTGGCGAACTGGCTGCGCCGGCGCTTCTAGCAGCCCTCGTCCCGTCCATCGATCAAAGAGCTGCTCAGCTCCAGCCAACCTTGGGCGCTGTAGGGCCCACCGCAGTAAGTCGCTCCCCGTGGGTCCTGTTTTTTCGTTTCCCGTGATAAATCCAGTGCAGAGCTCGACCGGATCGCCGAGTGGCTAATCCAGTGCGGCTTCCGCGCGCGCTTCGGCCTCAGCCACCGCGCGCAATGACAGTCGCTCACGATGGGCCAACAACAGCCCGGCCGGTATCACCGACATAAACGTGCAGAGCCAGATCAGCATTCCGCAGCTGGTTGCCATTTCCGGAGGAACGCGAAACGGACCAGACAACAGATTAATGGTCGCCAGTTGCGACCCACCTCCCACCCCGGGAAGCTGCAGCAGGGAACCGAACATGGCAGCAACCATCAATACGACCAGGCTTCCTAGTCCCATCTCGCCAAGCACGCCCGGATAGGCGTGAGTAATCAGCCAATAAGCAGCTGCCACAACCCACCACATCGCGATCGATAATGCGGATATCTCTACAAATGACCTGGTGCTGGTGATGATTTGCAGCCCGTCCGTGAACGAGACGATCTTGGCTCGCAACGCATGCGCGAACGCTGGACTACGCGGCTCGAAGCGCCGTTGCAGACGCTCGGCGATCGTATAGCCCGACTTCCTTAACTTGATCGCAACGGCCGTCACAATAAGGACTCCGACCAGGAACACGACGGCGGCAATGCGAACCTGGTGCCCAAAAAGCTGATTAGGCAGTGTGTTCCACAATGGATCGCCACGAAAACCGAGGAATATAAACATCACGGCTACTGCGGCGATGTCGAAGACCCGCTCCATCAGCCAGACACCCACTTGCGAGGCGAACGTGAGGTTCTCTTTGCGCGCAATCAGGTAGGGGCGCACCATTTCACCCGGTCGCCCAAGCAAGGCGAGCGCCGCAAAGCCAATAAATTGCGGCGTCACCATGCGTAAATTCGTTGTTTGACACAGCGGCTTAAGAAAGATGCGCCATCGCATCGCGCGCATTACATAAGCCGAATACGTCAGCGCAATTGACCCCGCTATATACACCCAGTTCACATGACTGGTGTTGTCCCAGAATGTGGCCCAATCGAATTTCTTCCAGGCATGAACCTGGACGTAAACCAGCAGGCACAGTACGGCCAGTACTACCACTGTTACTAACGTATGCTTCTTTTTCATGAAGGAGTCGAGAAGAGCGAGATACAGTCCTTTATGCGTGCACCAATTGCAACGGTAAATGACGGACTGTGACGGGTCAAACCAGCTCAGCGTCCGGCAGAGATACTGGACTGCTCGCTTCTTGACTGCGCCCCGGACTTGGAGGGTTGTTTGGCTGCGTGCTTCGTCTCGGCAACTTTCTTGCGATTGTAATCTGAGATTACCCTTGCGACGTAGGCGTGCGTCTCGCGATACGGGGGAACGCCCCCATACTGCTGCACGCGATGCGGACCGGCGTTATAGGCTGCCAGCGCTCTCGCCGCATCGCCATTGTACTGAATCAGCAGGTCGTGTAAGTAACGCACTCCGCCGTCCACGTTCTCGGCCGGATCGAAACTGTCCTTCACGCCAAGGTTTGCCGCCGTTTCCGGCATAAGCTGCATGAGACCCTGCGCGCCCTTTCGCGACATTGCCCGAGGATTGTTCCCGCTCTCCGCTCGTATCACGCTGGCAATGAAGTCTGCATCAATTCGGCTCCACGCACTCGCGTAGCTGATGATCGAACTCAAGTCCGCTTGTGTCTTCGGCGCGGAACCCATCGGATCACTCTCTGCGGGCGCGGGCTCGAAACTCTCGATTTCCGCCGTCGCTACATCGACGTATCCCGACTCGCCATGCGCCAGGTACAACCGAGTCGTCTCTCCCTGCACCTCGTGCCGCTCATGCCGGATACTGAACCCATTCCGCAGGTTTGCCATCTCCGCCGCAGGCAATTGTGATGCCGCGAACATCACCAATAGTCCGAGTTGCAGAACTCTACGCATTCCAAATTGCCGCATTCGTCTCAAGAACCCGCTTAATGGTTGCCGCCACTCCATGCTCATCATGATGCAGCGTAACCGCCCAGCCGCACTGCTTCAGCTCATCACAGGCATTGCCCATGATCACCGCATGCCCGGCAAACGTCAACATCTCCACATCATTGTAGTTGTCGCCGATTGCCATGACCTGGCTGCGGTCAAATCCCCGGTAGCTAGCCCACCGCTCCAGCGCATGCCCCTTCGAACATCCGGCATTCAGAATATCCACGATACACAGGTTTCGGTAATCATACTGCGTACGCAAGACCGTGAACTCTCCACGAAAGTCTAGTGCATCCAGCTCGGCCTGCGCCCGGTTCATCAACTCGATTGGCCCGCAGAACATCGCCTGGATCGGGTCTTCCGTCAGTGCCATCTCAATCGGAGTCACGTACTCAATGAACTGCGCATTCTTATCCATCCACCGCTGAATCACACCATACAACTGCTCATGGCTCTCGCAGACAATCGCACCCTTTGCCGCACGATCAAACGTCAGCACCATATTGTTGCGATAGCGCCGCATCGCTTGCCCCAACCGCCGGCACGTATTCATCGGCAGCAGGTCACGGTGAAAAGTCGCGCCTCGTGTCGAGCGTGTAATCGCCCCATTCGAGCTGAGCAGCCATAGATCAAACCCCAGCGATCCGGCAATCGGCATGGCAAAGTCATGACGCCGTCCAGTCCCCAGCACAATCTCGATTTCTGCCGCATGTGCGCGCTGCAACGCTTCGCGATTCTCTTCCGCCAGCTCGACTTTGGAGTTCAGGAGAGTACCATCCAGATCGATGGCGATGAGGCGGATGGGGCGCTTCACATCCTTATTCTACCAAGCGAAAATCACTGTCCTGTTAATACGGAAGCTAGCGTGCAGAACAACGATAAGAATTTCGCATGAGGACCATAGCAAATTCCGGTTTGCCCCCTCCCTCCAAAGCATCTTAAAGTAACAAGACCATGGAGTTGCGCAAGGACCCCATCACCCGCTCGTGGGTTATCACCGGAGATGACCAGGAATCCGAGCGCGCGAGCGATTTTCTCTGCCCCTTCTGTCCCGAGTCCGGTCAGCAGTTGCAGGTGCTGAGTGCCATGCCGACGGTGAATGGCAATCCCTGGTCCGCTCGCGCCGTGGTCCACCCGAAGCCCATCTACCACGTTGAAGGTGATCCTGCCCGTGCCGGAAACGGTCTCTACGACACCATGCAGCCCGTCGGCGCCCATGAGGTCATCATTGAAAACGCCCGTCACGACCGCCAGCTCTGGAACTCTGATGACCGTGAGGTCGAGCAGTATCTCGCGCTCTGTGCCCAGCGCATAACCGAGCTGAAGAAAGACGCGCGCTTCAAGTACGTCAGCGTCTTCAAGAATTTCGGGACGAACTCCGGTGCAGATTTCGATCACCCTACATCCGAAGTCGTCGCAACCACGTTTGTCCCTCGCCGCGTCCTCTACGAACTTCGCGCCGCCCGCGAGCATTACCGCATGAAAGAGCGCTGTGTCTTCTGCGACATCTTCAGCCAGGAGCTCAAGCAGGACAAGCGCATCGTCGAAGTGCGTGGCGACTACCTCGTCTCCTGCCCCTACGCCTCGCGCACGCCCTACGAAACCTGGATTGCACCTCGTGTGCACGAAGCATATTTCGAGCGGCTGGCGACTAAGTCCGGAGCCTTGCGCGACCTGGCTGCGCTTCTCCGCCGCACTTTGTATCGCATTCTCACCCTTGCCGACGGCTTTCACATGGTGCTGCACACTTCGCCCAACACCATGCACAAATCCGAGACGCTCGGTTACTGGAAGACCATCGACGATGATTACCACTGGCACATCGAGATACTGCCCATCCTCGGCGCCAAGGCGAAGTCGTACACGTTCAAGGAAGTCTATGCGTCGCCCATAGGACCGGAAGCCGCCGCCTTAAAATTGCGTGAGCGTCCGACAGTACCGTAGCCGCGATTCGGGAGTACAATCGCCCAACAGGTGATGCGCATGACCGTACGCCGCGTCAAAACCTACACGGCCCAGACCGGATATGTTTACGAGTACTACTTCGTCGGCCAGCGCCCGGCACTCGACGATGACCCGCTTCATCCCGCCACCGAGTACATCTTCGACGTCAGCCCCGATCGCAAGACCATGTTCGCGGTAAGCGTTTTCCTTCTGCCGCGAGCGTTGGATGCCTTCGCCGCGGACCATGCTCGCACCCTAAGCAGCCCTGAACAGTACGCCGCCGCAAAACTCTGCCTCCTCCAGGCCTTCGACGAGACCCCCAACATGCTGAAAGACGGGCGGCGTCTCGTGCTCGATGCCCAGTTGCTTTCCGCCTTGCTCCAGTCGGTTGGAATTGACGGATAGTCTCATCGGGCGCTCACATCCTCGCTTTT
>Ga0126378_10005259_pt1 | contig 10034 bp, 12 predicted proteins | sample PanSoiMetPlot_23_FD_92587 | JGI IMG/M metagenome (GOLD analysis project Ga0126378, IMG submission 92587) | Tropical forest soil microbial communities from Panama - MetaG Plot_23 | ecosystem: Environmental > Terrestrial > Soil > Tropical forest > Bulk soil | place: Panama | collected 2016-02-17 | reverse complement strand
TTGGCCGCCAGCTGAACGGAGGCCGGAGCGGCTGGAATGACGACGAGGCTGGCGTCATACAGGCCGCATGCGACCTGGCCGTGCGCAGTTATTTCAGACCTGGATATGACATTCGCGCCATCATCGAAGTGGTCTCGTTCATACGTGAGGCAGATCAATCAGGTGGGAGAGTCCCGCACGGGCAGCCGGAGATGGTGGCTGTAATCCGCCATGCGCTCGGCGAGACCAATGTGGACGTTAGGGGCATCAACGCTCAGGTAGCCTTCGAGGTCCAGATTGCAGTCACAGGCTTCATCGCCTGGAAGTCTGACTCCACCGAGCAACAGGTACATGAGCTAATTACCGAGGCCGAGCAGCTGGCGCTCTCGCGCGGCTGGGACCCTCCTATGGCTGCCTGAGCCCTCGGCGTCGCAAGCGATCGGCTCATGCTGCACCTTGACCCGCCGACCATCGCTTGGGTTATGGCGCCAGCGAGGAAGACGACCAGGACTAGCAGATGGCGGTCAGGTGACCGAAGGCGAAGTCTTCGACGAGTCCGGCAGCTGAATGCCGCGGGCGAGTACTGCGACGAACGTTACACCCAGATTAGCGAACAGCGAAGATATGGAAGATATTCTGACGTGCCGATGATAGCGAATTAGATGGCCTCGAATAACGCAAGCCCTGTCGCAGATCTTGTTATCGGCTGCATCGCTATTCTCGTTGGCCTTGGCCTTGGCCTGGACCTCAAGCAAATCTCGAGTACCATCCGGCAGAACAACGCAGGCTTTACACCCTGGGGTCGACGTCTTAGGAACTTGGGCGCGCCTAATCCGGTTCGCGTTGTGGGCTGCGGCTTCTTCTTGGTTGGCTTGATCGCGCTTATCTTGGGTCTTGTTCGCGCAATTTGATTTGGACCGCGCGACCACATGTCTCGCGAGATCACGAAAGCGAATTTCGGTGACTTGAGGGCGGCGGGTCACAGCCCGCCAGATGCCCAGCTAGGCGACGTCGACTCGAGCACGCCGCCGGGGGCAGGGCGTCCATGTCCACCCGGTTTACTGTCGGGTGAAGGCGTACTGCCTGCTCCAGTCATCTGGGTCGCCAAGGTAGTAGAACAGGGCCGGGCCGCCGGATAGACTGACAGTCTCTGCCTGCAAATCGAAGTTCTGGGTCGAGCCCGCAAAAGTGAAGATCACACTCTCCGGAGGGCCGCCGAACTCTCCTGGGCCAATTACCCACGTGCCGCTGCCGGACAGCGGGTTGTTGCCCAACAGCATGTCCGGGAAGTCAGTCGGCTGGCCGACATAGGAAGGCAAGCGGCTCGCGCTGAAGGTGCCGTCCGGCCCGACCACCAGCCTCGCACCGCCATTTCCCACCCAGGTTCCGATGACCTGGAGGCGCGTCGGCGAACTGATGACAGGGTCGGTGCCGTTGAAGTATGCAACGTTGAAATCTATGAAAAGCCCGATCCCGGCCAGTGAAACCACCAAAGGCCACACCCTCACCGCCCTGCCGAGCCGACCCACATTGCGGGGGACCAAAAAGGCGATCGAGCCGACGAGAAGCAGGCCTAGCATGACGGTGATCCCCAGGTCAAACAAGCCGAAGGCCACCACAACGTCAGCTTAATGTCAGCCAGGTGTGGCAGCTTCGTTCCCGCACGAACAAGCCTTTAGAACATCTGCAATTGATCGGCGCCGATCGGGGACAGGCTACAAAGCGGAAGCCCACCGCCGCGAAGGTAGACCTCCAGCGGCGCTTTGTTGTCCCGCTCCCGGCCACCGTGTCTAGGCCGGTCGGTGCGGTCGCGTCGCATGCGCTTCGCCGAGCCTAGACACGGCACCCGCTCGCAAAGGATCGGCGCTTATCGGGAAGACGGGGGAGAACGGTAGCCGGGAGACCCGGCTAATGACATGCCATGCAGTTCCCAGACCTGCACCATGCGCGGCATCCCGACGAGCGTGAAGGGGTCAGCCGCGAACGCGTACATGCCGGTGATGATCGCGTCGGCCTCTTGACTGGTGGTCAGGCCATAGCGAAGCACGGCGGGCCGGATCCGCTCCATCGTCACCGCCGTCATGTGCTTGTGCGGGCCGCTGGCGTGCACGGGCTGGAACACGTTCCAGCCGACGTCGCCAAGGCCAGCCGCCAGTACCATCGCGGGCAGCCGACGGCCGAGGTCAGCATCGCCGCCGCCGCGGCGCACCACCTCGGTGTACAGCTCGACGAACCGGGCGTTGGCCGCATTAAACGGGTGGCAGTAGGAGCCGGAGTGGTCGGTGTCCTCGACCACGATCCGGCCGCCGGGCCGGACCAGCCGCCGCATCCTGACCAGAAGATCTTCTGGGTCGCTGAGATGTGATAGTAGGAACCGCGCGTAGACCAGGTCAAATGGCCCGCCGTCGAAGGCGCGGACGTCGGTGGCGTGGTACTCGACGTTACCCAGGCCCGCGTCCTTGGCGTCCTGGCGCGCCAGCTCCAGGACCTGCGGGTCGAAGTCGACCCCGGTCACCGATCCATTCGGGCCGACGATGCGGGCCATGTCCAGCACGACGTTGCCGCCGCCGCAGCCCAGATCCAGGCACCGGTCGCCGCGGTGCAGCCCGGCGTCGTCCAGCAGCCGTAGTGTGGTGGGCCGCATGATCTCCGCGAGCAGGTCCAGCCTCCGCTTGCCCTGTTCGCCGCCGGTAATCGTGTACGACCCGCGCGATGCGCCCATGCCCGTGGCCACGGTGGCTCCCCTCCCGCCGCTGGGGGCGCCGGGCATCCGGTCACACCGCCGCAGGCCACGATCGACCCCATGGCACTCGTGAGGCCTAGAACATACCCAGTGCTCCGGTGCCCTCCCGCGATTGCCGACGGCTGGCCTCACGCCAAGCGAAACGCCGACCACCAGGTCTGTATGACGAAACGTGATACAATCTTGGCCATGTCGTCTGCTATCAGCGTTCGCCTGGACCCAGAGGCCATGAAGGCGCTCGCCCAGCTGGAAGCCACAGGTGTCAGTAGGTCTGAGGCGATCCGACGCGCCATCCTCGACAGCGCAAGCCGCCTTCGGCGACGTGCTGACCTAGCTGCCGAAGTCGCGGACCTAGAAGCCGACGAGGACGACCGGCGCGAGATGCTCGAGGTCGCTGCATTCATGGAGAGCATGCGTGCTCCGCGGTGACGTATACGTGTTTCGTCCTCCTCAAGGCACCGGTCACGAGCAGCACGGCCGGCGCTATGGAGTGATCGTTCAGGCCAACGAATTGCTGCCGCGGTCTGTGGTACTTGTCGCCCCCACATCGACAAATGCTCGAGCTGCCTCGTTCCGCCCAGAAATCGATCTGCTCGGCAAGGCAACTCGAGTGCTTGTCGAACAGGTCGGCGCAGTTGACGCAGGCAGACTAGGCGAACTCGTCGGTCATGTTAGCCCCGAACAGCAGTGGGGCATCGACGAAGCTCTCCTCACCGTCCTCGGTCTTCGCTAGCTCCGCTACGTGCCACCCGACAACGCGCGGGCGCGCCGAACCGGGATCACTAGAGCTGGAGGGCATGCTGCGGCCGGCGTTCAGTTCACAGCTCTGCAGCGAGGAATGCGTCGATGGCGCTGTTGATGCGATGTGAGTAGGGCCCATCGAGCAACTCGAGCGCGTGTTCGTTACCGGGCACCACGACCAGGGTGTCAGGCCCGTGGTGCGCTGCCGCGATAGCGGCACTGGTTCCGGGTGGGAAGACTGGGTCGTCTTGGCTGCTGACCAGCAGTACCGGTCCGGGGAAGGTAGCCAGGGAAGCGATGGTCGGGAATCCCTCGCTCGGCGACGGCCCGCCGCTGACCGAGATCACGCCCACGATCGCCGGCCCGAGTGAGGATGCGACCCCGAGTGCGACCAGGGCGCCACGGGAAAAGCCTCCCAGAACCACCCGGCGCGCGCCGTCAGCGACCAGAGCTTGCGTTGCTCTGGTCATGTCCGCGCCAAAGTTAGTGGCATTGGCATTCCAGTCGAACGCTGCGACGTGATAGCCGCGTCTTGCGAGCTGTTGTGCGATCGGCAGAACCTGGCAGATTCCGCCGTTCGCCTGCCCGCCGAGCACGATCCCCCGCGGGCCGGCGCCCAGGAGCAGGACCGCGTTAGGGGCCGGAGGCGACGCGATGTACCGGTGTCGGCCAGTGATCACGCCGCAGTACGGCGCGGTTTGCTGGGGAGGGCTGGTTTGCGCCGCGGTATGAGACGGCGAGCTTGCGGGCGAGCAGGCGGAACTAGCGACCACGATCGTGACCAGCGCGAAACACAGGACAGTGAGCCGCCTCAGCGGTGACCTCCGAGCCATTCCCTCAGCCCTCTCAGGCGTGCCCTACGTGGAGCTCGATCGCCGGGTCGCGAGCTGCACAGGCGCCGAGGTGGATTATACTCCGGATTCGGAGTTATTCACTCCGAGTCCGGAGTAAATGAACTCTGCCTTCTGATACGGCTCCTGATTGGCGCACCGACTGTGACAGAGCACACTCGCGCTACGCCCCGGCACCGCCGGATCTCTCTGTTGTTTGACCTATTCGCAGCCAGCAACCGGGTTCGCGTGCTGCTCCGCCAGGCGATGGCCAACGCCGACTTGCGGCCAGATGACTATGCGATCTATAGCGCGGTGTTCAAAGTCGGCCCGCTGACCATCAGCGAACTGGCGATCGTCGTAGGCATGCCTCTCACGACCGTGTCGGACTATGTCCAGGCCATGGCCAGCCGCGGCCATGCGCGCCGTTCGGAAAATCCGCTCGATAACCGGTCCGTCCTCGTCACCCTCACCGACGAAGGCCTGGCCGCCCACCACGCCGCCCGGATCAGCTTCGCGAAGGTCATGAACCGACTGCGACGGGCGCTGCCCATCCCAGAACAAGACGTCATTCGCGCACTGCATGCGCTTGACGACGCTGCCAGCCAAGTGCTCGCCGAGTTGGCGGCCGAAGAACGCGGCCAGCACAAGCCAGCCGCTGCCGCAGCCACTGGGGTTCGTATCTCAAAGGCCACTCATGATTGACGCCAGAGTTCGGCGTCGTGGTTCGTTCCCCGGTACCGCCACCAGTCGCGAACGTGGTACGTGGGTTTGCTAGGCAGCCACGGGGGGTGGCGTCGGGCCCAGGCCGAGCAGGTGAGCCAGCCCTCCAACGGCTGCGGTCAGGATGGTCTGCACGACGTGGGCAGGCACGAGGTCGGTGATGGCCAGGCTCAATGCCGTGCCGTAGAGAATCGACTTCCAGTCCTTACGTCCGAGCCGGTTGCTGGCATCCTTTACTTCGCCAAGTCCGCGCTCGATGGCGGTCATCTGCACTGCGGTCAGCTCAAAGGTTTCGCGGATGTATACCGTGACCTGGTCAATCTGTCTCGCGACCTCGGCTCGTTCGTCCGCCGTGAATGGCGTGTTGCTCGCATGCTCGCTCGCTACCAGAGGCAGCAAGGCCCGCGCCTGCTTTAGCTCCTGCCAGAGGTCCGGCGTCATCGTGACGTACCGGATCTCCTCGGCCCAGAAGCTGATCCGCTCGAGCAGTTGCTCCCATGTTCGCGCTGTCGGTTCACCGGCCCCCGTGCTAGGTCCGTCGATGACCGAATAGGCGTACAAGAACGTCCGCGCCTGCACAAAGCTGAAATGTGACCCAGACGAACGATGCCGGATCGCGCACTCACGTTCTTCGAAAACAGAGTCAAACTCAGTAGGGTCGAGGCCAGCCGCTGCGATCTCGGCAAAAAGCTGGTTCCTCTGCCTTAAGCTCAACACGCGGAAATTCTACCCGGCCGAGATGCTTGCGCACGAGGTCACGGATTGACTGCCAGAAACTCACCTGTAACATCCGACGCAAGACGCGTTCGGTCCGAGCTTTCATTAACGCTCGCCATACCCTGTGCGGCCCGACCTCATCGTCCATATCCTCCGGCAAACCGCTAACGGCTGGGGGTGATAGGACCTTCCGTTTGGCCGATTACTCGGTATGTTTCCTCGAAACGGTGCGTGCGCTCGAATCCGTTCCCGATTCCGAGCTCTCGTCGACCGGACACGCAGCGACTTCTCTGTGCCACTGCCCTGCACGACCAGCACTCGCTGCCGCACACGAGCGGCGTCCTTGGGCTCTTGCATCGTCGGGTTGCGAACCAAGAACCCGCTCACCAATGCGACGCCGCCTTTGAACACCGGGATCAACGTGCCGGGCGACCGGCAGTCGATGCTTCGCCTTCGTATTCGGCGATGCAGCCGTTCCTGAAGCCTGAGCGGCAACGCTGTCCACTTGCGGGCTTCAATGCTTCCCCACTGACGCCAGGCCGCGCCCGATGCCCTCGAAGAGGAGTCGCCGAATGGGGCAGCGGCCACATCGGCGGGCAGGTCCTATTCGGGCCCGCATGGATTTGACTACGGCGCTGCAGCGCGGACACTTTAAATGTGGCCGCAACAGTGCCGATGGTGGGGCGGGCCACGGAGCGGGACGCCGTTTCGGCTGCCTATGCGAGCGCCGTGGCAGGCCATTCGCAGGTCTTGCTGATCACCGGAGAGGCGGGCATCGGCAAGACCCGCCTGGTGGAAGATCTGGTGGAAGGTGTGGGGCCGCCAGCCGGCCAGGCGCGAGTCCTGATCGGGGAGTCCGCCCCGCTGGCCGGTGCGGCACTAGCGTACGGGCCGTTCGTGGCCGCACTGGGCGAGCGCGCGCAGTGGCTGCTCGACGATGATCCCTCCACAGCAGCGGTTGCGCGACATCGCCTCTTCGAGCGGGTGGTGTGGCAGCTCGCCGAGCTGACGGAGCCAGGGCCGCTGGTGACGATCCTGGAGGACCTGCACTGGGCCGATGAGTCCTCCTGGGAACTGCTGGCCTTCCTGGCCGTCCGGCTGCGAGACCTACCGGTGCTGCTGGTCGTGACGTTGCGTGAGGAGGATCTGAACGAAGCGGCCAGAGGCTGGCTCACCGGCCTGCAGTTGCGCCCCCGAGTGCTGCGGCTGCGGCTATCCGGGCTCGCTCCTTCCGAGGTGGCCGAACTGGTCACTGGCCTGGTGCCGCCCGGTGGCGGACCTGACCGGGTCGACGCCGTGGTCCGAGCCGCCGACGGTAACCCGCTGTACGCACTGGAATTGGCCAGGACGGGTGCCAGGTGGCCGCCGCCGTCCATCACCGAGGCAGTGCTGGCCAGGGCAGCCCTCCTGCCACGGCCGGTACGGATGATCATCGACCAGGTCTGCGTGAACGACGGCGGGCTGTCTCATGAGCTGCTCGCGGCCACGGTTCCGCTAGAGGAGGACGACCTGCTGACGGCAGCCCGCGAGGCCGTCAGCCGTCGGCTTCTGACCGCGGTCGGCGAGAGATACGCGTTCGGCCACGACCTGATCCGCGAGGTGTTCTACAGCCAGCTTCTGCCGGGTGAACGCCGTCGGCTGCATCTGCGCGTAGCCGAGGCGCTGGCAGGCAGCGCCGAACCGAATCATGCCCTGCTCGCCACACACTGGCAGCTCGCCGACCGCCCGGACCGGGCCGCGCCCGCTGCCCTGCTCGCAGCGCGGCAAGCGTTGTCCGCGCGCGCCTACCCAGAGGCCGACCGGTTTTACACCGCAGCCGTGAACCAGGCCCTGTGGCTTCCGGAGGCTGGTCCGCCGCTGCTGGAGGAGGCGGCGCAAGCGGCGAGCTGGGCGGGCCATCCAGAACGCGCTGCTCAACATATTCTGGCCGCCCTGGATGGCGCTGTCGGCGCTGAGCGAGCGCGCCTCCTTGAACGGCTCGGGCGCTACCGCTGGGAGGCGGACGATCCAAGGGCGGCAGTCGAGGCGACAAGTGAGGCGCTTGCGCTGCTCGAAGTCGGACCGCCATCCGCACTGGAAGCCCGCCTGCTTGCCGCGCTCGCCAGCTGGCGGCTCCTGCTGGGCGAAGGCCGGCAGGCCAGGCCGCCCGCTGAGGAGGCCGTGGCGATGGCGCAGCTGGTGGGTGCTGAGGCCGAATACGCGCGTGGCCTGGCGATCCTCGGCATCATCCAGGCTCAGCATGGCGAGCTGGAGGCCGGTCTTGCGGCATTGCGGACGTCATTCTCGCTCGCCATTGCGGCCGGGAACGTCGAAGGCGTCATCCGTGCCGCGACCAATCACGTGCATCTGCTCTACACAGCTGGGCGCTGCGCCGAGGCTCTCGACGTCGCCCGGACGGGGCGGCAGGCTGCCCAGGCACTGACCGCCCCGCCACCCCTGACGAGAGCGCTTGACTACAACACCTTGATGGTGCTGACCGCGACCGGGCGATGGTCGGAGGCCGACGGGCTCCTCGACGAGTTGGTGGGTGATGCACCAGCGAGTGGCACCGGCTTCCTGCAGTTGATGCACATGGAACTGGCCGTCGGCCGCGGCGAGCGGGATCGGGCGCGTGAGGTTGCCGCGACGCTCAAGACGTCGGCCGACGACCCGCACCTGCATGCGCAACTGCATGCCTGCCTTGCCGAGCTAGCGCTTCACGATGGCGACCTAGTCACGGCGAGCGAAGAAGTGCTAGCCGGGTTAGCGGCCTTAGCAGGCGCAACGTTGCCAGTGGAGGAGGTCCGGCTGCTCGCCAACGGCGCACGGATCGGTGCTGACCTCGCAGAGCTACCGGAGGTGGCCCGTCCTCCACACATGGCTGTGGGCTGGGAGACGGCCGTGGCAAGCTTCGCTGTGCGCGCCCGAGCCATCACCGAGGAGCACGGCCGTGAGCAGCCGGAAGTGGCAGCATTCGCGGCCATGACGGCCGCGGAAAGCGCACGTAAGCAAGGCACCGATGATCGGGCGATGTGGCGGGCGGTAGCAACTGCCTGGCAGACACTCGAGCAGCCGTATCGAGAGGCGTACACCCGGCTGCGAGAGGCCACGGCCGCAATCCGGGCGGGCCGGCGCGATCAGGCGGTCCGCGCCTTAGCCGCCAGTGAGAGCCTTGCCGTCCAGCTGGCGTCAGCGCCCCTGCTGACCCTGGCAGGCGGGCTCGCCCGGAAGGCGAAGCTGACCGACATGATGCGGCAGATTCGGGCGTCGCCGAGCGCTGCCGAGGCGGTCGCTCGGTTCGACCTCACCACGCGGGAGTGTGACGTGCTGGCCTTGCTCGTGCGGGGCGACAGCTACCGTCAGATCGCCCGCTCCCTCGCCATCAGTGAGCGAACTGTGGTCGGGCACGTCTCCCACATCTTTAAGAAGCTTGGCGCGCATAACCGCACTGAGGCCGCCGCTATCGGCGCACATCTGGGCCTGACCCCGCCGTAAAAGCCATCCGGCACGATGAAAAGGAGAAACCTGATGTTTGACGCCGTGAGAATCCAGGCTGACCCTACGACCTGGGAACTCAAAGCCCCGCATGCGGACCTGCCGACGCCTCCCGTCCCGGTCAAGCTGCAGGTGGTGCATCCACTGTTCGGCACCCTGGTGTTATCGCCGCGGTCGGCGGGCAGCGCGGTGTTCTTGAGCCGCTATCGCATCCTCGGCACCCGCCCCAACGGCATTGCGATCGGCGGCGGCCCAGTCGTGTACTTGCCGTCGCCGCATGGTCCGGACCTGCACAGCAATCCGGAAAACTTCTACCGCCTTGCCGGCAGGGCGAAGCTGCAAACCCCCGAAGGCCTAGAAGAGCTGGCTGAAGAAATCAAGGCGGCGATGGCTAATGGAAAGCCCGTACCAGTGCCCATCAAACAGGGGAAGTTCATCATCAGCGGGGCCTCGGTGCCGTTCGTCGTCCTGTGCCCGCCAACCTAAGACGGACGGCCAGCCCGGCGGCCAGTGACGAGCCGCAGGTCTGACGATCAAACGCCCGGGCGCTACGCTCCGCTGTTGGCCCTGAATTACCTGATTTGCGCCGCGCCCGGACCTTGATCAACTCCGTCGGTTGCTGACCTCCAGGTCCGCGATGGCGGATGTCGCGCACTGACCTTTGCTGATGCCCGCAGTACGCACATCGGCACATCGCGCCCCAGTCGGGTGGGGCAAGGTCGGCTGCCGGGCGGGTTGCTATGGGTACATGCTGGGATGGTGGAACGCAAGAAGCCAGCCCAGGGTCGGCCTTCGGTGTCACCCGAGTCCGAGTCCCTGGCTGACCG
>Ga0126378_10005257_pt1 | contig 10036 bp, 10 predicted proteins | sample PanSoiMetPlot_23_FD_92587 | JGI IMG/M metagenome (GOLD analysis project Ga0126378, IMG submission 92587) | Tropical forest soil microbial communities from Panama - MetaG Plot_23 | ecosystem: Environmental > Terrestrial > Soil > Tropical forest > Bulk soil | place: Panama | collected 2016-02-17 | reverse complement strand
GCTGCTCTGCTCGCCATACAAGTTCTGCGGGCCACACCTCGGTGTTGCATTCGGGCGGGCGGAAGTGATCGAGAGCTGGCGGCCGTACAAGGCTCGCCCCGCGCCCACCACCCCGCTCGGCCGCAGGTTCGAGACCGGCACCATGCCGTACGAGCTGCTCGCGGGCTTCAACGCCACGATCGGCTACCTGGAGTCGGTCGGCGGGTTCGCGGCGATCGTTCCCTACGAGCGCTCGCTCGGCCAGCGGTTCCTCGACGGCATCGGCGATGAGGTCACCGTGTACGGGCTGCCGGGGATGGACGGCCGCGTGCCGACGTTCCTGATCAACGTCGAGGGCGTGGCAGCGGCCGACGTGACGAAGAAGCTGGCCGCCGCCCAGATCGGGGTGTGGGCGCACGACTCGTGGTACTCGCTTGGCCTGTACAAGCGCCTCGGCTACGACGACAAGTCGGTGCGGATCGGCTTCATCCACTACAACACCGAGGAAGAGGTGGACCGCCTCCTAGCCGCCCTGGCCGCCCTCCGCCCGGCGTAGCGTCTCGCGCAACTCGGCGCGGGAGCCGCCCGCACGCGCCGCCGGGCCCGCGCCGGCCATCCCCCGCGCCCGGCGGGCCAACGCTCCGCCGGAACCTTTGCTCCCCGGATCGTGATCAAGGATTTGGTGGGCCCAAATCCTTGATCATCGGGACTTCTCATCGGTAGTGGCGGGACATACCGCCACAAATTGCTCGTGATCACGGGCACAGCCAATGACAAGGGGCCGGTTGCGGCTCTTGAAGCGGTGGCCGTGACGGGCGCCAGGCCGGCCCGCGGAGGATCTGCGCCGGTTCAGCCTGCGGCGCCCTGGAGGATCTCGGCGAGTTTGGTCAGGTTGATGTTGCCGCCGGAGATGACGCACACGACCTTCCCTGTCCCGGCCCGGCCGGTCAGGGCCGCGGCCGGCGCGAGCGCGCCCGCGCCCTCGGCGATCACCCGGACGCGCTCGGCGAGCGTGCGAACGGCGGCGGCGACGTCGCCGATCGGGATCACGAGCGCGCCGTCGACGAGGGGCGCGACCAGCGGCCACATGCTGTCGAGCACGCGCTTGCTGCCGGAGCCGTCAACGAACGAGGCGCGGTAGTCGACGTCCGCGGGGTGCCCGGCGGCGAGCGCCGCGGCCAGCGCGGCGCCGGTTTCGGGCTCGGCGGTGAAGATCTTCGTGGCCGGCCGCAGCGCCCTGATCGCGCTGGCGATGCCGACCGTCAGCCCGCCGCCGCCGTACGGGATCACCACCGCGTCCGGGTCCGGCAGGTCCTCGAGGATCTCCAGCCCGATCGTCCCGTTCCCCGCCATCACCCCCGGATCCTGGACCGGGTGCACGAACAGCCCGTCGACCCCATCGAGGTGGCTGGTGACGATCACGTTCCACCAGTCGTCGTAGGGAAGTTTCAGCGCCCGGCCGCCCAGCCGCTCGATCGCCGCCAGCTTCGCCTCGGGCGCCTGCTCGGGCACCGCGATGGTGGCCGGAACACCGAGCGCGCGCGCCGCCCAGGCGACTCCCTGGGCCATGTTCCCGGCGCTGGCGGTGACCAGGCCCTCCGCCCGCTCGCTCGCGGGCGCGAGCATGATCGCATTGGTCGCGCCGCGGATCTTGAACGAGTTGATCGGCTGGAGGTTCTCCAGCTTGAGGTAGATCTCGGCCGGGGCGTCCGTTACATGCAGGCGCACCAGCGGGGTCCGGATCGCCGCGCCCGCGATCCGCTCGCGTGCCGCCTCGATCGCCGGTAGCTCGATCACATCTCCACCTCGGTACCAAGGCCGCGCTCGCGGGCCGCCGCCACGGCGCTCTCCGCCGCGGCGAGGTCCTCGACGGCGAGGCCGAGCGAGCGGAACAGCGTCAGCTCGCCGTCGTCGCGGCGCCCCGGCGCGGTTCCGGCGAGCACCTCGCCAAGCTCGGCGCGGATGTGGTCCTCGCCGGGGATCAGGCCCTCGGCGATCGCAAGCTGGAACTCGCCGGCCTCGTTGCGGAGCGACTCGCGGCTGTCGCAGAACAGCGCGCTGGCGGCCACGGTGGCGGTGTCGAGCTCGCGCGCCTGCGGGGTGCTCGCGCCGACGGCGTTGACGTGGGCGCCGGGCTTCAGCCAGGCGCGCCGCAGCACCGGCTCGCGTGAGCTGGTCGCGGTGACGACGACATCGGCGCCCCTGACCGCCGCCTCGGCGCTCGGCGCGACGCTGATCCTCCCGCCCGCGCCGCCGGCCTGCTCGGCCAGCGCGCGCGCGTGGGCCTCCGTGGGGGCGTAGACGCGCACCTGCTCGAACTCGCGGAGGGGCGTGAGCGCCCTAAGATGCGCTCGCGCCTGGGTGCCAGCGCCGAGGATCGCGAGCACCCGCGCGTCCGGCCGGGCAAGCAGCCGGGTCGCGACCGCGGTGACCGCGGCGGTGCGGACCTCGGTGACCGCCGAGGCGTCGAGGATCGCGGTTGGCATGCCGCTTTCGCCGTCGAACAGCGTGACCAGCCCTTGATGCGCGTCCAGGCCGCGCGCGGGGTTGCCGGGCATGATGCACACCACTTTGAGCCCGAACGCTGCCAGGTTGTCATGCCGGCGCCCGCGCCAGCCGGGCATCAGCCCCATGAACCCGGCTGCGCCGGGTGGCCTCATCACCGACCGCAGCGGCATGTAGGTTCCGCCCCGCGCGTGCTCGGTCAGCACCGCGGCCATCGCCCCGGCGCAGAGTTCTGGTGGCAGTGCGGCCAGCACGTCGCGGTGGCTCAGCATCAGCACGCGCATCAGGTGACCGCGCTCTCGACCGCGGCCCGCTCCTGCGCCGTGAGCGGATTCCCGAGAGCCTCGCGGACCGGCGCCAGGTGCTCCGGCCGGCCCGGGCCGATCACGATCTGGGTCACCCGCTCGTCGGCGAGCAGCCAGGCGAGCGCGAGACCGGCCATCGAGATGCCACGGGATGACGCGATGTCCTGGAGCCGGGCGAGCGCGCCGAAGGTCTGGCCGGCGACGAACCCCCGGTACGGCTCGGGGCGCTGGGTCATACGGGAGCCGGCCGGGTAGGGCTCGCCGCGGCGGTACTTGCCCGTGAGCCAGCCGCCGGCAAGCGGGCTGAACGCCAGGTAGGCGACCCCGTGCTCCGCGCACAGCGGGAAGAGCTCCCGCTCGTCCTTGCGCGCGAGCAGTGAGTAGCTGTTCTGTATGGCCTGCGGCGCGCCCACCGCGAGCGCGGCTGCCAGCTGCGGGGCGCCGAAGTTGCTGACTCCGTAGGCACCGATCGCGCCCTCGGCCTGCGCCCGGCCGAAGGCGCCGAACGACGCCGCCAGCGGGACATCCGGGTCGAACTCGTGGGCGAGGTACAGCTCGACCCGCTCGACCCGGAGCCGTTCCAGGCTCATGCGCAACTGGCGGGCGATCCGCTCGGGCCTCAGCCCGCGGTCCGCCCCCGCCTCCATCGGGTTGCAGGTCTTGGTGGTCAGCTGCGGGCGCACCCCGCGGGAGGCGATCCAGCGGCCGATCGCGGCCTCGCTGCGCCCGCCGCCATAGGCGTCGGCCGTGTCGAAGTGGGTGATTCCGAACTCCCAGGCGGCGTCCATCAGCTCAAGTGCCTGGTCCTCGTTCAGCCCCCGGCCGAAGAACTCCGGTGCCGAGCCGATCCCGCCGAAGCTGCCGCAGCCCAGCGCGATCCGCGAGACCGTGAGGGCGGACCCGCCTGGTGGCCGCCTGGTCTCGAGCGCCTCGCTCATCGGCCAGGGCCGCCACGGGTGATCATTTGTGACATTGTGCCAAACCGGCAGTAGCCGGGCAACAGCGCCCGCCCGCCGCGGCGCGACGTTGCGCTGGTGGCCTTGCGCGCGCGGGACGCACGCGGGCGCCTGATCTACGCGGCGACCGCGCGCGGCGTGACGCAGCCGCCCGCGACCCGCGAGTTCCTGCGCACCCGCCCGCGACCCGCGAGTTCCTGCGCACCCGTCAGCTAACCGCGAACGAGCTGCGCGAGAACCGGCGCTGATTGCCCTTCTGGGTCAGCCGCCGTAGGCGACGGTGGCGTAATCGTCGGCCGAGTCGTTACTTCGCGGATCGCTGACGTAGGGGGTCCGTAGCATCGGGATGTGGGGAGTCGGTTCGATGTCTCGGCGGTGCCGCCGCAGGGCGGTTATCTGGCCAAGCGATGCCCGGTCCGTGCCCAGTGGGACGTGCTGCGGCCGTGCGATCCGCTGCCCACCTCGCCCCTGGCCGAACGCAGGCTGGCGGCTGGCAGGCGGTTCGAGGCGCAGGTGGTCGCCCGGCTGCTCGCCCTTCACCCGGGCGCGCAGGTGGCCACCGGTGACGACCGGGCCGCACGGGAGGCGGCGACGGCCGGCGCGATGCGGGCAGGGGCGCCGCTCATCGCGGGCGGGCGGCTGCCCGCCGACCTGGCGGGGCGGCGGGTGGGTGAACCCGACCTATTAGTGGCCGCGCCGGGTGGCGGCTACCGTGCGGTGGACATCAAGCACCACCGCTGCCTGGCCCCGGGCCCTGGGGGCCTGCCGGCCCTCTGCTCACCGCTGGACCGGCTGCGCTGGGAGGCGGCGCGGCCGCACCCGGGCTCATCGGCCCGCAAGCGCCGGGATGATCTGCTCCAGCTGGCCCACTACCAGCGGATGCTCGAAGCCGCCGGGCTGGCTGCCCCCGGCGCCCGGGTGGCCGGCATCGTCGGCGTCGAGGGCCTCGCCGCCTGGTTTGACCTGGACGCCCCGGTCTGGCTGACCCCTTCCACGGGCGGCCGGCGGAAACGCCGCTCGACGATGGCGGTCTACGACTTCGAGTTCGGCTTCCGGCTGGACGTCCTCGCCGCCGCGGCGGCGCACCGGGCCGACCCTCGTGCCGGACTGCTCGTGGTGCCGGTCCGGATCGGCGAGTGCGCGGAATGCCCCTGGTGGTCGTGGTGCGGCCCGCGGCTGAAGGCTGGCTCCGGTGACGTGAGCCTGCTGCCGCACATGGGCTGGCGGGCCTGGCGCATTCACCGAGACCACGGGGTCACGAGCCGGGCGGGGCTGGCCTCGCTCGACCACCGCACCGCCACCCTGGTCGCTGGCAACGTGGACCTGCGGCCGGTCACCGCGGCGGTGGGGACCATGCCGGATAACACGCCGGTCTCGGCCGTTACCGGGGGGCGCAAGCGAGCGCAGCTCGCCCGGCTGGCGAAGGCGGGCATCCACACGCTGGGCGATGCCCGGTCCCTGTGCGCCCACACGGCCGCCTACAGCGACCAGCCCATGGCCGATCTTCCGGAACAGATCGACCGGGCCAGGGCCGCGCTCGGCAGCTCTCCCGCCTACCGGCGGCGCGGCGTTGCCCGGGTCCGGGTGCCCCGCGGGGACGTCGAAGTCGACATCGACATGGAGAACACCGAGGACGGCGTCTACCTGTGGGGTGCCCTGGTCACCGACCGGTCCGGCCGCGCCTCCGTGCCCGCCGGGTACCACCCGTTCTGCACCTGGGACCCGATGACCGGTCAGGCCGAGACCGGGCTGTTCGCCGAGTTCTGGCGGTGGCTGGCCGGCGTGCGCCGTGTCGCGGCCGCGGCGGGCCTGGTGTTCCGCGGCTACTGCTACAACGCCGCCGCCGAGAACAGCCAGATGAGGCGCATCGCCGATGCCATCGGGCTGCGGGAGGCGGTCGATGCGTTCACCGCGTCCGCCGAGTGGGTCGACCTGCTGCGGGTGTTCGACACCCAGCTGATCACCGGCTCGGCGGCCGGGCTCAAGAGCGTGGCCCCGCTGTCCAGCTTCCGCTGGGACGTCGACGAGCCGGGCGGCGGCGAGTCGCTGATCCGCTACGACCAGGCCATCGACACCGCCAAACCCCAGGCCGCGCGCGCTGCCAGGGACTGGCTGCTTGCCTACAACCGCGGTGACGTGCAGGCCACCCGCTCCCTCAGGGAATGGCTCGACCACGAAGCCGCCGGCTGCCCCGCGGTCGAAGACCTCGGGCCATGAGCGGGGGCCAAGCCTCCCGCCGCTGGGCGGTCAGGGGCGCGGGCGCCGCCCGCGCGAAGCTGAGCCGTAACTCGGAGTCGGGCCCCCGCGCTTCCCCCCTGGCCACCTGCCCGGGACCCGTCAGCGCGGGATGGTTGATAGCGGGCACGACAGATGTCAGCGCGGCGCCGGCAGCCGCCGAGGCTTCGCGCTCTGCCTGCTGTTCCTCGGCTCTGGCGGCGGCGGCCGCCAGCCGCTCACTCATCATGCGCAGTCGCCGCGCCCGGGCACGCGCCTTGACTACGCGGTCAGCCACGTAGAGCAGGAACCCCGCCGCGATCATGCCGAGAATAAGCAGGTCAACCATGGATCTCCGTCTCCACAGGGGTGCTGTCGCCGGACGCCCTCCACACTATGCGAGCCGAGCCGTGGCCACCGGCTACCTACCGTGGCGCGCCGGCCGGGCCTGCCGGCTGGGGCCAGGTAGGTGACCTCGGGCACTCAGCGACAGGTGGGGTTACACCACCTATGCCACCCCAGACGGCGCCGGAAAGGTCGTCCGGGCCATGTTCTTGACGCTGCCCACGCCGGCGGTGCCAGGTATGCCAGGTCCGGCCCGGTAGCTGCCAAGTACGAGCCGTGCCAGCGCCGACGTGGCTGGGCCGCGTGGAGCGCTTGCCGCGTCCGGCACCGCGGCCGTCATCGCGCACGAGACGGACCGGCGTCCGGTTGGGCCGCGTACCCCGGCGATGTCTCGTGACCCGCGGCGCATCCGCTTGGACGGGAAGCCGGCCATACCGGCTGGCTGGCTGCCTGGAGCTCGCACAAGGGAGGGCCTGACGCGGCGGATGCCCGGCAGCGGCGTCCATGCCTGAGATCGGGCATGGCATCCGGTTTTACTCGCCGACCTGGCCGTATGGCGTAGTGTCGCCCCTGTGCTGGAGCGGGAGTTCCCCGGCGTGCTGCGAGCGGCCGCTTCGGGGGATGAGGGGGCGTTTGCCCAGTTGTGGCGTGACGCCCACCCGCCGCTTCTGCGCTACCTGCGCCTGGTGGCGGGGGATGCCGCTGAGGACGTGGCCAGCGAGGTGTGGCTGGAGGTCGCGCGAAGACTCAGGCGGTTCCGGGGAAGCGAGCAGGACTTCCGCGGCTGGCTGTTCACGCTGGCCCGCCGGCGCGTGATCGATCTGCGCCGGTCCTGCGCGCGCCGCCCGGTGCGGCTGACCGCGGAAACGGCGGAGCTGGACCGGCCGGCCACGGACGACACCGCTGCCGTGGCGCTGGAAAACCTGTCCACCGAGGGAGCGCTGGCCTTGATCGGCACGTTGCCGCGGTATCAGGCCGAGGTGATCGTGCTGCGGGTCATCGCCGGGCTGGATGTCGCCCAGGTCGCGCGCATCGTCGGCAAGCGCCCCGGCGCGGTGCGGGCCGCGGCTCACCGCGGGCTGCGGGCCCTGGCCGCTCGGCTGTCGGTATCCGCCCCCCAGGGCAATGCCCAGGGTAAGGAGTAACGCGATCAGAGCTGTCGGCGGTTCTCCCCTGAGATGCCGTATTTTCCCCGCTTCGGCGCTCGCCGGTCTCTGAACGCGGCGACCGCTGAAGAGCTTCTGGCCGGCCGGGGCGTCCCTGGGGACGCCCCGGCCGGCCAACAGGCGCTGGCACGCCTGCTGGAGATTGCCGCCAGGCCCGGCACCGAGCGGGAGCTGGTCGGCGAGGTTGCTGCCGCGGCCGCGTTTGTCCAGGCCACCAGTCGGGTCGGGTCCCGCCGCCTCACCCGGCGGATCCTGGCGGCCGCGGCCTGTGCCATGGCTGTCGGCGGCGCCGCCACATACGTCACCATGGCGTCCCACCCTCTCCACAAGGTGACGCCCATCCAGTTCGGTGGCACGCCTCCCGTGATCCCTGCTCCGCGTGTCACGAGTTCCCCCTCGCCGCAGCCGGGGGCGCCGCGAACCAACCCGGGAGGCGGGACCGGCTACCCGGCAGCCCACCCGGCCATCGGCCCGAGTGTCCAACCGCGCCCGGGCGGCCGGTAACAGACAGGCGGGATGCTGGCCCCCAATTGTCCCCCCCGCACCGGGAGGCCGGCGTCCCGCCGCTGGCGCAGGCGATCTCTGGGGGCCTTGAGGAGGGGCGGCAATGGTAGCGATCCGCAGTCGCTGGCGTGACGGCGGCATTCTCGAGGTTCCTCCCGACGCGCCGGCAAGGCAGGCTGCGCTCGGCTTCGCCCTGTACGGGCTGAGGCTGCAAGCGGAGGGAATCTCGCCGGGCCCGATCGAGGCAGCGGTCATCGTCACCGACAAGAACGGCCACCTTGTGGGCCAGCTCGACGTGGACGCCCGCGACGCGCAGTGGATCACCGATGCCATCAGCGCAATGCTCCGTCACGACTACGGACCGTGGCGAAGAGAGGACGCCGAGCGGCTCCTGGCCGAGTACGGCCCCGGCACGCCCGGATAACCAACAGCCCTGCCACCCAGCAGCAAATTCCCTCACATGGAGGTAATGGTGTCGACCGAAACAGTTCCGGGCGATGCGATCCCGGCCAAGGCAGCGCCGGGCAAGAGTGTATGGGCCAAGCGAGCCAAGAGAGCGTGGAACACGATCGTGATGTGGGTCAGAAAGGAATCGGTGGCGGTCCAGGCCCTCATACTGGTTTTTATCGCGCTCGGTATTGCCTTCGAGTGGTGGCACTGGAGCGACGCCCAGACCGGTGCCGTGGTCGGGATCGCCGCGGCCCTCCTCGGAATGTTCGTCAGGAGCCAAGTCACGCCGGTCATCCGGCCCACGGCCGTGGGGCAATGGCTGGTGCCCACCCCGAACGAGCCCGAGGCAGCCCCGACAGCGGAGCGCCAGGTTCGCCGCGGGCGGCCGTAGCCCTCGGGTTCGCCGCGGGCGGCCGCGACCCCGGTGACCGCGACTCCGGTTACCGTTGCATCGCGGCGCGGACGCCGCGAATCAGCCGCTGGCCGACGCCGGACGGTGCCAGCGGTCAGCGCGGCGGACGGTCCGCGCCCACCGTCCTGGCCGGGCGCCAGGCCGGGCGGCCCGTGACTGGGTCGACGTTCAGCTGGCACTGGTGCACGACGACGTCGTTCACCCGGACGCTCACCGCCGGCGCGGCCGCGACCCGCGCGCCGGCCGTGGTGACGGGGGCCAGGACAGGCTTGTGCCGCTGCGGAAGCTCATAGCCAACCCCGCATCTCGGACAGACCGCGGCCCGCGTGCCCACGACAACCAGACTTACACAAACACCCCACGCGCGGCCAGAGGGCCCCCGGCCCAAGCGCCGGCTTCGGCAGTCCTGTGGTTAGCCGTGGGCGAGTATTTAGCTGTGGGTGACTGAACGGATCTGGAACGCCAGCGCGATCTGCATGGCCCCGAAGAACAGCAGCCAGATGCTGAGGAAGATCGCGAGCACCAGCAGCGAGATGTCTGGGTATACCAGGACCACGATGCCGGCCAGCACGCTGAGAATGCCCATGAAGATGCGCCAGCCACGGCTCTGCATCTCGCGGTGGGACAGCGCCGTGAACAGCTCAATCGCGCCGCTGACGATCCAGAAGATGCCAAGCAGCAGTGCCAGCGCGAGCAAGGTGATCAGGACATGCCGCACCGCGTACAAGCCGATGATCAGTGAGAGCACGCCGAGCAGCGCATACAGCACCCGGGTTCCGCCGGTCGCGTCGTCGGCGGCGAAGGCGCTCACAAACCTGAAGATGCCCATCACGATCAGCTGAATGCCGAACAGCACCGCGACCACTACCAGCGTCCGGCCTGGCCAGGCCAAAGCGATTACGCCGAGCACCACCGTGATAATCCCGAATGCCAGGAGCCATCCCCAGTGCCTGCCGACGCGGGCCGCCATGTCAGCGGGATCACCTCGGACATCTGTCACCATTTCCGCCTCCCTGCCAACTTGTGCCTCTCTACAGAACTTGCCCATTTGTGACGGCCGTATGCAGCCCGTGCGGTGCGGTGTAGATGGAAGACCCCTGCGCGACACCCGCAGCCGGGGAGCCGCCGCCCAGGCGGCGAGTTCCTCCGCGACCTAGTGGGCCAGTGATCTTGGAATGGCTTCCCGGGCAGGGCCATCCG
>Ga0126378_10005256_pt1 | contig 10037 bp, 18 predicted proteins | sample PanSoiMetPlot_23_FD_92587 | JGI IMG/M metagenome (GOLD analysis project Ga0126378, IMG submission 92587) | Tropical forest soil microbial communities from Panama - MetaG Plot_23 | ecosystem: Environmental > Terrestrial > Soil > Tropical forest > Bulk soil | place: Panama | collected 2016-02-17 | reverse complement strand
GATAGGCGTTCCGTGAAGGCGTCTAACGGACTCCGCGAAACCAAGCGCGTATCGCTTGCCTTCTTCGGAATTCCAATACCGCCATAGGTCTAACTTGACTTCCGCCGCTTCATGCCAATTCCCCATAGCTAATCCCTAGGGTCTAGCTCGCCCGGAGGGAGCTTCTGTAGAGAATCGCGGAACGTTTCGCCCGGTTCCGTTTGTAGGATATCGAAGTAGTGAACAGCGGTACGCGCTACAAGATGCGGAAGATCGGGAGACTCGTTCTCCGCGTAAAAATCCCGCGCCTCTTTGACTAGGGAACCTTCTACATTCATAACCCAACGCCCGATTTCTTCGGACGGATTCTCACAATCAAAAACGAGAACCGTTACGCGGAAGGTTTGATGTGTCCGGAATGATTGAAGATCAATTGCCACCTTGGTTTCTCCTTTCCTTCCCGCCAGGGAAAGACGTTGGGGCTTTCGGTTCCCGCTCCCCTCCGATCAAAGGGGATGCTCCGAAAGCCCCAACCTTTTAGGCCGATGTGTTACGCCTGCGCGACAAGCGGAATATAAATCCGCCAGAGATAGGGAGCGGTAGAAGCCTTCCCATCCTCCGGAGCGTTCTTCGGATAGATGTTTACGCGCACCTTCTTTCCAAGCTCCTTCGAAACCGCCTCCGCGTACCGCCGCGCCTGTCCGCCCGCCTTTCCTTCCGTATCGAATTCCGCCGACGGGCCGTAAGCGGCGGGCCTGTCCCCGTCTTTCGGCTCTTTCTTTAGAGCGTCTACGAGAGCCGAAGTAAGCTCCCCGTCCAACGGGGTTGGCTTGCGTCCGCCTTTGCTCTTGGGGAGAGCGGACTTTGTGAGGGTAATACCTGCCATTGCGAATCCTCCTTTCGGTTGGGTAAGGGATTCGCTCCCCTCTATTTATCATAGATCGTAGCCCCCGTCAAGTAGGAACGTCCCTCGGTAGGCCGAAGTGTTCGCGCCGATGCTCCCGCATGGCGATAAGAACCAGCGGGAAGGCGGGAAGCGTCCATACCCAAGGTTCCCGCGCAGCGTTTCGGCAATCCTCGCAAACGAGTCCGTAGCCCTTGTTGTTGGGAAGCTCGCTTACGAAAAATTGTAGGTCGTTCTCCGAAGCGAGGAAAATTCCGGTTTCTCCGATAGGGCTTATCCGTACCACGTTAGATTTCCCTCCTTTCCATTCGCGGGCCGAATTTCAATGTAGGGGGAGCGAGCTTGCGCGATCTATCGGAGGATTTTTGAAGCTGGATTAGGAGAGCATCCATTTTCGCGCAAGCTCTAGCCCAACGGGGATTAGGCGCGGCGGGTATGAACCATTCCGCTACCGCCTCTCCTTTTCGCTGGCAATTACAAAGGTGAAACTCACACTTTGCCATTTTCGATTTCCCATTTCGCTACGATTTCGATATGGGGAGAGGATGCCATAACTTCCATAGCGGACATTCCCCTAGATTCTGCAACCTTGTCTACAAGCGTCATGGTTGCTTCTCGCAAATCCCAAGTAAGAGATTTGCTCCCGTTCGATGGGCATTCGGCGGTTATCCCGGTTGAAACGTGGCGCATATAGAGCTTCAACATTTTTCCTCCTAACTCGGTCGGACTTTTTCGGGGTTATCGATATGACGTTGCAAAGACGCCTTCGCTTCCTGCGCGGTTTGTTTCAGGGGAGAACCAATACCGCAATTGCACCATGCGACCCAACCGGACGCCTTTTGATGCCTTCCGAAATACTCGGTTAGAGTTTCAAAGTGTTTCAAAACGGAATCTCCGAAGTCTTAGGGTCTACAGGCGTAGATTTTTCGCCTTTTATTTCTTCCCGCGCTTTGCGGGCTTCTCTCTTACAGTAGTTGCAATGGTCGGTAGCTTTCCAAACCCAACCCCGACCGCAATTACCGCAAATATACCTAGGTCGGATTTTCACCATACATTACCTCCTGCATTTTCTCCATGAATGCTTGCGCGTGGAGATTTTCCAGCTTCATTCGGAAGCGGAACCAAGGGAGCGGAACAAACCACCATTCGATAACGACTCCGACCTTTTCTCCGTCTACTACCATATCTCCGCAGCGCATCCGGATATTCTCGAAATCGAATGCTCCCATAAGAGGGACGTTATCCATATCTAGTTGTGTTTTCCAGGGAGAGCTACCATGTTCCATTGCGAATCATCCTTTCATGTATTCGGGAGAGTTTCCAAGTACGGTTCGACTCTCGGCGGGCTAGTAATTTCTCTCCTAACTCTTGCGGAGAGCGATTGTCTATGCGTCCATTTTCTAACCCTCCCGCAATCTTCGCATCCGAGAATATAGACCCAATCTCCCCGGAAGATCGGCGCTCGGTAGGCAAGGAGGATTTCCCGCGAGTGTTCACAATCGATCCTCGTTTTTAGTAGCTCCATCGATTGGTAAAACCTCCTGGTTTTCTAGGGCATACAATTCCTCCCTAAGTTTGCGTACGTCTATTTCCAACCAAATAAGTTGGCGGTTTGCAGCTTCGTAACCATCCATTCTCCCGTCGTATTCTGCTTGGGTTATTCGGTTACGTAATTCCCGTAGACCGGAAGCCAACGTTTGTTTTGTTGCTCCTGTTACTCCCGCCAATTTGCCACCTTTCCCCCGCCTTGTGTCCGACCGCCAACCCTGCTAGGATCGGGAGCGGTCGTAGTCCCTGGCGGGAAGGAGATAGATAGGAGGCATTCTAACAGGTTCTAGCGGGCAATCCAAGCGAGGGTTACGATCATCCCCCGCGTAATTCGCATACAAAAGAACGGAGGAATTTTTATGGCGGAATCCGCCGAGAACGTAAAGGAAGTTGGATCGGATCAGGAATGGGAAACGGTAGCTTCCGAGTCTGGAAAGCCTATCGCTTTCTCCGTCGGAGAATCCTTCGTAGGAACGTTCCTCGGAATCGATCACATCGTACCGCCGAATTCATCCTCTCCGGATGATGAATTCGACCAAGCGAAGTTTTCGGATGCGGACGGACTTACTAGGACTATCAACCTCGGATACAAACTAAAGGAGGGACTAGAGAAGGCGAGTGTAGGTAAGCTCGTTCGGATTACCCGGATGGATGATGTACCGTCCAACGATCCGAAGAAGAACGATATGAAAGACTACCGCGTAGAAGTAGCGAAGTAGTCTTGTCTCGTTCCAATGAAGCCCCCGCCGAAACGCGGGGGCTTCTTTGTCCCCGTTGCGGGAGTTTGTTTACGCCCCGCAAATCTAACCAGCGTTTCTGTTCCGAACGATGTAGGAAAGCAAAGCATGATTCGAAGCAAACGCTAACTAGACCCTTCGTAGCGATAGACGGAGAGGGGATCGGTTCCAACTACGTTCTTCTAGCTGCGAAACGCAAGGGAAAAGAGAACGTCCATGTATACAAACGTTCCGGACTCTCTACGGAAGAATGTTTTTCGTTTCTCCTAGGACTAACCCAAGGGAGGAAGCGCGGAGTAAAACCGATCTACGTTTGGTTCGCTTTCGATTATGACGTAAACATGATCCTAGGCGATCTTCCGCTAAAAGGAGAAGAAGCATCCATAGAGGAATTACGCGCGACTAACTCTACGGTTTGGCGCGGGTACAAAATAACGTACATTCCTCGCAAGATTTTCAAGCTGTCCAAGAATGGACGTTGGTTCCATTCAACCGATATTTTCTCCTTCTTTCAAACCTCGTTCGAAAATGCGCTAGGCGATTGGGGAATAGAAGTACCCGCGATTATCACTCGCGGAAAAGCCGCAAGACAAGACTTCTCCAAATGGAAGCGCGGAGATATCATCGCTTACAATGATGCGGAACTAGATTGTATGTCCGAACTAGGAGAACGTCTCCGCGATTCAATCAAGCCCCTACATCTTCCCGTACGTTCTTGGCATGGGCCGGGAGCGCTTGCGGGAAGTTGGCTTTCCAAACACAAGGCTAGAGCGTACAAAGGAGAACTACCGGAAGAAGTGAGCGATGCGGCGGTACGCGCTTATTTCGGCGGTCGTATTGATACGCAGGGATACGGATTCATAGAACCTGTTTACCATTACGATATCGTTTCCGCCTATCCAAGCGCGATCCGATTTCTTCCCGATCTTTCGTCCCTAACGTGGCGGTACGCCGAAGGGAACGCCCCGCCTCTGGCGGGAGTATCCGTATCCCAAATTAGGTGGCGAATTCAAGATACGAAATGGGGAGCGTTCCCTTGGCGCAACCGACAAGGTAGCATCCGCTGGCCTTTAGAGGGGATCGGTTGGTATTGGCAAAAAGAGATAGAAGCTGCTATAGAGCGCTTCGGGCCGGAATCGGTTGAATATCTCGCTACTTGGTATACGGAGGGAGAAACTACCTACCCATTCAAAGAGGCGATAGAGGAAGCCTTTGAATATCGGAAGGAATTGAAGGCGCAGGGTTTATCCTCTCATATCGCGGTAAAGCTAATCCTAAACAGTCTCTACGGGAAATTCGCGCAGACGGTAGGCAAGGCGCAATACTACTCCCCGGTTTGGGCAGGATTGATTACCTCCCATACGAGAGCGGAACTACAACGGGCGATATCGGAGGAAGTCGTTTGCGTAATGACGGATTCCGTATGGACTCGTTCCCCGCTTTCGGTACAAACCTCTAACGCTCTCGGAGCATGGGAAGAACAATCCGAAGGAAAGCTAGTGATTGCGGGAGCGGGACTCTACGAAGCGCATAAAGCGGACGGAGAGAAGATCGTTTGGCAACGGGGATTCGATAAGCGTAGACCGCTGGATATCGAAGAAATCGTTACCCATTGGTTAGGAGGAAATCCCCTCTACGAAGGCATCTATTCGATCAATCGGTTTGTAGGTATGGGGCTAGCCTCCGTTACCCATTATCCGTGGAGAACGTGGATAGACCTAGAGCGAAAGGTACAACCTGTTCCTTTCGTTGGAACTACAAAGCGCTTACCTTTGTATCCGCTTTCGTTAGAGGATGATGAACCAAGCGAAGGTTTCCAAGCGTTGGATTTACGGCCCGCCGATGAATGGGAATGCTCGTATCCGTACTCCAAACTAACGCTAGACCCGGATAACCTCGTAGATAAACTAGCGGAAGAATGCGCCGCATAAAATGGCGCAAAAACGAGTACGGATATCCCGCTCCGATACTTACCGTCTTGGAAGAATGCTAGACAAAACGGATGAATATACGGTACGTACAATTCTTTCCGGAGGTAATCAACGTTTGATGCGTCCGGAGCGATTGGCAAACCTACAGGCGGGCCGTGGTAAGCTCCAACCTTGGGAAGAGGAACGCTTGCGATTGGCAAGCAAGAATTTAGAGGGGATCGATGATCTAAAGGGTAAACAGGCGGATAGAGAGGTTCTAAGTAAACGAGGAAAGGAGTTAGGTAGTAGAGAAAAGGAACGCCGAGAAAACCGGGCTATTCGTACTTGGTTACTACGCGGTAAGGAAAAAGGCGTTGCCTACGATACGCAGAAAACCAGGGACAGGAAGAAGCAACAAAGAGCTATTCATGCCTTGTTCTATCTCGGCGTAGACCCGGTTAGGGATAAGGATTACTACGTAACCCATCTAGCGAAAGGAACGTAAATGGCGCTCGGTTCGATCAATGTAGACGGGGTAAAAGAACTATTGAACTTTCTTGGACAGGCGTTCCCGTTTCAGGATGAAGCGTCCAAAAACGCCTTCCATGAAAAGGTAGCGGGGTTGGATTCCGATACTCCGGTAGAGGAAACCCCCGCCGAGACTCCCGCAGAACCTCCCGCAGCGGAAACGCCTGCGGAAACTCCTGCGGTTGAAACTCCTGCGGAAGAAGCTGCGGAAGAAGCTGCGGAAGCTCCTGCCGCGCCTCCGACTACGACCGCAACCGCCGAAGCTCCCCTAACGGATGAACACGGAGCATCATCCGTAGGCGTTGTTCCGGAAGCTCCCCCGGAGGGAACATAAATGGAAACTACGCCCGAACTTGCGGGCGAGGAAATCTCCGAAGAGATTTCCTCCGACGAAATCCCAGAGGAAGAGTACGTAGGCCCGATTGATTCGGAGGAATTCGAATCGCGGGTAGAACGGCTTTGCGAAATGATGAAGAACGATCCGGACGTACGGGATCGGCTTATCGCGGAAACGTACGTCAATTTCGCAAGCGCGGAAATGGGCATCCGAGGAATGTTCCAGAAATTCCAGAGTGAGGGAATGGCGGGAATGTTCCGAGGGGCTTTTAGACGGGGAGGTAACTAATGGCGGAAGAACAGCTAGAAAACGAAGAGGTAAAGCCCGCCGAAGTAACGGAGGATGATCTACGAAACTTGATCGGAGAGGTACTAGACGAAAAACTCTCCGGCATCTCCGAGGGGATCGGCGGATTAGCCGATTCCATCATGGAGAAACTAAAGGGGGATACTTCCTCCGAAGATTCGATCTTGGAAAAGGTCGGAGCGATGATCGATGAAAAACTAAAGGGGATCGGAAATGGAGAATCCGCATCCGGTACTAAGAGCAACGGAAGCGAAGAGCGGAAACCGAAAATCCGTATCTTCTCCTAGAACCTCCGATCATCCTTCGTTCGATGTTTCCGGGCCTTGGGATACAGCGGAGCTTGTTTGGCTTCGCTGTTCCCATTGCTTTTGTACCGTCATGTTCGAAGAAGGAGATTCGGGCCTAGAAGAAATCTTGGTAAAGGGCTACGGGATACGCAAGGTACAAAGCGGATGCCGCTGTAATTGCCACGATGGTTCCTACCCTAGACCGATGCTCCGAGTAAGGAGAGAGAATGCCAAGGATCAAATACAAGGCGAGTCCGAAAATGCAGGCAAAGAGAGCCGCAGCATTCGGAGCGAAGAACCGCCGCAAGAAGAGAGCGAAACAGGGTAAAGGGTTGTTTGGGTAATGGAAGGCGTAACGATCATCCGTACCGATCCTCCGGACGATGTAGACCCTCCGGATAATCCAACGGAAGAAACAAGCGAGGAAGCCCCGTACGGTTACAAAGCCGATGGAACGCCCCGTAAACGTCCGGGGAGGAAACCGGGTACGGGAACAGGGGGAGGGTCTACAAAGAGCTTACAAGGGCTTAGAGAGCCTTTGATAAACCGCCTAGTTGAATACATCGGCGGGCCGTTGCTCTTCGTCTCTCCGATTGCAGCGGCGGTATGGGAAGAGCGAGTAGACAAAACCGCCGATTCGATTTTGATTCTTGCGGGCCGTTCTCCCCGTTGGCGGAAATGGTTAGACCGATTCATAGCGGGATCGGCGGGAGGCGATCTAGGCGTAACCTTCCTAGGCGTTGGAACGGGAATCCTCGTAGATACCGGACGTATGACTCCAGAAGGAAACCTACAACACTACTTCGGCATTGATCGCATCTACAACGATCTATACGGAGAGTACGTAGCTTCTTCGGAGAACGGAGAAAATGCGCGGGGACTTTACGCCGAGGTTTCCTAATGGCGGATACCGTCCAAGAACAGAACCGCGAAAAGCTAAAGACGATACCGGGGTATCGGCAGGCGGACGTTTCTACGGAGCGTTGCGATACCTGTAAGTTTGGGAGCTACCCCGGATCATCTAACCAAGAATTCAACCGTACCCAACGTTTCTGCAAAATGTTCCGCGCCTACGTAGCGTCCTATTACGTATGCGATGAATGGGAACAGCGTTCGAAGAAACGTTACTACGTCAAGAGATAAACGATGCCTGCCGAATACAAATCCTGCCAACGCTGCGGAAAGCAATTCAAGAAATCTCCTGCGGATCGAACCGTGAATTGTCCGGACTGTAGGAACCGTCCCTATGCCCGCGTAAGCGCTAGCAAGAAATACAAGCCGATCAAATGTTCCCGTTGCGGGCATACGCATACTACCCTACGTTGTGATAATTGCGGATTCTGACGATGCCTTCCCGTAGCGAAAAACAGCGGCGGTATCTCTACAAAAAGAAAGGTGCCGCTTGGGTAAAGCGGCACCATTTCAACCGAGTACGTAGGAGAAGAAAACGGAAGCTCTAGCGCTCCCAAACTTCGGGGAAACCTTCGTAGATGTAGTCCGGGCGGGACGAATCGCGGAGAAGCGTAGGCGCGTAATCTCCTTCCTCCAAATCCGCCAGGGACAACCGGGTAAGGGTAACGGTTCCGTTCTCCGGGGAAGCGGCTTTTTCTTCGTACCGCGCAATCGCCTTTTCGCGCTGTTCCTTCCAAGTAGCGCGATCCCAATAGGGAAACGTCATAAGGTAGCCCGCTGCGCTCTCTACCGTAAAGTTAGCGTGGATTTCGTACGTATACATCTACGCCCCTTTCTCTTCGCCATGAATAGGAACCTGCCGAAACTCGTTCTCCGTAACAAAGGAAATCGTTACCCGGTAGTCGGAATCGATCATTTCGGATTCGTTCAACCACCATCCGATTTCCTGCCATGTACCGATGCGGAACCGCAGGAGAGCAATCCGTTTCCCGCTTCTTTTGTCCCGAACCGAAACCAAGTAAAACTCCGCATCCATCCTAGCTCCCTTCGTTGGGGGGTTTGCGCCTATGGCGCAAGTCTAGTAGAAATTGGAGGGGTTGTCAAGTGATAGAAACTCCGTGGTTGAATCTACGGGATCTTGTCCGGGGAGAACTAACCGGAGATATGACACGGGGGAATCATGTTGCGGTAATCGCTCCGACCGGAGGCGGGAAAACTACCCTCGTAACTAAGGGGCTTCTCCCCATGCTGCGAAACTCGGACGTTCTCGTACTCGATACAACCGCCGATCCGAAGCTAGCGGATTATGGACAGTCGTATTCCCGGTACGGAAAGATCAAAGGTCTACGCCGATTGTCGGTAAACGATCTTTCCCCGGAGAGTACCGCGAAGATTCATAAGGCTATGTCCCGCGCATACAAGCAAGGGAACGTAGTAGTTGTCTTTGACGAAGTGAGGCATATAACGGACGGAAAGTATCTCGGACTTTCCGGAGCGGCGGAATCCCTTTGGCTTTTCTCTCGTAAAAGAGAGAACCTAGTTATTGGTTTGACGCAAGCTCCGCGCTATGTACCAAGCGCGTTCTACGATCAAAGCAAACTACACTTCATTTTCCGAATCCGAGATAAGCGGGCGATGCTACGACTAGCGGAAATCGGGGGAGATTACGATACGCTAAAAAGCATCGTTCCAACGCTGGAAAAATTCGAATTCGCTTACGTCAATTCGGATGGAGACGTAACAACCTCTCGGTTTGATCTACCCCGCGAGAGGCGAGAGCAACCCGCGCTACGGTTGCGTCCGTCCCCCGCGCCACGTAGACTCCGAGTAGCGAAGGAAAGAAGGTAGCTACTAGGAATTCGTCCTAGTAAAAGCGAAAGGGAATCCCTGGCGGGAGTGATTCTCGGAAACGTCCGAGGGTTACTCCCGCCTTCGCATTTGGAAGGAGGTTACAACCGTGGATCAGCGTAAAGCCTTTTTGTTCTTCGGCTTTATGGTTCTTGTTTGGTCGGTATTTTGGCAGGGAGCATTGCGGGTATTCATGCTTCGCCATGCCAACCATCCAGCCGCAAGAGGCGGACTCGTAGCCCTGTAGAAAATGTCCTACGGGACTAAAGAAGGAGGAATAGTCCTATACCCGCAGCTACTCCCGCTCTACAGAATGCAAACCCCGGTACGCAGACGGTAGGACGTAGACCGCAGACTAGCGTTCCTGCGGAAAATGTCCTAGGCTCTTTCGTCCGCGAATCCCGCCGATGCGTACAGGTTGGGTTTACCCAACCGGGTAACGCTTTCGGAGCGCTTGTTACGAAACCGCTAAAGCCTACTCCGGGCTACCTTCGGGGGCTTTGGATCATCGTACAGGCTACGGGCGGTACAGGCGCAGCGGCGGTTTATTCCGCCGACGCTCCATATAACACGATTCAAAGCGTACAGCTTAGGGACGCTTTCGGAACCGTCGTTTTTCAGACGGACGGTTACGGCCTGTTCCTAATTCACATCTACTCCGGACAAATCGGAGCGGTTGGTTTGCAGAACCCCGCTTCGGATTCGTGGTGGGTAGCGCAGGCAACAACGGGGAACTTTACG
>Ga0126378_10005255_pt1 | contig 10038 bp, 10 predicted proteins | sample PanSoiMetPlot_23_FD_92587 | JGI IMG/M metagenome (GOLD analysis project Ga0126378, IMG submission 92587) | Tropical forest soil microbial communities from Panama - MetaG Plot_23 | ecosystem: Environmental > Terrestrial > Soil > Tropical forest > Bulk soil | place: Panama | collected 2016-02-17 | reverse complement strand
TGTTCTTGTCGGCGCCCTCGGCTGCCGTGTCGCATCCAGCAACCCTCGCCTGGCAGCGCGGCTGCTGGGAGCCTCAGAGAAGCTCAGGGCCGAAGTTGCTGCGAGCGCCCACCCAACCCTTGCTCCATTGGTGACACGGGCGGTTGGCTTCTTGAGATCGGCGCTCGGTGCCAGCCGGTTCGAGGTCGAGTTCAATTCGGGACAGAGCTTGACGCGGACCGCCGCCCTCGCGCTGGCTCTCGGCGAGCCGGCGAGCACTGCTGGCAAGCCTCCTCACAACGCAGGACCGCTCGCAAGGCGTGAGTCGGAGTTCGCGCGACTGGTCGCCGACGGACTGACCAACAAGCAGATTGGCGCGCGGCTGTTCATCTCCGAACGAACCGTCGAGAACCACGTCCGCAACATCCTGAACAAGATGGGTTTCGATTCCCGCACGCAGCTAGCCGGCTGGATGGCCGTGTCCGATGGGGGGCGACGCCAGAGCTGAGACCAGCTTGTCAGGGCTCTCGGGGCGATGGCTCGACCGGTCCCAGGCCCGGACGCACCAGGCCGAGCTCGTACGAGAGGATGACCGCCTGCACCCGGTCGCGCAGCTCCAGCTTGTCGAGGATGCGGGAGACGTGCGTCTTGACGGTGCCCTCGCCGATGAAGAGCCTGTCGGCGATCTCCGGGTTCGAGAGCCCCGTGGCGACCAGCGTCAGCACCTCCCGCTCGCGCTCCGTCAGCTGCTCGAGCACGCCCGGGTCGCGACCGCCCGATGGGTGCTGCACCATCCGCTCGACGAGCCGCCGCGTCACGGCGGGCGCCAGCAGCATGTCTCCGGCCGCCGCCGCGCGCACGCCGGCGACGACTTCCTCCGCGTGCGAGTGCTTGAGCAGGAACCCGCTGGCGCCCGCGGCGAGCGCGTCGAAGATGTACCGGTCCAGGTCGTAGGTCGTCAGGATCACGATCCGGGGCGCCGGCTCCACCCGGACGCCGACCAGGCGCCGCGTGGCCTCGACCCCGTCCATGCCCGGCATGCGGATGTCCATGAGGACGACGTCGGGGCGGAGCCGGCGCACCGCCTCGACCGCCTGGACGCCGTCTGCGGCCTCGCCCACGACCTCGATGTCCGGCTGGGCGTCCAGGAGCAGGCGGAAGCCGGCTCGGACCACCGCGTGGTCGTCGACGATGACGACGCGGATCGCCACGGCGATCAGGCCTCCTGCCCCGGTGCAGGCAGGGTGGCGACGACCTGGAACCCGCCGCCTGCGACCGGCCCCGCCTCCAGGCTGCCGCCGAACAGCGCGACCCGCTCGCGCATCCCGATCAGGCCCCGGCCCTCCCTGGCGGCCGCCGGTGTCGGCACGCCGGCCCCGTCGTCGACGACCCGGAGCCGGAGGCCGTCCCGCTGGTACTGCAGGCTGATCTCGACCTGCGCGCCCGGCGCGTGCTTGCGGGCGTTGGTGGTCGCCTCCTGCACGATGCGGTACGCGGACAGCTCCAGCGCGGGCGGCAGCGGGGCCGGCTGGCCCACCACTCGCAGCCGCACGTTCTGGCCGGCGGCCCGGGCCCGCGCCACGAGGTCGTCCAGCTGGGCCAGGCTCGGCTCTGGCTCGAACGACGCCGAGCTGTCGCTGGAGGGCCGGAGCACTCCCAGCAGCCGCGCCAGCTCGTCGAGCGCGACTCGCGCCGTCTCCGCGATCGACGCCAGCACCGGCGTGCCCGGGCCGGCCGGCTGCACGGCACGGTGGGCCTCCGCCTGCACCGCGATCGCGCTCACGTGGTGCGTCACGACGTCATGGAGCTCGCGGGCGATCCGCGCCCGCTCCTCGTCGGCCGCCCGCTGCCGGTCCAGCTCGCGATCGCGCTCCTGGCGCTCGAACCGCGCCTCCACCTCGTCGAGGTACGCGCGCCGCGTGCGGGCGCTGTCGCCGAACAGGAAGAGCCCGCACACGGCCAGGCCGAAGGTCGCGGCCTCGAGGGACCGGATGTCGTGGGTCTCCACGATGCCGTCCACGCCGCCGAAGATTGCGTCCGCGAGGCCCCACCAGAAGACGATCCAGCGCAGACGCCCGGTCCCGTAGCCGACGCTGTAGATGGTCGCGGGTATCCCGACGTAGTTGCCGCCGGGGGTGAACCTCCCGCCGACCGCCGCCTGAGCGGGAAGGGTGGCGACCATGACGGCCAGGACCACCAGCGGCCAGCGCCGGCGCCAGGCCAGAGCCGCGGTGTCCACGCACACGAGCGCCACCGCCAGCGGCCACCTGGCCGGGTGCTCCAGCGCCAGCCCCAGGATTCCGAGCGCGCCGCTGGCGCCGATGACCAGCAGGTCGGCCGCCACCGGGTGCACCCGGGGCGGCCAGACCTGGTCCCAGCGGCGCAGGACCTCAGACCACGTCACGTCGCCAGACGAGGGCAGCCGAGACGGCGGCGCAGACGATCGTCCACGTCACGAGCACGAGGATCGCATGGGGATCGGTGACGGTGGGGACGAATCGCTCCCCGGGCTCCAGGTGCTTGAGCGACCCCAGGAGGTCACCGGCGCTGGTGCCCGGCACGACCTGGTTGAGGCCGCCGAGGGCGCCCGTCAGCCTCAGGACGTAGGTGACGAGGACGAGCTCGAACAGCAGGAGGTAGGACAGGCTGATCCCGATCGCCAGCGCGGGGCTGCGCAGCAGGTTGGCCAGGGCCATCGCGATCGCCAGGTAGCAGACCATCACCAGCCAGATGGCGGCCAGCCCCGTCAGGACGTCGATCCCCGCAGGCCAGCTGAACGGCTTGCCGTCCACGGTGACGATGATGAGGCTGGTGGCCGCCATGGCGGCGGCCGACAGGACGAGCACCACGCCGAGCGCCGCGACGGCCACGCAGAACTGCGCCGCGACGATCCGCAGCCGGGACGGTCCCTGCGTGTACACGGTCTTGAGAGTGCTCCATCCGTACTCCGAGCCGAAGCTCAGCGCGCCGACCAGCAGGGCCGCGATGCCTGCGAACGGCCAGTACAGGCTGAGCGTGATGTAGAGGAAGGCGTTCGGGTACAGCTCCAGCCGCTTCAGGTCGGCGCCGCTCAGCTTGCCGAGGTGGTAGTTCGGGTCGCTGTACCTGAGGTTGGGCAGCACGTACTCCAGCAGCACGATCGCGAAGATCATCAGCCCGAACCCGATCAGGATCGCGGGCCGCGCGACCAGCTTGCGCCCCTCCGCCCGAAAGATGCCGATCATCGCTCCTCCTCCTTCTCGCTCACGAGCCGGAGGAACACGTCCTCCAGCGAATGCTCCACGGGCCGCACCTCGCTCACCTGCACGCCTGCACCGGCGAGTGCGGCGGTCACCTCGGCGGCACGGCCCGGGTCGACGGCGACGTGGAACGCCCCGTCGACGCGCTGGATCCCGGCCGGCCCGACGAACGTCGAGAGCGCGGCCATGGCCACATCAGGGGGCGTGGCTCGCACCAGGAGCCGGGCGTCGCCCCGCAGCTGGGCCACGGTGGTCTCGACCACCAGGCGGCCATGGCGGATCACGCCCACGCGGTCGCAGATCTGCTCGACCTCCGTGAGCTGGTGGCTCGACAGCATCACGGTGTGCCCCTCCGACGCCAGCTCGCGGATGAGCGTCCGCATCTCGACCACGCCCCGGGGATCGAGCCCGTTCGTGGGCTCGTCCAGGATGAGCAGGTCCGGTTCCTTCAGCAGGGCTGCGGCCACGCCCAGCCGCTGCTTCATGCCCATGGAGTAGGCGCCGAACCGGCGCCGCCCCCTTCCCGCCAGGTCGACGACGTCGAGCGCCTGGTCGACCCGGGCCTGGGGGACCCCGGCGTAGTCGGCCATCACCTGCAGGTTGGCGCGCCCTGACAGGTAGGGATAGAACGTGGCCGCCTCGATCATCGAGCCGATCGCCCGCAGGCCGGCGCGGCTCCCGGGCGGGTGTCCGGCGACCAGCGCGGTGCCGGCGGTGGGGCGAATCAGCCCGAGCAGCATGCGAAGCGTGGTCGTCTTGCCGGCGCCGTTGGGGCCCAGGAAGCCGTACACCTCGCCTCTGCGCACGGTCAGGTTCACCGAGTCCACGGCGAGCAGGGTCCCGAAGCGCCTGGTCAGGCCGTGGGTCTCGACCAGCAGGTCCGTCGCGGTTTGCATGCGTCCACGCTAGGGTCGAGCCCTGGCGGCGTCGTCACCGGCAGGTGCGATCTTCGAGTCCATCCCCAGCCAGACGGGCATCCGCCTCGAGGCAGACGCGGGTTCCGCGGGACGAGAATCCGCCTCGAGAGAGACGCGGTCGAGCCCGGACGCGAACTACGGTCTTGGGCTGTGATCGGGACCAGAGCCCCCGGCCATCGTCCGGGACTGCGCTATCCCGCCGCCCTGCTCACGATGGGCGCCGCGGCGATCCACTTCTCGGTAGCGCCCGAGCACCTGCAGGTCTATCTGCCGTTCGGCATCCTCTTCATCCTCGTTGGCGGCGTGCAGGCGGCGCTGGCCGTGGCCACCGTGGTCCGGCCGGGGCGGAAGGTGTACGTAGCCGCTGTCCTCCTCGCAGTCGGCTGCCTCGCCGTCTGGGCCGTGTCGCGCACCGCCGGCCTGCCGATCGGCCCGGCGCCGGGGCGGCCGGAGGCGATGGAGGTTCCCGATCTCGTGACCGCGGTCTTCGAGGTCCTCTCCATCGTCTTCTACGGGGTGCTGCTGGCCCGAGGCCGCCGGCCCGGCCGGTCCGGCCGCCGGTGGCTGGCCGGCTCCATCCCGATGGCCCTCGTGGTCACTGCCGTGACGTCCGCCGGCGTGTCGGCCGGCATGAATCCGCTGCCGTACGCGATCAACATGAGCTCCAGCGCCACCGGACCCGGCGTGACGCCGCTGGCCATGCTGACGCAGCCGTCGGGCCAGGAGCCGGTCAGGTCGTACACGCTGACGGCCAGGGTCGTCCGGCTGCATGGCGCGGAGGCGTGGACGTACAACGGCACGGTGCCCGGGCCCGAGCTGCGGGCCATGGTGGGCGACCGCCTTCGGGTGACGCTCGTCAACGACCTGCCGGCGTCGACCAGCATCCACTGGCACGGTCTGCGTCTGCCCAACGCGGACGACGGCGTGGCCGGGCTCACGCAGCAGGCGGTGCCGCCCGGCGGGACCTACACGTACGAGTTCGTCGTCAGGGACCCCGGCACCTACTGGTACCACTCGCACCAGGACACCGAGAACCAGGTGCCCCGCGGCCTCTATGGAGCGCTGGTCGTCGAGCCCGCCGGCGCACCCGTGTACGACCGCGACTACACGGTGATCGTCGGCGACTCCAACACCGAGGCGGACGCGCCCCGTCTGAGCGCCGAGCCGGGCGAGCTCGTCAGGCTCAGGATCATCAGCGCAATCGCCGAGGACATGAACGGCACGCCGGAGCTGCTTGCGCTCCTGGGTGCGCCGTACCGGGTCGTCGCGCTCGACGGCCATGACCTGAACGAACCCCAGGAGCTGGGCCCTGAGCTGCTGCCGGTGGGCACGGGCCAGCGCTACGACCTGGCCTTCCGGATGCCGGTGGCGGGCCAGGTCAGCCTCAGGGACCTGCGGCCCCAGTCGGGGGGGCGGCTGCCGCAGCGCCTGTGGGCCACGCTGGGAGAGGGCGGCGCCCCCGAGCTGCCTGCCGGGGCCCTGCCCCGATTCGACCGGAGCTCGCCGCTCCAGTACGCGGGCAGCAGCCTTCCTACGTTCGACCTCACGACCTACGGCACGCCGGCCCCGGACCCGGTGGCGGACCGTGCCGCGTTCGACGTCAGCCGGGACCTGCGCATCTCGAACCAGCTCGGATTCCGCTACGGCTCACAGATCCCGAAGGTGTGGGAGTTCATCCACATGTTCAACGGCAGGTCCTTCCCGGACACCGAGCCGATCATCGTCCGCGAGGGCCAGTACGTCCGCCTGCAGCTCGTCAACGCGACCGACGAGTACCACCCGATCCACCTGCACGGGCACTACTTCTCCGTGCTCAGCAAGAATGGGAGGCGCATCAGCGGCAGCCCCGTGCACCTCGACTCCGTCCTGATCGGGCCGCACGAGACGTGGGACGTCGCGTTCCTGGCCGACAATCCCGGGCTCTGGATGCTGCACTGCCACGTACTTATCCATGCTGCTTACGGGCTGAGCACGATGGTCAGCTACCAGGGCATCTCGACGCCGTACACCATCGGGACGCGTGACGGGAACTTCCCCGAGTAGCTCAGACTGAGCCGCTACAGCCCCTTGTCCACCATGTCCAGCAACCGGCCCGCGACCTCCTGCGCGACCGCGTCGTCCAGACCCCGCAGCGGTCCCTCGATGAGAAGCATCGCGAGGCCATGGACCGCTGACCAGGCGAGGAACTCCGCACCGGGGCGGCGCTCGACCGGCAGGACGCCGGCCTCGACCAGGTCGTCCAGCACCATGCCCAGCAGCTGGAACGGCGTCAGCCCGCTGTCGCCGGCGCGGGCTGGATTGGCAGCGTTCCGCAGGTCGGTCGGCACTGAAAACGCGGTCCGGAACAGGCCGGGCTCGGCCCGGGCAAACCGGAGGTAGCCTGTGCCGACGGCTCGCAGGCGCTCCCGCGCGACGGCGGCGCGGTCGAGCCTGGCCGGGACCCCTGCCAGCTCGGCCTCGATCGCCACCGCCAGGGCCGACTGGGCGGCCGAGCAGACCGCCTGGAGGAGAGCCTGGCGGTCTGCGAAGTGGCGGTAGGCCGCATTCGGCACCACGCCGGCCCTCCGGGTGGCCTCCCGCAGCACCACGGCGTCCGGTCCGCCGGCCCGCGCCAGCTCGATGCCGACATCGATGAGCGCACGGCGGAGGTCGCCGTGGCGGTAGGCGCCGCGAGCGGCAGGCCCGGTTCCAGTGCTCGTCATTCTCTCCATATGTGGACGCCGTCCACGTGCCTCTGCTATTGTGGACACTGTACACGCAACATCGAGGTCCGAAAGCACGAGGACGCACGTGGGCGAGCCTCTGACACACGAGGAAGGGAGTCACGGATGACCGCGGTACGAGTCCTGGTCGGTACGCGCAAGGGCGCGTTCGTGTTGACATCGGATGGCAGGCGAGATCGGTGGGACGTGAGCGGTCCCCACTTCGAGGGCTGGGAGATCTACCACCTCAAGGGATCGCCAGTCGATCCCGACCGGCTGTACGCGTCGCAGTCCACCGCCTGGTTCGGGCAGACCATGCAGCGCTCCGACGATGGAGGCAAGACCTGGCTGACGGTCGGCAACGAGTTCAACTACGACGGCGTCCCGGGCACGCACCAGTGGTACGACGGCACGCAGCATCCGTGGGAGTTCGCACACGTCTGGCACCTCGAGCCGTCGCTGACCGACCCGGATCTCGTCTACGCCGGCGTGGAGGACGCAGCCCTGTTCCGCTCGACTGACGGTGGGAAGAGCTGGCACGAGCTCTCCGGGCTTCGGCTCCACACCTCCGGGCCCTCCTGGCAGCCCGGCGGCGGTGGGCTGTGTCTGCACACCATCGTGCTCGACCCGACCCAGCCGGGGCGAATGTTCGTCGCCATCTCCGCCGCAGGCGCGTTTCGCAGCGACGACGGCGGCGAGACCTGGCGGCCGATCAACCGCGGCCTCCGCTCGCAGGGTATCCCTGACCCGGACGCCGAGGTCGGGCACTGCATCCACCGCATCGCCCAGCACGGGTCCCGCCCCAACGTCCTCTACATGCAGAAGCACTGGGACGTGATGCGCAGCGACGATGCAGGCGACTCGTGGCACGAGATCAGCGGCAACCTGCCGTCGGATTTCGGGTTCCCGATCGACGTGCACGCGCACGAGCCCGACACGGTCTACGTGGTTCCCATCAAGAGCGACAGCGCCCACTTCCCGCCCGACGGGAGGCTGCGCGTCTACCGCAGCCGGACCGGCGGCGACGAGTGGGAGGCGCTCACGAACGGCCTGCCCGAGCGGGACTGCTACGTGAACGTCCTGCGCGACGCGCTGGCCGTCGACTCGCTGGACTCGTGCGGCGTGTACTTCGGCACCACCGGCGGACAGGTGTACGCGTCCCGCGACGCGGGCGACACCTGGGCCCCGATCGTGCGCGACCTTCCCGCCGTCCTCTCGGTCGAGGTCCAGACGCTGCCCTGATGCGGCCTCGACCGAGGGCGAGGCCATGCGCAGCGTGACGTGGGTGGTTGTCGAGGATGTCGGCAGCGGCGAGTGGGGGATAGGCGGTCGCCCTCTGACCGCGGAGGACGTCCGCGCGATGGCGGCGGCGCCCCGCCAGCCGAGCTGACGAAGCGGGGCCGGACACCGGCCCCGCTCCTCAGGCCTGCGCCCCCGCCGGCGCGCTCGACCGGGCGACGGATGCCAGCCGCATGCGCAGGTATTCGTTGATGCCGAACAGCCGGAACTGCAGCAGCTCGTAACGCGGAAAGGCGGGCGCAGCGGCAGCGTAGTCGATGACCTCCGGGTCGACCACCGTATAGTCGCGACCCCGGTAGGTGACGACGCCGAAGCCCGCGGCCAGCACGTTCTGGTACCACGCCGCGTTGTCGCCGAAGGTACGCGGTATTACGAACGTGCTGCCGAGCGTGCGCATGCCCAGGGGCGTCGAGTAGATCCGCCCGGACCTGCGACCACGGTGGTGGAGGATGCCGACGACCGGCATCCAGCGCCGGCCCGCGATCAGAAGGACGAGCGGGTTGACGAATCGAGCGGCGAAGCGGACGGCGCGACGCGCTCGAGGGCCGAGCTGGATTCCACTGCCGGCTCCGTTCATCTGAGTACCTCCTTGAACTGTCTCTCTCGCCGCGTGGCCGCGAGCCTGGTCGCGGGGGTGCTGGTCGCTGGCCATGTCGCTCATGACCGACCAGGACCCCCGGGCGAGCACAGTTATTCCCTAAGAGGGATAATTCCTTAGGCTGACGATCGGCTTTGCGGCGGGTGCCCTACTGGCGCCCGGCCGCCATCCGCTCGTCCGCTGAGACGATCAGCCGCCGGAGCATCTCCACGAGCTTCTGCCGCTCGTCGGGCTCGAGGGCGTCCAGGAACTCGTCGGCAGCGGCGTCGAGGACACGGGCCGCGCGCTTCTGGACGGTGCGCCCCTTTGGCTTGAGGGTGAGGGCATAAGAGCGCCTGTCCGAGGGGTTTCGGCGGCGGACCACGACGCCCTGCTGCTCGAGCTCGTCGATCAGCTCGAAGATCGTGGTGCGGTCGATGCCGAGCTGCTCGCCCAGCGCCTGCTGGGAGATTGGCCACTCCGCAAGCAGGTTGAGGACGCCGCAGAGTCGAACGCTCAGGCCCAGGGGCGCGAGCCGGCGGCCGGCGAGCTCCTGGCCGGTCCGGGCGGCGATCACGAGCAGGGCTCCGGCACGGTCGGCGAGTGAAGAGGGTATGGGCATGCTCGCCGCCATTATGCCCGGACACGCATCCAATCATTCCTCCCAGTGACGATCCGCCGGCATTCATATTTGCGCCGCCGGGCGACCGCACGGGCGGGCGGTCAGCCAGGCGCCGCCTGACCTGGCTGGGGCGGCTGAGCCAGGCGATCGGCGTGGCGCTGATCGCGGCTGGCTGCATTGTGGTCTGGTAGTCTTCCGGCGTGTCGAAGGACGCCCGCTCGTGAGGGCCGCGTATCCGCGTCAGCGGCAGGGTAGATCATGACGGGCTTTCGTGTGACGCGTCTGGATGAGACCACCTGGCCGGACTTCGCGCGGCTGGTCGAGCGTCACAACGGTGTCTGGGGCGGCTGCTGGTGCATGGCCTTTCACGCTGAGGGTGTTGGGCGCACGAAGACTGCGGCGCAGAACCGATCCGAGAAGGAACGCCGAGTCCGCGAGGGCCTGGCTCACGCCGCCCTCGTGTACGACGGCCCGACCTGCGTGGGCTGGTGCCAGTTCGGGCCGACCGATGAGCTGCCACGCATCAAGCACCGGCGCGCTTACCTCCAGGGTCTCAGCGCCCTCCCGGATTGGCGGATCACGTGCTTCTTCGTCGACAGCAGGTACCGGCGTAGAGGGGTCGCCTCCGCCGCGCTCGAAGGTGCTCTGCACGAGATCGCGCGGCTCGGCGGGGGAACGGTAGAGAGCTATCCCGAAGACGTCG
>Ga0126378_10005254_pt1 | contig 10039 bp, 12 predicted proteins | sample PanSoiMetPlot_23_FD_92587 | JGI IMG/M metagenome (GOLD analysis project Ga0126378, IMG submission 92587) | Tropical forest soil microbial communities from Panama - MetaG Plot_23 | ecosystem: Environmental > Terrestrial > Soil > Tropical forest > Bulk soil | place: Panama | collected 2016-02-17 | reverse complement strand
CTCGCGCACTCGTGCCCGATTCAAAGCTTTGGCGTATTTTTTGCCGCTCGGCTTCGGCCTGCGGGCCGAGCACGGACAACGGCGTGGGTGACTCTTGCATGTTCTTAGAGGGCGGGACGCCTCGATTCCATCCCGGGCGGGCAGCGGTTGTCACGTTCGGTCGCCTCGCGGTCAGGTTTCCTGCTGCCGGGAGGCGGGGAACGAATCCCTGTACCTAGAGCGCATTTTCACCGCGCTCTTCATTGCGGATCCGTATGGCTTCGTCCACCCTCGATAGGAATATCTTACCGTCACCAATCTTTCCTGTCTTGGCGGACTTCAGGATGGTGTCGACGACGCGGTTCACCAAGTTGTCCGGAAGAACCATCTCGAGTTTGATTTTCGGCAGGAGGTCCACGGTGTACTCGCGGCCGCGGTAAACCTCCGTGTGGCCTTTCTGGCGGCCGTGTCCTCGCACTTCGGTTACCGTCATTCCTTCGACGCCAATTTCGCGCAGCGCATCCTTCACCGATTCGAACCGCGAGGGCTGAATGACTGCCTCAAGTTTCATCATGGATGTTCCGCCTTGGCGCCCGGCTTGACGCTCTGGTAACAGCCATCCTTAGGTTTCAAGGTTATAAGCCTCTTCGCCGTGTTGCGTAATGTCCAAGCCTTCCTGCTCATGCTCTTCGGGCACGCGGATGCCGGTCACCAAATCCACGATTTTGAGCAGCACCATCGTCCCCACGAGCGCGAACGCCCAGGCGATGACCACGCCCACCAATTGGTTTCCAACCTGGCCCCAATGGCCGTCGAGCCCGCCCACGGGTTTCCCCACGCCAAAAATGGGATTAATAACTTGTTGCGCGAACACGCCGGTCAGAAGCGCGCCAATTGTTCCACCGGCTCCATGCACGCCAAAAGCGTCCAGCGCGTCATCATACCCGAATGCGGCTTTTACTTTCGTCACCATTGCGAAGCACACCACCCCGGCGATGGCACCGATCACCAATGCGGGCATGGGCCCAACAAATCCTGCCGCGGGAGTAATCGCCACTAAACCAGCCACGGCGCCGGAAATTGCTCCTAAAGCGCTCGCTCGGCCATTTTTGATCCATTCCGCCGCGCTCCAACTCAGCGCCGCCGCGGCGGCTCCGAAATGCGTAGCCACGAACGCGCTGGACGCCAGCGAACCTGCGGCCAGTGCGCTTCCCGCGTTGAATCCGAACCAGCCTACCCACAGCAGGCACGCGCCGATGAAGCTTAGCACCAGGCTGTGCGGTGGCATCGGCTGCTTGGGATAACCGGACCGTTTTCCCATGTACAGCGCACACACGAGCGCGGAAACTCCCGAGGAAATGTGCACCACGGTTCCGCCGGCAAAATCCAGGGTCGGGAATTTTCCTCCGAGCGCAGCGTTCAGCAAGCCGCCTTTGCCCCACACCATGTGCGCCAGCGGCGCATATACAACCAAAAACCACAACACCATGAACAGCACCGTGCCGCTGAATTTCATGCGCTCGGCAGTGGCTCCGGTAATCAGCGCCGGAGTAATCACCGCAAACATCAACTGGTACACCATGAAAGTCATTTGCGGAATCGTTCCCGCGTAATCGGGATTGGGATCCGCGCCCACGCCGCGCAAGAACGCGTGTTCGAATCCGCCAATTACCGGCCCGCTGCCGCCGAAGCACAAGCTGTAGCCCACGAGCGCCCACATCACCGTAATCAGCGCCATCAGCGCAAAGCTTTGCATCATGATCGCAAGTGTGTTCTTGCGTCGCACCAGCCCGCCATAGAAAAGCGCCAGACCCGGCCCGGTCATCATCAGCACCAGCGCGGCGCTCACCAGCATCCACGCGTTGTCGGCCGAGGACTGAGCCGCCTTTACATCCTTGTCCAGTTGCATCAGTTTGTCGTTCGTGACGGAGGTCTGTTCCGGGAGAGCGGCAGCGAGGAGCACCGGGGCGCTTGAGGAAACTGCGGCAGCGGAGGAGGGCGTTTGTTCCGCGGCGAGCGGCGGGGCGACGGGCAGAGCCGCGAGCAGGATGGTCCCGATTCCCAGGCTAAGCCTGAACCTACACGACGACCCTCGACACTTCATAAAGTTGTCCGCTCCGCTGGTCTGGATTGACTGCCGGGGCCCCTGCCGTTTTGCCGGAGAGGATTATACGCATCCCGCTCGCGAGGCACACTTTGAAATTTTCATAGTCGCGATTGATTTTTCCGATGCGGTGGCGGATTCCGGTACTTCTATTCTATTGTTGAAATCACCGGCAAAAGTTGAAACGCAGGTGCCATCAGGCGCTGGTCTTCGATTCCGGCGGCGGTGTAGCCTCCCAGCAGCCGCGAAGTCCTTCGCGGAATTTCTCGCGTTCCTCGGGCGTCATCTTTTCCCAGCGTTCCCGCATGCGTTCTCCCATGCGCTCGGCCATGCGTTCTCGCAAACGATGACGCATGTGACCTTTTCCGCCTCTGGATCCTCCCCACCCGCCGAACAGAATCCGGCAGAGAAGCAACAGTCCAAGCGCTTGCCAGAAACTAATCAGTCGCCAGCCGAAAAGCGGCGGCAGCAGCCAGTTCCACAAACGCGTTACGATCTCGCCGCCGATGATGACAAATGCAATCATCGCGAGTATTGCCAACGGCGCCATCCACATCCATTTCCTTCTCATGTTCCCTCCTCACCCATTGATCAATTCATCGTAAATACTTTGCAGCCGCTCGCGCAGATGCAGCACCGCGTAGCGTTTCCGCGAGAGCAGCGTGTTCACGCTCACGCCCGTTTCTCGAGCCATTTCCTTGAAGCTGCGCCCCTCCAGTTCGTGACCGACAAAAGCTTCCCGTTGCTCGTCGGGCAGCTCTTCGAGCGCCAGCTCCAGCTCCTCCAGAAGCAGGTTCTGAACATAGACCGACTCTGGGCCGGCCTCCCGCGACGGCAGCAAATCCTCGATCTGGAGCAGCTCGCCGCTTTCGTCTTCCACTCTTGCGTCCTCGAAACTTTGCGGCTTTTTCTTCCGGAACAGGTCGGTGATGCGATTGCGCGCCACGCGAAAGAGCCAGCCGGTCACATGCTCGATCGGCATCAGCAGGCGGTTCGCTTCCACCAGCCGGTAGAACACGTCCTGCAGAATGTCCTCGGCGTCAAGCGGATCGGGCACACGCCTGCGAATGAAGTTTCGCAGGCGGGCTCGCTGCTCGGCGACGATCTCGGAGATTCGGCGGTCTTGCTCGGTCATGTTCCAAACAATGCTCGACGGCTCGCTCATGCACTTCTGTAGACGAATGACGGCCTCAAATATTGTAGAGATTTGAGGATCGCGGCAGCCGCGAGCGGCACGGCGGCTGCCTTGTTATCGAGCGGGCGTCGCAACAACCGGCATCGTTTTGCCTTTGTACGCATTGGAGAAGCGCACTCGCAGCATCCAGAAAATCAGCAAGAAAAGAGGGAGTATCGTGAGAAACAAATACAAGCCTGTGCTGAACAACGCCTGGGGCAGGTGCCGGCCGAGACCTACGTTGGAAAGCAACCTCAACGGGCGGTTCGAAGGACCTAGAAAAAAAGATCCTGAGGCGATGAACAGGCCAAAACACATGCGCCAGAGATGCCGGGCAATCCGCTTTGTTCCGAAAACGCCGCCTCGAATCAACATGCGAACGTCCCCGGCGGCCGCGAGCAGCTCCACCGAACCCATGAAGAAGATCATTCCAACGGGAACTCCGGCTTCTGAGCTTGCGCCGCGGCGCACCACGCCCACCCCATTCGTCCAAGTGAGAATCCCGAGCACCAAAGGGATCACCAGCGCGGCCCAATCCAGTTTGCTTATTTCGCCATCGGCGTGGCGCGCTGTGAGCCACGCTGTCAGGATCAGATAGAAGGTAAAAACGCCGCCGCCAATATTATTTGGCTGATGCCTGGTGATTCCGAGGTATGTCGCCCCCGCCGCCATGACCAACATGGATGCAACAAACACCTTTCCTGCGAGCACATGACGAGGGGAGCCTTTGCGGAAAGACATTGCTGCGGCGCCCGACAGCAATCCGACCGTCCCGCCAAAAATATGAACGAGCAGTATCGGCGAATAAGCCATTTGTTTCCTCCCGTTTATGCCGTGGCGGCTAACGGTTGGTCCTTCGCACCCATGATCAAGAGCCAAAAGATGATCGGCAGCTCGCATATGGTCAGTTTGCCTACCAACCGGGAGACCGCCGCGTCCGGAAGCACGCCAAAGGCGACAAGGCTGTTCGCCAGGTAGCCAAAACAAGCAATCCCCAATAAGACGCCCAGGATTTTGGGAAGAAACCCCGATTTGTAAACGAGGACTCCGAAGGGAATAAGCCACAGACCCCAAAAAACCTGGGCAACCATAAATCCATCGAAATGCAGCTTTAGAAATAGGAGGGCCAGGGCTTCACGCTGAGGTTGAGAAAATACGGACAGGAAATCGCCGCCGTCGAGAAGTCTGAGAGCCGCCATCTCGTTTAACACGTTTAGCAACGAGATCGGAATCGAAACGAGCATCAGCGTTACCATCAACGAAGCCTGCGCCTTGCTTACCCCGCAAAATAAGCGGTACAAAGCTCTGACAACAAAGAGGAACCCGATAAATCCAGCCAGTTCGCCGACCATCCCCAAGCGGAATACAAATTCGGATGAAGCGATCCTGCTGGCGGTGACCGCGGCGTCTGCAGATACGATGAAATGAGACGGAATATAGATGAGGCAAAAAGCACCAGGGATTGACGCGAGCAGATACAGTAGACCTGCGACCCGCGCTTGCTTTTTGCTGGAGTTCATGTCGCTCTCCTGATCCCGCTGCAGCCTCAGATCACAAATCCCCTCGAGCGGCTTGCTCCTGCCACCGCCGGGCGTTCACGCCAAAGATAAGCAGCCACACGGTCAGCGCTCCTTCTCCGAGGATGCCGGGCGCCAAATTGTAGGGAGATAGGGAATTTGCGAGTTCCGGAGACACAAATGTCAGCCAACCGAAGCCGCCAAACGCCATCAGCACGCCCAGAGCGCGGGGCAGAAAAGTCGACTGGAAGATGAGATATCCAATCAGCAGGCAATAGCACCCGAAAAGCACGAGGGGATTCACGGAACTGATGGGGGAAGGAATTACATGAAAGACATCGAGACCGCCGAGGATACATCCGACGAAGCTGAAGACCGCGGCGATTAAAGAGAGGCTGCTGTCCACCGGCTTGAACAAGCCGTAGAAGAGTACCGTGACAACGGCGTAGAACGCGCTGGCGAAGAGGCTGGCGGCGTCCCGGTACACAAGTTTTCCGCCAACGAATGCGGCGAATGATCCCGTCAGAAAAGTCAGCAAGTAAAAGATCCCGGCCATCCGGGCCTTGCGTTGCGGCGACGCTTCGGCAAATTGTTGTTTCGCTTCGGCCGGGCTCATGTTCATTTCTCCTTACGGGGCGAATGAATCAGTGATCGAGGCGAATCACATCGGCTCTCGATACCGGCGCAAGCGGACCGCGGCAGCGAGGAATGCCGCAGTCACGGCCAACCCGATCCACAGACCCGGCGTGCCGAGGAACCTGAGCGGGGTGAGGTGCGTCCCTGGATCCATGGGCATCGCATTTGGCGGGTAGGACCCTTCCGTGCCGCCCGTGAAGAACCGCCCCACAAAGGCCCCAAAATAGGCGGTGTTGAACAAAAGCTTTTCGAGGGTGCCGATCGCCAGGGGCGGCAAGACCGCCCATAGCAGCGCAGCCCTCCGGGCCCAGGCGGACACCAGCAGCAGCCATCCGTAGATCGGTGCCGCCCAAAGGACATGCACGGTTATCACGTGGTAGAGCAGCAACAGAAACCCTCGAAATATCGACACTTGCTCCCAGTAGGTCGCGATACTGAAACCGCTCCCCGCCACCACTGCGCTGCTCGCCAGCAACATAAGGAATTGCAGGACAAATGCGATGGCGCAAGAGATGAGCGGGAGCACCACGAACGGGATGCTCGCTTTTGCGAGCACGGTCGTGACATCAGAGACCGGGAGCGACTTCCAGAACAAAATGCTGCGATCGCGGCGTTCCCTTTGCAGCGTTTCGACGCAGTAGAACATCGCGGTGAACAGGAACGTACCCATCAACAGCCCCGCCGCCATGTCGTACGGGAAAATGACCGTCTCACGCTTGGTCGGGTCGAGGCCTGACCGCCCATGGATCGGCAGATGAATCAGGAAGCCCAAAAGGAATAGCGCGGCGACGGCCAAGGGCGCGAGATAAATCCAACGGCTCTCCCAAAATTCGCGCTGCAGCGCCCAGTAGACCTGGCGCGTCAGCGGAATCATCACAGGCTCTACAATTTGCGATCCTATGGAAGTGCCCGGCACGGCGTTCGTTGGCGTGCTCGTCGTTTGCGTGCTCATCGGGCAGCTCCTTGTCCCGGATTGCCCATTACCGCGACGAACAGATCGGCAATGCTCGGCCTGCGGACTTCGCCAAGGGCGGCGAGTTGCTGGCGATCGACGCCAGCAAAGAGCAGGACGGTGCGTCCGAATAGCTGCCGCTCCTGAATCGGCTTAAGCGCCCGCGCTGCGGCCAGCTTATCGGGATGGACCAGCACTTCCTGGTAGCGCGATTCGAACTCTTCCATGGTGCATTGGAGGACCATGCGGCCGCGGTCGATGAACATGAGGTCGGTGAGCACATCCTGAATCTCTTCGACCTGATGTGTGGTCACGACGATGGTGCGGGCGCCGTCGAAGTAGTCGTTCAACAAAGAATCGTAAAACTGCTTCCGAAAAAGAATATCGAGGCCCAGCGTCGGCTCGTCGAGCACGAGCAATCGCGCGTCGATCGACATCACGATCGCGAGGTGTAGCTGGGTCACCATGCCCTTCGACAATTCCCGCACCTTGCTGGTTTGCCTGATGGCGGTCTTCGCCAGAAAGCCTTCGGCCTTCGCGCGACTGAAGCGCGGATGAACTCCCGCTACATATTCGAGTAGATGCGAAACGCGCGCCCAGCGGGGAAGCACCGCCACATCGGCCATGAAACAAACATCGCGCATGAGCCGGTCGCGCTCGGTCCACGGGTCGCGGCCGAGCACTCTTAGTTCTCCTTGATAAGGAGTAAGGCCGAGAATGGCGTTGAGCGCGGTGGTCTTGCCCGCGCCGTTCGGGCCAACGAGCCCGAGAATGCGCCCTTCTTCCACGCGCAGGTCCACGCCATCCAGTGCCATGTTTGTGCCGAAGGCCTTGCGCAGGCCGCGCGCTTCTATGCATGCCATGGCTTCAGCGGTCCTCCTTGCCGGAGTCCGGCGTTTTCGATTCGTTGGGCCTCGGCTTTGCCGAGTCCGCCTGGGGCTGTTTGTTGGCGCCGTTGAGCAGCTCTTCGGCCTTCAGCCCGAGGCGCTGGATGGTGGCGGAAATCCTCGGCCATTCTTCAGTCAGGAATTTCTGTCGCTCGCCTTGAAGCAAGAGCTTGCGCGCGCCGGCATTAATAAACATGCCCAAGCCACGCCGGCTTTCAACCAGCCCCTCGTCCACCAGCTCTTGATAACCCTTCAGGACCGTGAGCGGATTCACGCGGTATTCAGCCGCCACGTTGCGCACCGACGGCAGAGGGTCGCCTTCCTCGAGGACTCCGTCGAGAATCATGGCAACCACGCGGTCCCGCAGTTGGCGGTAAATCGGCTGGCTGTCATTCCACTCACGGTCCATCAGATCGTTCCAAGAGCCCCTACTTGCCAGGAGCGCTGCTCGCGTCTTGCGTGCGGTGGAGGTCCAGGTGCGCCTGCATGGGCTTGTCCCCCGGCATCATGTAAGTCCAGTCCTCGGTGTGGTGGTCGGCGTCGATGATGGTGAACACGGCATGGTACATGTGCCCGTACTGATTGCCGCCGGAAAGATCGGCAAAATCGAACTCCACTTTCTTTCCGTCAGGCGAAGTCCGCGCGACCATGTGCGGCCGGTTTCCCGCGTCGCAATAGTGGATCAGATTCAACTTGTCCCCGTCTAGGTAAAGCATGGTCACCGGATGGTCGTACTTCGCGGGGTCCACAGGCTTTCCTGCTTCCTGCATCTCATGCACGATGGCGTTTCCCCGGGAAGTTATGCGCAACGTGATCTCCGGCTTGGCGTTGTCAACATCGGGATCGGGCGGCGTGGCTTTGATGGAACCTCGCCAGGTACCCGCAAGAGTTTTCAATTGGTCGAACGACTTTTGTGCGTCGGAGGTGACCGGTTTGTCCGCCGAGGGGTTTGCTCGGAGACTCCCAGTCCGCGGTACCAAGTACTTTGGTCGTCTCCAAGGCGCCACCCCCGTCTTCTACTGTTATAGTTGACTATAACACACAGACACAGCTGTCAAGTTCTTTTTTGCTTTCTATGTAACCCCTATTTTTTCAGTGTTTTAGCTGCCAAGCGTCGGCCAAACACTCTTTTGTCACCGGTATTGCTAGGTGAGGCCGAGGAAAGGCCAATGCTTGGGATGTTCCGGCCGCACGTTTCCAGAGATCTTGGCAGCGCCGCACCCCTTGACTATCTACAATCGTTAGTGTAGATAGTCATAGCATGGGAAAACCGAACGACCTCGTCCAAGGCACCCTCGACCTTTTGATTCTCAAAACGATTGCGCTCGAGCCCAAGCACGGGTGGGCCATTGCCAAGCGCATCCAACAGATTTCACGGGATGTGTTGCAAGTCCAGCAGGGCTCGCTCTACCCGGCTTTGCACCGCCTGGAGCAAAAAGCCTGGATCAAGGCCAAATGGAAAGAAACCGAAACGGGGAGACAAGCCAAGTTTTATTCGTTGACCGCGGCCGGCCGCGCCCAGCTTGAAAAGGAAGCTGCCAACTGGAGCCGCCTCTCCGCGGCGATCAACCTGGTCGTAGAGACAACCTAGGGTGGTGCTGTCATGTTGTGGATTCGGCAAGTCTTCCTTCGTTTGCAAACTCTGCTCCGTCGCGGCCGCAGCACGCAGCGTTTAGACGACGAAGTTCAATTTCACCTCGACCAGCAAATCGCCGAAAACCTCGCGGCAGGGATGAGCCCCGAAGAAGCCAGTCACGCCGCCAGGCGCACTTTCGGCAATCCTACATTTCTCAAAGAAGAAATTCGCGACACCTGGGGCTGGACCTGGCTCGAGCAAATCGCGGGCGACCTGCGCTACGGCGCGAGAATGTTAGAACGGTCGCCCGGATTCACGGCGGTTGCGGTAGTTACACTGGCGCTGGGAATTGGCGCAAACACCGCGATTTTCAGTTTTGTAGATGCCGTACTCTTGCGACCGCTGCCGGTCGCGGAGCCGCAGCAACTAGTGGTCTTTCGGTGGACGGCGCACGCGAAACCGAAGTTTACCGGACACAGCGGCTATGGCGATTGCTGGGACCCGCCGTCCACGGAATGTTCGCTTTCGGGGCCGTTTTACGAAACGGTGCGCGCGCAAGCCAAGAGTTTTTCCGGCGTGGCGGCGTTTGCCGGGCCCCTGGAGATGGACTTGAGCGGAAACGGGCCGGCGAGCATCGTGCGCGGAGAATACGTCTCGGGCGATTTTTTCTCGACGCTTGGCGTGAAGATGGCCCTGGGGCGGCCGTTGGGGCGGGAGGATGACTCGCGCTCGGCGTCGCCGGCAATTGTCCTGAGCTACGGATATTGGGAGCGGGCGTTTGGAGGGGACCGCTCCGCAATTGGTCAAACGGTAAGGCTGAATAACACCTCCGTGGTTATTGCGGGAGTTGCAGAGGCCGCTTTCACGAGCCTGACGCCGGGCAAGACCCAGGATTTTTTCCTGCCTTTTGCGCTATCGGATCGCGTGAAGTCAGAGTGGTGGGGAAACAAAGACCGGTACAACGATCCTGCGTCGTTCTGGGTCGTGATGGTGGGAAGGCTGAAGGCGGGCGTTTCGATAGGCCAGGCGCAAGAAGAGGCCAGCGCGCTCTTCGGAAATGAAATAGCCCACGGAGCGAAGCCGCTCTTGAAGGAGGCGGATCAGCCCGCAATAAGGCTGGCGCTTGCGGCGCAGGCCCTGAACGGTGAGACGCACCAGATCGCTCCGATGCTCTATCTGATCACGGCCGCGGTAGGACTGGTGCTGTTCATTAG
>Ga0126378_10005253_pt1 | contig 10039 bp, 1 predicted proteins | sample PanSoiMetPlot_23_FD_92587 | JGI IMG/M metagenome (GOLD analysis project Ga0126378, IMG submission 92587) | Tropical forest soil microbial communities from Panama - MetaG Plot_23 | ecosystem: Environmental > Terrestrial > Soil > Tropical forest > Bulk soil | place: Panama | collected 2016-02-17 | reverse complement strand
GCGCCGGTCGTCGTCCTGCCGGCGCCGTTGATGACCGACGCGCGGGCCGATCGCTCCTCGCCGTACGGGATGGCCTGGAGCCCGAAGGTCTCTCAGAGCGCGAGCTGGGACGCGGCGGCCGGGTTGATGCGGCTGACCGTGACCCCGGACGCTGGGTGGCTGGGGCAGGCCGCGCGGCGGTTCCCGGTGGTCATCGATCCGACCATCGCGATCGCCCCCGACCCGGCAGGGGCGCAGAACACGATGATCATTTCTGACGCGGGGGCCAGCTCGTCGAACTTCTCCTCGAGCTGGCGCCTGTCGGTCGGCACCGATGCCGGGGGCGCCGTCCGGTCTCTGCTGAGCTTCCCGCTGACCGCTGTCCCGCCCGGCACCCAGCTGGACAGCGCGGACCTGGAACTGTACTACGACCAGGTCTTCGGCCCCGGCACGGCGAAAGAGACCATCGAGGCGCACCAGGCCACCGCGCCCTGGCAGGCGTCCACCGCCACCTGGGACACCGCGCACAACAACGTCGGCCAGCTCGGCAGCAACCAGGTCACCGTGACCAGCTCCGACCCCGCCTATACGGCAGCCAGCGGCGCCTGGCCCGCCGCGGCCGACCCCGCCGCGCCCGGCGGCAGTTACCGCTACGACCAGGACACCACCCCCGGCGACACCTTCACCTGGGTGCCGCCGCTGACCGAGCCGGGAAACTACCAGGTCGAGGCGCACTATGTGGCCAGCCCGGGAGCCGCGGCGAACGCGCCGTACACGGTCAGCTACGCCGGCGGGTCGCAGGCCTACACGGTGAACCAGCAGTCCGGCTCCGGCGGGGTGTGGACGACGCTGGGCACCTGGCCCTTCCAGGCCGGCACCGCGGGCACCATTGTGCTCGGCGACGGGCCGGCGTCGGCTTCGAGCAGGGTGGAGGCCGACGCGGTGCGGCTGACCCTGCCCGGCTCGACGGTGTATGACCCGGCGCTGAACACCTGGAACGTGTTCCCGGTCCGCAACATCGTGCAGTCCTGGCTCGACGGCTCCGCCCCTAACTACGGCTTCGTCGTCAAGGCCGCCGACGAGTCCACACTCAATGTGGGCGGGCCCCGGTATGAAGCCGCCATCGCCGGGGCGTACAACGGCGACACCGCCACCTACCCGCAGCTGGTGCTCACCTACGGCCCCCAGGGGGTGGCGGTCACCCCGCCCACGGTGATCCACTCCACCGGGGCCGAGCTGTCCTGGCCCGCCTACACCGACCCGACCCCGGCGGCCGGCAACGTCGGCGTAGACCCCAACCCCGGCGATGACCTGGCCGGCTACCAGATCTACCGCAGCGTGTCCCAGTCGTTCGCCCCGTCGGCCGCCACCCTGGTCGCCTCGGTACCCGCCGGGGCCACCAGCTTCACCGACACCACCGCCACCCCGACACCCCCCGGGGCCGGGGCGGCCCCCAGCGTGTACTCCTACATGGTCGCGGTCAAGACCGCGGACGGGACGCTGATCCCGGGCCCGGCGCAGCGGGTGGCGCTGCCCACCGCCGGGTCCACCACGGTGATCATCCCCGCCTCCGGCGCCACCACCCTGTCCAGCGCCCAGCCCGGCACCAACCTGCAGCAGTTCACCGGGCAGCCCTACCTCGGCGCCGGCGACAACTCCGGCACCTACGGCGTCACCCGCACGGCCGTGGCTTTCCCGGCGCTCGCGGCCGCCGGGATCCCGGCCGATGCCACCATTACCAGTGCGCAGCTGAAGCTGTGGGGCTGGTACAACTACAACACCGGCGGCGGCCCGGCCAGCTATGAGGCGCACGCCCTGACCCAGGGCTTCGACCCGGCCACCGCCACCTGGAACCAGGCCGCCACCGGCACCGCGTGGAGCATCCCCGGCGGCGGCTACGACCCCGCCGTGGCCGGCACCGCCTCCGCGCTGGGCGCCGACCCCGCCCGGGATAGCTGGCCGGTCACCCCTGCCGTCCAGGGCTGGGTCACCACCCCCGCCAGCCAGCACGGCCTGCTGGTCAAGCTGTCCGCGGAAACCCCCAGCAGCCCGCAGGAACGCGAACTGTTCCTGAACACCGGCGCAGCCGAGCCGAAGCTCGCACCCCAGCTCGCGGTCACCTACACCGAGCCCATCCCGCAAGACACCTACTACGCGCCGTCGCTGCCCGACCCGCTGGCCGCCTCCTCGACGTACACGGTGCCGGTCACGCTGACCAACACCACCAACAGCACGTGGACGGCCGCCGACTGGGTGCTGTCCTACCACTGGCTGCTGCCCGACGGGACCGAGGTATCGGATGCCGCCAACCAGGCGCAGACCGCCCTGCCCGCGGACATGCCACCCGGCTCGGTCGCTACCATTCCCGCCACCCTGAAGACTCCGGAGTTCACCGGCACCGGTGGCAGCCGCACCGGCTACACGCTGGCCTGGGACCTGTACAACAAGACCACCGGCACCTGGCTGTCGACCGGAGCTGCCCCCGCCACCGTCCTTGCCGCCGCCGCCACACCCGGCCCGCGCTCCTGGCGTAGCGCCGCTGGACCGGCGCCCGCCCGCGGGCCGGCGCCGCGCGGCGGCGCCGCGGTGCTGGTGTCCGCGGGCGGCGTGCCGCCGCTCGGCCAGCCCGCCTCGGTCGACCAGCCCACCTCCAACCTGCTGGGGCTGGAGAAGTTCTACCAGTACACCGGGGTCAACACCGGCGCCGGGTCGTCGGTGCTGAACAACCTGGCCAACGGCAACGCGGTCTGGTCCTACAACGCGTTCTCCAACCCGTCGCGCGGGTTCGCGACCTTCGTGCGGATGGCCTATAACTCGCTGGACACCTCCGACTCGTCGATGGGGTTCGGCTGGTCGCTGGAGGCATCCACGGTGATGCGGCTGGGCACGCCGCTGGACTTCCACCCCCGGCCCCATCCCACCCAGATCACTCTCACCGACGGCGATGGCACCAGCCACACCTTCACCCTGGCCAGCGACGGGGTGACCTGGCAGACCCCGCCTGGGCTGAACATGTTCCTGCAGCAGCTCGCCGACTGCTCCCCCAACGGCAAGGACCCCAACCCCCGCGCCTGGGTGATGACCCGCCCCGACCGCACCCAGTTCTTCTTCGACTGCCAGGGCTTCCAAACCGCGGTGGTCGACGGCAACGGCAACGAGGCCGACTTCACCTACGCCCAGCGCGACTCCAACAACAAGCCGGTCAAATTCCTGACCGCCATCACCGACCCGGCCGGGCGCCAGACCCTGACCATCAGCTATTACGCCAAGGGCGACAGCTACAGCTTCATCGACGACACCGGAGCGGTGCAGTCGGCGACTAACCTGACCAACCCGTTCATCATCGACCAGGTCAAGTCGATCACCGACATCTCCGGCCGCACGATTACCTTCCTGCACGACACCAAGGGCTTGATGTCCCGCATGACCGACGGCGACGGCAGCCCGCTGGCCAAGGTGTTCAAGTTCGGCTACGACCCCACCCAGGGCAACAAGAACGTCAAGCTGGTCTCGGTCACCGACCCCCGCGGCAACACTACCGCCCTGGCCTATAACCTCCCCAAGGCCGGCGACAACCCCGCCTTCCACTGGCGGCTCAAGACCATCACCGACCGCCGCGGCGGCACCACCGCCTTCGCCTACACCACCCCGGACACCAGCGGCAACACCACCACCCAGGTCACCGACCAGAACGGCCACACCAGCAGCTACGTACTCGACCCCACCGGCCGGCCGGCGCAGTCCACCAACGCGCTCGGCCAGGTCACCAAGCTGGCCTACGACGGCGACAACAACGTCACCAGCCTCACCGAAGACAACGGCGCCACCACCACCTGGACCTACGACCAGAACACCGGCTACCCGCTGACCATGACCGACGCCCTGGCCAACAAGAACGGCACCGCGCCCACCACCTACACCTACCAGACCGGGCTGAGCGGCCACATCGCCAACCTGACCAGTAAGCTAACCCCGCAGCAGCGGCTGTGGACCTTCGCCTACGACACCAACGGGAACCTGCTGTCCGTCACCGACCCCGACGGCAACGCCAGCGGCGCCGCCGCAGGATCGTTCACCACTCGCTACACCTACGACCCGACCGGGCAGTTGCAGACCGCCACCGATGCCAACGCCAACACGACCACCTACTCCAACTACGACCCGAACGGCTTCCCGCAGACCATCACCGACGCGCTGCAGAACCCCATGAAATTCGCCTACGACGTGCGCGGCAACGTCACCTCCGTTACGGACCCGCTCGGTCATTCCACCACGCAGGCCTACGACGTGTTCGGCCGCCCGGGCCAGAACGTGGTACCCAAGGACCAGACGAACGGTGTGTTCATCACCACCCTGGCGCCGGTGTACGACGGCAACGACAACGTCACCAAGGCCACCGCACCCAACGCGGCGATCACCACGTACACCTACGACGCGAACGACGAGAAGATCGCGCTGTTCGCTCCCCAGGACACCCCCACTTCACCGCAGCGGGAAACCACCTACAGCTATGACCCGGCCGGCAACCTCACCTCGATGACCGAGCCGGACGGCAACCAGCCCACCCCCGCGTCGAGCTTCACCACCACCTACGCCCACGACGCGATCAACGAGCAGATCTCGTCGACCGACCCCAACGGGGGGGTAACGACGACCGGCTTCGACGATGTCGGTAATCGCACCAGCGTGACCGATCCACTTGGCCACAAGACCAGTTTCGCCTTCGACCTGGACCACCGGCAGACGTCGGCCACCAACCCGGCCGGGTTCACCACCAGCAAGGCCTACGACCTGGACGGCCTGGTGATTTCCTCGACGGATCAGAACGGCAGCACCACCCTGTTCACGCTGGACCCGCGCGGGAGAATCACCCAGATGATGGTGCCGCACGACACCTCCGGCGCCAGCATCGTCTACGACACAACCCAGTACGTGTACGACCAGGTGGGCAACCGCACCGAGGTCATCACCCCGCGCGGTGTGGCTTCCGGCCTGGCCGGTGCCTTCACCCAGCAGACGCAGTACGACGCGGACAACCGGGTCAAGGCGCAGCTGTCCGCCTTCGACCCGAACGACCCCGTCTACCACACCCCCGCAGAGACCGACTACAGCTACGACGCGGCCGGGCGGCTCACCTCGGTGAGCGCGCCGCCGTCCGGCAGCCAGACGATCCGCAACGTTACCTCCTATACGCATTTCGACAACGGCTGGGCCAAGTCATCCACCGACCCGTGGGGCATCACCACCAGCTACGACTACAACGACCTCGGCGAGCAGACTACGCGCACCATCGCCGCGGTCGGCGAAACAGCCTGCCCGCCCAACAGCACCACCTCAGATTGCCGGACGCTGACCTCGACCTACTTCCCGGACGGGAAACTCCAATCGCGAGCCGATAACGGAGTGCCGACCGGGCTGGCCACGCAGCTGGTCGATGATTCCGACTTCAACAACACCACCGCGGCCGGCGCCTGGACCGCAGCCAGCGCTGGGACCGGATTCGTCGGCCCCGGCTACCAGACCCACGCCCCCGGCAGCGGCACCGACACCTTCACCTGGAACCTGAACATCCCGCAAGACGGCACCTACATCGTCTTCGTGAAATACCCGGCCGTGTCCGGAGCGGCCACCAACGCCTCGTTCAAGGTGTCCTTCAATGGCGGATCCTCGACGGTCACAGTGGACCAGACCCAAAACGCCGGCACCTGGGTGAGCCTGGGTAAGTTCGCCTTCACCCAGAACGGAACCGGGCAGAACGTCAGCCTCTCAGAAAACCCCGGGGGCACCGTCGTGGCGGACGCCGTCAAGATCGTGCGCGACAACTCCGGCGACACCAACACCGCCAAGCACACCTTCGGCTACACCTACGACCCCAACGGTAACCTGACCGACATCACTGACAGCAGCCCCGGCGCGGCCATCACCGACTACCAGGCCAGCTACGACGGGCTGGACCGGGTCACCCAGGTCGCCGAACTGGCGTCTGGGGTGACCAAGCACACCACAACCTTTGGTTACGACGCCGATAGCAACCTCACCAGCCGCGGCCACGACGGCGCAACATCCAGCTACACCTACGACCAGCGGAACCTGCTCAGCAAGGAATCCGACGCGCAGTCCGCCACCGACCCCTCCCCGCAGGTGACCACCTTCACCTTTAACCCGATCGGGCAGCTGGCCAGCGAGGTAAAGCCCAACGGCAACATTCTCACCAATCAGTACTTCGCCGACTGGGCGTTGCAGCACTCCAAGGAGGTCAAGTCCGACAAGACCACCGTCGTTGCCGAGCACACCTACACCTACGACCCCAACGGGAACAAAACTCAGGACATCGAGACGCTGATGTCCGCCGACCCTAACGGGACCGGCCTTAACCACACCCTGGCCTACACCTACGACCCGCGTGACCGGGTCGCGCAGGTCACCAAGGACGGCACGGTCACCGAGTCCTACACCCACGACGCCAACGACAACGTCACCGCCCAGACGGTCAACGGCACAAGCACCACGTACAACTACGACCGTAACCGGTTGCTGACCGCACTCACTGGCGGGGCGACCTCCGGCTACAACTACGACCCGTTCGGACGGCTCGACACCGTCACCTCCGGCGGGCAAGTCCTGCAGCGCAACACCTACGACGGGTTCGACCACGTCATCAAGCACCAGCAGCTCAACTCCAGCGGCTCGCTGGACACCACCGACTACACCTACGACCCGCTCAGCCGTAAAACGTCGCAAACTACGGGGGTGGGCTCCAGCTCGCCGCAGACCACCAGCTACACCTTCATCGGCCTGTCCAATAACTTGATCAGTGAGCTGCAAAACGGTACCCAAACCAAGTCCTACACTTACACCCCCGGCGGGACGCGGCTGTCGCAGACCACTACCGACACCAGCACCGGCAGCCAGGCCCTCAGCTACTACACCTACAACGACCACTCGGACGTCGAAGCGGTCACTGGCAGCGACGGGAACACCAAATCCACCTACGGCTATACCGCCTACGGAAACAACGACACTAGCCAGTTCACCGGCAAGGATAAGAACAACACCAAACCCGGCAGCACCACACAGCCGTTCAGCGCCTACCGGTACAACGCGACGCGCTGGGACTCCTCCTCCGGCCAGTACGACATGGGGTTCCGCAACTACGACCCAGCGCTGAACCAGTTCCTGTCCCGCGACATGTACAACGGCGCGTTCGCGGATATGGCACTCGACACCGACCCGTTCACCGGCAACCGGTACACCTTCGGCGCCGGAAACCCGGTTTCCAACATCGAGCTCACCGGGCATATGTTCTGCAGCCCCGGCGATACCGACTCCAACTGCGACGCCTACCGCGGCGCGCCGAGCCCAAACCCCAGCCCCAGTGCGAGCCCCAGCCCCACTACGAGCCCTAGCCCCAGTGCGAGCCCCAGCGGTGGCGGCGGTGGCAGCAATTCCAACGGCGGCTGGAACTGGCCGCAATCTTGCGGGTTCTTCCAGGGAGTCTGCCAAGTCGCTAGTCAGGCGGGCAACCCAGGTCAGGCTTTCGACACGGCGAAGCAACTGCTGTTTGGAACCACCAATGTTGATTTTACACCCCGTTCCCTTGGTGTCGGCATTGGCGGCACGGCCGAAACCATGCCGGCCGACAAGTCGCTGCCAGCCGCCGCTGCCACCGGATCCGTTGATTTGTACTACCCGCTAATGCCAGGTAATGGTGCGCAGTCGGGTGCCACGGTCACTGGTGGCGCCTTTGCGCACAGCGACAAGCCGCTCCACGTGGGCCAGATACAGACCGGTCCGGCGACCGGTACCGCCCCGGGTCCCTCGGGTTTTGTGGGCGTGTTCGGCCTGTTCGCCGGAGGTGGACTGCACTTTAATATCACCAATGCCAAACAGCCGGAGGACCTCGGCAAGAACTTCACGATCTTCTCGTTCGACGTCGGTGCTGGCGCTTCGTTTGGCGTCCAGGTGAGCGTTGGGTCATCGAATGGTCAGGGTATCTACAACGTCGCATTCGGCGGTCCGGGCGTAGGTGCAGGCGCGTCCATCGCAAAATACAACACGTACACATGGCCGTTGGTCTCCGTGCCGGTCAATCAACCCCCGGATTGCGTAAGCGCGGTGTGCAGCCTTCTCCCACGGTTGGTCGGATCGGGATGGCTCTGACAGCCAGCGGCAGCCGTTCACAACCACTCTTCATAGCGGATGTCGCGGAACTGTTGCTCGGGTTCCGGCACCGGGACGGGCTCGGCTCATACAACGGCGCCGGTCGTTGCGGGCCTCCGCAGGTCCCGGGATGGGCCGTAGCCCTGCCGAGCCGCGGGACATTTCGCCGGGATCTCCCGACTGCCGATCAGCGCAGCACCCGAAGGCGGGGCACGGGCCCGGCGCAAGCAGGTGGTGTAACCTCGACGGCGCCGGGCATGTCCACGAGCTGTACGTGGTGGCGGGTGGTCGCGGCTGGGCGCACGCGGATCTCAGCGCGCTGACCGCGGCGCCCGGGGCGGTGGCCGGGTCGCGGCTGTCGGGCTACCAGTGGGACGTGTGATTATCGAAAGGAGTCAGGCTGCCCGATAGCACGGTCTTGAACCGAGGTCGGTAAGCGTACTAGGAAACCAGGACAGCTATCGAACGCTGCATCGCAGCGCCTTGATCTAGCCTAGTAAGGCACGACGCTCCAGAGCGCCGATCACCCCAACCGGCGCGGCCGCCCACCCTCGCCAATCTCGGTCACACGGCCGATCAGAGGGGCGGGTTAGCGCATGTCATGCCACCGTCGACTTTCGTCGGTAACGGAACGCGGGTGCGGCGCAGCGGACGGCGGCGGCGCATGCCTGGCCCGCTGCACTCGCCGTCTTGGGCCGAGGGCATAGCCTGCTCGCATGCGCAGAGATCTGACCATGGACGATCTCGGAGATCTAGCCGGCCTCCGCTTGCTGGCGGTTTTGGCCTGTGCTGTGCCAAAACCCCGCTCGTTACCGCTGACCTGGCGTTTCACGCTCGCTAAGCCGCCCTGCGGTACTCGCTGATCAATCCCCCGAGGATCTCCCTGCGCTCGATCCGGACGGCGATATCAGCGGTCTGGCTGGGTCGACGCAGCGGAGGTTCCTGCTGCAGGGCTTGATGCGGACGATGCGCGTTATAGTGCCGGGCGTACTCGGCCAGCACCTTGCGGAGATGCCGCTCGCCGAGGATCAGTACATGGTCCAGGCACTCGCGGCGCAGCGTGCCCACCAACCGCTCCGCATAGGAATTCGCCCGCGGGGACCGGATTGGCGTCTTGATCACCCGCGTGCCGTTACCAGAGAAGACCTCGTCGAATGTGGCGGCGAACTTGCCGTCGCGATCGCGGATCAGGAACCTGAATCGCCCGGCCCATCCGCCGAGGTCCATCAGCAGGTTGCGGGCCTGCTGGGTGGTCCAGGCTCCGGTTGGGTGCGCGGTCACGCCCAGGATGTGCACTGTCCGGGTCTTGATCTCCATCACGAACAGCACATACACGCGCTGGAGCAGCACGGTGTCGACGTGCAGGAAGTCATAGGCCAGGATGCCGGAGGCCTGGGCGGTCAGGAACTGCCGCCAGGTCGGCGACGCCCGCCGCGGCGCAGGCCCGAGCCCGGCCGCGGCCAGGATCCGGCGGATCGTCCCCTGGCCCACCCGGTACCCCAGGCCGAGCAGCTCAGCCTGTATGCGCAGGTACCCCCAGCGCGGGTTCTGCCGCGCCAGCTGCTCTACCAGCGCGCGGACCTCGTCCGGGACCGGCGGCCGTCCCGGCGCGTTCGGATAGGTCCACTTCTTGCTGACCAGGCGCCCGTGCCAGGCCAGCAGGGTGCCCGGGGTTACGATCCGGTGCAGCCGCAGGCGGCCGGGCAGCAGCCTTGCCAGGGCGGCGAGTACGGCACGGTCAGCCCAGTCCGGTCTCGGGCGGGCGACCTGCCGCCTCAGCACCGCGACCTCGTGGCGGAGGACCAAGATCTCCACGTCCTTGGCGGCGTCGCTGCCCGCCAGGAGGGCCAGCCAGCCGAGCACGCGGACTATGAACAGGTAGACGAGTCGGATGAGCACG